>Ga0126378_10003576_pt1 | contig 11762 bp, 10 predicted proteins | sample PanSoiMetPlot_23_FD_92587 | JGI IMG/M metagenome (GOLD analysis project Ga0126378, IMG submission 92587) | Tropical forest soil microbial communities from Panama - MetaG Plot_23 | ecosystem: Environmental > Terrestrial > Soil > Tropical forest > Bulk soil | place: Panama | collected 2016-02-17
CGAGATGGGCAAGGCGCTCACATCGGCGCGCGCCGAGCTTGGCGAGCACGCGCCGCGCATCGAGGTGTTCTCGATCCCGGTCGATAAGATCCGCGAGGTCATCGGTTCGGGCGGCAAGGTCATCCGCGAGATCGTGGAGAAGACCGGCGCCAAGATCGATATCTCCGACGATGGCACCGTCAAGGTTGCGTCGGCAAAGGCGGAGTCGATCAAAGCGGCAATCAACTGGATCAAGTCGATCGCTTCGGAGCCCGAAGTCGGCCACATCTACGACGGCACCGTCGTCAAGGTCATGGACTTCGGCGCCTTTGTGAACTTCTTCGGCGCGAAGGACGGGCTTGTACACATCAGCCAGCTGGCACCGCGGCGGGTGCAGAAAACCACCGACGTCGTGAAAGAGGGCGACAAGGTTAAGGTGAAGCTGCTCGGCTTCGACGAGCGCGGCAAGGTGCGGCTGTCGATGAAAGCGGTCGACCAGCAGACTGGTGAGGATCTCGAAGCCAAGCAAAAAGCCGAGGCCGGCGAAGCGCGCGAAGCTGCGGCGGGCGATGCCGCCGAGTAAGCTCGGCGCTCTGCCGGGCTCTTTGGCAATTCCAGGAACTAGCGCCGACGCACCCAGTTCGGCGCTAGTCCAGGAGCGCTACCTCGTCGGAATTGTGACCCGATCGTCGCGAGAACCGAGTAACAGCGGCAGTACCGCAACAGTCGCGATCATCAACAGTTTATAGTCGTCGATGTAGGCGATGATCTGCGCCTGTTGTGTTATCACGGCGTCGAGCGCCGCCCTTCCCGCGGCCGTCAACGGATTCCAAAAATGCTGGACGGCGGGATCTTCGAAGCCGCGATTCAACGGCGTGACATGCTCTGCAAGTCCGTCCGTGTGATCAAACGGACGCGAACTCGCTGGGTCGGTTAGGTCAGAGCGAGATCCGCAAAGGCCGTCAGGTGGTGATCGGCCGAACCCCGCGCAAAACAGCAGAACACGACGTGGCTAATGCCGCGCTCAGCGGCGCCAAGCTCCGCGGCAACGGTGCCAACCGCGATGCGCGCTGCCCGATCGGCGGGAAAAGCATAGACGCCGGTCGATATTGCCGGAAAGGCAATCGATGCGAGGCGGTGCGCCGCCGCCAGATCGAGGGCGGTGCGATAACAGGACGCGAGCAGCTCCTCCTCGCCGGCGTGGCCCCCGCGCCAGACCGGGCCGACGGCGTGGATGACGTGCTCGGCGGGTAGCCGATAGCCACCGGTGATTTTTGCCGAACCGGTTTCGCAACCGCCAAGCGTCCGGCATTCCACCAGCAGATCCGGTCCGGCAGCGCGGTGAATGGCGCCGTCCACCCCACCGCCGCCAAGCAGGGTCCGGTTGGCGGCGTTGACGATGGCATCGGCGGCGAGCGTTGTGATGTCGGCGACGCAGACGTCAAGCCGCGCCGAACCGATCGCGGCAGCGGCAAGCGACGAGATGTTGGCGATTGTCGCAGGCACGAGCCGAGTCTATCACGCCCATTCGGCCTGCGCTTCGGCGCGCAGATCGACCGTGCTCTTCACGCCGATATCGTCAAAGTGCTCGTCCAGGAAACGCCGCGCCGCACGCTTGCCGCTGACGTGAAGCATCTCGAAGAAGTCATAATCGGTCGAAAGCCTGCTGAACGTGTCGAGATGCGTGCCGAAGCGATCGAGCACGATGCGATGCACGTTGATGCGGCGATACTCCCCCGGACCAATGCCGCGCGGCAGCCGGCGTTGATCGATGAGACGCGCGACGAAGTCGATGGCGCGGTATTCGGCAAGAAGCGACGAATTGAACGTGATCTCGTTGATGCGATTCATGATCTCGCTAGACGACATCGGCGTCGATTGCCGCACCAGGGGATTGATTTGCACCACGAGCACGTCCTCGGTTGCGGTCGTGCGGAAAAACGGAAAGATCACCGGATTGCCGAGATAGCCGCCGTCCCAGTACGGCACGCCGTCGATCTCGACGGCGCGGAACAACAGCGGCAGGCAGGCCGACGCCATTACCGCGTCCGCCGTTACTTTATCGCGCGGAAAAATCCGGACGTGTCCGGTCTGCACATTGGTCGCCGAGATGAAGAGTTGCAGACTGGTATCGGCGCGCAGTGTTTCGAAATCGACAAATCGCTCGATCAGGTCCTTCAGCGGATTGATATTGAGCGGATTGACGTCATAGGGCGAAAAATAGCGCGATAAAGCATCGACCCAAGCCTGTATCGGCGTGCCCTCAAGCGGGGTGAACGACAATAGCCGTTCCATGACCGCGCGCTGTAGCGCCGGAAGATTGCCGGTGCTCGACGCAGAACGCCAGAAATCGGCGAGCCGCTTTTGCGCCTCCTCTCGCCCGCCGCGGCACAGTCCGTCGGCGAGCATCACCGCGTTCACGGCGCCGGCCGACGTGCCCGAAATTCCCTCGATGCTGAGTCGTTCGTCGCTGAGAATTTGATCGAGCACGCCCCAGGTAAAGGCGCCGTGCGCGCCGCCGCCTTGCAGCGCCAGATTGACGGGTTTGGTGGTCACCGATGCTTTTTTTTCCGCCGCGCGGGCGGGCATCAGCGACGCCAAGACGTTCTTCATCGCGGAGGGCCTTCTTTGTCTCCCGGCTGCCGCGCTAGAGCGGCAGACAGAAATATGAGTAAGACGGCGCGACCTGACCGTCGGCGATCACATCAATAGATGCCCGGCACTGTCACTCGGCGGTCCAGCCGCCATCGATCGAAAGGTTGGCGCCGGTAATCGACTTGGCCGCATCCGAGCAAAGATAAACGGCAAGATCGGCGACCTCGTCGACGGTGACGAACTCTTTTGTCGGCTGTGCCGCCAACAACACGTCGCGCTTGACCTGCTGTTCGGTTATGCCGCGGGCTTTCGCTGTATCGGGAATCTGTTTTTCGACAAGCGGAGTCCACACGTAACCCGGACTAATGCAATTGCAGGTGATGCCGAAAGTCGCAACTTCGAGCGCGACTGTCTTGGTCAAGCCGGCAAGGCCGTGCTTGGCGGAGACGTAAGCGACCTTGAACGGCGAGGCCACCAGCGAATGCGCCGATGCGGTGTTGATGATGCGGCCCCATTTGCGCGACTTCATTCCCGGAACGGCGGCGCGAATAGTATGAAAGGCCGAGGCCAGATTGATCGCGATGATCTGGTTCCACTTCTCGATTGGAAACTCTTCGATCGGCGAGACGAACTGGATGCCGGCGTTGTTGACGAGAACGTCGAGCGACCCGAATGTCTTCTCGCTGGCGCGGACCATCTCTGCGATGTCGCCGGCTTTAGTCATGTCGGCCGACGAATAGATCGCCTTGACCTTGTAATCTTTCTCGATCGCGACCCGTTCCTTTTCGATTGCGTCCTTGTCGCCAAAGCCGTTGATCGTGACATTGGCGCCCTGCGCGGCAAGCGCGCGGGCGATGGCCAGACCGATTCCGGAGGTGGAACCGGTCACCAGACCTGACTTTCCCTGCAACATGCGGATCTCCGATGAATTGGGTGCCGAGTGGGCACCCTTGGACTGCAGACGAGGCTTGCCAAAGAATGTGGGCCGCTTTTTGCTGCGGTGCAATATCAAAAACGCGAGCCTCGCCGGAAACGCCTTTTCGCGCGGTCAGCGGTCAATTTGACTAGTGCAAAAGGGCCCAGCACGGACTAATGCATAGGCGCTGCGTCGGCGCCGCGCCGGACCAAGCACCAGGCCATAATGTCACCCGCGATTTTCCCCGCGCCCGATCACGACCATCAGCGCTGCGCCAGCGCTGCCATTGCCCATGCCGAAGCGCAGTGCGCAGCGCGCGCGCAACGGCTCACCCCGATGCGGCGCCAAGTGCTTGAGGTTTTGCTGAGCAGCCATCGCCCGCTCGGCGCTTATGAAATCATTGACCGCCTGCAACAGAAGACGCGACCGGCGCCGATCACGATTTATCGCGTGCTCGAATTTCTGTGCGACAACGATCTCGTTCACCGTATCGAAAGCCGCAACGCCTTCGTCGCCTGCGTGCACAATCATGGCACCGGCGATCTTGTCATTTTCCTGATCTGTGAACGCTGTGGCGCGGTCGGCGAAGCGCCGGGAGGCGCAGCAGCCGACGCACTCAAGGCCTCTTCGCGCGCGGCCGGCTTTTCGCCACGCAGCCCGTTGGTCGAGATCGCCGGTATTTGTGCGCATTGCCGCGACCGATAAGCGGCCGCAAATCGACTGACCGCAGTGCCGCCCTCTCCTTCGTCGCGCCCACTCGATGCAACTGCAATTGCAGTTACGATCGGACTCTGTTTGAGCTGGGGCTTCAACAACGTCGCGATCAAGCTCGCGATCCATGACATCCCGCCGCTGATTCAATCCTCGGCACGTTCGCTCATCGCGGCGCTCCTGGTTGGTGCCTGGACACAGGCGCGCGGAATTTCTTTGTTCAAGCGCGACGGTACGCTGTGGGCCGGAATTCTTGCCGGCGTGCTGTTCGCGCTCGAATTTTTGCTGATCTACCGCGGTCTGGTCTGGACGACCGCGACACGCGGCGTTCTGTTTCTATATCTTGCGCCGTTCTTCGTGGTGATTGGGTCGCGCTGGCTTGTTCCGGGCGATCACTTTCACCTCTCGCAATGGCTCGGGCTGTTGCTGTCCTTCGTCGGCATCGTGATTGCTTTTGGGCTGCCGACGCCGGCGGCCGATTCCCGGCAAGTCCTTGGCGACCTCATGCTCGTCGGCGGCGCGGCCGCGTGGGCGGCGACCACCCTCACCATCAAAGCGAGCGCGCTCAACCGGATCAGCGCGGAAAAGACCCTGCTGTATCAGCTCGTGGTCTCGGCGCCGCTGCTGGGCCTCGGTGCGATCGTTTTCAGCGAGCGGATCACGGCCATGCCTTCGGCCGTCGCACTCGCCGCTTTTGCGTATCAGACCATCTATGTGGTGAGTATTACCTTCACGATCTGGTTCGTCCTGGTCGTGCGTTATTCGGCCGCGCGCCTATCGGTCTTCACTTTTCTGGCACCGCTTTTTGGGGTGGCGGCCGGCCACCTTGTGCTTGGCGAGCCGTTGACCCCGGCCTTTGCGGTCGCGGTGGCATTGGTCGCTGCCGGGCTCCTCCTCGTCAATCGTCCCCGGTGAGGTTATATGCATGGCGTCGGAGCCTTGCGGGCTATAGTCATCAGCCATGGAACCCTCTGTTAAACTTTTGGATTCGTTGAAGGAATTCACATGATCGCGTTTCCCTGTCCAGCCCCCAGGCATCGCACGATCGGCGTCAAAATCGCTGGCGTGACCGTCGGCGGCGGCGCGCCGATTGTGGTGCAGTCGATGACCAATACCGATACGGCCGATGCCGAGGCCACCGCGAAGCAGGTGGCGGCTTTGGCGCGCGCCGGTTCGGAGATTGTGCGCATTACGGTGGATCGCGACGAGGCGGCGGCCGCTGTTCCGCACATCAAAGATCGGCTTGCCAAGATGAATGTCGACGTGCCGATCGTCGGCGATTTCCACTACATCGGTCACAAGCTGCTTGCCGACCATCCGGCTTGCGCCGAGGCGCTCGACAAGTACCGCATCAATCCGGGCAATGTCGGATTCAAGGAAAAGAAAGACCGCCAGTTTAGCGCCATTGTCGAAACTGCGATCCGGCACAACAAGCCGGTGCGGATTGGCGCCAATTGGGGCTCGCTCGATCAGGAATTGCTCACACATCTGATGGACCAGAACGCGCGGTCCAATCAGCCGGTCGATGCCCGTGATGTCACGCGCGAGGCGATGGTTCAGTCGGCGCTATTGTCGGCGGCGCGTGCCGAGGAGATCGGACTGCCGCGCGCGAAAATCATTCTTTCGGCGAAGGTCTCCGCCGTCCAAGATCTGATCGCGGTTTATAGTGCGCTGGCGCGGCGTTGCGACTATGCCTTGCATCTCGGCCTTACCGAAGCCGGCATGGGCTCAAAGGGCATCGTCGCCTCTTCCGCAGCGATGGGCGTGCTGCTCCAGCAGGGTATTGGCGACACGATCCGCATTTCACTCACCCCTGAGCCCAATGGCGATCGTACGCTCGAGGTGAAGGTCGCGCAGGAACTGCTGCAAACCTTGGGCCTGCGCACATTCGTGCCGCTTGTCGCCGCCTGCCCCGGCTGCGGCCGCACCACCTCGACTACATTTCAGGAGCTCGCGGCAAACATCCAGAGCTTCATCCGCGACTCGATGCCGGAATGGAAGGCGCGCTATCCGGGCGTCGAGGGTCTTAACGTCGCGGTGATGGGCTGCATCGTCAACGGTCCAGGTGAGTCCAAACATGCCGATATCGGCATTTCCCTGCCGGGCACCGGCGAGCAGCCGACCGCGCCGGTTTTTATCGACGGCAAAAAGGCCATGACGCTCCGCGGTCCGACGCTGGCCGCCGATTTCAAGAAGATCGTTGTCGATTATATCGAGCGCCGCTTCGGATCGTCCTCCGGCCAGGCGGCGGCGGAATAGATCGCGGCCGAGGTAACCTTCGTCGGCGACTGGTCGGCGCAGGCCGATCCAGTGGACGCGCGGGACTTCACGGCTCGAGTATCCACAGCGCCGCGTTGCCAAATCAGCACAGAGTTGAGAAATCTTTTTCTCGACGTGCCGAAGGCTCGACACTCTCCAGCGCATCATTCACGATGGCGGTGACGATATCGCGACCGTCCCCAGTCATTTCGGGCGAGCGGTATGGAGGGGGCCTTACAATGAAGCGGTTGTTCTTTGCTGCGCTGGCCTTGGCCTTCATGGTCAGCGTGCAGCCGCAGCTTGCCCATGCTCAGGACAATTCGTGAAACACGTTTTGGACCTGGATTAATCACGGCCAGGATCCGCGGCTGACGGTAGTCGGCATTGGCGTTGGTGCGGCCGCGACCGGCGCATCCTACGTGATGGTAAAAAAACATGGCAATCCACCGGTGCGTCACGTCAGCTACGGGACGGCGTATGGAGTTACGACCCTCGGCTGCATGGTTGTTTATCCGATGGTGGCGACAGTTGTTCTCAATCGGCCACTAACGCCGCGCGAAGCGTATATTGGCATTGCCGAATGCGCAGTGCCGATCATCGGCGGTTGGATCGTGGATTCCATCCTGCCGCATGACGCTTGGACCGATGGCGTGCCTCAAAAGACTGCACGGCGACACTAATCGCCTGCCGCGGATCGCAAGTTTCGGAAAGCAAGGAGCCGGCCCGAGCGGCCGGTTTTTCGTTTGCCCGCGGCTGACAATGAAAAGCTAGCGCTTCTCCAATCGCCGAATCACGTCATCGAGTTGATCAAGGCTACGGTAACGGATGGTCAAAACGCCGCCGCGCTTGGCTTCTTTGATGCTGATTGCGAGGCCAAGCGCATCCGATATGCGTTTTTCCAGCGCAACCAAATTGGAATTTTTTCCCGCGCCGCGACGCGCGGCCCGTGCGCGTGATTTGCCGCCGCGCTCGGCCGCTTCACGTGCGAGATTTTCGACCTGACGCACATTGAGGCCGTGGGCGACGATTTCCTCGGCCAGTCTTTCGGCGTCGGGCTGGCCGATCAGCATCCGCGCATGCCCGGCGAAAAGCTTGCCGGCATGAATGTAGGATTTGATCGCTTCGGGCAGCTTCAGAAGCCGCAATGTGTTAGCGACGTGACTGCGGCTCTTGCCGACGATCTTGGCGATCTCATCCTGGCTGTTGCCGAACTCCTCGATCAGGGCGCGGTAGCCTTCGGCTTCTTCGAGCGGATTGAGATCGGCACGCTGCACATTTTCGATGATCGCGAGCTGTAGCGCCTCGGCGTCATTGGCTTCGATGATGACCACTGGCACTTCGTGCAAGCCGGCGCGCTGAGCCGCTCGCCAGCGCCGTTCGCCGGCGATGATCTCATAGACGTCCGTGGCGCCCTGCACTGGCCGCGCCACGATCGGCTGAATGATCCCGCGCTCGCGCAGCGACGCGACCAATTCGTCGAGTTCGGCATTGGGAAAGGCACGGCGCGGATTGCGCGGATTGGGCCGCAAGGCGGCGGTCGGCAAGCGCCGTTGGCCGCGCGGCCGATCGACCGAAGTTTCGGCGGCCATGTCGCCGATCAAGGCGGCGAGCCCGCGACCTAATCGCGATCGTGCGTGATCTTCGGATAGCTTTCCGGAATTAATGCTCATCGCAACGCCTCATCGTGCGCACAGTATTTTCTCGCGCTGGATGACCTCGGTCGCGAGCCGCAAATAAGCTTCACTGCCGCTGCACTTAAGATCATAGACCAGCACAGGCTTGCCGTAGGACGGCGCTTCCGAGACGCGCACGTTGCGCGGAACGATGGTGTCGTAGACTTTCGCGCCCATAAATTCACGGACATCCGCGACCACCTGGGACGATAAATTGTTGCGCGCGTCATACATGGTCAGCACGATACCGTGGATCGTGAGCTCCGGATTGAGCTGGGCGCGAACCGATTCGACGGTCTTGAGAAGTTGCGACAGCCCTTCGAGCGCGAAAAATTCGCACTGCAAAGGAACGACGATCGCGTTGGCGGCCGCCATGGCATTGACCGTCAGCAGATTGAGAGACGGCGGGCAGTCGACCAAGACGTAAGTGAAATGCATGCCGTCCTGCGCATTCAAGCTCGTAAGCGCATTGCGCAAGCGGAACGCGCGGTCGCGCGCTTGGCCGATTTCGAGTTCAAGCCCGGAAAGATCGAGAGTCGACGGGGCGATCTGTAGCCGCGGCACGGCTGTTGGCACGATCGCGTCGCGCAGCGTCGCCTGTGTGGTGAGTACGTCATAGGTCGAGCAGCGCCGGTCGCGGCGGTCAAGACCGAGCCCGGTCGAAGCATTGCCTTGCGGATCGAGATCGACGACGAGTACGTCCTCGCCGATCGCAGCGAGCGCGGTGCCAAGGTTGATCGCGGTCGTGGTTTTGCCGACGCCGCCCTTCTGATTGGCAACGGCAAGCACGCGCGGCGGCTTGGTCGCAAGCGCCAACCGCGCCTGGTCCGGCGCCGTGAAATTCGTCACTGGCGACGATGCGGCAGGTTCTGTCATGCGCAACCGCTACGTGTTCGATACAATCGCAGGTGGCAGAGCCGGACTATTTGCGTTTCGGCTTAGCCTCACGAATCACCACCACCCGCGACTTTGGATCAGTCCGACTCGGAACTAAAGAGGCTTGAATTCTCCAACATTTAGTCGCTTCGGTCAATTCGGCTCCCACATCTTGTCCCTTTGGAAACAGGCCCTGGGCTCCTTTTTTCAACAGCGGATATGCGATCGAAAGCAATTCAGGCAATGGCGCGAGGGCGCGCGCTGTCACTGCGTCAAGCCCGCCGCGAAATCCCTGGGCAAAGTCGGCAACGCGCTCGGGGTGAATAACCGCCGGCGCGCCGGTGGCGCGAACAGCTTCACGGAGAAACGCAGCCTTCTTTTTATTGCTTTCGATCAAGTGGACTTCCGCCGCGTTTTGCTCAGCGAGCGCACACGCAATCGGCAGGCCGGGGAATCCGCCCCCTGAACCCAGATCGGCCCATTTGCGGGCCTGCGGCGCGATCGCGAGAAGCTGCAGCGAATCGGCGATGTGACGCGTCCACAACGTCGGCACGGTAGAAGCCGCGATCAAATTCATGCGGTCGTGCCAGTCGAGCAGCAGCGCGGCAAAGCGGTCGAGGCGAGCCGCTGTTTCACGTGAAACAGGAACGAGCGCGAGCGCGCGGGCGCGATCGGCGGCGAGGTCAGGCCGCGCCACGTGTTGGCTTGTGCGCCGCGTTGCCGCGCGCGCGGCGCAGATAGGCCACCAAGAGCGTCAGCGCAGCAGGCGTCACGCCATCGATGCGGCCTGCTTGTCCGATCGTGCGTGGGCGATGCAGCTGCAATTTCTGGCGCACCTCGTTGGAGAGTCCAGGAAGCGTCGCGTAGTCGAGATCTTCGCCCAGCACGAGACTTTCGTCGCGGCGGTACGATTCCACGTCGGCGGCCTGGCGGCTAAGATAGACATGGTACTTCGCGTCGATCTCAAGCTGCACGGCGATCTTGGCATCGAGTTCGCCAAAAGCCGGCCAGATGCGCGCTAGATCGGTGATGCCGATTTCCGGATAGGACAGGATCTCGAAAGCCGAACGGCGCTGTCCGTCCCGGCGCAGGGCCAGGCCGTAGCGCGCGGCTTGGGTCGGCGTGAGGCTGAGCGAACGCGCCATTGTTCGCGCCGCATCGAGGGCTGCCACTTTGGCGCGGTAACGCTCGGCTCGCGCACTCCCGACGCAACCAAGTGCGATCCCCCTCCCCGTCAGCCGCTGGTCGGCATTGTCCGCGCGCAAGGTCAGCCGGTATTCGGCGCGCGACGTGAACATCCGATACGGCTCGCTGACGCCGCGCGTGACCAGGTCATCGATCATCACGCCGAGATAGCCCTCCGCCCGATCGAACAAGATCGGCGCCGTGCCGGAGGCGGAAGCCGCGGCGTTGAGGCCAGCGACAAGACCTTGCGCGGCGGCTTCCTCGTAGCCCGTGGTGCCGTTGATCTGGCCTGCGAGAAACAGACCAGGCAGGCGCTTGGTTTCCAAACTTGGATGCAGTTCGCGCGGATCGACGTGGTCGTATTCGATGGCGTAACCGGGACGAATGACGCGCGCCTGTTCGAGGCCGGGGATCGTTGCGATCAGCGCCGCCTGCGCGTCTTCCGGCAGCGAGGTCGAAATGCCGTTCGGGTAAACCGTGGGGTCGTCGAGCCCTTCCGGCTCAAGAAAAATCTGATGACCGTCACGCTCGCCGAAGCGCACGATCTTGTCTTCGATTGAGGGACAGTAGCGCGGACCCCGGCTCCTGATCTGGCCGGAATACATCGGCGAGCGATGCACATTGGCGCGAATGATGGCGTGGGTCGCCCCGGTCGTACGGGTGATGCCACATTCGATCTGGCGGTTCGCGATGCGCTCGGTGAGCATGGAGAACGGCTCGGGCGGATCGTCGCCGGGCTGCATCTCGACGCTACGCCAGTCGATGGTCGTGCCGTCCAGCCGCGCCGGCGTGCCGGTCTTGAGCCGTCCCAGCCGAAAGCCCAGCCGCTCGAGCGTGGCGGAAAGTCCGAGCGCAGGCCCCTCGCCCATCCGGCCGGCCGGAATCTGCCGCTCGCCGATATGAATAAGGCCGCGCAAAAATGTACCAGTGGTCAGGACAACTGCGCCCCCGGGAAATTCGCGCCCGTCGCACAGACGAACGCCGGCGGCCCGTTCGCGGCCGAGCAGATCGTCGACTTCGCCCTCGATCACCGTCAGATTCGCGGTGGCGCGGATCGCCTGCTGCATTGCCGCGGCGTAGAGCTTGCGGTCGGCCTGCGCGCGCGGGCCGCGCACCGCCGGTCCCTTGCGGCGATTGAGCATGCGAAATTGGATTCCGGCAGCATCGGCGACGCGGCCCATCAGGCCGTCGAGCGCGTCGATCTCACGCACCAGATGACCTTTGCCGAGACCGCCGATCGATGGATTGCACGACATCGCGCCGACGCTCGCGAAGCGCTGCGTGACGAGGGCCACGCGGGCGCCCAGGCGCGCGGCCGCGGCCGCGGCCTCGCAACCGGCGTGGCCGCCACCAACAACGATCACATCGAAAGAACGGTCCATTGCTCCACCAAATCCGCCGGCCGTTCTAGTGAATGCACCATAGACGGTCAAAACAGTGTGTTTCACGTGAAACAGTAACGGGGCGTTGTTAACCAATCATTTACCAATGCAGAAGTCGCGGAAGATTTTATCCAGCACGTCTTCGATATCGACGCGGCCGGTCAGTCGGCCAAGGGCCCAGCTCGC
>Ga0126378_10003577_pt1 | contig 11761 bp, 12 predicted proteins | sample PanSoiMetPlot_23_FD_92587 | JGI IMG/M metagenome (GOLD analysis project Ga0126378, IMG submission 92587) | Tropical forest soil microbial communities from Panama - MetaG Plot_23 | ecosystem: Environmental > Terrestrial > Soil > Tropical forest > Bulk soil | place: Panama | collected 2016-02-17
GCGGGGGAGAGTCGACGAGCACCGAGACCTGGTCCCCGTTGGAGGACAGGCGCATCTCGACCCGGCGGCCTCGATAGCGAGCACTCGGCTGTACGTTCGCACTGCCTGAACTCGCGGTAGTCTCATAGGGCACATGACATTCGTACTCCAGCTGCTCATCATCGCCTTCATGCTCTGCCTGGTGATCCGGGCGGTCTTCAGCTTTGTCGAGCCCTACCCAAAGAATCAGGTCCACCAGTTCACGTTCAGGGTCACCGAACCCTTCATCGCGCCCGTGCGGCGATTGGTGCCCCCCGTAGGTGGGTTCGACATCGCCTTCCTGCTAGTTTTCATCGCCGTCTCGATGCTCTTGCAGCTCGTCCAGCGATTTCCCTGAGCGGGACGCTGAACGGCGCGTCTGTGGTCCGGTTGTCGGAAGCTGACGTCGCTCTGCCGCGACAGCCGACGGAGTGTGTCCGAGCGCCAAAAGACCGGTAGACTACTAGGACCCACGGCGACGACGGAGACGGGTAGGCTCGTCAACAGCCTCGTACAGAGAGCCCGCGGTGCTGAGATGCGGGCGGTGGCCGGCGAGCTGAGATCACTCCCGAGCCGAACCCCCGATCGAGCGCCCGGTGACAGCCGGGAATCTGGGTGGTACCGCGGGCTGCGGCGCAGCTCGTCCCAGAGTCGAAACAGTGAGGACGGCGCGCATGCAGACCAGAAGAGTGTTCCAGGAAGTTAGCTCCAGGCCAACCCTGCCCCAACTCGAGCGGGAGATCATGGAGCTGTGGCAGCGCGAGGGCACGTACGAGGCCAGCCTCTCCAGGCGCCAGGGCGCACCGCGGTGGGTTTTCTACGAAGGCCCGCCAACCGCCAACGGCAAGCCCGGCACCCACCACGTGCTGGCTCGGGCGTTCAAGGACCTCTTTCCCCGCTACCGCACCATGAAGGGGTTTTTCGTGGAGCGCAAGGCGGGCTGGGACACGCATGGTCTGCCGGTCGAGCTCGAGATCGAAAAGAAGCTTGGGATCTCGGGCAAGCAGCAGATCGAAGAGTTCGGCATCGACAGGTTCAACGAGCTCTGCCGCCAGAGCGTCTACACGTACGTGGAGGCGTGGACCGAGATGTCGAAGCGGATGGCCTTCTGGCAGGACTACGACCGCGCCTACTGGACCCTGACACCCGACTACATCCAGTCGGTCTGGTGGGCGCTCAAGACGATGTGGGATCGCGGCCTGATCTACAAGGGCTTCCGGGTGGCGCCCTACTGTCCGCGGTGCATGACGCCACTCTCCAGCCACGAGCTTGGGCAGGGCTGGCACGACGACACGCCCGACCCCAGCGTCTACGTCCGGTTCCGGCTGAAGAGTGACCCAAAGACCAGCATCCTCGCCTGGACCACCACACCCTGGACACTGCCAGGCAATGTAGCCCTCGCCGTCGACGAGAACGTCGACTACGTCAAGGTCAGACAAGGAGACGAATTCTTGATCCTCGCCGAGGCCAGGTTGGAGGTCCTGCACGGCGAGTACGAGATAGTCGAGCGCCTGAAGGGGGCGGATCTTGTCGACCTCGACTATGAGCCCCTCTACACGTACCTGCCGCCCAAGGAGCGTGCCTGGTTCGTGGTCGCGGCCGACTTCGTCTCCGTCGAAGAGGGCACCGGCGTTGTGCACACGTCGGCGACCTACGGCGTCGACGACCTGCGCCTGTGCCAGGAGAAAGGCATTCCAGTGCGCCATACGGTCGACCTGCGCGGTCGCTTCATGCCCGAGGTGGAGAAGTTCGCCGGCCAGTTCGTCAAGGAGGCCGACCCCCACATCGTCGACGACCTGCGTAGCCGCGGGCTGATCTATTCGGAGGGCGAGATCCGGCACACCTACCCGTTCTGCTGGCGCTGCGACACGCCCCTGATCTATTACGCGCTCGACTCCTGGTACATCCGCACGACAGAGTTCAAGGCTGAGCTGCTGGCCAACAACGCGGCGACGAACTGGATCCCGGCTCACGTCAAGACCGGCCGCATGGGGGACTGGTTGGAGAACAATGTCGACTGGGCGTTCTCACGATCCCGCTACTGGGGCACTCCCCTGCCGTTCTGGGTCTGCGCCTCTTGCGGCGCTCAGCGCTGCGTAGGCTCGGCCGAGGAGCTCGGCATCGACCCCGGGGCCGACCTGCATCGACCGTTCATCGACACCGTCAAGCTGCCGTGCGAGCAGTGCGACGGGGAAATGGAGCGGGTGCCCGAGGTCCTTGACGCCTGGTTCGACTCCGGCTCTATGCCCTTCGCCCAGCGGGGCTATCCGCGCACAGGCGGAGACGAGTTCGAGGCCACCTTTCCCGCCGACTTCATCGCGGAAGCCCTCGATCAGACCCGTGGCTGGTTCTACACGTTGCTGGCTATCTCGACCATCCTGTTCGACCAGAACGCATACCGGAACGTGATCAGCCTTGGCCTTGTAGTCGACATCGCGGGCAAGAAGGCCAGCAAGTCGCGCGGTAACGTGCTGGACCCGAACTACCTCTTCGACACGTACGGTGCTGACGCCCTGCGCTGGTTCTTCTACACGGCCACGGTGGGCGAGAACTACCGGATGGGGGACAGGCCGCTTCAGGAGATCGTGCGACAGTTCCTGCTCACACTCTGGAACGTCTACTCGTTTTTCGTCACGTACGCGAACATCGACGGCTTCAGGCCCGGGCGGGAGGAGTCTGTGCCCCTTGCTGACCGCTCAGTGCTCGATCGCTGGATCCTGTCCCGGTTGAGCCACCTGGTGCAGACGGTGGACGAGGCGCTAGAGCGCTACGACGTCAACGCGGCTGCACGGCCGGTGCAGGACTTCGTCGAGGACCTCTCGAACTGGTACGTACGGCGGTCGCGTCGCCGCTTCTGGAAATCCGAATCCGACGGCGACAAGCTGGCGGCTTACCAGACGCTCTATACAGCCCTGGTCACGCTGTCGCGGCTGTTGGCGCCCTTTACGCCATTCCTGGCAGAGGCGATCCACCGCAACCTGTGCGATGGTGAGAGCGTGCACCTCACCGACTACCCGAGGCAGGACCTCGGTGCCCGCGATGAGGCGCTGGAGGACGAGATGGCGCGGGCCCGGCAGGCTGTGCAGGCTGGCCTCGCCGCCCGGGACGCGGCGCACATCAAGGTCCGTCAACCCCTGCCCGGGCTGACCCTTACGACCGAGTTGGCGCCTGAGGTGGCCGCGATCGTCCAGGACGAGCTGAACGTCAAGGAGCTGCGTTTGGGCGAGGAGCTGGCTCTTGATACCACAATCACAGAAGCGCTTCGCCTCGAGGGTATGGCTCGCGATGCCGTGCGGATGGTCCAGGATCTGCGCAAGCGCAGCGGTTTGAAGATCGAAGACCGCATTCGCCTGTGGTACGAGGGCGATGCGGATTGGACGCGCGTGTTCGAGGGCTTTGGCGACTCGATCGCCGCGGAGACGCTTGCAGTCGAGATGACCGCCGGCAGCGACCACGACCTGGACGGCGAGGCCGAAGGAGGAGGACTCTGGATCGGGCTAAAGAGAATCAGTTGACCGGTGCGTCGGGCGGCCGAGTGCTGTTCGCGGTGCTCGCGGTGCTCGTCTTCATCGCCGACCGTATCAGCAAGGAGCTGATCACGGCCAACGTGCCGTATGGCTCCGAGCGCGAAGTGCTGCCGCACGTGTGGATCACCAATACACTCAACGCGGGCGCCGCGTTTGGCGTAGCCCAGAATGGCACATTGCTGTTCTTGATCGCATCGGTCGTGGTTGCAGCAGGGCTGGTCTATTACGTCGTCCGCAGTCCTGTCGGCGCCTGGACAGGAGCTCTGCTGGGGCTGATCATGGGCGGCACCCTCGGCAACGGCTACGACCGCGTCGTCTACCACACCGTCACGGATTTCGTGGCGCTCCACTGGTGGCCAGTCTTCAACGTAGCGGACTCCGCGATCTCGGTCGGGGTAGCCCTCCTGCTTGCCGGGTATCTGGTGCGGGGCAAACGCGCCGGCTGAGGGTCACCGGCCCAGACGCCCGGCTTGACCGTGCCCTGGCTGAGCTGGAGCCTGAGCTCAGCCGCTCCGCCTCTGCTCGGCTGATACGGTCCGGGCGTGTCCGGGTCAACGGCCGTCAGGCTCGCCCCGCCGAAGCTGTTCGAGCCGGCGACCTCATCGAGTACGAGCTGCCTGAGGTCGAGATCCTGGAGCCGCGACCGGAGCCCATTCCACTCTCGGTGGTTCACGACGACCCAGACCTGGTCGTGGTGGACAAGCCACCGGGGATGGTCGTCCACCCATCCGCCGGTCACGATTCCGGAACCCTGGTCCATGCTCTGCTCGGACTGGGAGGCGCATGGTCGACTATCGGTGGCGTCGCTCGCCCAGGTATCGTGCACCGTCTGGACAAAGGAACCTCAGGCTTGATCCTCGCGGCCCGCACCGACCTGGCACACCGGGAGCTTGCCGCCCAGCTCGCCGACCGCACGCTGTCGCGCCAGTACCTGGCGATCGTGCGGGGCGGGCTTACGGGTGAGAAGGTTGTCGAGGGGGCCATCGGCCGCCACCCGCGCGATCGCCTGCGCATGGCGGTGGTGGCGGGCGGCCGCCCAGCCCGCACCCGGGTCAAACCGGTCGAGCGGCGCCGCGGTCATACACTCGTCCAATGCGATCTGGAGACAGGCCGCACCCACCAGATCAGGGTGCACCTGGCCGCTCTGGGTCATCCCGTGGCCGGCGATCCCGTCTATGGGCGGCGGCGACCAGGTGACCCCGAGCGACCAATGCTGCACGCCCACCGGTTACGGTTTCGCCACCCGCGGACGGGCGAGATGATTAGCTTCGAAGTACCGCCGCCACTCGACTTCGCCGGATTCTGGGATGGCCTGATGTGACCGAGGTCGACGCCTCGCAGTGCGGCATGCTGATCGTGATGTCCGGTCCGGGCGGCGTTGGCAAGGACACGTTGATCGCCATGCTGAGGGCCCGCGACCCGCGCCTCTGCTACTCGGTCTCGTATACGACCAGGCCACGCCGCGACTACGAGGTCGAGGGCAAGCACTACAGCTTTGTGGACGAAGAGGGTTTCGCGCGGCTGGCTGCCCAGGGTGAGCTGCTCGAGCACGCCCGCGTCAACGGCTACCTGTACGGCACCCCGGCCAGACGGATTGATGAAGCACTGGCCCGGGGCAGAGACGTCATCCTGGAGATAGACGTGCAGGGTGCGGAGCAGGTGCGGCAGCGCCGGCCCGAGGCGGTGTTCATCTTCATCAGCCCGCCGTCGATGGCGGAGCTGATGCGACGCAGGCAGAGTCGAGGTAGCGAGCCGGAGGCCACCATTCAGGCGCGACAGCGGCTGGCCGAAGTCGAGATGGGCTACTCCGAACGCTACGACCACGTGGTGGTCAATGACGACGCCGAGCGGGCGGTGGGCCAGATCCAGGCCATCCTCGAGCATGAACGAAAGGGGGGCGCGTGAGCCCGCTCGAGCCTGGCGAGGTCCCCCGATCGCTCATCGGCCTGCGCGTCGCCGTTCTGGTGTCGGGCGGAATCGCGGCCTACAAGGTGGCCGATCTTGTGTCCCGGCTGGTGCAGGCGAACTGCGAGGTCCGTGTCGCCATGACCGGGTCCGCAACCCGCTTCGTAGGGCCGCCGACATTCAGGGGCGTCTCCGGCCGGCCGGTGCTAACCGATCTCTTCACTTCTGAGGGTGCGCCCGAGCCACACGTCGAGCTGGGGGACTGGGCACAGATCGTTCTGGTCGCGCCTGCGACCGCCGACGTGCTGGCCAGGATCGCTCAGGGGCGTGCGGACGACCTCGTCACGGCAACAGTCCTGGCGGCTCGCTGCCCGGCTGTCATCGCACCGGCAATGAACGACGCGATGTGGTCCAAGCCGGCCGTGGCAGAGAACGTGGAGACGCTTCGGAGGCGCGGCTATCTGGTGATCGAGCCGGAAGCGGGACATCTGGCGAGCGGCCACGTTGGCGCCGGGCGTCTGCCTGGTGCGCAGACCCTGCTCAGGGGCATGGCTCAGGCAGTTGGCCAACCGCACGACCTCGCCGGCCGGCGCGTGGTAGTGACCGCCGGCGGGACCCGCGAGCCGATCGACCCGGTGCGGTTCATCAGCAACTACTCGAGCGGCAAGATGGGCTACGCCGTCGCAGCGGCCGCCGCCGATCGGGGCGGGCGGGTCACGCTGATCACCACCGCCCAGCACGCGTCCCATCCCGGCGTCCAGGCCCGGCAGGTGGAGACCGCGGAGGACATGCGGCTTGCTCTGCGCGAGGAGCTCCCAGGAGCACAATTGCTGGTCATGGCGGCCGCCGTAGCCGACTTTCGACCAGCCCGCAAGGTGGAGCACAAGATCAGGCGTGAGGAGCGGCCCGGGCTGGTGTTGGAGCTCGAGCGGATCGAGGACATCGTCGGAGAGGTGGCGCGCGAACCGGGTGCCGAAGGCGTATACCGGCTGGGGTTTGCGGCCGAGGACGCAGACCTCCTGGCCAGCGCCCAGGAGAAGATGGCACGCAAAAGCCTGGACGCCATATTCGCCAACGACGTCAGCCGCAGAGATATCGGCTTTGGCGTGGACCACAACGCCGGTATGCTGCTCCTGCGCGATGGGACACGCCTGGACTTCGAGCGGATGACCAAACGTGAAATTGCCGACCGGCTCCTCGATGTCGTGGTTCCGCGCTTGAAATCGTGAAACGGCTCCTTGTCGGTGCGCTAATGGCGACGGTGATGGTGGCGGGCTGCGGCGGGACCCGCTCCCAGCCGGACCAGGACAAGGACGGCAGGCTCCTGGCCGACGCACTCCGCTCGGCGTACTCGGGCGGGTCGGGATTCAAGATGGACCAGCAGCTGGTGATCCTGGGTGGGGACATCCCCTCCGGCAAGGCGATTCAGGTCCACGCGACCGTGGACAACGGCGTCCTGAAGAACGACACGGCAAAGTTTGGTTACAAGATCCAGCAAGGCCGGCAGACGGCGACTTACGACATGCTCATAGCCCAGCAGCAGCTCTACGTGAAGGCGCAAAACGCTACGACCTGGAAGACGACGGCGCTGTTGTCGACGACGACGCTCTATCCGACGCTGCGACTCGACCTCGTGCGCGAGACGGTCCTGCTCGCGCGCTCGATCTCTTCAGGAACGATCACTCACATCGATGCTGGGTTCGCCCGCAAGTACACGGTCCAGCCGGCTCCAGACCAGCTTGAACAGCTCGAATCGATTCCTGTCCAGGGCACTGCGGAAGATACCTTCCTGAAGACGGCCAGGGCGGAGATGGACATCTACCTGCTACTGCCAGGCAACAAATTGGGACGGATCGAGCTCCAGATGACGGGAACCGACCCGGCGAACGGGGAGAGGCAGGATGTCACGAGCACGCTTGACCTGCGACCAGCCAGGGTTTCCGCCATCCAGGCGCCGAGCGATGCCGAGCAGGTGTCCCCTGCCGACATCCTGAAGTAGCCTTAGCCGTTTGCTCTACGCCGAGGTCGCGGTCGAGGCCGGCCGTGGTTTGGACCGCGACACGTACACCTATCGCGTGCCGGCCGAGATTGAAGTCGTACCCGGTCACCGAGTCTGGGTGCCGTTTGGCCGCCGCAGCTCCGTTGGTTATGTCGTGGCTCTGACTACCGACGAGCCGGGCATCGAGGTCAAGGACATCGAGCGGGCGGACGCGGAGCCGCTCCTGCTCCCTCACCAGATAGAGCTGGCTCGGTCGGTGGCCGAGCACTACTGGGCGCCGCTGGTCGAGTGTCTGAGGGCGATGCTGCCGCCGCGCGTCCGCGGCGGGCGATCGTCCGGTGCCGGGCCCTCAGCACGGCAGACGCGCCACAGCCGCCTCCTGAGCGACGCCGCGCCGGCGGGTCCGGCGCAGCCGGGCCCGCCGTTGACGGAGGACCAGAACCGGGCTCTGGAGACGATCCGGACCAACCGTGCGGTCCTCCTGCGCGGGGTGCCGGCCAGTGGCAAGACCGAGGTGTACCTGGCCGCGGCGGCAGAGGCGCTGCGGCAGGGTCTGCGGGTCCTTGTGCTGGTGCCGGAGATCGCGCTCACTCCACAGCTCGTCGACCGATTCTGCACTCGGCTGGGCGTGCCGCTGGCCGTCCTGCACAGCGGACTGACCGACCTGGAGCGCGCCCAGCAGTGGTGGCGAGCACGTGGAGGGCAGGTGGACCTGGTCATCGGCAGCCGGTCTGCCGTGTTCGCCCCACTTCCCCGGCTGGGACTGATCTGCGTCGACGAAGAGGGGTCGTCAGCATTCAAGCAGGACAGAACGCCGCGCTACGAGGCCGGGTGGGTGGCGCGGCGACTGGCCGCGGCCACTGGAGCGCGGTTGGTGCTCGGTTCGGCCACTCCCAGCGTCGCCCTGTACAGCGACGCTCGCAGCGGAGCGTTGCGCCTGGCCGAGCTGCCGCGGAGGGTACGTGGCCAGGCCGCAAACGTGGAGCTCGTCGACATGCGCGAAGAGGCGCACCGCGGGAATCGCATGCCGCTGAGCCGGCGGCTCCTGGAGACGGTGGACGCGGCCCTGGGCAATGAGGAGCAGGTGATCCTCTTCCTGAACCGCCGGGGCGCGGCCACGTTCGTGTTGTGCCGCGAGTGCGGGCGCTCAGTCCAGTGCCTGGGTTGTTCGGTGTCGATGGTTCAGCACCTGGAGCTGGACGCCCTCAGCTGTCACTACTGCGGATACAGCCGGCCGCTGCCGCCCTACTGCCCGTACTGCGGCTCGATCAACATCCGGGGATTGGGCCTGGGAACGCAAAGGCTGGAGGGCATGGTGCGGAAGCTCTGGCCACAGGCGCGGGTCCTCCGGCTCGACCGTGACACCGCGCGAGGCCCTGACGCGTACTTCGAGATCTTCGAGGCATTCGCGTCCCGTCGAGCGGACGTCCTGGTGGGGACGCAGCTGGTCACGCGCGGCTTCGACCTGGAGGCCGTCACGGCCGTCGGTGTGCTGGACGCCGACCTGCCGCTGCACTTCCCCGACTACCGGTCGGCGGAGGCGGCCTTCGCCCTCGTCACCCAGGTGGCAGGCCGGGCCGGTCGACGAGACCGCCCGGCGAAGGTGATAGTGCAGACATCCAACCCGGATCATTACAGCCTGCGTTACGCGCAGACAGGCGACTACCAGGCGTTCTATCTGAATGAGCTGTCCGCTCGGCAGGCGTTTTCGTTTCCTCCATACGCCGATCTGGCCGTGCTGACCTACAGTCACCGGGACGCAGAGCACTCGGCGGCGATGGCGCGAGAGGCAGCTGAGTCGCTCGCCGCGGCGCTGCTGAGGGAGAGGGTCGAGGGGGTGATGCTACAGGGGCCGTGTCCGGCCTTCATACACCGGCTGCGCGGCGAGTACCGGTGGCAATTGACGCTGCGTGGCGAGCGGCTGGAGCGCGTGCGCCGGCTCGCCCCCCGCGGCCGGGGCTGGTCTTACGACATCGACCCGGTGGGATAGCACCAGGACCTGACAACACCTCCGTGCGCACGCCCAGCCCGAGCGCCAGGCCTTGGCCGGCGTCTTCTTCGAAAGCGAGGCTACAAGGCTCGTCGCACCAGGTCGGCCCCGGCCGCCAGCGCCTGAAGCTTCGCGAAGGCCAGCCAGCGTGGCGTCTCCCAGAAGCCACAATCGGGCACCGCCCACAGCCGCTCCGGTGGCACGCCAGTTTCCAGCAGGTGGTGCAGCCGCACCGCCACGTCCTCGGGACGCTCCCTGTGGAAGCTCTTCACGTCTACTACGCCCGCGCCAAGCGCTTGGGGCAGGTCGTGGCGAGCCCAAGCCTCCGCCTCAGCCATCTCGCGGTTGGCGAACTCCAGGAAGACTACGTCGCACCGGGCGTCCCGAAGGTGGGGGAGAATGGGCGAGTACGTGCGCGGTGACTGAGGCCGGCCGCGAAGGTTTCCGAAACAGACGTGGAGTCCGATCGAGACCCCCTCGTCGGGGACGCCGTCCACGCAGCGGTTGAAGAGCTTGATGCCCTCTGCGGGATCGGCCCAATAGGCGCTATAAGACGGCTCGTCCACCTGGACGAAGCGGCAACCGGCAGCGACCAACGCTCTGACCTCCGCGTTGACCACCGCGGCCAGGTCTTCCGCAAGACCCTCACGCTCGGAGTAGCCGTCGCGGATCCGGATGGCGTTCGTCAGCGTCAGGGGTCCCGGGACGGCGACCTTGACGAGGCGGTCGGTCCGGCGGGATGCGAACATGAACTCGGCCACGCAGCCCAGACCGTTCGGGGCGCTGATCCGCCCGGCCGTCTCATAGACCGGAGTCGAGTCGTACATGTAGGGTCCGAGCCGCCTGTGCGGTGCTGCCGGACGCAAACCGTCGAGACGGTCGTAGAAGCCCATGATGAAGTCGGCGCGCCGGACCTCGCCGTCACTCACCACATCCAGCCCGGCACGCTCCTGGTCCGATAGGGCAACCGACGAGGCGTCCTCGATCAGCTCTCGCAGGTCGGTCTCACCGAACTCGCCGCGATTGACGTGCTCGCGCACGATCTGATACCAGCCGGGGGCCGCGTAGCTGCCGATCGTCGCCGTCGGAATCAGGGGTAGGTCATCCGCGATGGCCACCCGACAATTGTCCGAGAATGCTGGGCCATGAGCGACAACTTCCAGGGCTGGCCAGAGGAGGCGCAGCGTTTCTTCCTCGGCCTGCAACTGGACAACTCGAAGGCCTACTTCGAGACAAACCGTGCCACCTATCTGCGCTGCGTACGCGGTCCAATGGAGGCGCTGGTCGCCTCAGTCGAGGCTGAGTTCGGGTCTGGCAAGATCTTCCGGCCCAACCGGGACATCCGATTCTCGGCCGACAAGTCGCCGTACAAGACGGAGATCTCAGCGGTCTGCGACGGCGGCTACGTCTCCCTTTCCGCTCGCGGACTCTTCTCAGCCACTGGTTGGTGGCACGTTGAGAAGCCACAGCTCGAACGGTTTCGGGCGGCGGTAGCCAATGAGGAGAGAGGCGGTGAACTCGCGGAGATGGTGGCCGGGCTTGAGCGCGATGGCTTTGAGATCGGCGGTGAGCAGCTGAAGCTGGTGCCGAAGGCCTACCAGCGCGACCATCCAAGGCAGCGGCTCCTGCGGCTCAAGCAGCTGATGGTCATGCGGTCGTTCGGTCTCCAGCCCTGGCTGGGCACGGCGCAGGCGCGGGAGAAGGTGGTCGAGGTGTGGCGTGCGGCACGACCGGTCATGGCCTGGCTTAAGGCGCACGCGGACGCCTGAGTCGCGTCCGTCAGCAGTCCGTCAGTTTGGGGCCGCCTCGTCGTTCAGCTGGCGAGCTTTCGCTCTCGCTGCACAGCGGCGCGAACCTCGTCCACGTGGCTGTCTTCGTGCTCCAGCATGTAAGGGATGGATGTCCGGATCGTTCGGGCGGGCCATTCGGGCCAGCGGATCGGCAGGTCCAGATCCTCTTCCTTCATGGCCAGGAAGGTCTGACACAGGCCATCTCGCACCTCGACCAGCTCGGCGCGGATTCTGGCCAGGTCCCAGGAGGCAGGTGAGGGGTCGGACTCCGATCGGCTGATCTGAAGTTTCTCTTTGGGCCCGAGGTGGACCACTTCGCCGGCCAGCGCGCGACGGATGGCGAAGTGGACACCGTGCTCGCGATCGACCAGATGGCAGAGGATCTGGTGGACGGTCCTCCCGTCACCTCGGACGACGATGTCGAGATCGGTGGTCCCCAGAGAATCGAGGACCCGAAGGGTCTCTTCCCGTTGCCCCTGGAGGGGCTGCAATAAGTCGGCCGGAGCCATCTGGTCCCTATGAGATTAACCCA
>Ga0126378_10003578_pt1 | contig 11760 bp, 9 predicted proteins | sample PanSoiMetPlot_23_FD_92587 | JGI IMG/M metagenome (GOLD analysis project Ga0126378, IMG submission 92587) | Tropical forest soil microbial communities from Panama - MetaG Plot_23 | ecosystem: Environmental > Terrestrial > Soil > Tropical forest > Bulk soil | place: Panama | collected 2016-02-17
CCAGGACACCACGATCACCTATCACTTCGTCCGCTCTGACGGCACCAGCACCCCCTCGGTAACCACGAGCCTCGTCGCCGGGCAGCCTAGAAACGTCAAGGACTTCTGGCTTCCTCCGGCCGATAACTTCAGCGGCCACGACGGCGTGCAGATCACCGCGCCGGTCAGTCAGCTCACGTCCATCCCGATCACCCTCTCGTGCACCGGCAGCCACGTGATCGACGTCAGCATCGTGCAGGGCCCGCCGCAATACACGGACCCCAGCCAAGGCCTGGGCATCATCACCTACACCGTCACGGTCACCACCGAGGGCACCGACGATGTCACGGTTGACTGGAGCGCCGCCCCGGCCGCCAACGCATCCGGTACGGACACCGGCTCGGTGCCGCTTTTCGGGCAGACCAGCTACCAGTTCCTGGTGAATCCTCCCAGCGGCTTCTTCAACAACGCCGAGTGCCCCCCACCGCCCCCCGGCCAGCCGCAGCCGTCCTACGTCCTCGACGTGACGGCGACTGGCACAGACAACGTGGCTGTCCACCAGTCGTCATCGTTCACGTTGAACTGCACGGGGTGACGGGTACGAGCGCTGTGCGAGGGAGTGCTATTGATGACGGAGCCGCCTGACACGGCTGTCGCGAACATCGGCGTGGCCGGGCTTGCCGTCATGGGCCGGAACCTGGCCAGGAATCTGGCGCGGCACGGCTACGTGGTGGCGCTGTATAACCGGTCGGTCGAGCGGACCCGAAGCCTGGTAGCTGATCACGGCGATGAGGGAACATTCGTGCCAGCCGAGTCCCTTGCCGAGTTCGTTGCCAGCCTCAGACCGCCCCGCGCGATCATCATCATGGTCAAGGCTGGCGACGCGACCGACGCGGTCATCGAGGACCTGATCCCCTTGCTGGCGGTCGGCGACATCGTCATCGACTGCGGCAATGCCCACTTCGCTGATACCCGCCGCCGCGAGCGCAGGCTCCGCGAGCACGGCCTGCACTTCGTTGGGAGCGGGGTCTCCGGCGGCGAGGAAGGCGCTCTGCTGGGCCCGAGCATCATGCCCGGCGGATCCGACGAGTCGTATCGGCGGATCGGCCCGATATTCGAGTCGATCGCCGCGCAGGTAGATGGCATGCCATGCTGTGCCCACATCGGGCCAGACGGCGCCGGGCACTTCGTCAAGATGGTGCACAACGGCATCGAGTACGCCGACATGCAGCTCATCGCGGAGGGCTACGACCTGCTACGCACAGGTCTGCGCGCATCGCCGGGCGAGATAGCGCAGATTTTTAAGGACTGGAACGATGGTGATCTTGAGTCCTTCCTCGTCCAGATAACTGCGGAAGTCCTCGCTCACGTGGACGCCGAGACCGGCAAGCCGTTCGTGGACATCGTGCTCGACGAGGCCGAGCAGAAGGGCACCGGGCGCTGGACAGTGCAGAGCGCGCTCGACCTCGGCATCCCGATCACCGGTATCGCCGAGGCCACGTTTGCTCGCTCGCTATCGGGCCATGTCGAACAGCGGGCGGCGGCGCGCACCGAGTTCTCGAGCACCACGAACGAGTGGCAGATCACCGACAGGGATGCGTTCGTCGACGATGTGCGCAGAGCCCTGTACGCCTCCAAGGTGGTCGCCTACGCGCAGGGCTTCGACCAGATCAAGGCCGGCAGTGACGAGTACGGCTGGCACATCGAGGCTGGCACCCTGGCCACGATCTGGCGCGGCGGCTGCATCATCCGGGCGCGTTTCCTCAACCGCATACGAGAGGCCTACGATGCCGACTCGGAGCTACCTTCGCTGCTTGTCGCGCCCTATTTCGCGCGGGCCGTGGCCGATGGCGTCGAAAGCTGGCGCCGCGTCGTAGCCGGCGCAGCCCAGGCTGGTGTCCCGACGCCGGCGTTCTCCTCGTCCCTCGCGTACTTCGACGGGCTGCGGCGCGATCGCCTGCCCGCTGCGCTGATACAGGGCCTGCGAGACAACTTCGGCGCCCACACCTATCACCGGACTGACCGGCCCGGTGTTTTCCATACTCGCTGGGCGGCCGACAAGTCCGAGGCGCGAGCGTAGCGAGCCCGCGAGCTTGTGGCACCCGGACGACCGCGGCGACTACCTCGGCGGAAGCAACGGCGTTGCGTGCTGGCACGCAAGTCCAGCGGCTCGCTGAAGGTGGACAATGAAGGCACGGTTCTCGCGCAGCAAGTCACACAGACCGCTGGCTGCGCGAGCCGTTGTCGATTTCGCGAAGCTCACCGAGTTTGGGGGTGCACGACCCGATGAGCGCCAGCGCTGTCGGTTCCCTGCTAGCTGGGTTGGCGATCATCGTTGCCCTCGCGCGACTGTGTGGCGCACTGTTCCAGCGGTTCGGCCAGCCGGCGGTGGTCGGCGAGATCCTCGTGGGTGTCGTGCTCGGCCCGACGTTCTTCGGGCTGGGGCTGTCGAACCACCTTTTCCCCGTGCTAGAGGTGCGGCCGGCATTGGGCGGACTCGCTAATGTCGGCCTGGTCCTGTTCATGTTCATCGTCGGCTACGAGCTTGAGCTCAACCTTGTCAAGGCCAGCGGACGCGCCGCCGTCGCTGTGTCGTTTGGTTCGATCGTGGCTCCGCTGGCCCTCGGCATCTTGCTCGGGCTGTGGCTGGGCCACCAGCAGCACGTCGCCCGCCCGGTGCCGTTTGCCCTATTCATCGGGGTGGCCATATCCATCACGGCGTTCCCCGTACTGGCGAGGATCTTGACCGACCGGGGGATGCAACGGACGAAGCTCGGCACCCTCGCGCTGGCGAGCGCAGCCGTGGGTGACGTGACCGCGTGGACGCTGCTGGCGATCGTCGTCATCATCTCTCAGTCGGCGGGCGCGACTAGCCAGTGGCGCATCCTCTTGCTGCTGCCATACGCGCTGGTGATGTGGTTTGCGGTCCGGCCGCTGCTTCGGCGGGTTGCTTCGCTCCGCGACAAGGCTGGCCGACTCACGCCCGACATCCTGGTGGTCGTGCTGGTCGGGGTCATCCTGTCGGCGTATGCGACGCAGTGGATGGGCCTGCACTTCATCTTTGGCGCGTTCTTGTTCGGCGCGATGATGCCACGGGCCGATGCGGAGCAGCTGCGTTACGAGATCCTCGAGCGCCTGGAGCAGCTCAGCGTGCTCGTACTGCTCCCGGTGTATTTCGTGCTGGCGGGACTGGGCGTCAACCTGTCGTCATTCGGCGGCCAGTCTGCCGTCGACCTCGTGCTCATTCTTGCCGTGGCCATCGCCGGCAAGTTCGCGGGTGCGTATCTGGCTGCCAGGCTGCAAAGGGTCAGACACCGGCAGGCTGGTGCCCTCGCCACCTTAATGAACACCCGCGGTCTGACCGAGATCGTTATTCTCACCGTCGGGCTTCAGCTTGGCATCCTGAATGTGCAGCTCTACTCCCTCATGGTGGTGATGGCGCTCGTCACGACGGCCATGACCGGTCCGGTGCTGTCGGTCATTTACCCGAAGCGGCTCATCGATCGCGACATCGTCGAGGCCGAGCAGGCGGCGCTAGGAAACGTCGCTGCGTATCGCGTACTCGTCGCCACCACGGGAACCGACGCCGATGCGGCACTGCTCGAACTCGGAGCAGCGTTGCTGGGCGGCCACAGTCCCGCCGAAATGGTCATCAGTCGGCTTCTGCCGTACCGGACAACCCGGCTAGAGATCGGCACGGGGCTGTCCGGGGAGCTCGTCGACATGACGCTTGCGATGGCCGAGCTGGAGGCCCTGGCTGCGCCGTGGCGAGATCGCGGCGTCGCGGTCTCGCCGCTGGCCAGGTTCTCCGCCGACTCCGCCGCCGACCTTGCGGGTCAGGTGGCCGCGGCGGACGCGGCAATCCTCGTTATCTCCCGAGACCACGCAGACTACAGGCGGGTGGCAGAGATGGCGAACGTCCGAGTCGTAACGGCGACGGCTGAAGCTCCCGCAAGCTGGCCGGCCGTGCTGGTACGAACAGCAGCGGGAGCGAATGGCGAGGCCGCTATCGAGGTGGGCGTCCAACTGGCCGCTGCGCAAACGGCTCGGCTAGTGATCGACCCAGAGGCGCGGCCCGGACGCCGCCTCGAGCACCTCGTTGCCGAGATCGGCCGGGCTGGGCTGGAAGCTGCGATCGGACATGACGCGGGCGATGGCGCGCTGGTGGTCGCACCAGCCGGCAGCCCGGCTGCGGCGACTGACGTAAGTGTCCGCGCTGAACCCGATTTCGAGCCCGAAGACCTAGCCGCGCTGGTGCACGCGCTTGCACTTCAGGGACCAGTGACGCCGCAGGTCTCGTCGGGTCCCGTCACGTCAGCAACCGGTGTCGGCCAGCCCGCAGAAGCAGGCTGATGGGCAAGGATCGGCGCGTAAGTCGCGGCGCCGACGCAAACTATAGCTATAGCCTCACGTGCGGTGTTACTGTGCGCATCGAGTGCGATAGCTTACCATCTCTTTACCATCTGGGCCTTGTCCTCCGACAGGGCTGTCCTCCAACACCCGGGGGAGGAAGTCGTGCACGAGCGGGTGTTTGCTGGGCGCTACCACCTGCATGAGCAGTTGGGCCAAGGCGCTGTGGGCCAGGTGTGGCGTGCCTGGGACGAGCAGCGAGGCCGGACCGTCGCGTTAAAGCTCATTCAGGTCAGTGAGGTCGTCAACCCTGACTACGCCACCGACACCACCGCACGGTTCGAGCGGGAGGTCACAGCCGTCAGCAGAGTGCGGCAGCCTAACATCGTGACCGCGTTCGAAGCCGGCCGAGTCGGCGACGAGCTGTTTCTTGTCATGGAGCTTGCGGACGGCACGGCGTTGAGCGAGATCATCGAGCTGCGTCAGTCGCGCAGCCTCGGCCCGCTGCCAGTCCCTGACGTGCTCGCCGTGGCCGAGCACGTCTCCGCCGGGTTGAGCGCGGCACACGCCGCCGGGATCGTTCACCGGGATATCAAGCCGAGCAACCTGATGGTCTGCAGCGACCGGCAGGTCAAGATCATCGACTTCGGCGTGGCGCGGCTGCTGGACGACGGTTCGCCGCGGCTGACCAGGCAGGGTCAGGCTGTCGGCACGCTTGCTTACATGTCACCTGAGCAGCTCGAGGCCGGCGATCTCGACGGGCGCTCAGATCTGTACTCGCTCGGCTGCGTGCTCTATGAGCTGCTCGCAGGACGGCGTCCGTTTATCGCCGACCTGCCGGAGGCCCTGATCATGCAGCACCTCTACAGTCAGCCGAGGCCGCTAAGTGAGATCAGTCCGGAGGTTCCCGCCGAGCTAGAGACCCTCGTCAGTGACCTCATGGCGAAGGATAAGCAAGCAAGGCCGGCAAGCGCGAACGATGTGATCGACAGGCTCGCTCCGATTCGAGTGCACGCCGAGCAGGCGGAGGCTCAGCGGCTCACCATGTTCGAACCCGATGCGGCGTCGGAGGGTGGCCGCGTCACAGTAATCGCACCCGACCTGAATATGGAATCTCCGCAGCCGGCGGAGCCTGGAACCGGCCTGACGCCCGAATCCGGTCTGCCGCCGGAATCTGGCCGGGTCACCGTGCTGGCCGAAGAAGCAGTTGCGACTCCGGTCGGGGCCGGACAGGCTGGACCATCATCGGTCGCACCGGCCACGCCGCCTCCTGCGGCTCCCGTGAGATTCGGTCCCGGCCTGTCCGGCGGAGCGGCTCCTCCGCCCGTGCCGGACTGGGCCAAGCCGACCCAGCCGCCCCGGCGACGGTCGCGCCGCTGGCTCAGTGTACTGAGCACGTTCGTGACGCTGGCGATCATCGCCGCAGTCGCGGTCATCCTCTGGATGCGCGCACACAACGTATTCAAGGTCACGTCTGTGGCCGTCGCACCCGCTGCGGCGCCCGGCAACAAATGCGATGTCACCGTCGACGTGGTCGGCAGCGTCGTGACGAATGGCCGCGGTGGCCAGATCACCTACCAGTGGATCCGAAACGGAACTGTCACGTCGCCAGTTGCGACCGCTGTCGTCGGTAGCGGCCAGACTGTCGAGCCGCTGCACCTGAACTGGTCGTTCCACGGTAAGGGCAACTACCAGGCGACAGCCGAACTGCGCGTGCTGAGTCCTCAGGTCGCAAGTGGCAAGACGACTTTCACCTATTCATGCCGATGATTGTCATCACACTGCAGAGGAATTGCCAGCACATGGGACTTGGAACGCTCGCTGTAACGAACTCTTACGCGCTTAGATAGCGAAAGTATGGGAGTGGGGACATGGCAACCTTGTTAGCGGAAGCTCCGACCTGGCGTAATCACGACGAACGCGTGCTTGACCAGCTGTCCGATCGCGAGCTGGAGATTCTCAGACTCATGAGCGACGGGCTATCGAATACGGCTATAGCCGAACGGCTCTCGGTGATGGAGCGCACCATCGAAAGTCACACGGCGCGGATGTTCTGCAAGCTCGGGCTCCCGCCGGGCGGGGAGGGCAACCGCCGCGTGCTCGCCGTCCTGATTTACCTGCGGAGCATGTGATGGCTAGCGGCGAGGGCGACTGGGCAGACCGCACTCTGGTTCCCGGCACGTGGCCTGAAGGCGAGCCGAAGGCAGCACCTGCTCCTGTATCTGAGTCCGACCGAACGCGTGTGGTGGACTTGACGCAGGCGCCAGACGTGCAGATAGTCGAGCTCCATCGCGGTGGCGGCGACCTGACGCCTGAACTCCTCGAGACGTCCGTGTGGACGGACGCCATGCTGGCAGCCGCCGGAATACCGGTGATCGACGTGCCGTTCGTGACCGTCGGCGGCGGGATCGGGTCATTCGTGACCGCCGATTACCTGCGGATCGCGGGAGTGCCGACGAGTCAGATCCGTGTGCTCTCCAACATCGACTTCCCATGGCAAACCTACGAGTACCTGACTCGGGTCTCGCAGATCCCCGACACCGCCCGGATTCGGTCCGACTCCTCTTCGCGGCCCGACAACATCTGGGGCTTCCCCTCCTACGCGCTCACCGAGGCGTGGCGGGATAAGGACCTCAACAATCTCCTGCACGTCCTCATCGAGCCGGTGTTCGCTGACTACTGGACGCCGAAGAGGTCGACGGTGTTCGGGTCCATGGCCAAAGAGTCGCGTCGCATCGGCTTCGACCAAATGCTGGTCAAGGGCGTCGTGCGAATGGTCAGGCGCCGGTTCGGCGGCGACTACTTCGTCATCTTCACCCCGCCCGAGGGCACCTCCGCGACCAAGCGAGTGGCGTACCGAGCCAGATTCGTGCACCTCGCCGTCGGCTATCCGGGGCTGCGCTACCTGCCAGACCTCCAGGAGTTCCGCGAGAAGTACACCGACTACGAGCACGTCGTCAATGCGTACGAGCCGCACGAGCACGTCTACGAAACGCTCAAGGCGCGTGCTGGGACAGTCGTGCTGAGGGGCGGCGGGATCGTGGCCTCGCGAGTATTGCAGCGCCTGTTCGACGACCGCGAGCAGTACAAGCTCCCGACGAATATCGTGCACATCTTCCGCACCTATGTCGACGGCGCGCACGGACCGAATGCGTGGATGCGCCGCAAGGGCGGCGACGGCTGGGCCTACCAGGGCTTCAACTACCCGAAGTCAGTGTGGGGCGGTCAGCTCAAATCGCAGATGCGGAAGCTAGACGGCGACGAGCGGGCGGCGCTGTACAAGGTCATGGGCGGTACCAACACGCCTAAGCGGCGGCGTTGGCAAGAGCAGATGCGCGATGGTCGCAGGGGCGGCTACTACCACGACATGCAAGGCATCGTCCAAAAGGTTGAGCCGGCGCCGGGCGGCGGAGTCGTGAGCTTCGTCCACGGAAAGAATGGCGACCAAGAGATCCGTTCCGACTTCATCATCGACTGCACCGGACTTGAGGCTGACATCAGCCAGCACCGCGTTCTCGCGGACCTGATGGAGCACACTGGCGCGTACCGGAACCCGCTTGGCCGACTCGAAGTGGAACGTCACTTCGAGGTGAAGGGCACAGCGAACGCTAACGGCGCGATCTATGCATCCGGGGCGACGACGCTGGGCGGATATTTCCCAGGCGTCGACACGTTCCTCGGCTTGCAGATCGCTGCACAGGAGATCGCCGACGATCTGGCCCGTCGCGGCTGGTGTAAGAAGATTGGTCCGGCGCGCTCAACGATCCAGTGGCTCAGATGGTGTTTCAACCGACCGGTCTGATCGAGAAATCACGAGGCATCCATGGTTCCCACTCTGACGGGCCGGATACAGACCCGGATCTTCCTGCTAGCGACCGTAGGCTCCGTGCTCACCGCCCTGGTGACGCCGGTGCTGCCGATCTCCGGTCCACTCGGGTCGGCCTACAAGACGACGTTCATCATCCTGGCAGCCGTCATCGTGGTCGGCATCGTCTGGGAGCTGGTGTATCACCTGCTCATGCAGTGGCGCTGGGAGAAGGACTGGCCGTCGATGTTCGGCCTGCTTACTGCTCTGCCTGAGGGCGCGCTGATCTGGGCCTTGCTCGTGGCGCATGCGATACCAGGCCTGCACACGACGCCGCCGTTCGGTGCGTTTCTGGCGGACTTCGCAACGGTATGGGTCGGCGTATGGCTCGTGGCGAATGGGCCAATGCGAGTGCCGTTCCTGCGCTGGCGGTTCCGGGGAGGACGGCTGGTATGAAGCTGGCCGACTGTGCGCCACTGCCCGGTACTGGATACGTCGCTCGGGCCGGCGAGCTCGTCGTCGCGTGTGCGCGCGCTGACGGCGACGAGGACCTGCTGCTCGGAGTGATGGACAAGGTCGCGGCCAACTCCGGTGACGGAAGCGAGCTTGTCCGCCACGTGACCCGCGCAGCGCTGGATCAGGATGCGGCACCCGACTGGGCCTGCATTGGCGTGACGGCCGCCGGCGGGCTTGCCGTCCTCGTGCACGGTGCCGCAGTGGCGCGAGTAACCGCCGCCGACGGCCAGTCGGTAAGTCTCACCGGCATGGACGCGTTGATTCCGGTGACCCGCGTCTTCACGGGTGCGGCTGTATCGGTCACGCTCGAGTTGCCCGGCCACGGCGATGCCGACAGCCGGTTGCGGCTCGACGGCGGAGTGGTGCAGGCCGGCGGTGTCATGCTCACTACCGTCGGCGGCCCGGTTGCCCAACCGCCGGTGGCAGTGACGCCGCCGGTGGCCGTGACACCGCCTGTTGCTGACGCACCTCTCTTGGCCGAGACCGCTCCCATGGCCGAGGATCTGGCCGCGGACGTTGCGGCTGTCCCTTCTGCGCAATCCGACGCAGTAGTGCCCGAGCCAGCGCCGTCGCCGTCGCCGGAACCAGTTCTGCACCTGCCGGACGCGTCCGCGGACTTCGACTCCGTTCTGCTGATCCTGTCGGAGGACGATCAGGCGCAGGCGTCGCCCGTGACGACACCTACGGAACCGCAGCCGGCTGCTAGCGATGAGCAAGCGCAAGTCGATGGCGTCTACTGCCCGCAGCCGAAGATCAAGCATTTCAACGATCCGGCGGTTGCGTACTGCCGGGTCTGCGGTCTTGGCATGCTGCAGCAGACCAGGAACATTCAGCGGGGGCCGCGCCCCCCACTGGGCGTTCTGTTGCTCGACGACGGCATGACGTTCCGGCTTGACGCCGACTACGTCATCGGCCGAGATCCTGGCATGGATCATGACGTGGCAGCCGGCCGCGCCAGACCCTTGCGGATGGTCGATCCCGCAGGGACGATCTCACGACTGCATCTGCGGGTCGCGCTGGTGGGCTGGCGCGTCCAGGTAACGGACCTTGGCTCAGCGAACGGTTCGGTGCTGCAACATCCGGGCGTGGCCGAGACGCAGCGCCTCACGCCGCAACAAGCCGTTGAGATCCAGCCCGGGAGCACGATTCATCTGGGTCGCCGCAGCATGCGGTTCGAGTCGTATCTCAGCGCCTGAATATCAGCCGACTCCAGGAGAAGCGGTGCAGACAATCGCGGACTACGAGCTGATCAGATCGCTCGGTTGGGGCAACCACGGGCAGTTCTTCCTGGCTCGCAAGCCAGCACGACTGCCAGTCGATGTCGAGTTCGTCGCCGTTAAGGTGTTCGCTGGCAGATCGACTGCTGATACCTTCCGGCGCGCTACCCGTGAACTCAAGGCTTTCGCCGCTGTGCCGTCGCCCCACATCGTGAGCCTGTATGACGCCGGGCAGCATGATGGTGTCCTCTATTACTCCATGCAGTACCTGGAGCGTGGGTCGCTGGCCGAGCCTGACAAGCCAATAGGACAGGCCGAAGCGATCGCTGCCGTCCGTGACGCGGCGCTCGCGGTATCCGCGCTCCACGCAGCGGGGGTGGTGCACCGCGATATCAAGCCGGGCAACATCATGCTGGACGAGAACGGCGGAAAGCTCTCCGACCTCGGACTGGCGCACGTGATCGCGCCCGGTGTCACCGTCACAGGCATGGGGCCAGTGGCTTCGATCGAATACACCGACCCGGAGCAACTCCAGGGCGCGCCCGCCGGGCCTGCCACAGATGTCTGGTCGCTGGGAGTTACTCTGCACCGCGTCTTGAGTGGCAAGGGAATCTACGGCGAGGACCTGCCCTCCGACGACGGTCTGCTGGCCTTGCGAAAGGTGATGTCCGCCGCCATCCAGCTAGCGCCCGGACTGCCCCAGCCCGCAGCCGTCCTGATCGCGGACTGCACCGGTCCGTCGGGCGAGCGGCCCACGGCCGCGCAATTCGCCGAGCGGCTCAGTTCGATGCTGACGGAGCCGGAAACCAGCGCCGCGAAGACGAAGTCCGCTTCCGCTAAAGCGTGACCGGGCGGCGCCGGGTCACGCTGACCGTGACCCAGCGCCGCGCCCGCCTCAGACTTCAGTAGGAGTCGTGCCGCCGCAGCCAGGCCATCGTCCACGGCAGGTCCTGCTCGTCCCGGCCCTTAGGCGCCAGATCCAGTAGCTGATAGGCGCCGTTGATGGGCTCGAGCCCGCGGCTGTACGTCGAGTACGTGTGGAAGATCTGGCCCGCGTCGTCCCTGGCGAACACGCTCAGCCCCGGCGACTCCTCCATCGGCTTGTCCACGTGGCGGAAGTTGTACTCGCTGCCCGCCACCGGGTGCTCGGGCGTCGACGAGACGCCGAAGTCGAAGTTGAAGTCACTGGGCGTCGACGACACCCACTGGAACGACCACCCCATCCGCTGCCGATACGCCTCGATTTCCGGGAACGGGGCCCGTGACACCGCCACAAACGCAGCATCGCGCTGGGCTAGGTGCACCTGCGTGCCGTTGAAGTTGTCCGCCCAGAACGAGCAGATCGGGCAGCCCTCGATCCAGCCCGGACCCATCATGAAGTGGTACACGATGAGCTGGCTGGCGTCATCGAACAGGTCAAGCATCGAGACCCGGCCATCCGGGCCATCGAACTCGTAGGTCTTCTCCAGCCGGACCCATGGCAGCCGTCGGCGCTCGGCGGCCAGTTCGTCGCGGAGCCTCGTCAGCTGCTTTTCCCGCGCGAGCAGTTCAAGGCGTGCGGCCCGCTGCTCCGCACGGCTGCCAGTCGCCTGGCTCGCTGATGCTTTGCTGAAGGTGCTCATCGGTCACTCCCTTGACTTGCCGGGATCAGAGCAGGCTCGTGGACGGCGCCCTGGGCCGCGACGCTCCGCCGGCGTGCGCGGACCGCGAGCGCTGACAGCGCGCCCACCAAGGACATGCCCGCCGCCGTGGCGAGCGCTGGGCGAACGCCTGCGATCGTGCCAGAGGCCGATCCCAGGTGCCCGCTGGCCGAGAAGACGGCCGCGACGATGGCGACGCCGAACACGCTGCCAAACCGCTGGAGCGTGTTGAGCACGCCAGAAGCCGTGCCGA
>Ga0126378_10003579_pt1 | contig 11759 bp, 13 predicted proteins | sample PanSoiMetPlot_23_FD_92587 | JGI IMG/M metagenome (GOLD analysis project Ga0126378, IMG submission 92587) | Tropical forest soil microbial communities from Panama - MetaG Plot_23 | ecosystem: Environmental > Terrestrial > Soil > Tropical forest > Bulk soil | place: Panama | collected 2016-02-17
GGTCACGATCAGCGCGCCACCGTTGTCCTCCACAGTGACCTCCCCTCCCCGAGCCGCGTCCTTTGCCGGTCCCGGCGCTCCAGCCGTATCGGTAAGAAGACGACCGCGGCCCGAAAGTCATCGGTCCAGGGCCGCGCGGCCGCCGGCCGCTCGCCCCGGCATGGGTGAAGGGCCGATCCGCCGGCAGGCACCCTGCACCAGCACGCAGCCTGGGTCAGCGTGTTCGCCCCGCGTCGACACCCGCGCAGGCCCCAACGCATACTTGGAGCGGTGGGACCGACGGGCGTGCGCGGGCCATGGTGAGCGTGGCCAGCCGCCAGGCGCGGCTCCGGTGGGCGGCCGTGGTGTGCGGCGCCGTCGCCCTGTGCGCGCTCCCCGTGGCGGTCCGCGCGCTGCCGGTCCCGGACTCCCGGATCGGCGCGGCGGCGCTCCGGGCCCGGATCCTTGCCTCGGCGCACGTGCCCTACCAGGGGTATGCCGAGTCCACGGTGAGTCTCGGCATCCCGGAACTGCCCGACCTGAGCGACGTCAGCATGCTGCTCAACGGCACCACCGACCAGTACGCGTGGTACCGCTCGCCTGGCCGCTGGCGGGCCGCTGTCATCACCGCGGCCGGGGAGGAGGACACCTACCAGGCCGGGGCCGCCACCTACCTGTGGGAATATGACCACAACCTGCTCACCAGGATCATCGGCTCGCCGCCCGCGCGGCTGCCCCGGGCCGCCGACCTGCTGCCGCCGGCGCTGGGTCGGCGGCTGCTCGTCCTCGCCGCGGGCGCCGGCCACCTGTCGCGGCTGCCGTCCCGGCGGATCGCGGGGATCGACGCCGCCGGGCTGCGGGTGCTGCCCGCCGACCCGCGGACCACCGTTGCCGCCGTCGACATCTGGGCCGATCCGGCGACCGGGCTGCCGGCCGCCGTGCAGATCTTCGCCCGCGGTTCCGGCCGCCCGGTGCTCATCTCGCGCTTCCTGCAACTGACGGAGAGCCCTCCCGCGCTGTCGGCCGTTGCTCCCGATCCCGCGCCGGGCGTCGACACGGCGACCGCGGAGTTCCCCGATGTCTCCCGCATCTTGAACGGGTTCGGGCCGCCGCTGCCCGGACAGCTCGCCGGGCTCACCCGCGTTCAGGAGCCGGGCGGCCTCGCGCCGCTCGGGGCCTACGGCACCGGCTTCACCAGGTTCGCGGTGATACCGCTGCCCGACCGGGTCGGCTTTCAGGCCCTGAGCGCGGCCCTGGCTGCGGGTGCCGCCAGGGTCCTGCTGCCGGACGGGGCGGCGGTGGAGATCCGCACCCCACTGCTCACCGTTGACCTGGCCACCTCCAGGTTCGGCGGGCCGGTGTTCCTGCTGGCCGGCCCCGTCACCCCCGCCCTGCTCCGGCGCGCCGCCACCGGCCTGCTGGCGAAATCGGTCGTTGTCCCGTGATCGTCACCCGGGGGCTGACGAAACGGTTCGGCTCGGTCCTTGCCGTGGACCACGTCGACCTCGACGTCCGCGCCGGGGACAGGTACGGCTTCCTCGGGCCGAACGGGTCGGGTAAGACCACCGTGATCCGGATGCTGCTCGGCCTGGTGTTCGCCACCAGCGGCGAGATCGAGATGCTGGGCAAGCCGGTCCCGGCGCGGCTGCGCGAGGTGCTGCCGAACGTGGGGTCACTCGTCGAGGGGCCGTCGGCATACGGGCACCTGTCCGGACGTGCCAACCTGGCGCTGATCGACGCGGCCGGGCGGGCTGGCGGCCGCCGGACCCGCCGCCGCAGGATCGACCAGGCGCTGGAGAGCGTCGGCCTGGCCGGGATCGACACCAGACCGGTGCGGAAATACTCGCTCGGCATGCGGCAGCGGCTCGGCCTCGCCGCGGCCCTGTTGCGTGCCCCTAAGCTGCTTGTCCTCGACGAGCCGACCAACGGCCTGGACCCGCTGGGAATCCGCGAGATCCGGGATCTGCTGGCCGGGCTGAACGAGGCGGGTACCACGGTGTTCCTGTCCAGCCATCAGCTTGCGGAGGTCGAGCAGCTGTGTACCCGGGTCGGCGTGGTCGACCGCGGCAGGCTGGTGCTCCAGGCCGAGCTCTCCGCGCTGCGGCCGGCCACCGGCCGGGTGATCGTCCACAGCCCGGACGCGGACCGCGCGGCGGCGGAGCTGGACGGCCTGATCGCGAGCCGGGACGGTGACCGGCTTGTGGTGGCCGAGGCCGATCCGGCGGAGCTCAACACCAGGCTGGTCGCAGCCGGGCTGCGGGTCACCGAGATCCGGCCGGAACGGCGCTCGCTCGAGGACCTGGTCCTCCAGCTGACCAGCCCCGGCGCGGACCGGATCGGCCGGGACCCAGGCCAGCCCGGCCGGGACCCAGGCCAGCCCGGCGGCCGTCGCCCGCCCCCCGCCGGTGATGCCCAATGATCAGGGCCGGGTAGGTTGGTGATAGCCGGTGACCGGGGCCGGGCTGGTTGGTGATGGCCGGTGACCGGGGCCGGGCTGGTTGGTGATGGCGCGTGATCAGGGTCGAGCTGGCCAAGCTGGTGCGGAGGCCCCGGACCTGGGGCAGCATCCTGCTCCTTTGCGCGCTGCCGACGGTGGTCGCGGTGTTCATCGCGGTGACCCATGTCGCGCCGGCGCCGGGCCAGGGACCAGCCCTGCTGTCGGCCGTGCTGTCGGACGGGTCGCTCTACCCGGCGGCCGCGCTCGCGCTGGTGCTGCCGATCTTCCTGCCGATCGCGGTGGCGATCATGGCAGGTGACGCGATCTCCGGCGAGGCGTCCTCGGGCATGCTGCGATACCTGCTGGCCAGGCCGGTCGGCCGGACCCGGCTGCTGGTGGCGAAGCTGATCTCGGTGATCGCCTACGTGCTCGGGGCGGTGATCCTGGTCGCGGTGACCGCGTACGCGACCGGCGCGGGGCTGTTCGGGACCAGCCCGGTGGTGGTGACCTCCCGCGGCCTGGCCGCGTCGGCCGTGGCGACCTCGCTGTCCGGCACCCCGATGACCCCGGCCGACATCGCGGTGCGGACGCTCGGCGCGGTCGCGTTCATCGGGGTCTCCATGCTTGGGGTCGCGTCGATCGCGCTGTTCGGCTCGACGCTCACCGACTCATCCCTGGGCGCCGCGCTCGGGGCGCTGGCGGCGCTGATCACCAGCGGGGTCCTCGTCGCCCTCAACTCGGCCGCGTCGGTGAGCCCGTACCTTCCCACCCGCTACTGGCTGGCCTGGGCGGACTTCTTCCGTGAGCCGATCCTGTGGCGGAACATCGAGCGGGGTTTCGCGATCCAGGGCATCTACGTGGCGGTATTCCTGGCCGCCGCGTGGGCGAACTTCGCGACCAAGGACGTCACGAGCTGACCCGGCAGGCGGCGGGATCTCTTGGCTGGATGGGGCCGGGGCCGATCGCCCGCAGCACCAGGGCGATGATCACCGGGTCGGCAGGCAGGCCGGTGTGGCCGACCCGATGCCCTGGGCAGACCGACTGGACCGGCACGTTGATCGCGCCTGCCAGCCGCGCCGAGTCGGCCGGTATCACCACGTCGTCGCCGGTGGTCCAGAGCGAGAGCCAGGGCGGCCTGCGTGGCACCGGCGCCGCGTCCAGCCTCGCCAGCAGGGAGCTGCCGGGCACCAGCTGCTGGCATGCCACCGGGCACGCGCCCGGCAGCAAGCCGACGGCGTCCGCCGCGAGCCGCGTCCCGTGGAACGGAGAGCCCAGGGTGACCACGCGCCGCGCCTTGCGGCCGCCGCCGTCTTCTCGCGCCCACAGCAGCGCGATCACGCCGCCAGCCGAGTAGGCGACCACATCGACCGACGGCGCCCCGCCCCGCAGCGCCCGCCCGACCGCCGCGTTCAGCGCCGCCGCGTCGGTGACCAGGCTGCCGGTCCCGCTGCCGGGCAGGCGCACCACGGTGGCGTCCCGGCCGGTGGCCCGGATCCTCGCGGCGAGCGTCCGCAGCGAGCCGGTCTGGCCGCCGTAGCCGGGCACGAGCAGCACCGGCCCGGGCCGGTCCTGCGCCGGGTAACCGGTTGCCTGGTTCGCCCCGCCGCCCACACCGATCGCAGCCACGCCGCCCATGACGGCGCCGGCCGCCGCGAGTACCGCGATCGCGGCGGCGAGCAGCCTCCGCCGCGGAGGAAGGCTACGAAATCCCATGCCCGCCCGGCGCGGCCAGCGGTACGCGCCCCTGTCCCATCGCCTGCCTCCTAGCGCGTTAACCCCGCGGCCGAGCCCATGCCGCGCACGCGCGCGGCATGGGCTCAGCCGCCCGGGCCGTCGCGTTTGTGCTGCGGGCCCGTGCGGGGGGTGGTGACGGAACCCCCGGCCGGGCCGTAGCTCGTGCCGGGCATGGCCGGGGCGGGCCGGGAGCCGGTTCGGCCGGCCCGGGGCCGCCGGTCACGGAATATCCAGCCGGCCAGAATGCCGCCCGCGAGGCCGCCGATGTGTGCCTGCCAGCCGATTCCGGCGCGCGGGAGCAGCACGGTGAACTGGTAAGCGAAGCAGAGCGCCATGACCGTGCCGACCACTATGTCGATCACGTTCCGGTCGAAGAACCCGCGCACCATGATGTAACCGAAGTAGCCGAACACCACTCCGCTGGCCCCGACGCCGACCGTGTTCGGGGCCTCGGTCAGCCAGGCGCCGATCCCGCTGGTCAGGATGACAAGCGCGGTCACGCCCAGGAACTTCGCTATCCCCCGGTAGGCGGCCAGGAAGCCGAATATGAACAGCGGCCCCGAGTTTCCCTCGATGTGGGCCCAGCTGACGTGCAGAAACGGCGCGCTCAGCACATCGGGCAGGCTGCCGGCGTCGCGGGGCCTGATCCCGTAGTCAATGGTGAGCTCGTAGTGGTCGGCCCAGTTGGCAATCTGAATGATCCAGATGATGGCCAGGAAACCGACCATGACAAACAGGGCCCTGCGGGCGTCGGCCAGGATCGATTCCGCGTCGCCCGCGGCCAGGCCCCATTTCCTGCCGGCCGCGTGTCGCCGCTGGCCGACCGGGGCGCCGCCCGCGGGTGAGGTCGTCATCATTCCCCGCCTGGCTGGGCCGGTGGCGCAAGCTCGCGGCCGGTGGTGCTGTCAACATGGCCGGGAATGGTTCCCTCGTGGCGGTCCCCGGTGGTGGATGTGCCCGATGGCTCGAACATGAGAATGGAGCCGCCCGGCGACGAGGGCTTGTGCGGCGTCCCCCTGGGGACCACGAGCGTGTCGCCCTTGCGCAGCACAACCGTGGTCTGGCCGCCGTCCGCGTCGCGGATGGCAACGTCGAACCGGCCGTCGAGGACAAGAAAGAATTCGTCGGTGTCTTCGTGCACGTGCCAGACGTGCTCGCCCCTGGTGTGTGCGATCCGGACGTCGTAGTCGTTCATGCGCGCCACGATCCGCGGGCTGTAGACCTCATCGAACGACGCCAGGGCCGCTGTCAGGTTCACGGGAACGATGGTCATGCTCGTCATCGTCCCCGAATCTCCGCCGCGTGGTCCACTTCGATCTTGGCGCCTGCCGTGGCTTGGCGCCGGGGGCCTTCGGCTCGGCCGCCGGAGGGGCGCTTCGGCCCTGCCGCTTGCCCTGTGATAATTTCAGTAATTATTGAAACAATTGGAGGGATGTGCCGATGGGAGCACCTGCGATCAGCGCCGCCGGGCTGTCCAAGAGCTACGGCAGCGTTCAGGCTCTGCGGGGTCTTGACCTGGAGGTCGCCAGCGGGGAAGTGGTCGGCTACCTGGGACCCAACGGCGCCGGCAAGACGACCACGATCCGGCTGCTGCTCGGGCTGATCCGGCCGACCGCGGGGCGGGCGGAGATCTTCGGGCTTGACTGCCAGCGCGAGGCCGTCGCGGCCCACCGCCGGCTGTCGTACGTGGCGGGCGAGGCGAACCTGTGGCCGTCACTGACCGGCCGGGAGACGCTGAACCTGCTCGGCCGGGTGGCCGGCCGGGTCGACACCGCCTACCGCGACGAGCTGATCGACCGGTTCGACCTTGACCCCAGGAAGAAGGTGCGCGCCTACTCCAAGGGCAACCGCCAGAAGCTGCTGCTGATCGGCGCGCTGATGGCCCGCCCGGACCTGCTTGTGCTCGACGAGCCGACCGCCGGGCTCGACCCGCTGATGGAACAGGCCTTCCGGCAGTGCGTCCACGAGGCACGCGAGCGCGGCCAGGCGGTGTTCCTGTCCTCGCACATTCTGAGCGAGGTCGAGGCGCTGTGCGACCGGGTGGGAATCTTGCGCGACGGCGTGCTGGTGGAGATGGGAAGCCTCGCCGAGATGCGGCACCTGTCCGCGCTCACCGTGGAGGCCACCTTTGACGGCAGCGTGCCCGACCTGTCCCGGGTACCGGGCGTGAGCGCGGTCGAGGTCACCGGGCGGGTGGTGCGATGCCAGGTGCGCGGGTCGGTGGAGCCGCTGCTGAAGGTGCTCGCGGCCTCGGGCGTGCACGAGCTGCTGAGCCGCGAGCCGTCGCTCGAGGAGCTGTTCCTCGCCCACTACGGGGAAAGCCGGAAGGCGGAAAGCGTGGCGGGCCATGCACGCTGACCTTGCCCTGCGCGCGCCCGCGCGGGCGGGCCGCTACCCCGCCGCCGTCGTCGCCTTCCGCACCGCGCGCAAGGCCGTGCGCTCCGGCGTGCTGTGGGGCTATGTCTTCGGGCTCACCGTGGCGTCGTCGGCGCTGACGTACGCGTCGACCTACAAGACCCCGGCGCAGCGCGCGAATCTCGCGGTCACCTTCGGGAGCAACGCCGGGCTCGCCGCGATCAACGGGCCCGCGCGGCAGATCCAGACCGTGGCCGGCTACACGGTCTGGAAGAGCTTCATGTTCCTGATCGTCATCGGCGGGGTCTGGGGGCTGCTGACCGCGACCAGGCTGCTGCGCGGGGAGGAGGACGCAGGCCGCTGGGAGCTGCTGCTTGCCGGCCAGACCACCCGGCGGGGCGCGACCGCCCAGGGCCTGGCCGGCCTCGCGGCCGGCCTGGCCACGCTGTGGGCACTCACGGCTGTGATCACCGTGGCCGTCGGACGGTCCGCCAAGGTCGGGATCGCGGCCGGGCCCGCGCTGTTCTTCTCCGTTGCCCTGGTGGCCGCTGCCGCCATGTTCCTGGCCGCCGGGGCCTTCACCAGCCAGCTGGCGGCCACCCGGCGGCAGGCCGCCGGCTACGCCGGCGCGGCGCTCGGGGTCGCCTACGCGCTGCGCATGGTCGCCGACTCCGACCCCGGCCTTGCGTGGCTGCGGTGGGCGTCCCCGCTCGGCTGGGTCGAGGAACTCCAGCCGCTCACAGGCCCGCGCCCGCTGGCCCTGCTGCCGATCGCGGGCCTGACCGCGCTGCTGGCGGGCCTGGCGGTCTACCTGGCCGGCCGGCGGGACCTCGGCGCCAGCTTGCTGCCCGACCGGGCGAGCGCCAGGCCTTCGTCCCTGCTGAGGGGGCCGGTAGGGCTGGCGGTGCGGCTGGCGCGGCCGGCCGTGCTTGGCTGGGCGGCGGCGATCGGCGCGCTGGCCCTGCTGATGGGGTTCATCGCCAAGCAGGCCGGGACCGTGCTGGCGAGCTCACCGGGCATCGAGCGGGCCATGTCGCGCCTTGGGGTGCGCGGCGGCGGCGCCGCCGAGTACCTCGGGCTGACGTTCTTCATGGTGTCGGTGCTCGTGGCCCTGCTCGTGGCCGGCCAGGTCACCGCCGCCAGGAGCGAGGAGGCGGAGGGCCGCCTCGAGCACCTTCTCGTCCGGCCGGTCCCCCGGTGGTCGTGGTTCGCCGGCCGGCTCGCCCTGATCGCGGCCGTCGCGGTCGGCAGCGGGCTGCTCGCCGGGTTCTTCGCCTGGGTAGGCGCCGCGAGCCAGCGTTCCGGGGTCAGCCTGGCGAGCCTGCTCGCCGCCGGCCTCAACGTGGTCCCGCCGGCGCTGTGCATCCTCGGCGTCGGCGCGCTCGCGATGGGCGCCTGGCCGCGAGCCACCACGGTCGCCACCTACAGCCTGCTCGCCTGGTCGTTCCTGATCGAGCTCGGGAACGGGTTCTTCAGCTCCAGCCACTGGCTGCTCGACACCTCGGTGTTCCATCAGATGGCGCCGGCCCCAGCCGTGAGCCCGGACTGGGTGAGCGCCGCCGGCCTGACCGCCATCGGTGTCCTGGCCGCGCTGCTCGGCGGCGCCGTGTTCGGGCGCCGGGATCTGGCGGGCGAATGAGCACCGGCCCGGCGCGGGGCCGTCCGGATCCGGACTGGCGGATGCGGTTCGTCGAGGAGCTGGGGCTGATAGCCCTCGACGTCGGCACCCCGCGGGCGATGGTGCGGGTCCTTGGCTGGCTGGTCATCTGCGAGCCGCCGGAACAGTCGGCCGCCGACATCCAGGCAGGGCTCAAGCTCTCCGCCGGGACGGTCAGCGCGGCGACCCGGGTGCTGGCCGGCATCGGGTATCTCGAGCGGATCGGCTATCCCGGCGACCGCCGCATCTACTACCGGATTCGCCCCGGAGGCTGGGACCGGGCCCTGGAAGCCAGGCTCCATACTCTCGCGCAGCTGCGCGAGATCGCCGACCGGGCCCTCGCGTCGGCGGACAGCCAGGGCCACGAAAGGCTTCAGGACATGCGCGATGTGTGCGCCTGGTTCGAGGACGAGATCGGCGGCCTGCTGGCTAGGCGGGCGGCGCGCGGCGACGGCATCACAGCCGCTCCCCAGCGCATACCTGCGCGGTGATGGTGTTTCCGGCTGGCGCCAGCGGGCACTGCCATGAGCTGCTGTACCGGCACGAGGGGTGGTAGAGGAAGTTTAGGTCGATGACCAGGGTGCTGGCGGTGCCCCCGAGATCGGCGCCCTTGGCGGTATCGAGCAGGTACCGCCCGCCGCCGTAGCTGGTGCCGCCCGCGGTGCCATCGCGCAGCGGCAGGAACAGCCCGCCGCTGTACTGCCGCAGCCACCAGGCGTCGACGCTGGCGCCGATCGGCGGCGGCAGCTCGACCCGGCCGATGAGATCAAGGGACACGGTCCCGTCGCCGTCGGCCAGCGCAAGCCGCGCGGGTTCGGGCGCCGGGAGCACCGGCAGGCTGAAGCGCAGCCGCGGGTCGTAGGGCCAGTACGGCAGGCCGGAGGTGCGCAGCGGGTCACCGGGCGGCAGCGGGCTCTGCGGATGCGCCCGGAACAGTTCGTCGCGGCCCACCCGCCACAGCGCGTGCCCGCGCTCGGGGCTGCTCTCCCCGCGGACGGCCGCGTAGAGTTCGCTGACCCGGCGGCGCCAGTCAGCGAGTTCGAGGCCGGCCGGGTTCGTCACGGCGTGACCCGACCGTGCCGGTGCGGGCCGGGGAACCGCGCTGCTGCTGGCGGCGGGCGGTCCGATAGCACCGCTGGAGTATACGCTGCCTGCAATCGGGCGAAGTCCCGCCAGGCCCGCGCGGGCGAAGCCCGCCAGACCCGCGCCGTGGGAGCCAGCATGACCCAGGATGAACTACTCGCCTACTGCCTGGCCAAGCCCGGCGCGTGGCGGGACGAGCCCTGGGAGGGCGACGTGGTGGCGAAGGTCGGGAGCAAGATCTTCGCGTTCCTGGGCGCGTCACAGGGTGTTTCGGTCGGGCTCAAGTGCGGCCCGAACCGGGAGGTGGCCAACGAGTGGCTGGTCCGCTACCCGGACGACGCCTCGGTCATGGCCTACATCGGGCGTTCCGGATGGAACACCCTGCGCGCCGGCGGCGCGATCGGTGACGATGAGCTGCGCGAAGCCATCGACGCCTCGTACGAGGCCGTGGTCAGCAAGCTCCCGAAAAAGGACCGCCCCTCCGGGTCCTGACCGGCGCAGCCTCAGCGTTGCCGCGATGCCTGTGGCCGCTGCTACAGTGCTGGGTGTACCGCACCGGTAGCGGGCCTCGTCATCTGGCGCTCACATGCATGCCGAGAGGGTCCGCTCATGTCAGACATCGAGGTGCGGCCGTTCCGCCGCAGCGACCGCGAACAGCTCACTCTCCTCGTGAACAGGCACGCCGCGGCGGTCGTGCCGGGCGTTTCGGTCTCTGTTCACACCGTGCTCAGCCAGCTTGAGCGGCAGCCGGGGGAGTTCATCGTCGACCCGTGGGTGAGCGAGCGGGTGACCCTGGTCGCGGAGCAGCGCGACCGGGTAGCCGCCGCGGCGCACCTGCTCCGCTACCACCCCGACGAGCGCGCCGGCCCGGCCTACCGGGACATGGGGGAGATCCTTTGGTTCCTGTTCTGGCCCGCGGCCCCGGCGGGCAACCCCTACTGGCCGGACGCGATCGCGGCCGCCGACACTTTGATGGCGGCCTGCCTCCGGCAGTTCGAGCAGTGGGGTGTGAGCGGCCAAGGGGCGGGCGGCGAGCTGCCGGCGCCCGCGGTCTACGGGGTGCCCGAGCAGTGGCCGCACATCCGGGCGATCTACCAGCGGAACGGGTTCACCCACACCGGCCACGCCGAGGTCGTGTACATGGCCAGGGTGGAGGACCTGCCGCGCGCGGCGGACCCGCCGGTCACCGGCCTGTCGCTGCGCCGCTCGGTCGGGACCAACGGAACCCGCCTGTCCGCCGTCCTCGGCGAGGAGGTGATTGGTTACATCGAGGTGGAAACCCTCGATGACGGCGAGCGCTTGCCCCGCCAGAGCGGGCTGGCCGACGTCGGCAACCTGCGTGTGCTTGCGCAGCATCGCCGCCGCGGCGTCGCGACCTGGCTGCTCGGCCAGGCGGCCGGGTGGCTGGAACTGGCCCAGGTGGGGCGCCTCCTCGACTACGCCTGGCTGGACGGCGAAGTCCCCGCCGACGGTAACCACGCGGGCTACCGGGCGTTCGTCACGGCGGCCGGCTTCCGCGAGCTCACCCGCACCCAGCGCGGCTGGACCCGCCCCCAGCCCGGTCCCTAATTCCGCCCCAGCCAAGCCCAATCAAACAGTGGTTCGGATTTTCAACCCCCGCGGTGTTGGATGCGGCCGGAGATGACCCGTACCCGTGATCCCGTGCCCGGATCTCCTGGGGCGGGTCAATCACCTGGTTAGCGGGTCAGGGCTCATGCGGCGGCGGTAGGCGCTGGCCGCGGCCCGGTCGTTGCACTGGTCGCAGCAGTAGCGGCGGGTGCGGGCGCGGCTGCGGTCCACGTAGACGCAGGTGCACGGGTCGGCCTGGCACACGCCGGTCCGCACGGTGCCGTGCCGGATCAGCTGCGCCGACAAGGCGGTGAGCAGCCGGGCGCGCAGTGCGGGCATGCCCCGCTGTCCGGCGCCCCAGTCCCAGCGGACGGCGCCGTCCTCGGCGGTGAGCCGGGCGGGGATGGCGGCGTCGCGCAGGAGCGGGTCCAGGACGGCCACCGCCGCCGCGGCGGACTCGGCCGCGAAGACCGGCTTGATCTCGTCGCGGAGCGCGCGCAGCTCGGCCAGGTCGCCCGGACCCAGCTGCCCGGCCAGCGCGTCCTCGCCGGCGTCGCGCAGGATCTGCTGGTAGGCGCCCACGTCGGCCAGCCGGTCGGGCGGGCTGGCCAGCACCCAGTAGGTGTTGACCAGCTCGACCGCGAGGTCGAGGTCACGGTCGGCGCGATCCATGCCTGCCTCCACGTCAGTTCCTTTCCCGCGAATACTACTTGCCGCCGCCGGTTGTCAGTAACTATTATAGAAACGCTACTGACGAGACTGGAGGGTGAGACGATGGCCAGCCAGCTCCGGTTCCCCGCGCCGCCCCGTGAGCGCCCGCCGGCCGTGCAGCGCCGTCGCGCGCTCGCCCCCTGGGCGCTGGCCACGGCGGTGCTCACCGGCCAGGGCATGGCCTCTCTCGACGCGGCGATCGTCAACGTGGCGGGCCCGGCGATCCAGCGCGAC
>Ga0126378_10003580_pt1 | contig 11755 bp, 4 predicted proteins | sample PanSoiMetPlot_23_FD_92587 | JGI IMG/M metagenome (GOLD analysis project Ga0126378, IMG submission 92587) | Tropical forest soil microbial communities from Panama - MetaG Plot_23 | ecosystem: Environmental > Terrestrial > Soil > Tropical forest > Bulk soil | place: Panama | collected 2016-02-17
ACAGTCAGATCCATAGCGGCGAGATGCGCGGGCACTTCGTCATGTGGCACTTTCCCAGCGAGCACGATTCGCCCCTTGAGAGTGTCGTCCTCGGCGCGGTGCATGGCGTAGTGGAAACCCGGCCCATCCCCCACAATCAGCAGGCTCCACTCACCCGAGCGTGCGCTCAGAAGATTCATGGCATCAAAGAGCGCGTCCAGCCCATGCCAGGGCTTGAGGCTTCCAACAAAGCCGATGACCGGACGGTCCCCCAAATGGTATCGAGCCCGCATGGCCGTGGGCTCGGTGGTCGGGTTGAAGCGTCGTGTGTCAACCCCATTGGGCAGGCACGAGACTTGATAGGAGGGAACCCCTTCTGCCTCGACGTAACGTTTGAGCGCCTGTGAGACGGTGACGATGTGACTTGCCCTCCGAAAGCATTTCATTTGGGCCGCATGAGCGACCGTCTTGAGCCGCAGAACGCGATGACGCTCCTGCTCCTCTATCAGCGGAGCATTCACTTCCACCAAATAGGGAGCTCCAAAGGCGTCAGCAATCACCGCGCCCGCCTGGTGGAAGAGCGAGAAGCGCTCATAGACGACATCGGGACTAAAGCGGATGTCCCGCAGCCGTGCCAGGGCACGAGCGGCAAACCCGGCGTCATAGGCTACCTTGTCGAGCTCTCGACAGGTCGCCCGGTCACCGTCGCGAAGCCCAATTCCAAGTCGTGCCGCTTGCTGAGCGCGCGCGTCCGGCTCGTGGTCGGGTGTGAGCTCGATGAGGAAGGCGTTCGGATAGGGATTGCCTTCTCCGGCTTCAGCAAACAGGAGCACCACTTCGTGCCCGTTTCGCTCGAGTGTGTTCACGAACTCGCGGACGTGTACGGATGCCCCCTTGAAGCCCCTGATCGGTATGCCCCAATCGGCGCAGACGTAAAGCACCTTCATGCGCTCGCTCCTTCCATCAACAGGGCATGAATCGTCCTGGTTGACTCCCAGCACTCGAATCGCTCTTTCAATTCCCTTTGTGCGGCCGTTGCCACGTTTCGCCGCGCGTCAGTGTCATGCAGCAGCCGTTCGAGTGCCGCCGCCGCCGCTTGAGGGTCGTTCGGCGGCACCAGCAGTCCAGTGCGTCCGTGCTCGATCAGCTCAGGAATTCCCGAAATCGAGGTCGAGACCACCGCAAGGCCGGCCGCCATGGCCTCGACGAGCACATTCGGAATTCCGTCGCGGTCGCCATTCTCGGCGATCTGCGGGACGAGAGCGAAGGCTGTAGCCTGTCCGTAGATGCCAACCAGATCGTCGTGCGTCATCGCTCCCAGCAGCGTCACTTGGTCTCTAAGGTCCAGATGGTCGATCTGCGCCTGCAGATCGTCCCGTAGTGGTCCAGTGCCGACGATCTCGCAGCGGAACGCCATGCCGCGATCGCGGAGCAGGGCACAGGCCGACACGAGACACTGCATCCCCTTTTTAGGAACAAGCCTCCCCACCGATAGGATGATCGGAGCTGCGTTGGCAGAGATCTGTCGTGTGGGGCGATCTCCGCGGAAATAGGCGGAGAACGGCGTGAGGTCGGCTCCATGATAGACGAGATGGATCTTGTGCCAGTGCTCGGCTGCCGCCAGGCTTCTGACATAATCCAGATTGTATTTGGTGCAGGTCACGACAAATTTGGCAGCGCCAACACGATCGCGAATCGCATCCTCGGAGGAAAGGTACAAATCCTTGGCGTGCGTCGTGAAGCTGAAGGGAATGTCACAGATTATGCTGGTGAAATAGGCGACCTTGGTGGGCGTGTTCACGAAATGCGCATGCACGTGACGAATGTTTTCTCGCCTGCATCTTGCGGCCACGAAGACGGCGCGCATGAAGCTCTTGAGCGTCGTGATTGGATGAGCGTAACGAACTCCCAGCCACAATGCCTTTGCGACCGCCCTGAGGTAACCGGCGGGCGAACTGCTGGCGACGAGGATATGCGGCAAGAGAGCTGCGCTAAATATCTCCCACCAGTCGGCCGGAGTGTAATAGACCTTCGCCCGAATTTCCGAGACGGTAGAGTGCTGCAACTCCCCTTCTCGCGGCAGCAGTGAGACGATCAGCAGCTCGAGTCCCAATCTCTCGAGGGCGCGAATCTCGTTTAGGATGAAGGTTTCCGAAAGCCTCGGAAAGCGCTTGAGGATGTAGCAAACCTTGCCAGTGGACTCTGTCGCCATGGGTCGAGTCTTATTCAAGGACGATTGAAGAGGTCTCAGCGGCCACCAAGCTCTCGAGGGCATCTCCCACGCGCCGGGTGCCACCAAGATCGACGGAGCCGAAACCGAGTCCGGACGGTCGCATGCCGCTGAGGGCTAAATTCACCAATTCCGCTAGCCGTGCGGCGGCATCCTCCTCGGGCCGAACGACCCAAACCAGTCCGAGCCCGGCGAGCAGTTCGGCTCGCAATCGTTGCTCCGAGCGCGGCGCGGCGCGCGGAACGAGGATGGCAGGTTTCTGCGCAGCCAGTATCTCGACGGTACTGTTGTACCCAGCCATCGATATGATGAGATCCGCTGCGTTGAGCAGAGCTGGCATCTCGGTGGTTGAGCGCGTAATGCGGATGTCGTCTCGGCGTGCCTTCGCTTCCAGCTTCTGCTGCTGATCCACGGTCATCAACGGACCGGTAACGATGATGCTCTGCTCAGGAGCCAATTCGAGGCGATCGAGGCACCGCAAGTAGGCATCGATGATGGGATAGCCGTCGCCGCCACCCCCAACGGTCACAAGGACCGTCTTGACAGACGACACCATATTGCTGGATGCGCAATCGATTGTTTCCGTCCACCAGGGTCGCGCGATGTGACCGCAATAACGAAGCTTTTCGGCAATCTCGTCGCAGAGATCGTATTCCTTAACCACGTCGAACAGCGACGGGCTGCCGTACACCAGGATCTCATCGTAGGAATCCCGGATCAGGTCGTAGATGCCCTGCTCTTGCCAGAGAGAGCGAACCGTCTGGCCGTCATCAAGGATGTCACGGAGCCCGAGTATCTTCTTCGTCGCCGGCATCTCGTCGCATAAGAGCGCAAGCGCGCGCAGAAGCTCGCCCTTCATGCCCGCCGGCGCATGGTCCACCAGCAGAACATCGGGACTGTAGTCGCGGATCGTATCGATGATGATCGCCTCGCGCTGCACTTTGATCTCCTCGAAGGTCGAGGCGCCGTTGCGCGCGGCGTATTGCTCCGCTCCAACCTTGACGACCGGGGGCATGACGCTCAACTGCAGATCGCGCGGCAGCGGCCAGGACTCGGCGACCGGCGATCCCGACAGAAGCATGACCTCGAATGGGTGCGAACGCTGAAGTAGATGTTCAGCGATCGCGAGATTGCGCGAGAGGTGCCCGAGCCCGAAGGTGTCGTGCGAGTAGAGGAGTGCGCGGATCGGTTTCTCGCCATTGGGTGTGTCGAGGCCGATCCCTTCTCTACTCCTCTCAGATGTGTCGACGCCCGTGGCGCCGGGCAGCGTCAGAAGTCGATTCGGGAAATCCTGCGTCGGCAGGCGTGGACGTGCATCCGGGATGAAACACAAATACATGAGCACTGGCCATGGGACAAAGGTCGAGACAACCGCTGGGAGCCTGACGATTACTCCTAGGAGTTTTCTCAAACTAATTCGTTCACATAGGAGTTTATACGATTTCAAACAGTCATGTTTGATGATTACAGCAAAGTATCTGCACTCATTAGCAGTTGAACGTACTCGAAGTCTGAATGCTGATCATTGGTACAGAGCGTCATAAGGAACTCTCTTGAATTCATCCAAATCAGTAGGGCACAAAGATCCAAATCAGTAGGATCTCATGAGTTTATTCGCGGTGTTGGGATAATGATGGCACGAATTCACAAACTTTAAAAAAGATGACATGAAATTCACAACCGTAAAGATGACATGAAAAGATGACATGATCAAACGGGAGTCGTTGTTAAAATGCGTAGTGATTTCTTATTGTGCGCCGTGACTTTTACTATAGCTTTCCCAAGCTCCTTTCAATTCAACTAGACCGCGGTTAAGCCCAAGAGTTTATCTTCGACTAACAAGACTTCACCTTCGATTGACGATGCTAAGTCGACGCGCATCCGCCTGACGATGCAAGGAGATTGGCAGATGATCTGGGAATTCCGAGCCCCACTGGAGGTTGCCGGGTCGCCTCTGATCGGCGCCTCGTCATGAATGACGCCGGGCCGGGTCCGGACTTCGCAAAGTTTTTGCATTTCCACATCACGGACGCACGCTCGCCTGTACCGCGCTTGCGGCGCACGTTCGCGATCACTGTCACGCTCATCGCGGCGGTGGCGCTGGTCTGGTTGATTGAGATGCGGCCGCGCCCATCGGCACTGCCGGCCCGAGTCGGAGCCGCCACACCGGTGCCCGTCGTGGCAGCGGCCGTCACGACGGGCAACATCAACATCACGCTCAATGCGCTCGGCACAGTGACGCCGCTTGCGACGGTGACGGTCAAATCGCAGATCTCCGGGCAAATCATGAGCATCGCCTTCGAGGAGGGTGAGAAGGTGAAGGCGGGCGACCTTTTGGCCGAAATCGATTCTCGGCCTTATGAGCGGCAGCTCGCTCAGGCGCAGGGTCAGCTGCTGCGCGACCAGGCGTTGCTGCGGAATGCCCAGCTCGATCTCGAGCGTTACCGCAAGCTGGTGGCGGAGGGTTGGGTTCCGAAACAGAAATTCGACACGCAGGAGTCGCTGGTCCAGCAATACGAGGGCACGACGAAAACTAACCAAGCCGTGGTCGACGCCGCCGCTCTCAATATCGCTTATTGCCATATTACCGCACCGATCAGCGGGCGCATCGGCCTGCGGCAGGTCGATCAGGGCAATTATGTCCAGGCCAACGACACCAACGGCATCGTCGTCATCACGCAAACGCAGCCGATCACGGTGATTTTCACCTTGCCGGAGGATGAGTTGCCAGCGGTTGTGAAGCGTCTCCACTCCGGTGCCGTGATGCCGGTTGCGGCCTATGATCGCAGCCGCTCAACCAAACTCGCGACCGGGCGGCTGATGACAGTCGATAACCAGATCGATACCGCTACTGGTACGGTGAAGCTGAAGGCGCAGTTCGATAATGACGATGAAACTCTATTTCCCAATCAGTTCGTCAATGTACAACTCCTGGTCGATGTTGCGCGCGACGCCACAACGATTCCAACAGCAGCGGTGCAGCGTGGCGCTCCCGGTACTTTCGTTTATGTGGTGACATCGGAGAACACAGTTTCAGTGCGGCCAGTGACGCTGAGCCAAACCGAAGGCGAGCGTGTGGCCGTGACTTCCGGGCTCGCGCCAGGAGACCGCGTGGTGGTCGATGGCGCCGATAGGTTGCGCGACGGTACCAAGATCAATCTCAGTGCTCGCGAGAAGGCGCCCGCTGCGGGAAGCATTCAACGCCGGCCACAGCAGGAGGCGAGCCCCTGATGTTGGCGCACCCGTCCGTCCAGCGCTGAGGACCGGAGACAGTGAACCCCTCGCGTCCTTTCATTCTGCGGCCAGTCGCGACTTCGCTTCTCATGCTGGCGCTGCTGCTGGCGGGCTGGCTCGCTTTCCGCCTCCTGCCGCTGGCGGCTCTGCCCGAGGTCGACTATCCCACGATTGAGGTGCAGACCTTCTATCCTGGCGCCAGCCCGGAAGTCATGACCTCATCGGTGACGGCACCGCTTGAGCGCCAGTTCGGCCAGATGCCCGGCCTCAACCAGATGTCATCAGCCAGTTCGGGTGGCGCCTCGGTAATCACACTGCAATTCAGCCTCTCGGTCGGCCTCGACGTCGCCGAGCAGGAGGTACAGGCAGCGATCAATGCTGCCGGGAATTTGCTGCCCTCGGACCTACCAGCACCGCCCATCTATGCAAAGGTCAATCCGGCCGACGCACCCATCCTCACCCTGGCGCTGACTTCCGAGACCGTGCCGCTTCCGCAAGTGCAAGAGCTCGCCGATACGCGCCTTGCGCAGAAGATCTCACAGCTCGCTGGTGTCGGCCTTGTCAGCATCAGCGGCGGACAGAGGCCAGCCGTGCGCATCCAGGCCAATTCTCGCGCACTTGCCGCCTACGGCCTCAATATCGACGATATCCGTACTACGGTCGGCAACGCCAACGTCAACACGCCCAAGGGCAACATCGATGGCCCATCTCGGGCTTACACCATCAATGCAAATGACCAGCTGAAGAGCGCCGAGCAGTACCGCGACCTCGTGATCGCCTATCGGAATGGCGCGCCCGTGCATCTCTCGGATATCGCTGCGGTTGCCGAGAGCACCGAGAATACAAAGCTTGCGGCCTGGATGGGGATCGCCCCTGCGCTAAGCCCGGTCCCGGCGGTCATTCTCAATATCCAGCGGCAACCCGGCGCCAACGTGATCGAGGTAGTCGATCGTATCAAATCGCTGCTGCCACAACTGCAGAGTGCGCTCCCGACTGCGGTCGATCTCCTTGTCGTCAGCGACCGCACCGTCACCATCCGCGCCTCCGTCGCCGATGTCGAGTTCGAGCTCATTCTTGCGATCATCCTGGTTGTGTTGGTCATCTTCTTGTTCCTCCGCACGACCTCGGCGACGTTCATTCCTAGCCTCTCAGTGCCGCTGTCTCTGATTGGCACTTTCGGCGCCATGCATCTATTGGGGTTCAGCCTCAACAACTTGACGCTGATGGCGCTCACTATCGCGACAGGCTTCGTAGTCGACGACGCCATCGTCATGATCGAGAATATCGCCCGCTACCTCGAGGAGGGCGACCCGCCGCTCAAGGCCGCTCTCAAGGGCTCGGAGCAGATCGGCTTCACCATCGTCTCACTTACGGTCTCGCTGGTCGCGGTGCTGATTCCGCTCCTCTTCATGGGCGACGTGGTGGGCCGCCTCTTCCGCGAGTTTGCGGTGACGCTCGCCATCACCATACTGATTTCGGCCGTGGTGTCGCTGACCGTGGTGCCGATGCTCTGCGCGAAGTTGATGCGGCGCACCGTCGAGGCGGAGGAGACGCGCTTCGCGCGGATGAGCCGCAGCGCCTTCGAAGCCGTGACGCGTAGCTACAACCGCGGGCTCATCTGGGTGCTCGATCACCAGACGCCGACTCTCGCCGTCGCGGTGGTCACGCTCGCCCTCACCATGGTGCTCTATATAGCGATCCCCAAGGGGTTCTTTCCGGCGCAGGACACGGGCCTAATTCAGGGCATCTCGCAGGCGGCACCCACGATCTCCTATGCGGCGATGGCGGAGCGCCAACAGGCGCTTGCGGATGCTCTGCTCAGGGATCCTGAGGTCGAGAGCCTCTCCTCCTTCATCGGCGTTGATGGCACCAACACGACGCTCAATAGCGGCCGTTTCCTCATCAACCTCAAGCCGCATGACGAGCGCCGGTCGAATCTCGCCACGATCATGCATCGGCTGCACCAGGAGGTGGCGTCCGTCACGGGCATCTCGCTCTATCTCCAGCCCGTCCAGGATCTCACCATCGATGCCACGGTGAGCCGTACGGAATACCGGTTCATTCTGGAAGCTGCCGATCCCGGGGAGCTCGCGCTCTGGGTTCCGCGCCTGGTGGATCGGTTGGGCGCACTACTGCAGTTCGAGGACGTGGCGAGCGACCTGCAGGAGAACGGGCTCGCCGCCTACGTTACCGTCGATCGCGATGCTGCGGCGAGGTTCGGCATCAGCCCTGCCACCGTAGACAACGCTCTCTACGACGCCTTCGGCCAGCGCATTATCTCCACGATCTTTACGCAATCGAACCAGCGTCGGGTCATCCTCGAGGCCGATCCGACGCTGCAGGCGACGCTCAGCTCCTTGGAGGCCATCTACCTGCCATCATCGGTCGCTTCCGGCGGCCAAGTGCCGCTCTCTGCGATCGCTCACGTGACCGAGCAGGTAGCTCCCCTTCAGATCACGCATCTGGGCCAATTTCCGGCCGCGACCGTCTCCTTCAACCTGGCGCCGGGCGTCTCGCTGGGCGAGGCAGTCCAGGTGGTGAAGCGGGTCGAGCAGGAGATCGGGCTTCCTCGAAGTGTCTTCACGGGGTTTCAGGGCGCGGCACTCGCCTTCCAGTCCTCGCTCCGCAACCAGCTTTTCCTGATCCTCGCCGCCATCGTTACGGTTTATATCGTGCTGGGCGTGCTCTACGAGAGCTTCGTCCATCCGGTCACCATTCTCTCGACCCTCCCATCGGCCGGCATCGGTGCGCTGCTTGCGCTCATAGTGGCCGGCAGTGAGCTCGACATCATCGCCATAATCGGCATCGTGCTGCTGATCGGCATCGTCAAGAAGAACGCGATCATGATGATCGATTTTGCCCTCGATGCCGAGAGAACCGGCGGCAAGTCGCCCCGCGACGCGATCCATCAGGCATCATTGCTGCGGCTCCGGCCGATCCTGATGACGACGATGGCAGCGTTGCTCGGGGCGCTGCCGTTGATGCTTGGCACGGGTGCAGGCTCGGAGCTCCGCCATCCCCTCGGCATCTCGATCGTGGGCGGCTTGATCGCCAGTCAGCTTCTGACCCTCTTCACGACGCCGGCCATCTATCTCGCCTTCGATCGCTTGGCCGAGCGCCTCGGCCTGCCGCGGCCATCCCGACAGGCGAGCGCCGAGCTGCCGCTCGCATGAATCTCTCCTCCCTCTTCATCCGGCGCTTGGTGGCGACGACGCTCTTGACCGTCGGAGTGATATTCGCGGGCGGCGTGGCGTTCTTTCAGCTGCCGGTGTCGCCGTTGCCGCAGGTCGATTTCCCTACCATCCTGGTGCAGGCGCAGCTGCCGGGCGCCAGCCCAGAGGTGATGGCAACCAGCGTCGCGACGCCTCTCGAGCGGCATCTGGGGCAGATTGCCGATGTCACCGAGATGACCTCTCAGAGTAGCGTTGGCTCAACCCGGATCACCCTTCAGTTCGGCCTGAATCGGGATATAAACGGCGCGGCGCGCGACGTCCAAGGGGCGATCAACGCGGCGCGCGCAGATCTGCCGACAAGCCTTCGAAGCAATCCCACTTATCGCAAGGTCAACCCCGCGGATGCGCCGATCCTGATCCTCGCGCTGACCTCGAGCACGCTGAGCCAGGGGCAGATTTACGATGCCACAGCGACGGTGCTGGAGCAGAGGCTCTCTCAGGTCGAGGGCATCGGGCAAGTGCATCTCGGTGGCAGCTCCCTGCCGGCCGTGCGTGTCGAGCTCAATCCGCACGCACTCTTCAAATACGGCATCGGCCTCGAGGATGTGCGTGCAGCGCTCGCCTCGGCGAATGCCCATGCGCCCAAAGGGGCGATCGAGGAAGGCGATCGCCGCTTCCAGATCTACACCAATGACCAGTCGCAAAAGGCCGACGAATACCGCTCGTTAATCGTCGCTTATCGGAAAGGATCGCCGGTGCGGATTAGCGACATCGGTGAGGTCGTAGACTCCATAGAGAACCTGCGCAACGCCGGCGTCGCCAATGGCCGACCCTCGGTACTCGTGATCCTCTACCGCCAGCCCGGCGCCAACATTATCGATACCGTCGATCGCGTCATCGGCCTACTCCCGCAGCTCAGGGCCTCGCTTCCCAGCGACATCGACATCGCCGTAGCGAACGATCGCTCCACCACCATCCGCGCATCCCTTTACGACATGGAAATAACGGTTCTCCTATCGATTGTGCTCGTGACCCTTGTCGTCTTCGCTTTTCTGCAGAATCTGCGTGCGGCGCTGGTGCCGACCGTCACTGTGCCGGTCTCGCTGATCGGCGCCTTTGGCGTCATGTATCTTCTGGGTTACAGCATCGACAACCTTTCCCTCATGGCCCTCGCCATCGCCACCGGATTCGTGGTCGATGACGCCATCGTCGTGCTTGAAAACATCTCCCGCCATATCGAGGCGGGCGTGCCACGCTTCGAGGCGGCGCTCAGAGGCGCCCGCGAGGTAGGCTTCACCGTGCTCTCGATGAGCATCTCGCTCGTCGCAGTCTTCATCCCGATCCTCCTCATGGGCGGCATCGTCGGAAGGCTCTTCCGCGAATTCGCGATGACACTCTCGATCGCGGTCCTCGTATCGCTCGCGATCTCGCTGACTACCACGCCGATGATGTGCGCGCATCTGCTGCGGCCACGCGGGGTTCGTCGGCACGGCCGAGTATTCCGCGCGAGCGAGCGAGCGTTCAGTTTGCTGCTTGGGGCCTATCAGCGCAGTCTCGGCTGGGCGCTCGGTCATCCCCGAACTATTATGGTGATTCTTCTCGCCACGCTTGGTCTCAACTTCTATCTCTACGCCACAATACCGAAGGGCTTCTTCCCGCGGCAGGACACCGGCCGCCTCGTCGGCGGCATCCAGGCTGATCAGAGCATCTCCTTCCAAATGATGCGGCAGAAGCTGGCTCAGTTTGTCTCTATCGTCGAGAGTGACCCAGCGGTCGAGAGTGCGGTGGGCTTCACCGGCGGCTTTCAGACCAATTCTGGCTCTGTCTTCGTTGCATTAAAGCCGCTTGCTGAGCGCGATGTAACGGCCGACGCGCTGATTGCCAGGCTCCGGCGCGAGCTGACGAAGGTGCCAGGTGCATCGCTCTTTCTGAAATCGGTACAGGATATCCGCATCGGCGGCCGGTCAAGTAACGCACAATATCAATATACTATCCAGGGCGACGACCTCGACGAGCTTTATGCCTGGGGACCTAGGATTCTGCGGGCACTGCAGAATCTGCCGGAACTCGCCGATGTCAACTCCGATCAGCAGCTGGGTGGGCTCGAGGCCGATCTCAAAATCGATCGAGACACGGCGGCTCGCCTCGGCCTCAGCGCGGGCCAGATCGACAACACGCTCTATGACGCCTTTGGCCAGCGCCAGGTCTCGACCATCTACAATCCCTTGAACCAGTATCATGTCGTCATGGAGGTGGCGCCACAATTTTGGCAGAGTCCTGACACACTAAAGGACATCTACGTCAGCACATCGGGCGGCGCCTTGGGTGGCGTGCAGGCAACAAATATGCGCACCGATGTTTCCACACACAACGCCACGAAGGGGGACCGCGGCGGGAGCGGCACGATCGACGATCCCGTGAGTAACCGACGCACCAATTCCATTGCTGCGACGGGCCGCAGCAGCGTGTCCACCGGCGCGGCGGTCAGCACCCGTACCGAGACAATGGTGCCGCTCGCTTCCTTTACCAGCTTTGCTCCCGGTACTACGCCACTAGCGGTTAATCATCAGGGACTCTTTGTTGCGAGCACGATCTCCTTCAACCTGGCGGAAGGTGTATCGCTCAGCGACGCCGTAAGCGCGATCGATACAGCGATGGCTCGCATGAGGGTACCTGCCGGCGTTCTCGGCAGTTTCCAGGGCACGGCGAGCGTATTCCAGCGCTCACTGGCCAACGAGCCCCTGCTGATCGCTGCGGCACTCATTACCGTCTATGTCGTGCTCGGCATTCTGTATGAGAGCTATGTGCATCCCCTGACTATCCTTTCCACGTTGCCCTCGGCGGGCGTGGGCGCACTATTGGCACTAATGGCCTTCGAGACCGAGTTCAGCATCATCGCCTTGATCGGCGTCATCCTCCTGATCGGCATCGTCAAGAAGAACGCCATCATGATGATCGACTTCGCCCTCGATGCCGAGCGGCGCGATGGCCTCAGCTCGCCCGAGGCGATCTATCGCGCCTCGCTCCTGCGCTTCCGCCCGATCATGATGACGACCATGGCGGCGCTGCTTGGCGCCCTGCCGCTAGCCTTCGGGTTCGGCGAAGGTGGCGAGCTGCGTCGTCCCCTCGGCATCGCCAT
>Ga0126378_10003582_pt1 | contig 11752 bp, 10 predicted proteins | sample PanSoiMetPlot_23_FD_92587 | JGI IMG/M metagenome (GOLD analysis project Ga0126378, IMG submission 92587) | Tropical forest soil microbial communities from Panama - MetaG Plot_23 | ecosystem: Environmental > Terrestrial > Soil > Tropical forest > Bulk soil | place: Panama | collected 2016-02-17
GCGGCGGCCAGGTGCCGATCTCGACCGTGGTCTCCGTGAAGAATGTCACCGAGGCGAACGCGCTCACGCAGTACAACCAGATCAACTCCGCGACCTTCTCGGCGGTGCTGCGGCCGGGCGTCAGCATGGGCTCGGCGGTGGATTTCCTGAAGGACCAGGCAGCGAAGCTGCTGCCCCAGGGCTTCAACTTCGACTTCCTCTCGGAGTCCCGACAATACGTCCAGGAAGGCGGGCAGCTGCTGATCACCATGGTGTTCGCTCTGATCATCATCTTCCTGGTGCTGGCGGCGCAGTTCGAGAGCCTGCGCGACCCCTTCGTGATCCTGACCAGCGTGCCGATGTCGATCTGCGGCGCGCTGCTGCCGCTCTTCGCCGGCGCCTCCACCGTCAACATCTACAGCCAGGTCGGCCTGGTGACGCTCGTCGGCCTGATCAGCAAGCACGGCATCCTCATGGTCGAGTTCGCGAACCAGGCGCAGGTCAACGAGCGCCTCGACAAGCGCACCGCCATCGAGCACGCGGCGCGCGTGCGGCTCCGCCCGATCCTGATGACCACCGCCGCCATGGTGGTGGGCCTGATCCCCCTCATCTTCGCCAGCGGCGCGGGTGCCGCGAGCCGCTTCTCGATCGGCCTCGTGATCGTCACGGGCATGTCGATCGGGACGCTGTTCACGCTCTTCGTGCTGCCGGCGGTCTACACCTACCTCGCCAAGGACCACGCCGCCGCCGCGGAAGCGCCACGGGTGAAGGAGATCGCGGAGGTGTCGTAGTAGCGAGGGCGCGATACCCTCACCCTCCCGTCGCTCGCGCGACGGGTCCCTCCCTCTCCCACTGCGTGGGCGAGGGGCTTAGCTCAGCCCCTCTCCCGCGCTTGAGCGGGAGAGGGAGGGACCCAGCGCGAAGCGTTGGGAGGGTGAGGGTTAAGCAGGTTGGGGATGCCCATGAAATTCGGCTATTTCACGCTGAGCGACAATCACTACGAGAACAATCCGCGGGACGCGAATCGGTTCGTCGCGGATATCCTCGACGAGACCGTCTATGCGGACCAGCTAGGCTATCACTCCGCCTGGATCGGCGAGCATCATTTCAACTCGCTGGGCGTGCTCTCATGTCCCGATCTCGTGTTGGCGCACGCGGCGGCGCGCACACGGAAAATCCGGCTGGCGCCCGCGGTCACGGTGCTGCCGCTGCACAGCCCGATCCGGGTCGCCGAGCAATGGGCGACGCTCGATCTCTTGAGCGGGGGCCGCGTCGATTGGGCGGCGGGCCGCGGCTACGACCGGCGCGAGTACGAGCCCTTCGGCGTCAGCTTCGACGACAACCAGGCGATCTTCGAGGAGGGCATGGCGCTGGTGCAGCGCCTCTGGTCCACCGGCGGCGAGCGCATTTCCCACGAGGGCAAATACTACCGCTTCAAGGACGTGCGCATCACGCCGCAGCCGATCCAGAAGCCGATCCCGACCTACGTCGGCTCGTTCTCCAAGCCCTCGATCGAGCTCGCGGCGCGGCTCGGCTGCGGGCTGATCGTGGCGCCCTTCGCGGCCGCCATGACCTTCGGCGGGCTCCGGCAGGTCGCCGAGCTCTACCACGAATGCTGCGCCAAGGCCGGCACCAGGCCCGGCCGGCTCATGTGCAGCTACTTCACGCATTTCGCGGATACGGGCGCGGAGGAGGCGGCACAGCGAGCGCGGCAGATCCGCTATTACCGGGAATGCGTGATTCCCGCCTTCCCGAGCGACCCGAAGACAGCACCGCCGAGCTACCGCTATTTCATCGCCATGGTGGAGCGGCTCCAGAACGTGAAGCCCGAGGACCTCACGGAGAATTCCGTGCTGCTGGGCTCGCCCGCGCGCATCACCGAGACCTTGAAGAAAGTCGAGACCGCCGGCTTCGACGAGGTGATCCTCTATTTCAACGTCGGCCTGAAGCCGCACGCGCAGGTGAAAGACGAGATGGCGCGCTTCATGAGCGAGGTGGCGCCGGCGTTTGGGTGAGGGGCGGCTTTCGCGCGGCACCCGCGCTCGGCTATGCTCCTGGCGCGCGGCCCTGCGCGCTCACACCCCGGAGGCGGAAGTCATGGCAAAATCGATCCTTTCATCGCCCAAGATCGCGAAAGTGGCGGGCGCGCCTTATTCGTCGGGCACCAAGGTGGGCAACCTGCTGTTCACCGCGGGCATGGTCTCACTCAACGAGAAGGGCGAGATCGTGGGCCGCGGCGACATCCGCGCGCAGACGCGCCAGGTGCTCGACAACGTCAAGGCGATCGTCGAGGCCGGCGGCGGCAAGATGACGGACATCGCGAAGACCACGGTGTACATCACCGACCTCGCGAACTTCGCGGCGATGAACGAGGTCTACAAGACCTATTTCCCGACCGATCCGCCGGCGCGCGCGACCGTGAAGGCCGACCTCGTCAACAAGGACTTCCTGGTCGAGATCGACGCTTTCGCGGTCCTCGGCTGAGGACCGCTCAGCCCTTCCGCTTCCGCTCCACGAACTTCCGGAACTGAACCTGCGTCGCGGGGTCGCGGAAGCAGGCGACCTCGCCGGCGTGCTCGGCCGCAGTTGCCTGCTCGAAGCTCGATTCGAGGGAGCCGTAGAACTCGGCCTTGGCGTGAGCCACGCCGGTGCGGGGATAGGCGGCAATCCCGCGGGCGAGCGCCGTTGCCGCGTCGAGGAGCTGCTCGGCCGCGACCACGCGGGTGACGAAACCGATGCGGTGCGCGTCGGCCGCGTCGATGTTCTCAGCGGAGAGCGTGAGGTCGATCGCGCGGCCGAGGCCGACGATCCGCGGCAGCAAATAAGTCATGCCGCTGGTGGGGCTGAGGCCCAGGGGCGTGTCGGGGAGGCCGAACAGCGTCCCTTCGGCGGCGATGCGGATGTCTGAGAGGCAGGCGAGCTCGAAGCCGCCTGCGAGCGCATAGCCGTGGATGGCCGCGACGATCGGCTTGGGGCAGGCGCGGAAGTCCTTGGCCATCGCCATGTAGAGCCCGATGGTGCGCGAGAAGGCGGCCTCTTTCATCGCCGACATCGCCGAAATGTCGCCGCCCGCGGAGAAGGCGCGGCCGCGGCCGTGGAGGACGGCGGCGCCGGCGGACGCGTCGTCACGCAGCCGCACGATCGCCGCCCGCAGGCCGATCAGTACGTCATCGTTGATGGCGTTGAGCTTCTCCGGCCGGCTGAGGGTGATGAAGGCGACGCCCTCGCGGACCTCGAACTCGACCGCCTCGCTCATGGCTGCTCTCCCCGATAGGCGCGGATGACGCGCCGGAGCTTCTTTTCGCTGCCGATGCTGCCCTGCGGCACCAACGTCACGGCTGCGGAAAAATTCTGCATGCGCTGAAGCGCGGCCGCGACCTCGTGCGCGAGATCGGCATGCGCCGCCGCCGGCACCTCGCGGGCGACCTCGACCCGGATGGGTACGGCGTAGTCGATGGGCGGCGGGCGCGGCAACTCGACCTGGAACTCGCCGGTGAGCCGCGGCCGGAGCGTCATCAATGTCGCCTGGATGCCCAGCGGAAACACATTCACGCCCTTGACGATGATCATGTCGTCGGAGCGGCCCAGCACCTTGAAGCGGAAGGTGGTGCGACCGCAGGAACACGGCTCGGTGAAGACCTGCATCAGGTCGTGGGACCGCATGCGCTGCAGCGGACAGGCCTGGCGGCGGATCGACGTATAAACGACCTCGCCCTGGGCGCCGTCCTCGAACGGGAGCACCGCGCCGGTGTCGGGGTCGATCAGCTCCATCACCGCGAAGCCGGTGCCGCCGTAATGCACGCCATTGCGATACCGGCACTCGCCCGAATGCAGCGCGAGTTCGCCGGTGCCGTACATGTCCCAGGCGCGCATGCCCCAGGCCTCTTCGATCGCCTCGCGGTAGCCCCGCACCTGCATGCCGGCCTCGCCGGAGAAGAAACCCTTGGCGATGCCGACCTCGCGCGGATCAAGGCCGATCTCGCGCGCGACCTCGGCGAGCCGCACGGCGTAGGAGGGCGTCGCCCAGAGGCACACCTTGTCCTTGATCGCCGCCATCATGCGGATGAGCCGCTCGCTCTGGCCCACGCCATAGGGGATCGCGGTGGCGCCGAGGGTCTCGAAGGTGAGGTGGTCGCTGAGCCCCCCGGCGTAGAGGCTGAAGTTCATGGTGGTGAACACGATGTCGCGGGGCCTACAGCTCATGGCCCAGAGCGCGCGGGCGCCCATCTCGCAATAGTCGGCGATGTCCCGGCGTGTCCAGCCGATGCGCAGCGGCTGCCCCATGGTGCCGCCGGTCGCCTGGATGCGCACGATCTCCTCGATGGGCGCACACTGGTTGATGCCGAGGAGCGTGCCGTCCCCCTGGGACGCCGCGAGCTCGCCCTTCTCCATGAAGGGAATGCGCGCGAGGTCCGCGACATCGCGGATGTCGGCGGGCGTCACGCCAGCGGAGTCCAGCTTCTCACGGAAGAAGGCGCTACTGGCATAGTTGTACGCGATCTGCTCGCGGAGCCGCTCGGCCTCGAGCCGCCGGCGCGCCTCCGCCGCCATCGTCTCGATCTCTTCGTTCCAGTATTCGCCGCGGGAATCCATGGAGCCTCTGGATCATAACGCGCGGCGAAGGCGTGCCCAACCCATGCTATAGTGGCGGGGATCGCGGCTCGGAACGACGCTCCGCGCCGGATCCGGCCACTCTTCGAACCTTGAGACGGCGATTTCCCGCGGGCCTCGCCGCGCCCGCGAGTGCTGCGCCCACAACGACAGAGCGGCCCGGGGAGAGACGCGATGACGGACTCCGTTGAGAGGACCACGATCCGCAAGCTTTATCGACGCCTGCTGCCGTTCTGCTTCGTGCTCTACTTCATCTGCTATCTCGACCGCATCAACGTCAGCTTCGCCGCCCTCACCATGAACAAGGATCTGGGCTTCACCGCCTCGATCTTCGCCTTCGGCGCGAGCTGCTTCTTCTGGGGCTATTGCATCTTCGAGATCCCCAGCAACATCGTGCTGGAGCGCATCGGCGCGCGGGTCTGGATCGCGCGCATCATGATCACCTGGGGCCTGCTCTCGGCCGCCACCGCCTTCGTCACGGGTCCCTGGACTTTCGCGACCGTGCGCGCCCTCCTCGGCGTGGCGGAGGCCGGATTCTTCCCCGGCATGATCCTGTTCTTCACCTACTGGTTCCCGGCGCGCTATCGGGGCCGCGTGGTCGCGAGCTTCATGACGGCGCTCCCGATCGCGATCGCGCTCGGCGCGCCGGTCTCGACGGCGCTGCTGGAGCTCGACGGCATCTTTGGCCTCACCGGCTGGCAGTGGGTGTTCGTCGGCGAGGGCGTGCCGGCGGCGCTGCTGGGCGTCGTCGTGCTCTTCTACCTGACCGATCGACCGGCGGTGGCGAGCTGGCTCGAGCCCGCGGAGCGGGAGTGGCTCGCGGCGGAGCTGCAGGCGGAGCGGCACCAGGTCGACTCCGTGCGCGTCTTCACGGTGCTCCAGTCGCTCTACAATCCCCGCGTCCTCGCGCTCGCGGTGGTCTATCTCGGCATCGGCACCGCGAGCCTCGGCCTGGTGCTGTTCCTGCCGCAGATGATCAAGCCGCTCGGGCTCTCGAACCTGATGACGGGCTTCGCGACGGCGGTGCCCTATGTCGCGGGTACGATCGGCATGGTCGCCTGGGGCTATCTCACCGACCGCATGGGCGATCGGCGCTGGAACCTGTTCGCCGCATGCCTGGTCGCCACGCTGGGCCTTATCGCCGCGGGGCTGCTCCACGGCAGCTACTGGGCGCTCGCGGGCATGTCGCTGGCCACGATCGGGTTCTACGGCATGAAGGCGCCGTTCTGGCCGCTGCCCTCGATGTTCCTGAGCGGCACCGCTGCGGCCGCGGGGATCGCCGCGATCAACTCGATCGGCAATCTCGGCGGCATCATCGGCCCCAATGTGGTCGGCTTGATCAAGGACAGCACCGGCAGCTTCGAGGCCGGCCTCTATGCGCTCGCGGCCTTCGCGCTGCTCTCGGCGGTGGTCACGCTGACGAGCGTGCGCGAGACGCGCGCTGGGCGCGAGGTCGCGGGAGCGAGGTTGCCGGCGAGCTAAACCATCAAGTCGCTCGTCTGACTCCGGTCTACCATACCAGCGGGACGGGGTGTGGTACCTTCCAGACCGCGTTTGCGTGGTCGTGAAGCGCCGGAGGAACGTCAGATGAGGCGGCGGAAACTCATCACGTTTGCTGGTAGCGCTATAGTCCTATGGCCCCTCGCCGCTCGCGAGATACGGCGGGCGCAGGCTCAGTCACCGAAGAGACCGGTGATCGGAGTCCTGTCGCCCTTCGTCGACGCTGACAGCACATTTCTGGTCGATGTGCGACACAGCCTGACCGATCTCGGCCTTCGCGAGGGACGGGAGATTGGCTTCGAATACCGGTCCGCCGAGGGGCGAATTGATCGTCTATCACCGTTGGCGGACGAGTTACTGCACCTGAAAGTCGACATCATCGTGACTGCGAGCGCGCCCGCCATCCGGTTCCTTCAGCGGGCGACCGACACCGTTCCGATCGTCATGGCACAGGTCGGCGATGCGGTCGATCAAGGCTTCGTGGCGAACTTGGCTCATCCAGGCCGGAACATCACGGGGACCTCGTGGCTCGAGCCGGAGCTGAGCGCGAAACGCCTGGAGCTCCTGAAGGGGGCTCTCCCCGAGACCGCCCTTGTTGCCGTCCTACGCGAAGCATCGGCCGGAGCGGCGTCCGTTACCGCGGTCCAGGCCGCCGCGCATCGGCTCGGTATCGTCGCCAGCATTTTCGAGGTGCGCGACCCCGACGAATTCCCGACCGCGCTCTCGGCGATGGCCGCCGCCAAGGTCCAGGGTGTCGAAATCCTTGGGGGGCTGATGATCTCCAATAACGTTCATTCGCTCGTCGCGCTTGCCGGCGGTCACCGTCTCGCGACGATCTTCCCCGATACGAGCTTCGTCGCGGCTGGTGGCCTGATGAGCTACGGCCCGGACCTTCGGGAGATCTATCGGCGGACGGCGGAGATCGTCGACAAGATCCTCAAGGGCGCGCGGCCCGGCGACATTCCTGTCGAGCAGCCGACGAAATTCGCTTTTGCCATCAACTTGGGAGCCGCAAAGGCGCTTGGCCTCACGATCCCGCTCGCGGCGGTGCAGCGCGCGGACCTCGTGATCGAGTGAGAGCGACGGCTAATTCTGAGTGCCCAAGAGCACCGCCGGCACGCCTTCTTGACTGATATTCGCCTGTAAAAGCACGAGCGGGGTGTCACCGGGATTCGCCCACCGGTGAACCCAGCCGGAGCGCTCGAAGTGCGGCATTCCCGGCGTCCGGAGCTCGGACTTGCCATCCGCCATGAAAGTGCCGCTGCCGGTCATGACGTAATACAAGGCCGCGCCCGACCGATAGTGCGGAGGATTGGCAGGCATGCCCGCGGGCAAAGCGACCCGCGTGAGGCTGAATTCGTAAGGTCCGGCGCTCAGCCCGGGCAACGCGCTAGGCGTGCTATAGAGCTCGTCCACGCTTGCCGGGCCCCCGAGCAGCGGTTTCTGGACCTCTGCTTCAGGTGCCAGAACGAACTGAAGCCAACGCGTCGGCTCGGCGCCCGTTGCGCTGAAGACAAGCGCGCGGCCCCCCGGAACGAAGGCGCCAGCACCCTCGGAAACGGTTTGAGTGGCGCCGTCCAGAGCGACGGTGAGCGTGCCCGAGAGCAGGTAAAGCATGCTGCTGGGCCCACTGTAGGACACATGCTCGTTTGGTTGCAGCCGAACCGAGAGCAGCCTGAAGTGGAGTGGCGTGTCGACAACGCTGGCGAGTCGTCCAGCTGCCAGCAATGTGCGAACGGTATTCGCGGGCTGCGATTGGGCAAAAGCCGGCAGCGCCAATGACGACATGATCAGCGTAAGTAATGACCAAGAGCGGATATGCATTGGCACGGAGGTTCCTCGGCGATAGCCGGATGATAATCCGTCTCGTCGGTCACTTCCACTTGCGGCACACTCCCAACTGCCACGCGCGGCGCGCGAGAGCGGCCTACGCTTCGAAAGCGGGGAGCGCGACCACAGCAGGGTAGGTTTATGAGTTCACTCCGTAATCTAGTTGCGGCGGCGCGGCCTTGCGCGCCGTCGCGTAGATTGCGTTTGTTTCGATGGCGCCGATGCCGCGCATGTGCGCGAGGTTGGCGGTGCGCACGCGCTCGGCCGCCTCGGGCCCAAGCTGCTCGACGGTCCAGCGGAAGCCGGAACCGAGGACGATGGTCCACCAATCCTCGGGCGAGCGCAGCGTCTGACGCCCGTCCCGGGCCGTGACCGTCGCGTCGGAGATCCCGGCCTCGCGCAGGAGGTCGCGCACGGCTTGCGGCTCGGTGATCCGCGCCCAGGGGCTGACGGCGGGTACCAGGTCGGGACGCGCGTCGCACACGGCGTTCCACCAGTGGGTCGTCCCCGGCTCGAACATCCGCGGCCCCCACGTGGTGATCGCGAGCTGCCCTCCCGGGCGGACCATGCGCCAGAGCTCGCGCAGCTGCTTGACCATGTCCTCCACGAAGAAGATCGAGAACACGCTGACGACCGCATCGAACCTGCCGTCGGGATAACCCAAGCGTTCCATGTCGCCGGTCCGGAACTCGACGTTCGCGAGGTCGAGGCGTTCCGCCTTCTGCCGCGCGATCGCCAAGAGCCGATCGGCCAGATCGACGCCGATCACCCGACCGCGCGCGCCGACCTGCTCGGCCGCCGGCAGCGCCGATGCACCCGTACCGCATCCGACATCGAGCACGGTGGCGTCCGGCGCAAGCGCCAGCCCGTCGATGGTCTCTCGGCCGATGCGGGCCCAGAACCCCAGCGGCTCGTCATCGAAGTGATCCGCCGCCGCGTTATAGGCGGCGGCCGCCTTCAGCTTTGCGGGATCGGTGGTCATGCGCGTGCCTTTGGTCGGGCGCGTACCCTATCGCATTCCACGCGCGCCGGCTTGTGGCGACCACCACAGGGGATGGGCGGAAACCTCAGATCGCGAAGAACCGGTCGAGCGGGGGCGCCACCTGCTCCGGCGTTTCCAGGAGCGCGAGATGGCGCAGGCCGGGGAGGATCGCGAGGGTGGCGGCGCGGAGGCGCGCCGCTAGGGCCTTGGCCATCGCCGGCGTCGATCCCGTATCGTGCTCGCCGGTCAGCACCAGGGTCGGGCAGCGGACGTGATCGAGCACGCCAAGCACCTCGGCGTCGGCCGTGGCGAACACGCGATAACTCGCGAGATACGCGGCGCGGTCGTTGCTGCGCATCCGACGCTCGATCGCCGCGACGGCCTCGGGGTGCGATTTGCGGAAATCGGTATTGAGCCAGCGGGCGATGGCGCTCTCGATCGAGCCCTCGAGGTCTCCGGCCTCGACTTGCGCTAGGCGCTGGGCGACGGCGGTGCGCTCGGCGGCGTTGCGGTCGTGCACCGTGTGCAGCAGCGCGAGGCGCCGGACGCGCTCGGGGAAACGCGCGGCGAAAGCCTCGGCGACCAGGCCGCCCATGGAGAAGCCCGCGAGGTCGAAGCGGTCGAGCTCGAGCGCCGCCGCGAGGCGATCGAGCTGGTCGACGAAATTGTCGAGGCGATAGGGGCCGGGCGGCTTGGCACTCGCCCCATGGCCCCGCATGTCATAGCGAATGAGCCGTCGGCGCCGCTGCAGCAGCGGCACCAGCGGCTCCCAGATCTCGAGGTCGAGGCCGACGCCGTGGATCAGCAGGAGCGGCGCACCCGCGCCGGTGGCGCGGACGTGCGTGCCGCCGATATCCGCCTCGATCGACGACGATGCGTCCTTCGACTCGCGGCCTGACGGCCGCGGCTCAGGATGAGGTGATCTTCCTCGTGCCAATAAGAATGGCCCTCATCCTGAGCCGCGCGCTTGCCTTGATGCGGAGAAGCGAGGCTCCGAATGCGCGGCGCGCGAGTCGAAGGACGCACGCTCGCCGTGCAGCGCTTGGGGCCGGATGCGCGGCAGCACGGCCTCGTTGAAGAGCCGGAGGCTGCGCATGACCTTGTCGTGGCTGACGCCGGGGAAGGACGACCAGACCAGGAGGTACTGCAGATTGAGGGTCTCCTGCAGCTCCTGGATCTTCTCGACGACGTAGTCCGGCGTGCCGAACAAGAGGTTGCGCGGATGGAGCCAGTCGTAGGTGAGGGCGTCGAGCTTGCCCGGCGTCTTCGGCAGCTCTTCGCCGGGCATCAGGTGATTGCCGAGGCCGCGCCAATGGCAGACCCAGCGGAGATAGGCGAGGATGCCCTCGCCCGCCGCGCGCTTCGCCTCCTCCATGGTCTCGGCGACGTAGAGGTCGCGGACCAGGCAGAGACCCTCGCCGAGCGCCACGTCGCGGCCGCGCGCCTTCGCGGCGGTGTCGCGATAGAGCTCGAACCGGCCCTTGAGCGAGGCGACCGGCGGGATCCAGAACATGCCCTGGAGATCGTGCTCCGCCGCCCACTGAATCGAGCGCGGCGTGTCGATCACCTGCCAGAGCGGCGGATGCGGCTGCTGCAGCGGCCGCGGCACCAAGGCGAGCTTGGTGAGCTCCTTGGTCTCGAGGTTCTGATAGGTCGCCGATTTCGGGCTCAGCGCGTGGTCCCAGACGTAGTTGGGGTCGGGATAGCGATAGACCTTCCCGTTGAAATCGAAATAGGGGTTGCTCCAGGCTCGGCGCAGAATCTCGACGGACTCCTCGAAGATCGCGCGGTTCTGCTCCTCGTTCCGGGTGTCGGCGGCCTTGTTGAGCTGGAGCGCCTCGCGGCCGTATAGGCCGCGGCCCAGGCCTACCTCGACCCGGCCGCCGCTCATGTGGTCGAGCACGGCGATGTCCTCGGCGAGCCGCAACGGGTTCCAGAACGTCACGATGTTGGCGGCCTGCCCCAGCCGGATGCTTTTCGTATGCGCGGCGATGTCGGCGCTCATGAGGACGGGATTGGGGCAGACCTCGTAGCCCTCGAAGCCGAAGTGGTGCTCGGTAAACCAGATCGAATCCCAGCCCGCGGCTTCGCAGGTCCGCGCGATCTCCCGGGTCTCCGCCATCACCTGGTGGAACGGCTTCCTGAGGCCGAGGTCGTTCTGGTTGGCGAAATAGCCGAGCTTCATGGGGAGCCTCCCATTTCATAGTTTGGCATACCATAATATGAGCAGGCATATTATGGCAAGACCTCTGGGACCGCTCCCGCTAGCGCGGCCGTCGTGCGTCCTTCGACACGCTCGCTGCGCGAGCGCGCTCAGGAAGAGGGAATTTTGTTCATGGCATCAAGAAATTCGCCTCACCCTGAGCGCGCACCTGAAGGGTGCGTGTCGAAGGGCGCACTGATTCCATCCAGCGGGAACAAGTCCTAGCGGGCGGGGATTGCGATCCCCTTGGCGAGCATCGCCAGCGCCGCGTCGCGGGCGGCTTCGATGTGGGCGCGGCAGGCGGCTTCGGCGGCCTTGGGGTCGCGCTTCTGGATCGCCTTGGTGATGCGCTGCATCTCCGCGAGGCTCGCGGGCGCCCGGTCCGGGTGCGACATGGAGGTCGCGCGCAGGAAGGTGACCCGCGCCTGCAAGCCTCGGATCATGTCGCCAACGAACCGGTTGCCGGAGCCCTCCAGCAGCACGTCGTAATAGCGCGAGGTCTGCTGTCGGATGCGGCGGCGGTCGCCGCTCGCGAAGGCGTCCTCGAGCTTGCGCATCTGCGCCGCCAGCGCGTGGCGCTGCTCGTCGCTGGCGCGTGCTGCGAAGAGCGCGCCCGCGAGACCCTCGAGCGCGCTCCGCACCTCGTA
>Ga0126378_10003583_pt1 | contig 11752 bp, 12 predicted proteins | sample PanSoiMetPlot_23_FD_92587 | JGI IMG/M metagenome (GOLD analysis project Ga0126378, IMG submission 92587) | Tropical forest soil microbial communities from Panama - MetaG Plot_23 | ecosystem: Environmental > Terrestrial > Soil > Tropical forest > Bulk soil | place: Panama | collected 2016-02-17
AAGTAATCGATTGAGTCATAACGACCCGGCCCTATTCTGCCGAAGTCGAAGGATCGCACCCCGGATTGACCGAGGTGCTTGAGGATCGAGGCCGCAAGGAAATGCGAAGCTGATAGGCTTCGGCCTTCCGCGCTGGTTCCTGCCACGTAGTCGATCGCGACGACTCCTGAGACGAAAATCAAGCGCATGCTGACCCGTCTACCGTCACGGGAAGCGAAGAAAGCTTGCCAGCGTGAATCGCGCGCCAAGGTTTCAAGCATGCGCGCATCCACTTGTTCAGCTACGCCCTTGATACGGAAGGTCTCAGAGTAAATGGCGAGTAAATCCTCGCGTGCCCGGGTGTCAGCGAGCGCCACGGCTTCGAACACTAGACCTCTTTTTTCGGCCTTGCGGATGTTCTTTCGCCAATCAGCCCCGTAGCCCCGCCCCAGGTGAGCACCTTCGAAGCAATCCACATAGAGGGTGAGGGGGCTCAAGCGCATGGAACACGGGCGTTGAAAACCGGCCCTGCGCATCCAGAACTCGTGTACGGGATCATGGGGTTGGATGCTCGAGAAGGAAAGGACGCAAGACTTGCCAAGGCGTTCACGTAACGAAGCGACAAAGTCAACCAGGGTTTCTTCGTCACACGATTTTCCCAGGATCGGCCCGTCCTCCACAACAAATCGCATAAGACCGAGCGAACGTTTCAACACACCTTGGACAGCGATCGCTCCCGGCGTGGGGCTTGTAAAGCGTAGGATTTCGAGCCCCCTTAAGCTGCGACTACCCGACCACGAGGATACTTGACCCGGCGGCACGAACTCAAATGCCCGTAGCAATCGATCCCATTCTGCTGAGTCCTGGATCTCTTTTAGAGCTCGAAACATGCTCTTTTTCCAATTTTAAGCACCTTCCAATCGAGCGATGTATCGCCTGAATGCTTGAAATACTCTATAGAACGGCCTGTGTGAAGTACGGCGGCACCTAGGTCAATGGCTTGGACGGGGTATTGACGGTGGATCATGATGCCCTGGACGTGAGAACCTGGACGCGATTTTTTCGAAAGGGAGATGGCGCGGCTGGCTGTTTTCCTGAAGCATTCCTGCACATCGACGATGACCAAAGCCTTGACGGGTCATATATCCTTTCGCCAGGCCCTCTTGCGCCTGACCCACGCCACGACCGCGTCGTGCGATGAAATTGCCGGTGATGGCGTATCGCCCATTGAGACATCCTGGCAGGCGTGACATGCGCGCCTCGACGTCGCCGGCCATTTTACTCTACCATCATCCACATCGTGATTGACGTTTAGCACTCTTTCCATTTGCCTTTGCCGTCGGCAACGAACTCTCTCCAAATGCCGCCGCAACAGTTTGAGCACATTTCAATTGATTGTGCCAAATGCGCGATTGATCTCTCTGACCACATGATGCCCGTGATGAACAAGGGCGGCGAATCGCGCGAGAGGATAATCGCCAACGTGATAGCGAGGGATCGCATAGCAGTCAGCGTCACTGCCGACTGGACCAGTGATAGTGCTGAGAGCATATTCGATGCCAGCGCGTCGGATCACTTCAATCACAGCCGCGTCGAAATCACCAGGTCCGCCGTTTGGATAAGCAAAGCTACGGCTCGGAAGATCGACAAGGGTCGCAACCGCAGCAACGGAGCGCTCGATCTCACGCTGCGCGTCGTCGGGCGTCGTGCGGGTAAGGATTTGATGGGTGGCCGTATGTGCACCGAACCGCACAAGGCCGTCCCGGCTCATCGATCGGATTTGATCTGAGTTCAAGATTCTAAAAGGCTCCCATGGCACAGTTCCGTCCGCTTCTCCGGCGCCCAACTGAATCAGCAGGTCATTGAGCGCGGACGAGAACTCCGCTCTATCGAGCAACTTCAGCACGCGCTGCAGCCAGGCCGAAGCTACGGCACGCTCGGCTTGTCCACTTAAGGAGAAACGAAGATCCCCAACGCGTACCTCCGTGGCGGATGTCTCACAGATTGCCTGATGGAGGCGGGCGAACCACAGCGTCTGATCAGAATCAATGAGATCGGTCACCAGATAGACCGTAGCCGGAATTCGAAAGTGCTTCAGAATCGGGAGGGCTAGATTGTGCACGCTCGAGAAGCCGTCGTCGAATGTCACACAGGCAAGAGGGCGCGCCACACGGTGGCGAAGCGCCAAGGCCTCCTCGAGGTGCATTACTTCAAAATTGCGAGCGAGGTATTCCATCTGGCGCTTGAAGCTATCGACTCGTAGGAAGCAGGGATCCGGGACGGGAAGTGGGGCCGCGACCAGGCCATGATACATTAAGACAGATATATTTCCACCTAGCAAACGCTGATGGATGAAACGAAATATCCCTGCGCCATGTAACAACGCAGATGCCGCATCAAGTGCCGTTCTTCGCAAACTCACTTTGTTGAACTCCGCCAACGAGGAGAGAATAAACCACCGAGCTGTTTGGTCAGCAGCACATGTCGGAGTGAATGCCCACCACGACGATCTCGCCGTGGCAGTTGAGCGGATAGGTCTTTGCTCACGGGTACACGGATCGCCGCTCGCGTGACCAGTTTGCCGCAATTGATAGTATCATGTAGACAGATTGCGATCATACAGGATCCTATGGTATGCTTGCCAATTGTAGTATTCTCTTGGCTGTCCGAAATACCTTTCTGACCAGATGATATGTTAGGTGAGGCCCGAAACTCAAGGCGAAGAGAGAAAGTGCATTCGGCGCCACGGACGTATCGTAGACTCTTGGTCAGGTGTTTCCGAGCGGCTCGGCGACCGCCAATCGCCAGGGACTTTCGTCCAATCCAAGCATGGGTATCTGCATGCGCGGCCGCCAACATAGGCGCGGCTAAGTTTATTCGAGGCGGACCATCCTTTAGCGCTTGCTCAATGGTCCGCAGAAAATTCCGGGCAACGTGAATACTGTATTCCGGCCGCGTCAGCTGATCCGCCCTGCCTACGCGATATTTGATGCTCGCCACGTCAGCGAACGCGACAGGACCTGCCTGGCAGGTGCGCAAATCGTGCGTCTCACTCGACTCCGCGCTATCGAACTCCAGAAGTGCGTAGAATCCATTCGACCAGTGTAATAATAATCCTAAGCAGCGGGCAAGTGAAGCCGCTCATGAGGGCGAAGATTTCTTAGTTGACGAAAGGTAATTTGCTGTTTTCCCCAGGTGGTCTTGCCGATTCTTGCACGCCGTCCGAGCAGTCAGGGAATTCGCGTTTCTCGGATTTTTTGTGGAAGATTGCACAGGCTCTTATCGCGTAGGCCGGCGGTGGCCATTCTCGCCGGAAAATTGCATCCTAGCGAAAACGCAGCGCGCGAGCCTGCAATAAAAATGAGACCGCGGTTCGCGACAAAAACATGTCGCGTAGACCTTTTGAACTCTGAATTCAAGGCATGCACTCGAATTAACCTTTAATTAACATCGGCGCTCCCATTAAGAAAGACGCTCGGTGTCAGAACCGCGGGCAAGAGGCGCCGGTCGGCGAGGACACCCGCGCAGCGAGCCGCCTAAAATCGACGCGGTATCGGGTATGGCTACGAGCCAAGCTCAAGATTGCGCCAGTCGCGCGGACGCCTCGAGGAACGACACGGCTAGTGATTGCGGCGCTGACAGCAGCCCTATCGTTCGTGATCCCGTTAGCAAACGATGTGACGGGGTGGCGCGAGGCGAGAGCGTGCTCGAGCCCCAAGATCGGGCTGAGACTTTCTCCGGATCATGGCGTGGCACTCGGGCGATGACGTCTCTCGCGTCCGCGCGGGGGTAGCACACCGTCTTCGATGGCGGCGACCGTGACAGTCTCCGATTTTCAGAGCGAATCGCGGCTGACGGTTGTAAGCCGCGCTATGGTCCTGGCGGGGGGAATCCGTAGCAGGTTTTCGCTATTGGCCTTTTCCGGCCGGCGGCGCGTGGCCCACTTGCTCACGACCCGCAGCGAGCCGCGAAACCCTTAGCGTCTCTATAACTCTGCTGCGTCATGATGATCGGCGCGTTGAAGACGCGGTTCGAGCGAACTCTCGCGGGTGCGAAAGACGTCCGACCCCGGCCGCGCAGCACGTTGCGAACGATGCCGCGGCTATGTCCGGTGCGACCACGATCTCCCTAGTGGAGGTCCCGTCCTGCGCCAAGCGAGAATGGCGCCGTTGGTCTCCTCACGGCGTAGGTAGCCTTCATATTGGATACGCTCGGTGGCAGTGAGCAGTCGAGAATTGATGGTCGTGATGCCGATCGCGGCAGGGATTTCCCCGCATGGATTTCCGGGCCGCGTGGAAAGAGGCACGGCTGGCATTCCCCAACGGTCGGCAACTTGGATGGCGTTTGGTAGGGCCACAGCCGCCGCAAGCGCGTACTCGCCGCCACGGTGCGCGCCACAATATTGATCTGTGGTTGACCGGAGAACCAAGCCCGCGCGGTGCCAGCAAAGCGATTGTCCTTCATCGCTTAATATAAGAGCGAAATGATCGTTCCAATGCCGCAGATACGCAGATACCGACTTGTGGATACGTTCTGAGCTCGCCCACATTCTGGACAGGCGCTGTGCTGGTGATTGCCCAGAACACCACCAGGCAGAATCCGGAATTTCATCAAAAGTGAGTCAGAGCCAATTTTGCAAGCCGACTGACAAGTTAGCCATGATGCGGATGCGCCGCCAATGTTCCTCGCGAACGCCCAAAGACGGAATAGATGGGCGTCTGCTCGTAACCGCCGGATGGTGAAGCAAGGTGCGATCAGAGCCGATCGGAGATTCTTTCCATTTGTGCGCGACCTCAACGTGACATTTTAAGGATCAAATACGTCCATGAGTCGGATCGGCATTTACGCGCCTTTATCTGACGATAGCATGAACTCGAGACTATTGAGGCGAAATATTCTTTCCAGTTCGGGTGACAGGCCCACAATCGTTGGGTATGTGCCATGGGTATTGAGTGTCTTCCTTAACATTAGGAGAAGTCCGAGAAAACGCGCATCAAGCACACGAGCATTCGAGAAATCAATAACAATTCGCTTTCCCGTCCCTATCGCTTTCTTCAGGACCAGAACGACCTTGCCCACGTGTCTGGCGACTGCGGGGCCTGAAAGACTTACGGTGATGCAGTCGGTATGGTGGATTTCACTGATAACCAAATCTTGTCCATTATCACCGTATTTCCGGTGGAGCCACCACGTCCATATGGCTAGGGGCAAGATGCGGGTAAACATGAGGCGCAGCAGCACGCGCCCATCATTCCAATAGCGCCTCCAAAGGGATGGTTCCTCCTTGATGCGCCATAGCCATTCAAGTCCCAATTTCTGAAGAAAACGAGGAGCCCGCTTGAGCGTGCCTGCTTGAAAATTAACCAGGGCCCCCAGATGAGTTCTAACTGGAATCCGCAAGCGGTAGTGATTGCGTTGCAGCCACAATTGTCCTTTCTTGGCGCCTAACGCAGCCACAAGTAAATCGGCATCGCTCGAATTAATTTGGTCGATTATTTCGCATCGACTCATCTCATCTGCCGAACCGAGACCCGGATAGAGCGATCCCACGCAATAGACCCCGCCACGCTCAACATTCAGCGCGCGGGCGGCTGCCGAGGCGACGCCTTCAGCACCCCCGAACAGAAAAACCTTCATAGGGTTTTCGCGGTTACGCTCCGCTTTCAGCGCATCAAAGATATCACACCCTGCGATTCTGTTCTTAAGGGGAATGCCGAATAGCCATGCTATCCAAATAATCGGCATACCATCCGCGGGGCAAAGGTCGCTTAAGAGCAGCGATTCCCTAAAGTTCGGGTCCGATAGGCTGTTGACCAGAAAGTTAAGATTGGGAGTAGAAATAAAAAAGGGCGACTTTCTGGCGGCGGCAGTTTCGATGGTTCGCACGACCGAAGGCATTCCAACGGCGTCGATTGGCATCCCCAGGATGCAATAGACTTCTCTCGAAAGATCGTCAGGCACAGTCCCCCTACTGACCGCACCAACTTGTGCCCCGTGCCCGATCATTGGATTCCAGTGTCATAATACCGCAAGGCTGCAAAGACTCCCCAGCGGCATCCCCGATCCGGCGAGAGTGCCCAATCAGAAGGCGCGGCCGACCATCCTTCGGCTGGACTAAACCAAAGATTTTGGTCGCAGACAATCACGATCGGGTTCTCCGCTCCTGTGTCGATCTCCTCTGAGACCTTGAGGTCCCGAATCATCGCCTTTCTTCTTGATTGCAATCTGGGGGGAAAGGCCTGTGCTAACGACACATCATGCAGTCGAACTCGAGGAGCCCGATATCGAGTCCCGAATCAAAGGTGACCGGAAAAACTCCAGACAATCGGAAGCCTAACTTTTGCAAGTAGGGTGCGTCGACGAACGAGTTAGTCATGTTTTCGTAGATTGGCGTACGGCTATTTCGATTTGCAATGCTTCAATTCTTTCGATTTTCGCCCCCCAAGCCTTTGTCCAATCGAACGTTCGAGAATAGCATCTAATCGCTCGATTGGGACACACTCAGTTCGCTCATGCCGAGCTTTTCCGAGAACCGATCGCGGCCGTATCTGCTTGGATTCAAAAGGGAATGGGACGTCGTCCCCGAGAAATACTTGGATATCCGCATCCGGTTTCGTCGCGCCCAGCGCCGCTCGATGGGTATGGCATTCAGGGTCACCGCCACGCTGCTTCTTGAGAAGGCAAAAGTTTTCCAACACAGGTCCGAAGGACACAATACGTCCCCTGTAGCCTGTCTCTCGCAGGCCGCCTCCCGAACTCGCTGTCAAACGAACCGAACGCAATTTATACCCGGCGACTTCATGACACGCGAAAGATGAATCCAATACACGAGAGAGTAGGCGTCGCTCGTCAGGTACACTCCTGTTGCATTTGCAAATACTCTGAGCACCCAACGAAAATAAGAAAGCTTTAACAAGCGTTCCCCCTCGCCGAGTCGGACCCGGAATAACTTGCATTGTAGATCTACCACCCTTCACCGATGTCCGCAAATCCTTTCCAACCGTCGGCTTTACGAACGTGCCGTCGTGGACGTCCACAATGGTATGTCCGGTATGCCGGGCTCCAGCGCTTGCAGCAACTGATGCGCTGGCAGAGCCGCGGGAAGGGCGTTGTCACGTTCGGTCAGGTTTAAGCATACGCTAAGGCGACTCCCTTTGAGAGCGCGCCAACTGTATATTCAAGTCCAACTTTGGCCTAAGGGGCGCTCGCCTGCCGCCCGCTGACTGGTGGGGGATGATATGCACGGGCCAGTTAATCCCGCCTGGTCCTGATTGAACACTTTCTGGAGCCCTAATGAATAGAGTCGCATACGTCCTACACCGCTTTCCTGGTATCACTGATACTTTCATCAAGCGCGAAATCCGCAGCCTCCAAAAACTCGGCACGGAAGTTCAAATCATTTCCGTGTGGAAGCCTCGCGATCTTGAAACCACTCCAGAAATTCTTTCCGAGTGGTCAACGGATACGCAATTCGTTCTACCTCGATCGATATTCTCAATTCAGAAAACTCTGATTTTCTGGGCTTTTCGATCTCCTAGTCGATTGTTGCGCACGGCCTATTTGGCGTTTTCGACTGCGCGGCCTGGCTTTCGTGGAGTTCTTTACCAAATGTACTATTTTCTTCAAGCTGTGGTCGTAGCCGAGATTTTGGTTCAAAATTCCGTCAACCACGCGCACAATCACATTGGTGATCAGAGTGGGACTGTAACGATGTTAGCGGCCAAGTTATCTGGCATTGGATACAGTATTACATTCCACGGATGGCCCGTCTTTTTCGATGCGAGCGGGTGGAGGATCAAAGAGAAGGTCATAGGTGCGAAGTTTACTCGATCGATCAGCTATTTTTGTCGAAGTCAGTTAATGATGTTCTCCGGGTGTGAAGACCCCAGGCCCTTCAAGGTGGTTCACTGTGGTCTGACACTCGAGAAATATCGCTTCCGCCTTCCCAGGGAGAAAATTGACCGGATCTTCTGCGCGGCTCGCCTTTCACCCGAAAAAGGGCACACCTTCAGCGTTCAAGCTCTAAAACTCCTCCGGGAAAAGGGTCTGAGCCTTGAACTACGCCTTGCGGGAGACGGGCCGAGTAAACTTCGTTTAAGAAACTTGGCGCTCGAACTGGGAGTTTTGGACCATATTCACTTTCTGGGCAGTTTGAACGAAGAAGAAATAATTCGCGAACTCGAAGCATCTGACTTGTTCCTACTGTCGAGCTACGTGGAGGGAATCCCTGTATCTGCTATGGAGGCCATGGCAATCGGTGTTCCCGTGATCGCAACTAACGTTGCTGGAACGAGTGAGCTTGTTGAAGATGGTCGAACCGGGCTTCTTGTCCGGCCATCGGATCCCCAAGCATTGGCCGATGCCGTTGTAAGAATGATAGAGGACTATCCATTCCGGCTTCGCGCGACTCGGCTAGGTCGGCAGAAAGTCGTCGACGAGTTCGATGTTGACAAAGAGACCGCGAAGTTGAACGACTCTCTGATAGAGTGCTGTGTTTCCGCTGATTCAATCGGCGGGATCGACAATTAGATTCATTTTACGGTCCTCTCGATTTGATTGAAGTAACGTGGATTCCGTCATTACGAAACATCCATTCGATAGCGGCCGGTCGAGGTGGCTCATGATCCGATCGTCGTCAATCGTGATGACATTACTCAATGGACTCGGTGTATTCTCCGACATGGCGGCTCGTGTCTTTGCTGTCCTGGTTGCGTTTGATCACCTCCAGTTCAGACAGATTCGGGGCCGCCAACCCTAGTCAATTGTGCGAAAAATATCGTACGTCATCCTCGTCCACCACGCCCGCAAGGGCGCCGCCCATGACGCGCCGGTCAAGCGCCGCTCGGATCTTCCAAACTTCACGCCCGCGGCGACTCCAATTCTCTATCTGCGTCGCAACAACCAACAATTGCAGCTCGGCATCCAACATCGTGCCGCCCAGGAGACCAACCGCTTGTTGCTGGCACTCAAAACCAATCCTCCAGTGCTTGCCTGGAGGCGCTCGATTCGCTGCCTGCCGCTCCAGCTATCCAACCTTCTTACCTGCAGCGCATCGAACAGATTCTCGCCAAGCCACAACGCCACTCACGCAAAAGCGCTGCGCGACTTCATGCGGGAACTGTTATGTCGGCAGCGATTCAAATGAGGTTCCTAGTCCTAAAGCCCACCGCAGCCATTCCCAGAGGCCGATAAGCATTACCACGGTTAGGGTAAGGGCCAAATCCTGGATCGCGAACGAAAAGCGTTCACGGCGTTGACCTACGAGGATCGGGATGTACCGACACAGATCGCCAAAGGCGATTACGGTGACACATCCGAGGACTCCTGCAGTTCGAAGACCAAGCGGCAAGCCAACAAGGAGATAAACGAATTTCGCACCGTTTGAAATCGCACTGTAAGAGGGCCTTCCCAGTCCTAGAAGTGTCGACTCGTTTATGTTGGCCAAAATTGTGAACCACGATCCGAATATTAGGATTGGCAACATCCATGTTGCGGCCTGGTACCTTTGGTCATAGATGATATTGATTGCCAAATCGGTCGTCGCAGCGAAAAGTGAAAATCCGAACGTAGCCGCGAGCAGGAATTTCACACGAATCGGCACCAGTTCTTTGTGTAATGCAGCACGCGCCATTTGGGAGTGTGAGGCGATGAAGGGGAACAGTACAACATTCCCAAGGCGTAGGAAGAGCAACCCGACTAATTCAGAAATCGAACGAGAGATGCCATAGACACCCAGCAATTCCAATGGAACTGCTTTAGCCAAATAGAGTCGGTCGAAATTCGTAGACAGGAAGAAAACGATCGAAGAAAGGAATATCCACTTGCCAAACTGTAATATTTGTTGAGCGAAATCTTTGGAAAGATGAAATTGCGGCCGAACGTCTGGTAGTAAAAAGTAGCTGCCGATCATTGTTGCCATCGACGAAAAAATTGCGCCCCACACTAACGCCCATATCGTGGGGTTGAGATAGGCTAGGATGACGCTTACGACCGAACCGGCGAAGGCGGTTATCGTTTCGAAGGCATTGAATTTGGCGAGCATCATTCGTTTCTGTAACAAATAACGAGCCGGCGACGAAGCGCCGGCAATTATAAGGCTCAATGCGGAAATCGGTATAACAGCAACAAGAATCGGCGTTTGATAAAAATGCGCGACAGGCGCAGCGGCCGAAAGGCAAATCAACCATAGAAAGATATTTCTCACCAATTCCAAGGTCCAGGCGGTATTGTAAAACGCTGGATCCTCCGCATTTTTGTTGTAGATGATGTTCTGGCCGATGCCGATGTCGGAGATGAGAGCAAAGCCGGTTCGTAAACTGTAAACGATCAACATGATCCCGAAGAATTCGGGAGCAAGGAGTCGCGCCAGGATTATGTTTGACACGAGCCGAACAACTTGCCCAGCGCCATAGGCCCCTATTGTCCAAACCGTACCCTTTAGGAGAGAGCTCGTAGAAATCGCGATCGCGGGTGAATCGCCAATCGTCCCAGCCTCGCGAGGCGCTACGTCGTTATTTGCCACTGGCTGCCTCGACGTGCTAGGGGTTCCTACTTTTCGCGAGAGTGACAGGTGTGGAGTAAGGCCTTTCGTCGACTCGGTATTGTTCATTGCTCGCTGTGACCATTGATAGTTAATATTGCCGAGTGGAGGTGTGAAGGCCGAGCGCAAATTTCTCAACCACTGACGTTCCGGGACTGCTTATCACTGAAAGTCGTTGTGCCGCAATAATTTATCGCGGACTCACGGAAAACTGATGCTGATAAACCCTAGTCCGAATCGTTTCCGATCTGCATCCGTCCAAGGCTGTAGATAGAGGCCTTTCCAGGCTGCCCCAATCGCTTCGGATGGCGGCCCCGCTGTTGCTCGCGACGACGGGTGGGAGTGATGGGATCGATACGCGTACGATTGCCGACCAAGCGGAATGGGTATCGCTAGATGATCTCCGCCGTCGCATGCGCGGGCGTTGCAAGCGTGAGCAGGCCGTTCACGCGGAACTAAACGCGATTGACAGTCAAATGGCCGCCTCGCCGACTTCCTTGTACAGTTGCGCGAAGCAGCCAAAGCGTTAAGCGTTCCGATGCGTGAACGCATCGTCCGACGGTTTGTGAAGGAGTGCTTGGCGATGACAAAATCACCATTCGTCACTCCATTCTCCTGCCGGCAGTGAGTGAAGCTCGCCCCCAGGAGGCCATCGGCCGTTCGACGACCCAAGGTATCTTTTGCGTAAGGGGAGCAATCTGGTGGAAAGTGAATCTCCTTGTACTCGTGCGTCAGCTCTGGCCAAAGTGGCCCAAGCGGGGAGGAAGACAGACGGCGTCGATTTTCCTGGGTGCTCAAAGGGCACTTCACCGCCCCATGTCAAGCCCAACCTGAAGACACCGTTAACATACCTGAGCATTTTGAATGCCTTACGGGCGCACGCCCGAAAGGTCGATTCGTTTCCGCCGCCGCTCCAATGTGGAACCCTCATACCGCGCTTACAACCAATTCCTTAGCTGCGGCATTCCAACAACCTCAGCCATGCCTCCCAGGTCGAGAGCCCGCGAAATTCCGCAACGGAACGTATACATTTGGGCGCGTAAAGCATGACGGGCCGGACCAATCAGGTGCGCTTGGGCTCTATCGACGAGAGCTGGACGAAGACCAAAATTGACGCCGTTCCAGGGATGAGCTCTGCGCGGTGGCAGGCACACCTGCCGAAGTCCTTCTTGTCCGCTGGAAAACGACGACCTTCGTCGCCACTTTGCCCCACGATCAGGTTAGCGCCCTGTG
>Ga0126378_10003584_pt1 | contig 11750 bp, 9 predicted proteins | sample PanSoiMetPlot_23_FD_92587 | JGI IMG/M metagenome (GOLD analysis project Ga0126378, IMG submission 92587) | Tropical forest soil microbial communities from Panama - MetaG Plot_23 | ecosystem: Environmental > Terrestrial > Soil > Tropical forest > Bulk soil | place: Panama | collected 2016-02-17
TCGAAGCCGGCATCGAGCTCGTAGAGCCGGCCGCGATCGAGCCAGAGCACGCGGGTCGAGAGCCGGCGCAGGAAGGCGCGGTCGTGGCTGACGAAGAGGAGCGCGCCTTGGAAGCCCAGCAGCATATCTTCCAGCCATTCGATGGTCGGGAGGTCGAGATGGTTCGTCGGCTCGTCCAGCAGCAGAAGGTCGGGATCGGCGGCAAGCGCCCGGGCGAGGCCGGCGCGCCGGCTTTCGCCACCGGAGAGTCCGGCCGGATCGCGGGTACCGTCGAGCCCGAGGCGATCGAGCAGGGCCGCCACTCGATGGGTCTCCGTGCCATCCGCGCCGACGAAATCGGCGAGGCTGGCGAAGCCCGTGAAATCGGGCTCCTGGGCGAGGAGACCGATGCTGAGGCCCGGCTGCAGGAAACGGCTGCCGGCATCCACCTCCATGGAGCCTGCGAGGAGCTTCAGAATCGTCGACTTGCCGGAACCGTTGGCGCCGACCAGCGCGACCCTCTCGCCACGCCCGATGCCGAGATCGATATCGGCGAAGAGGGGCCGGCCGCCGAAGGTCAGCCGCGCGCCGCGCAGTGCTGCGATGGGAGGGGAGGCGAGCACTCTCTAGATTCCCTCACCCACTGGTGTGGCGCTAGGCAATGCCCCGTTCCTTGCAGATCCGGTCATAGGCGGCATTGACGGTGGCGAGGCGGGCTGTGCCGAGGGCGACGGCCTCCGGCGGCATGCCTTTGGCGATCAACCTGTCGGGATGGGAGTCGCGCACGATCCGGCGGTAAGCCGCCTTAATGGCTGCATTGTCCATCTCGCGGGTCACGCCCAGGATGCTGTAGGGATCGGCGGCATCGGGGCCGAGATGGCTCTCGCGAAGGCGGGCGAAATCGGCGTCGTCGAAGCCGAAGATCTGGGCGACGCCGCGCAGATAGGCGATCTCCGCCTCGCCGACCTGGCCGTCGGCCTTGGCGATGTGGAAGAGGGCGTCGAGCAAGCCCTCGAGGACGCGCGACTTGCGCCGGAACAGCCGGGCGATCTGGCGCGCATAGGGCTCGTAGCCCTGGGCATCGACCCGGGCATGGTCGAAGATACGGCCGAAATTGGTCTCCTCCTCCGGCGGCACGGTGAAGACCTGTTTGAAGGCGGCGATTTCCGAGCGGCTGACGACGCCATCGGCCTTGGCCATCTTGGCGCCGAGCACGATCACGCCGATGGTGAAGGCGATCTGGCGCATGGCGGCGCGCTCATCGTCTTCCGAGCCGACGGGCGTCTGAACCGGCGGATCGGCCAGGCGGTCGACGGCATGGCCTGCAACCGCCCCGAGCAGCGCCCCCAAAGGCCCGCCCAGGGCGAAGCCGGCGGCGCCGCCCAGAATCTTTCCCCAGATCGACATGGCGGCGCACCTTAGACTGCGCGTTGGGGCTTCGCTACCTATTGCGGCGGCCGATCCTTCAACTTCCGCTCATAGAGCTTCGCGTCGATGAGGAAGCGGAACCAGAAGGTTTGGAGCACGAAGAAAATCAGCCCCGGCATGCCGTCCAGAAATCCCAGGCGGAGGGCATAGCGATAGAAGAAGAGGCCGAGGGCGCGCAGGAACAAAGGCGCCCGATAATAGCCACCGCGCAGCGCCCGCTTGCGCTCGATCGGAGTGCCGCCGATCCGCCCGGCGATGACGCCGCTGCCGCCGGGGTTCAGGATCTCCCGCATCTCGGCGTCGGACCACCGGTTGTGGCGGGCGGTCCATTCGCTGAGGCTCATGCGGATATCGTCGATCATCGCGGCGTGAATCTGCGCCGTGGCTCCGTCGCAGCGGAAATGCTGGTCGTATTTGCGGTCCTCGCAGCGCGCCTTGCCGGTGCGGAAGAGGCGCATATGCCAGATCGGATACATGCCTCCGTGGCGGATCGGGCGCCCGAGGAAATACATGAGGCGCGGGATGAAATAGCCGTCGACTTCAGCGGGGAAGCCGGCCTTCAGCGCCTTGATCCGCGCCACGAGCTCGGGTGTCAGGCGCTCATCGGCATCGAGGTGGAGCTGCCAGCCGTATTTCAGCGGCAGGTTGTCGATCGCCCAGTTGCGCTGCTTGCCATAATCCTCGAAGGGGTGGCTGACGACCTGTGCGCCGTGCTCGGCGAGGATGGCGAGCGTCCGATCCGTGCTGCCGGAATCGACCGCATGGATGTCGTCGGAAACCTCGGCGGCACTTGCGAGGGTTGCGCCGATGGTGTCCTGGGCGTTGAAGGTGAGGATGATGACGGAAAGGCTCATGGGACCGATATGGAATTGAGCCGCCATGGTTGCCGAGGGCAGCCCATGAGTCTAGCCTTTGAGGTATCTAGCCTTCGATGACGGGGCCTGAGCCCCCTTCACCACGGAGACGGCCATGAACATCCAGGCGCCCCGCCGGTCCATGGGACCGCTGATCGAGGAACTGAAGTCGCTGCTCGGCGACCGGCTCTCGGTCTCCGCTGCGGTCCGCGAGCAGCATGGCCATGACGAGTCCTACCATGCCACCCTGCCGCCGGATGCCGTGGCTTTCGCCGAATCGACCGCGGAGGTCGCCGCCATCATGCGCTTTGCCGCTCGGCATGGCGCACCGGTGGTTCCCTTCGGCACCGGGACCTCGCTCGAGGGGCATGTCGCCGCCATCCAGGGCGGCATCTGCATCGACCTCAGCCGGATGAACCGCATCCTGGAGGTGAATGAGGGCGACCTCGACTGCCGGGTCGAGGCGGGGGTCACACGCAAGCAGCTGAACGAATTCATCCGCGACCGCGGTCTCTTCTTTCCCGTCGACCCCGGCGCCAATGCCTCGCTCGGCGGCATGGCGGCGACCCGCGCTTCGGGCACCAATGCGGTGCGCTACGGCACCATGCGCGAAAACGTCCTTGGCCTCACCGTCGTGCTGGCCGATGGCTCGATCGTTGCGACCGGCGGCCGGGCGCGCAAATCGGCGGCCGGTTACGACCTGACGCGGCTCTTCGTCGGCTCCGAGGGAACGCTGGGGGTGATCACCGAGATCAATCTGCGTCTCTACGGGATTCCCGAAGCGATGTCGGCGGCAGTCTGCCCGTTCCCCGATCTCGCTGCCGCGGTCGATACAGTGATCCAGACCATCCAGAGCGGCATTCCCGTGGCCCGCATCGAGCTCCTGGACGAACTCCAGATGGATGCCATCAACCGCTATTCGAAGCTCGACTACGCGGTGCAGCCGACGCTCTTCTTCGAGTTTCACGGCAGCGAGAAGGGCGTGGTGGAGCAGGCTGAGGCGGTGCAAGCCATCGCGGGCGACCACGGTGCGGGCGATTTCCGCTGGGCGACACGCGCCGAAGAGAGGAACCGCCTCTGGCAGGCGCGCCATGACGCCTATTATGCGGGGCTGGCCCTGCGTCCGGGCTCCAAGGGATGGCCGACCGATGTCTGCGTGCCCATCTCGCGCCTTGCCGAATGCATCCTCGAGACAAAGCGCGATGTGGTGGAGTCGAAGCTTCTCGCTGTCATCGTCGGCCATGTGGGAGACGGAAATTTCCATCTCTGCTTCATGATCGACCCCGACGATCCCGAGGAGATGGCCCGTGCCCAGGGCGTGAATGACCGCATGGTCCATCGCGCGCTCGCCATGGGCGGCACCTGCACCGGCGAGCATGGCATCGGCTTCGGCAAGATCGCCTGCCTGGAGGAGGAGCACGCCTCGGCCATCCCGACGATGCGCCTCATCAAGCGCGCCCTGGATCCCGACAACCGGATGAATCCCGGCAAGGTGCTGCGGCTCAACTGACCAGTAGGCGTTCGACGAAGACCAGGTCGAGCCAGCGATCGAACTTGCGTCCGACCTCCGGCAGGCGGCCCACTTCGCGGAAGCTGAGCGCCGCGTGGAGAGCCAGAGAGGCCCCGTTGCTGGCCTCGATCCCGCCCACCATCGCATGCAGGCCCCGGGCCTCGGCGCGATCGATCAGGGAAGCGAGCAGGGCGCGGCCGACGCCCCGCCGCCGGGCCGGCGCATCCACATAAACAGAGTGTTCCACCGTCCCCGCATAGCCCTCCCAGGGCCGGAAATCGCCGAAGGAAGCGAAGCCCAGCAGACGCCCGCCCGCTTCTTCGGCGACCAGCACGGGAAAACCGCGGGAACGCCGCTCCTCGAGCCAGGCGGCGCGGGCTTCCAGCGTCGTCGGGCTCAGGGTCCATATCGCCGTGGTGGCGGCGATCAGCTCGTTCAGGATCCCGGTCATACGGGGGAGATCCTCGCGCCGGGCATCGCGGATGATATGACCCATGGGCGGCTCCGCAAAACGGGGTGACCGGTCCCATATATTCCACTATAGTGGATGAATGTCTACGAAAATGACGAACCAACTCGACCTCCGCCTCGCCGAGCGGCTTCGTGCCGAGCGGGAGGCAAGGGGTTGGTCCCTGGAAGAGCTCGCATCCCGCTCCTCGGTATCCCGGGCCATGATCAGCAAGGTCGAGCGCGGCGAGAGCAGCCCAACGGCCGCCTTGCTGGGGCGTCTCTCCGGGGCTTTCGGCCTCAGCCTCTCGCGGCTCCTCGCCCGCGCCGAGGCCATTCAGGGTGGCCGCCTATGGCGCGCCGGCGAGCAGGTCGTCTGGCGCGATCCCGCAACCGGCTTCCTGCGGCGGGCGCTGACTCCGCCCGGGGCGGAAGGAGCGGCACCGCTGGAGCTGGTCGCGGCGGAGCTGCCGCCGGGCGCGGAGATCGCCTATCCGGCCGCGGCCTATGCCTTCATCCAGGATCAGCAGATGGTGGTGCTTGCCGGGGTTCTGCAGTTCAGGCAGGGCGGAGAGGTTCACGACCTGGCAGCCGGGGATTGCCTCCGCCTGGGTCCACCGGCGGACTGCGTCTTCAGCAATCCCGGAAGGATCGCCTGCCGCTATCTCGTCGCCGTGCTGCATCGCCCGGCCTGAGGAACTCAGCGCTTTAACGCGATGTTATAGCGCGAGAGCGATCGGTGCTCGCGGGTGGATCAGGTCTTGTCCGAACCGTCTTCGAGCTTCTTGCCGTCGAGGGCCTTCTCCTCCTGCCGGCGTTGCAGGCGATCGCGCGTCGTCTCCGCCTTGTTTCTGCCAAATTTTTCGCGGTTGATTTCAGCTTCGCGCGCTTCGGACTCTCGCTGTTTCGCTTTGCGATATTTGTTAAGGTTGACGATATCGCCCATGAAGTGCCTTCCCACGCTGCATCGGGCCCCAGCAACATCGAGGGCAGCATTGCTGCTCGGTGTAACCGCTGAGTCATGTAGCGCAACGGTCCGTCATGTCAATTCTCCGATCATCCGATCTCGGCAGGAGTTGAGATGCTGAAGAAGATTCTGATCGGCCTCGGCGTGCTCGTCCTCCTTCTGGTGATCGCGGTCGGGGTTGGTCCGCGCTTCGTCGACTGGAACGCCTACAAGCCGCGCGTCATCGAGGCGGTGCAGAAGGCAACGGGCCGCCAGCTCTCCATCGACGGCAATATCTCTCTCAGCCTGCTGCCCTCGCCGACCCTCTCGGTCGGCGGGGTGCGGCTGGCGAACTTGCCTGGCGCGAGTGCGCCGGACATGGCGAAGCTGAAATCTCTCGACGTCAGCGTTGCGCTCATGCCGTTGATCGGCGGCAATATCCAGGTCACCAAGGTGACCCTGGTCGATCCCGTCGTTCTGCTGGAGAAGCTTCCCGATGGGCGCGCGAACTGGCAATTCGTCCCCGGCCCGCAAGCGGGCGCTCAGGCCGGCACCACGGCCGCGCCGGGAACGCCAGCCCCCGGCGGCGGCTCCATGCCGGCGATCTCCGTCGACAACTTCGCGATCAAGAACGGCACGATCATTTATCGCGCCGGCGGCACCGAGGAGCGGATCGAATCCCTGAATGCCGCAGTCGCGGCGCGCTCGCTCGCCGGCCCCTTCACTGCGAATGGCGATGCCAAGGCCGCAGGTATTCTCACACATTTCGATGCCTCGGTCGGCACCATCGGCGGCGGCCCGACCAACCTCAAGCTTCTCATCAACATGGCGGGCGACGCCGCCATTCTCCAATTCGACGGCACCGCCGATCAGGCGGCCGAGACCCTCAAAGGCAAGTTCGATGCCAAGATCGCCGAGCCGGGCGTGCTGTTGCAGATCGTTGGCGCCCGGGGCTTGCCGCCGGCGCTGACCAAGCCCTTCATGCTGAGCTCGAGCATCGATGCTTCAGCCAAGGCGATCGAGCTTCCTGACATCGCGGTCGCACTCGGCGATGACAAAGCCTCGGGCAAGATCTCGGTCCAGCCCGGCGCCCCAATGCTGATCGATGCCTCTCTCGCCTTCGGCAGACTCGATCTCGATAAGCTCCTGCCCCAAACGGTAGCGCCACCGCAGGCCGCGGCAGCTACCAGCCAGGCGCCGGCGACGACAGCACCCGCGGCCTCTGGCGGCTCCCCCGCACCGGCCGCTCCGCCGCCCAGCGCTGCTGCTTTTGCGCTACCCGGTGGTGTCACTGCTTCCGTCAGCCTGTCGGCCGAGCAGATCATCTATCGTCAGGGCGTCATCGGCCATCCCATCCTGGTTGCGAACCTCGCCAATGGCGAGCTGGTGATCAAGCAGATTGCCGCCACCCTGCCGGGTCAATCCGACTTCAGCCTCGTCGGCACCGTGGCGAGCAAGGATGGCCTGCCCCAGTTCGTCGGGGCGCTGCAGGCGAAGTCGGCGAATTTGCGCGATCTCCTCGCCTGGCTCGGCACGCGCGTGACCCCTGTTGGCGATGATCGCCTGCGCAGCTTCACTCTGACGAGCCACCTCATGGCCTCGCCGCGCAAAGCGGAGCTCGCCGATCTCGATGTGAAGCTCGACGCCACCCGGATCCAGGGCGGGGTCAATGTCGCGCTGCCGGCGGGGACCGAACGCGCCAAGCCCGGCTTCGGCATCGGCCTCACGGTCGACCAGGTCGATCTCGACGGCTATATGCCGGCTCCTGCGCCAGCCGCGGCGGCGGCCGCGGCGGCCTCGAACGCGGCTGCCAGCGGTGCTGCGGCCGGTACTGCTCCAGCGCCAGTGCCTGGCAAGAAGCCTTCGTCGCTCGCCGCCCTGGCGCCGCTGGCCGGCGTGGACGCGAATTTCGATCTTCGGGCTGGCAGCCTGACCCTGAATCACCAGGCCGTGCGGGGGATTCACCTCCAGGGTACCCTCTTCGCCGGCAAGCTCACCATCGCCGATGCGAGCGTGAAGGATATCGGCGGCGGCCAGGGGGCGATCTCCGGCAGCATCGTCAATCTGGCTCAGGATCCGCGCTATGACCTGAAGCTGGATCTCGCCGCCCCGGATGGCGGCCAGATATTCCAGCTCGCCGGATTCGGCAAAAGCCAGCCGAGCAAGCTCGGTGCGGTCAAAGTGAACGGCGCGGTCCAGGGCGGGGCCGATGATGTCGCCTTCGATCTCGCCTTCGCTGTTACCGGGGTCGGCGTCCAAGGGGCCGCCAAGGGCAGCGCCCAGGGGCTCCAGGGTGGTATTCCGCGGGTCAACAGCACCATCAGCGCCAGCGCCAAGAATGCGGGACCCTTGTTCCAGCTCCTCGGTCTCCCCGCTGCCACCGCCGCGAAGCTCGGCACGCTGAACCTCTCCGGCCAGGCCAAGAGCGGTCAGGATTCCGTCGATTACAATCTCGTCCTCGATCTGCCGGGGATCGGCGGGAAGGGGAATTTCCAGGGCCAGGTCGTCTCGCTCTCGAAGGGGCCGCGGATCGCCACCAATCTGAAGTTCGATGTCGCCCAGCCCGGGCCGCTCCTGGCCCTCGCCGGCCTGACTGGACCAGGCGCGGACAAGCTCGGCGCCATAAGTCTTGCCGGCAAGGCGAATACGAGCCCCGATGCCATCGACTACGACCTCACCCTCGACATGCCGGGCATGGGCGGCAAGGGGGCCTTCCAGGGCAAGGTCAGCGCGCTTTCCAGCACGACACCCCAGGTGGCGACGAACCTGAAGCTCGATGTAGCGCAGCCCGCCCCGCTGCTCTCCCTTGCCGGCGTCGATGGCGCGACCGCCGGCAAGCTCGGGGCGCTCGGGTTATCCGGACGGCTCGATGGCGGACTCAACGCCATGAAACTCGCGCTCAACATCGCAGCGCTCGGCGGCAATGCGACGGTGCAGGGCAACCTGGCCGCGGCCAAATCGCCCGCTGCCTTCGACCTGACGGTCGCCGCCAATCATCCGAATGCGGCAACTCTGATGAGCGCAGTGCTGACGAGCTTCCGCGCCGGCGGCGGCAATCCGGGTCCTTTCAAGCTGAATGCCCACCTCGCCGGCGATGCCCGCAAGTTCACCCTCAGCAATCTCGCCATGCAGTCCGGGCTCAACGATCTGAGCGGCTCAGGCACGATCGCCCTCGGCTCGAGGCCGCAGATCCAGGGAAGCTTTGCCAGCAATAACTTCAATCTCGGCCTCCTCAGCGGGGGTGGCGGCGGAGGGCAGGGTGGGCCGGCGCCCGCCGGGCAAGCTCAAGGCGGGCAGGCGGGAAAGCCCCAAGGTGGTCAGCCGCAGGGCGGGCAAGGCGGTGGCGGACGCTGGTCACGCCAGCGGATCGATCTCTCGGCCCTCGACAAGCTTGACGCCGTGCTCGACTACAAGGCGGGGCATCTCTACTCGGGGGCGACGCGCATCGACAATCTGGCCCTCAAGCTGAACCTCGCGGCGGGCACGCTCGTCATCCAGACCCTGAGCGGGCAGGTCTATGGCGGCAGCTTCCAGATTCAGAACGGCCGCATCGTCAGCCGCGGCACGCCGAGCTACAGCGGCCGGCTGATTACGTCGAATCTCGAAATTTCCCAGGTCGGCCAGACCGGCCGCCTGAGGGGGCCGATCTCCATCAATGCCGATCTTGCTGGCACGGGCGCCTCGGAGTGGGATCTCGTCAACTCGCTGCAGGGCCGGGGCAAGATCGCCGGCCGGGTGACGGTGCTCGGCCGCGCCGAGGAGGCAGCCGGCACCGCCGTGCTCAATCTGCTGGGCCAAGAGCTCTCGGCGGTGCGCGGCGTGACGGGCGCACTCAGCACTCTGGTTAATCTCTTCGTCGGCAAGCCGAACGACCTGGCCGGGGATTTCGCCATCGATCGTGGCCTGCTCACGACCCAGAACACGACGGCGAGCAATCCGCAGGGGCGGCTGCTGTTCCACGGCAAGGTCAATCTTCCGCCCTGGACGATGGCCCTGCTCGGCGACGTCTATCAGCTCCCGCAGACGCAGAAGCCGATCATGACCGTCAATCTGCAAGGCTCGATCGATGGCCCGAATGTCGGCGTCAGCGGTGCCGCCTTCCAGCAGAACAACAAGCCGAGCAATCAAGGTGGAAACCCGCTGCAGCAGCTTCTTGGCCAGCAGCAACAGCCACAACAGCAGCAGCAGAAAAAGGTCGATCCCCTGGCGCCGCTGCTGCAGAACCTGCTCGGCGGCCAGAAATCACCTTAGTTCAACAATAGGAACCCCTCCCCCTTTGGGGGGCGGGGCTGGAAGCCTTGGCGTCATCTGGCCTACTGCGTCTTTGCCGGCGGCACGTAGCTCGGCAGAGTGACACGATAGACCAGCACCAGCGTGTCGACGTCCTTGCCGGTGGAATCGGCATAGGGCTTTCCCTGCACGACGCCATGCTGGGTGATGAAGTCGTTGTCGCTGCCCACGAACAGGAAATAGTCATTGGGTGTGGCGGGGTCGTTCACCGGCAGGAGTGCCATGCTCTCCCACTTCTCATAGAGATCATTGGCATCGCCCGGCGCGCCATTGTGCAGGCCGAAGCGGTTCAGCTGGGCGTTGTCATTGATGTCGATGAAGCGGGTGTATTCGGCCGGAGTCACAGAGGGATCGAGCTCGCCCTTCGGCGCCATCGGCGTGGTGCCGTCGAACGCCGTTCCGGCGATGTTGGTGGCCTTGGCGATGCTGATCAGATCGACGCTGCGGTAGAGCGAGGTGGGATCCTTGGCGGCGAAGCCTCGGCCGCTGTCGCGGGCGATCAGCAGGAACTGCTTGTCGTTCAGCGCGAGGAGCTCGCTCTGGGCGGCAACAAGGGTCTTGCCCTTGGCATCCTTGAAGCGCGGGAGCTGAACGACATATTCACCCGTCAGCTTCGGCGCAGCCGGATCGCTGATGTCATAGGCGAGCATGCGGGTGTTGAAGCGGGTCGGGCTCGAACCGCCCTTGCCGCCATCCTGGATCGTCGCGCTCTGCAGCAGCGCATAGAGGTGCTTCCCGTCAGGACCCACCGCCAGGCCCTCGAAACCCTGGTTGTTCTGGCGGCCCGACTCCGGATTCTCCGGCGACGGCGCGGCGCCGCCCTTAGGCGGGTTGTTGGAGGCGAAGTTCTCCTCGCCCTTGCGCATGGGGATGAAGGCGGTCGGCGGACGAATGACGGCAAGCATCTTGCCGTCGGGGGCATAGTGATAGATGTAGGGGCCGTATTCATCGCTGACCCAGAAGCTGCCATCAGCCATATGGACGACGCCCTCATTGTCCAGCGTGATGCGGCCATTTGCGACGGGCAGGTCGGGCAGGCCGTTGGCGGCCTTGCGCACGCCGCTCGCATCGAGGCCGGTGGTGGGCGTTCCGTCAGCCTCATGCATCAGGATCGAATCCTTGTAGGTCAGGCCGAGGCCGGTCTGCTTCTTCGGGCCCTCCGCGGTGTCGTTGGGCGCCAGCTCCACATCGAAGACCTGCAGGCGGCCCTGGAAATCGACCGTACCCTCGGTATTCCAGCCGCGGTCCGGCAGCATGTAGAGCGTGCCGTGATAGACGTCGCCGTCGCGCCGCCATGAGGCGAGGTCGGGGGCCATGCCGGAGCCGATACCGCCGAGCGTATCGCCCTGCTTGTCCTTGGCGTCCGAGGCCAGCCGGGCCACCGCGACCAGCCCCTTGTTGACGAAGGTGTCGCCGTCGAAGGTGACGGACTGGGCCCGGGTGCCGAAGGCAATGCCGGCCGACAACAGCGCGGCAACGCCCAGCGGCAGGAAGCGCGGCTGCCGCGACAGCAGCTCAGAGCCTTTCGAGAATCTCCACATCTGAAAATTGCCTTTCCTTGGAATTACCGGGGAGGAATCGGCGAAAAAGGCTAGTGGGCCTCCGTTACAATCATGCGACAGCCGGGCCTCAGCCTTCCTGCTTCTGCCTTGCCTCGGCGAGCAGGAAGACGCGCAGCGCGCTGGAGAGGCTGGCACCAGCCCGTGGTTGATCCCGGGTCCGGTCGATCTCGCCGATGAGCCGCGCAACCGACCAGCCGCGAGTCGCGGCCGCTGCCTCGAGCGCCGCCCAGAATTCGGGCTCGAGCGAGATGCTGGTGCGGTGGCCCGCGATGGTGACCGACCGCTTGCGCAAGGACCCGGCTATGGACGCGACCCCACCATGTCCTGAGGCCGCACCCATTGATCGAACTGCTCGGCGGTGAGGAGGCCGAGGGCAAGTGCCGCCTCCTTCAGGCTGGTTCCTTCCTTGTGAGCCTTCTTTGCGACTTTGGCGGCGTTGTCGTAGCCGATATGGGGGTTGAGGGCGGTGACGAGCATCAGGGACTGGCGCAACAGCCCGTCGATCCGCTCGCGGTTCGCCTCGATGCCGATGACGCAGTTGTCGGTGAAGCTGACGCTGGCATCGGCGAGCAGGCGGCAGGACTGCAGAAGGTTATAGATGAGCACCGGCTTGTAGACGTTGAGCTCGAAATGACCCTGGCTGCCGGCAACTGTAATGGCGACGTGATTGCCCATCACCTGGGTCGCCACCATGGTCATCGCCTCCGCCTGGGTGGGGTTGACCTTTCCGGGCA
>Ga0126378_10003585_pt1 | contig 11750 bp, 9 predicted proteins | sample PanSoiMetPlot_23_FD_92587 | JGI IMG/M metagenome (GOLD analysis project Ga0126378, IMG submission 92587) | Tropical forest soil microbial communities from Panama - MetaG Plot_23 | ecosystem: Environmental > Terrestrial > Soil > Tropical forest > Bulk soil | place: Panama | collected 2016-02-17
AACAGCGGCCTGCTGGCCGACCTGCAGCAGGACTTCGACCACGCCCGCGGATACCTCGACGAGCTGCTGGCCGGCCCGGCGCCCGAGGTCGCCGCCGAGGCGGACCCGCCGGCGAGGGAGCCGGAGCCGGAGCAGCTGCCGCTGATCTAGGAGCCTGGGTCAGTAAGGTGGTGAGAGATTCGGCGGCCAGGTGCCCCAGATCGTGGTCGGGCGCCGAGGACGGGAGCGAGCCCATTCGTCAATGGGTGAGCGAGGACCGCAGAAGCCCGGGCGCGAGATGGGGTGCATGGGCGTCGAAGGTCCGACAGCTTACTGACCCAGGCTCCTAGGTGGCAATCCTCAGGTACGTCCCGCTCGGCGGCCTCGGCGAGGTCGGCCTGAACATGTGGGCGCTGGAGTGGGAGGGGCAGCTGCTGGTGGTCGACGCAGGCCTGATGTTCCCGCATGAGGAGATGCTGGGTGTGGACCTGGTGCTGCCCGATCCCAGCTACCTCCTGAACGGCGGCCGGCGCGTGCTGGGCATCTTCCTCACCCATGGCCACGAGGACCACATCGGCGGCCTCCCCTTCCTCCTGAAGCGCCTGGACGTGCCGGTCTTCGGCACTGCCATCACGCTGGGCCTGGCCCGGCCGCGCCTGCGCGAGCACCGGGTCCTGCGCGAGGCCGACCTGCGGACCATCCGCCTGGGTGACCGGGTCCAGCTCGGCCCCTTCCGCGTCGAGACCGTGCCCGTGGCCCACAGCATCCCGGACGCCGCCGCGCTCGCGATCGACACGCCCGTCGGCCGCGTGGTGTACACCGGCGACTTCAAGCTCGAGCAGGACCCGCCGTGGGGTCGCGGCACCGACGTGGAGCGCCTGCGCCGGCTGGGCGACGAGGGCGTCCTGCTGCTCCTGAGCGACTCCACGAACGCAGAGCGGGAGGGTATCAGCGGCTCGGAACGAGAGCTGCTGCCCCGCTTCGAGCGCATCTTCGAGGGCGCGCCCGGCCGCATCGTCGTGGCCACGTTCGCCTCGAACATCCACCGGATCCAGCTCGTCGTGCGCCTCGCCGCCGAGCACTCTCGCAGCGTCGCGCTGGCCGGGCGAAGCCTGCGCAACGCGTTCGCCACGGCCCGCGAGCTCGGCCACCTGGACGTGCCCGAGGGGCTGGTCCGCAGGCTGGAGGAGGCCAGCGACGATCCCCGGCTGGTGCTCCTGACGGCGGGCAGCCAGGGCGAGCCCGTCTCGGCGCTGTCCCGCTTCGCTGCCCGCCGCCACCCGCTGGTCAACGTACGGGAGGGGGACTGGGTGGTGATCTCGGCCCGGCCCATCCCCGGCAACGAGCGCAGCGTCCACCACACGATCGACAACCTCTACCGGAACGGCGCGGACCGCGTGTTCTACCCGGAGTTCGAGCACGTCCACGTTTCCGGGCACGCGCACCGCGAGGAACTCCGCCAGGTCCTCCGGCTGGTCCGTCCCCGGTTTTTCATCCCGGTCCACGGCGAGTACCGACAGCTTCACCACCACGCCCGGCTGGCGCGGGAGGAGGGCATCCCGGCGGACAACGTGCTGGTGCTGGAGGACGGGCACGTGGTGGACCTGACCGAGAGCTCGATGCAGGCGCGCGACGAGGGCGTGGCCGGCTTCGTCTTCGTCGACGGGCTGGGCATCGGGGACGTCGAGCAGGTCGTCCTGCGCGACCGGCGCCACCTGGCCTCCGACGGGATGCTGGTGGCGACCGTGGGCCTCGACCGCGACACCGGCTCGGTGCGTGCCGGGCCGGACCTGATCAGCCGCGGCTTCATCGACCCGGGGCTCTCGGACGAGCTGATGGCCGAGGCGAGAGCGGCCGTGCTCGCCGCCGTCGACGGCGCCGGTCGGTATCCGGACCTGACGCTCCTCCAGGAGTCCATGCACGACGCGCTCTCCCGGCTGCTGTGGAAGCGCACGCGCCGGAGGCCGATGATCCTCCCGCTGCTCACCGAGCTGTAACCCCGCCCGCCCTCCGTGGCGGTCTGCGGCATGGCCGCGGAAACCACCCGGCGGCCGGCGCGCCGGTGGATATAATCGCGTCAGGCGGAGCGCCGTTCCAGACTTGCCTCGCACCACCGCTCGACCTACACGCCGCCGCGCCGCGCCTGCCCGACGCCGGTCGGGCCGCAGGCGTTCTGCCAGGTCACGGGCCGCCGTCCCGCTGCTCACCCCGACCCAGGCCCGCGAGCTCGCCGGCATCCTGCTCGCCGGCACAGCGCTGCTCGGCCTCGTGAGCTTCGCGCACGGCGATACCCCGCTGCTGGTGCGTATGAACGACTCGATCCTGGCGGTGTTCGGCGCCGGCTGGCCGCTGCCCGTGGGCGGGGCGCTGGCGCTCGGCGCCATCTGGATCTGGCCCCGGCCCCTTCCGATGCGCCGGGGCCACGTCGTCGCCGGCTTGCTCTGCGGACTGGCGCTGCTGGGCCTGTTCAGCCTCGCCTCGGCCCCGGCGGGAGGCGAGCTGGGCCGGCTGGTCCTGCACCCGGTGGCCGCCGTGGCCGGCGCGCCGGGCGCCGCGCTGCTGCTCTCCCTGCTGCTGGTGGCCGGCGCGATCGTGGCGTTCCGGTTCAGTGTCGGCACGCTGCTGCTGGGCGTCGCTGCCACGGCCCGGGCCGCGTACGACGAGCGCCGGCGCCTGGAGCAGCTGGTCCGGCGTCCGAAGCCGGGCGGGGCAGCCACGCCGCCGCCCCGCCCCGCCGCTGCGGCGGAGGTGGCCAGTGGCCCACCCCTGCTCGAACTGCCGGTGGAGATGGCCCAGGCCCTGCCCGCCTGGACACCCGAGCCGCATGACCTCCAGGAGGAGCGCGCCCTGGCCGCCGCCCGCGCGAAGGCCGCCCGGGAGGCCGGGGCGGCGTGGCCGGGGCTCCCTGCGGCCGGCTCTGGCGACCGGGACGGGGTCGAGACGGCGGTGGCGGTCGTGGCCGGCGACTGGGACGACGAGCCCGAGGTCGACTGGAAGCTGCCCCCGCTCGGCCTGCTGGACAGCGCCTCGGCCAGGAAGGAGCGCACGCAGGAGGAGATCAAGCGGAGCGTGCGGATCATCGAGGGCACGCTGGCGACGTTCGGCGTGCAGGCGCGTGTCATCGACGTCAACCCGGGCCCGGCCGTCACCCAGTACGCGCTGCAGCCCGCGGCCGGCGTCGCGGTGCGCCGGGTCGTCGCGCTGCAGAACGACCTCTCGCTGGCGCTGGCTGCGTCGCCGCTGCGCATCGAGGCCCCGATCCCCGGCAAGTCGGCGATCGGGATCGAGGTCCCCAACAAGGCGGCCACGCTGGTGACGATCCGCGAGGTCGTGGAGTCCAACGGCTTCCAGTCCGGGCAGCACCTGCTCGCCGTCGCGCTGGGCAACGACGTCGCCGGCCAGCCCGTCTCCGGCGACCTGACCCGCATGCCCCACCTCCTGATAGCCGGCGCGACCGGCCAGGGCAAGAGCGTCTGTGTCAACACCCTGATCTGCAGCCTGCTGCTCCAGGCCACGCCCGCCCAGCTCCGGATGCTGATGATCGACCCCAAGCGGGTGGAGCTGCAGGGCTACAACGGCCTGCCCCACCTCGCCGCGCCCGTGATCGTGGAGCCGCACCAGGCGGCGGTCGCGCTGCGCTGGGCGGTGTCCGAGATGGAGCGCCGGTACAAGCTGCTGGCGCACGAGGGCGTGCGCATCGTGTCGGTCTTCAACGAGCGGGCCCTGGCCAGGCGGGCCCGCGTGCTGCCGTACATCGTCGTGGTGATCGACGAGCTGGCCGACCTGATGATGGTCGCCGCCGGCGAGATCGAGGAGCTCGTGTGCCGCATCGCCCAGCTCGCCAGGGCCGTCGGGATCCACCTGGTCATCGCGACCCAGCGGCCGTCCACCGACATCATCACCGGCCTCATCAAGGCCAACATCCCCTCTCGGGTCGCGTTCGCGGTCGGCTCCCAGGTGGACAGCCGCGTGATCCTGGACTCGGCCGGCGCTGAGAAGCTGCTCGGCCGGGGCGACATGCTGTACCAGCCCGTGGACGCCGGCAAGCCCACGCGCCTGCAGGGAGCCTTCATCTCCGACCGGGAGGTGGAGGGGCTCGTCCGTTTCTGGCAGGCCCAGGGCGAGCCGCGCTACCTCGAGGGCGTGCTGGAGGCGGCCGCCAGCCTGCCGGGCGAGTCCGGCCGCTCCGAGCGCCGGCTCGACCCGCTGTTCCCGAGGGCCGCCCGGGCGGTGGCCGCCGAGGGCGGCGCGTCCGTGTCGCTCGTGCAGCGCAAGTTCAACGTGGGGTACTCCCGGGCCGGCCGAATCGTGGACCAGCTGGCCGAGCACCGGGTCATCGGCACCTACCAGGGCAGCAAGTCGCGGGACGTGCTGATGAACCTGCCCGACGTGGACGAGCTGCTGGAACAGCTGGGGCTCGAGTAATGCAAGAGGGGGCGGGCCCCCCCTTCCGGAATCCCCCCTCTTTCTGGGATCTTTCGGGGCACCTTCGGTGCGGCCCTTCGGGGCTCCCTGGGGCGCTGGTCGGCATGGGGAAGACGCACTCACACGCTCGGGCAAAGCCCTTGCTCACGCTCCCGCTGGGATCATTCCTCTTGCTTATCGGGCCAGAATGGGCAGGAGATGAACCTGCCCAACGCGCTCACCGTCAGCCGGCTGGCGGCCATCCCGGTCCTGATGGTGCTGCTCGTCGTGGAGTTCCCGTATCACGACCAGACCGCTGCCGCGGTCTTCGTCGCCGCCTCGCTCACGGACACGCTGGACGGCAACCTCGCCCGGCGGCGGGGCCAGGTCACCGAGCTCGGCAAGTTCCTGGACCCGCTGGCCGACAAGCTGTTCATCCTGTCGGTGCTGATCGTCCTGGTGCAGGAGCGCGAGCTGGCGGCGTGGGTCGTCGTCGTGATCTTCGGCCGCGAGCTCCTCATCACGGTGCTCCGGTCGATGGCGGCGAGCCGGGGCCAGGTCATCGCGGCCACCCCCTTCGGCAAGACCAAGACGGTGCTACAGGTGGCGGCGGTGCTGCTGCTGATCCTGGAGCGGCCGTATCCCCTGCTGGACCTGCCCACGACCATCACGGTCGCGCTGGCGGTCGTGTTCACGGTGCTCAGCGGGCTGGACTACCTCTGGCGCTTCCGGCACGTCCTGTCCAGGCCGGAGGACCTGGCGCTGCGACCGACCGGGGGCGGGGCGCCGGAGCTCGAGTCGTGGGTCGAGCCGCAGCTGCGCCGGCTGCACGAGCGGCTGGTGCGGGCCCGTGCGACGCTCGCCGTCGCCGAGTCGTGCACGGGAGGCCTGCTGGCGGCGGCCATCACCGACCAGCCGGGCAGCTCGTCGTACTTCAAGGGCGGCGTGGTCGCCTACTCCAACGAGATCAAGGAGCGCCTGCTGGGCGTGCCTCACGAGATGCTGGCCGCGCACGGTGCGGTCAGCGAGGAGGTCGCCCGGGCCATGGCCGAGGGTGCCAGGCGCCAGCTGGACACCGACCTGGCGATCTCCATCACCGGCATCGCCGGGCCGGAGGCGGACGGGACCGAGAAGCCGGTCGGCCTGACCCACGTGTGGCTGGCAGACGCGGCCGGCGGCCAGGGCCGGCGGTTCGTGTTCGGCGGCGACCGCTGGGCGAACCGGCGTGAGGCGGTCAGGGAGGCGGTCGGGCTGCTCCTGCAGCGGCTCGAAGGGTGAGGGCGCCGGGACGAGGGCACGCTTGACACGTCGAACGCGTGTTCGTATGCTGTAGGCTGATTTTCATTCTTGCCTCGGGATCGCGGCGGGGCCTGTGAAGGACTTTGACCGCGACGAACCAGGAGCCCAAACTCACATTCGAGCCACCGTCACAGCCCAGCCCGACCGGCAGGAGGAACCGTGGAGAAGGAAAAGGCACTCAGCACCGCGATCCAGCACATCGAGCGCAGCTATGGCAAGGGCTCGATCATGAAGCTCGGCGAGGTGGCGGCGGGACGCGAGGTGACGGTGATCCCAACCGGGGCGCTCGCCCTCGACCTCGCCCTGGGGGTGGGCGGGATGCCCAGGGGCCGCGTGGTTGAGATCTATGGCCCCGAGTCGGCAGGCAAGACCACGGTCGCCCTCCACGTCATCGCCGAGGCGCAGAAGCAGGGCGGGGTGGCGGCATTCGTCGACGCGGAGCACGCCCTCGACCCCATCTACGCCTCCCGCATCGGCGTCAACATCGACGAGCTGCTCATCAGCCAGCCGGACACCGGCGAGCAGGCGCTGGACATCGTGGAGGTGCTGGTTCGCAGCGGCGCCGTCGACGTGATCGTCATCGACTCCGTGGCCGCGCTGGTGCCCAAGGCCGAGATCGAGGGAGAGATGGGCGACAGCCACGTGGGGCTGCAGGCGCGTCTCATGTCCCAGGCGCTGCGCAAGCTGACGGCGGCCATCTCCAAGTCGAATGCCACCGTGATCTTCCTGAACCAGCTCCGTGAGAAGGTCGGCATCATGTTCGGCAACCCGGAGACGCAGCCCGGCGGTCGCGCCCTCAAGTTCTACTCGTCGGTGCGGCTGGACATCCGCAAGGTCGAGGTCATCAAGTCCGGCCTGGACAGCATCGGCGCGCGGGTCAAGGTCAAGGTGGTCAAGAACAAGGTGGCGCCGCCCTTCCGCCAGGCCGAGTTCGACATCCTCTTCAACGAGGGCATCTCGCACGAGGGCGGCCTGATCGACACGGCGATCGAGTACGGCGTCGTCGAGAAGAGCGGGACCTGGATGTCCTTCGGGGACGTCCGGCTCGGCCAGGGACGCGAGAACGTGCGCAGCTTCCTCCGGGAGAACCCGACGCTCTCCGCCGAGATCGAGGCGGCGGTCAGGGCCAAGGCCGCGGGTCAGCCCAGCCCCGAGACGGCTTCGAGGGCGCCGATGGGTGCCGGCGTCGAGGCGTAGGAGCGTCCGGCCGCCGCCCCCGGACGCGCTGAAGACCGCGTTCCGGCTGCTCGGCCAGCGGGCGCACGCCGAAGGGGAGCTGCGGCGCAAGCTGCTCGCGCGGGGCTGTCCGCGGGACGAGGTCGAGCGCAGCGTGGCCCGACTGCGTGAACTCGGCTACCTGGACGATGCAGCGTTCGCGCGAGAGCTGGTGGCCCGGCGTGAACGGACGAGGGGGAGCAGGATGATCGCGGCGGAGCTGGCCGCCAGGGGCGTCACCCGCGAGGTGGCCGAGGCGGCGGTCGCCGCGGTCGATCACGACGCCGCCGTGGCCGCCGCCCGGGCCCTGGCCTCCCGCTCTCCCGCCGTGGACCGGCGCCGGCTGGCCGAGCGCCTGACCCGCCGCGGGTTCGCCGAGGACGTGGTCCGAGAGGCGCTGGACGTAGCTCCGGACGTCGACTGATAGGGCCCTCCCCCCCTGGCGGGGGAGGTGGCCCCCGCCAGGGCCGGAGGGGGGTTGGGAACCCGAGCGGCCAGGCGGGGTACGCGGTGGGGCGGGGGAGGGCTGGCGCGCTGGCCTACCCAAGCCACCTCCCCAGTGCGCGGGGAAGCCTCCCCACCGCCCCTGAGGGGCCACCTCCCCCGCCAGGGGGGAGGGTCCCACGAGGCAGCACCGCTTGACGGTTTCGCGCGCTCGATTGCCAGCTTTCCTGAGCGGCTCTAGAATCCGATTCTGAGCACGTGTCTCCGCGGCGCGCGGTGGGCGTGTTCGGATGAAGTCGTTCTGACCATCCACGGGGCGCGGCTGCCTCGTATCTGGTTCAGCACCTTCACAATCGAATACGAGAGGTGAACCAACGAATGTCCGCATACGTCGTTCTGCTGCTGTTGGTTGGCACCGCGATCCTCAGCGGCGGAGTCGTGTACGTGGTCGCCATATTCGGCCATCGTCGGCGGCAGCACACCGACCTGCTGGAGGTCGAAGCCCGAGCTCAGCAGCGACTTTCACAGACCGAGAACGAAGCCAAGGAACGGGTACTCGCGGCCAAGGAGGAGGCGGTCAGGATCCGGGCCGAGGCCGACGAGGAGGCGCGCGAGACCCGGGTCCAGCTCCAGCAAACCCAGCGCCGCCTGAACCGGAAGGAGGAGAGCCTGGAGCGCCGGGTCGAGGAGCTCGAGCAGCGCGAGCAGGCGATATCCGAGCGAGAGAGAGGCCTGGACGACCTGCGAGCTCAGCTCGAGGACACGAACAGGCAGCAGCTGAGAGAGCTGGAGCGGGTCGCCGCGATGACCCGCCAGGAAGCTCAGGGGATCCTGCTGGGACAGATCGAGCAGGACCTGCGCAACGAGATTGCGCGCCGGGTGCGGGAAGCGGAGCTGTCGGCCCGCGACGAGAGCGAGCGCCGGGCGAGGGCGATCGTGACCGAGGCGATCCAGCGGGTGGCGGCCGACCAGACCGCCGAGACATCGGTCTCGGTGCTACCGCTGCCCAACGAGGAGATCAAGGGTCGCATCATCGGCCGCGAGGGGCGCAACATACGGGCCCTCCAGCAGGCCACCGGGATCGACCTCATCATCGACGACACCCCCGAGGCGATCGTGATCAGCGGCTTCGACCCGGTCCGCCGCGAGGTGGCCCGGACGGCGCTGAACAAGCTGATCGTGGACGGTCGCATCCATCCGGCGCGGATCGAGGAGACCGTCGCCAAAGCGCGGCAGGAGGTCCTGCAGCGCATCAAGGAGGAGGGGGAAGCGGCCGTCCTGGAGGTGGGACTCCAGGGCCTGCATCCCGAGATCGTGAGGCACCTCGGCATCCTCCGGTTCCGGACCAGCTACGGACAGCAGGTCCTGTCGCACTCCAAGGAGGTCGCCTACCTGGCGTCCACGCTGGCCGCCGAGATCGGTGCCGACGTCAGGGTCGCCAAGATGGCGGGCCTGCTCCACGACATCGGAAAGTCCATCGACCACGAGATCGAGGGTTCTCACGCCGTGATCGGGGCCGACCTGGTCCAGCGCCACGGCGTGCCGGCGCCGGTGGTGCACGCGGTCCGCGCGCACCATTACGACGAGGAGCCCCACACCATCGAGGCGCACCTCCTGATCGCGGCTGACGCCATCTCGGCAGCCCGGCCCGGGGCGAGGCGCGAGACCCTGGACGCCTACATCAAGCGGCTCGAGAAGCTCGAGCAGATCGCGAACTCCTTCCAGGGGGTGCAGCAGTCATACGCCATCCAGGCCGGACGCGAGGTCCGCATCCTGGTCCAGCCGGAGCAGGTCGACGATTCGTCCGCCCAGCTGATGGCCAGGGACATCGCCAAACGAATCGAAAGCGAGCTCAGCTACCCGGGCCAGATCCGGGTGACCGTCGTGCGCGAAACCCGCGCGGTCGAATACGCCAAGTGAGAGGGAGGCCCCATGGGGCCTCCCTTTTTTGCTTTCCTTGTGCGCGTGGTGAGCCCCGCCGAGCCCTCTGACTTCCGCGTCCTGTTCGTCGCCGACGTCGTCGGCAGGCCGGGCCGAGCCGCGCTCGCGACGCTGCTGCCGGGACTCAAGGCCGAGCTCGAGCCCCACCTGACGATCGTCAACGGAGAGAACTCGGCCGGCGGCTTCGGCATCACCGCGGCGACGGCGCGTGAGCTGCGAGCGGCCGGCGCCGATCTCGTCACCACCGGGAACCACGTCTGGGACCAGAAGCAGTTCGTGGAGGAGATCGCCCAGCTCGACCGCGTGCTGCGGCCCCACAACTACCCGCCGGGGGTGCCGGGCACCGGGGTGGCCGTGGTCGAGGCCGACGGCGAGCAGGTGCTGGTGATGAACCTGCAGGGCCGCATCTTCCTGCCCGCGCTGGAGGACCCGTTCCGGGCGGCGGACGCGGTCCTGGCCAGCCACCCCGGCCGGGCGATCGTCTTCGTGGACATGCACGCAGAGGCCACGTCCGAGAAGACCGCGATGGGCTGGTACCTCGACGGCCGGGTCAGCGCGGTGGTCGGCACCCACACGCACGTCCCGACGGCGGACGCCCGGGTGCTGCCCGGCGGCACCGCGTATGTCACCGACGTCGGGATGGTCGGGCCGAGAGACAGCGTGATCGGCGTGCAGAAGGAGGCGGCGATCGGCCGTTTCCTCACCAACCTGCCACACCGGTTCGAGACCGCAACCGGCGTGGTGACTTTCAACTCGGTACTGGTTACGATTAGCAGGCTCACCGGCCGGGCCACTTCAATTCGACGCATCGATCGAGAACACGTTTGACGGGGAGTTGTTCCAGCACATGACCGCGGAGGGGCGCGCACCGGTGGAGGTCCTCAAGGTATCGGCGACCTCCAAGCCGGTGGCCGTCGCCGGCGCCATCGCAGGCGTCATTCGAAGCCAGGGACGGGTGGAGGTGCAGGCCATCGGCGCCGGCGCCATCAACCAGGCCATCAAGGCCATCGCCATCTCGCGCGGCTACGTGGCCCCGGGGGGCATAGACATCGTCTGCGTGCCGTCGTTCATCGACATATCCATCGACGGCGAGGAGCGGACCGGGATCAGGCTGCTGGTGGAGGTCCGCTGACTACCTGATTCCCCGGGCGCATCCTCGCTATCCTGGGGACCTCAGTGCGCACGTTCCACGTCTGGACGATCGGGTGCCAGATGAACCTGGCCGACTCGGAGAGCCTGGCGCGCCGGCTCCTCGCAGCCGGCTACCGGGAGTCCCCGGAGCTCGAGCGCGCCGACATCGCGATCCTCAACACGTGCGTGGTCCGGCAGGCCAGCGAAGACCGGGTGTACGGCAGGCTCCACGAGCTCCGCCGCTGGAAGACGCCCGGGCGCACGGTCGCCCTGACCGGCTGCCTGGTCCGCAAGGAGGGGGAGGCCCTCCGGGAGCGGTTCCCACACCTCGACGCGGTGGTGCCGATCGGGGAATACGAGCCGTTCGTGGCCGAGCTCGGCACCCGCTACGACTACGCGCTGGGCGAGCCGCTGCCTACCGCGGGCCGGACGGGCGTGAGCCATTACATCAACGTGGTCCAGGGCTGCGACCACAACTGCACCTTCTGCATCGTTCCCCGGGTCCGGGGGCGGGAGGTCCACGTGCCGATGGAGCTGGTGCTCGAGCGGTGCCGGCGGGCCGTGGCCGAGGGCGCCCGCGAGGTCGTGCTGCTCGGCCAGAACGTCGACGACTACCGCGACCCGGGCGGTCGGGGGGGCCTGGCGGCGCTGGTCCGGGAGGTGGAGCGCGTCCCCGGCCTGGCCCGCGTCCGCTTCATGACCTCGCACCCGCAGGACCTGGAGATGGAGCTCCTCGAGGTCATGGCCCGCTCCAGCGTGGTGGCCCACGAGCTGCAGCTCCCTGTCCAGTCGGGAGATGACCGCGTGCTGAAGCGGATGGCCCGCGGCTACCGGGTCGACCGCTACCGCGAGATCGTCCGGCGGGCGAGGGACCTGCTGCCCGACCTGGGCCTCTACACCGATGTGATCGTGGGCTTCCCCGGCGAGACCGAGGAGATGTTCGCGAGCACGCGCCGGCTGATGGAGGAGATCGAGTTCGACGTGGTCCATCTGGCCCAGTACTCGCCGCGGCCCGGCACGCACGCGGGGGAGCGCTGGCCGGACGACGTGCCGGCAGAGGAGATGCGGCGGCGCATCAACGACCTGCTCGCGCTCCAGCGAGAGATCGCCGGGCGGCGGACCGCCCGCTGGCTCGGGCGGACCGTCGAGGTCCTGGTGGAGGGTACCGACGAGCTGGGCAGGCCGTACGGGCGCAACCGCCAGGGCAAGCGGGTTGTCGTGATGCGGTCCCGCGCGGAGCCGGGCACGCTCGTGCCGGTGCTGGTGGAGGAGGCCTCGCCCGGGCAGCTGGCCGGGCCCGTCGCCCCGGCGTGAGCATCGGCGCCGGCGCGAGCACG
>Ga0126378_10003588_pt1 | contig 11747 bp, 7 predicted proteins | sample PanSoiMetPlot_23_FD_92587 | JGI IMG/M metagenome (GOLD analysis project Ga0126378, IMG submission 92587) | Tropical forest soil microbial communities from Panama - MetaG Plot_23 | ecosystem: Environmental > Terrestrial > Soil > Tropical forest > Bulk soil | place: Panama | collected 2016-02-17
CAGCCGGTGCCACGGTCTTCCTCGCTCCGGCCGGGAACTGCGCGGACACCGCCGGGTCGGTGCCGGCTGGCCTGCGAGTCGTCAAGGTCAGCACGCTGAGCGGCGCCATGGCCGCGCTGCGCGCGCTGAAGGCGGGCAATCCTGTCCCGTCGTGCTAGGGCAGACACCGCCGGCGGGACACGGCTGAAGGCAGGCACCCCTGGCCCGTCCGGCTGCTCCAGACGCTGGCGTGCGGCAAGGCGCAAGAAGGCGTATTTCGGCGGGGATGCTCCTGAAACTTCTTGTCGTGACGGTAAGTTGCCATCAGTGACATACCTGATCGTGCGCACGGCCGTCATCATTTCGGCGACTACCACGCCGGACGCCATCAGCCACGAGGCTCAGGCCATCGAAGGGAAGAGCGGGTGACCTTCAGAGTTCCCGGCTCGCGGGGCGCGGGCAGCCGACCGATCGTGCTGCCCCGCTGGCCGAGGTTCGTTATCCCAGCGGTCATAATCGTGGTCGTCGTCGCAGTCCTCCTCGCGGTGATCGCAGGTATCTGGACCGACTACCTCTGGTATAGCTCGGTGCACCAGACGCGGGTCTTCGACACCACGTACAGCGTCAAGTGGCTGCTGTTCGTCATCACAGCAGTGTTCATGGCGAGTGTCGTCGGCGCCAACATCTGGCTCGCGTACCGGCTGCGGCCGGCCGGGCCCGCAGGCGGCTCCGTTCACCAGGGCGTCGAGGCGTACCGGCAGGCCATCGACCCGCACCGGCGTGCCGTGATGATCGTGCTGCTCAGCCTGATCGGCCTGATCAGCGGCCTGATTGCAGCGAGCGACTGGCGGACCTGGCTGATGTTCATCAACCGGGTGCCGTTCGGCCAGGCCGACCCGCAGTTCCGGATGGACATCTCATTCTTCGTGTTCGTCTATCCGTTCATCCGGATGCTGCTCGCCTTCTTGTTCACCGCCGTCCTGCTCTCGCTCATCCTGGCCGTGGCGGTCCACATGCTCTACGGCGGGCTCCGTCCGGCCAGGCGGGTCAGCCCGACCAGAGGCGCCCGCGCCCACCTGTTCGTGCTGGCCGGGGTCTTCATAGCGCTCAAGGCGGTCGCGTACTGGGTGGACCGGTACGGGATCAACTTCTCCCAGCGCGGTGTGGTGCAGACCGGAGCTTCGTACACGGACGTGAATGCGGTGCTGCCGGCCAAGACGGTGCTGGCCGTGATCGCGGTCATCTGCGCGGCGCTGTTCCTGGCCGGCGCGGTCAGGCGAACCTCGCTGCTGCCGGGGATCGGCTTCGGCCTGCTTGTGCTATCGGCCGTGCTCATCGGCGGCGTTTACCCGTTGATCATCCAGCAGTTCGTTGTCAAGCCAAATGAGCAGGTCAAGGAGCGGCCCTACATCCAGCGCGAGATTAACGCCACCCGGGCGGCCTACGGCGTGGCCAGTGCGCAGGTAACTCCCTATCCGGCCGTCCCTACCAAGTCGACTAACGTGCTCGCAGCTGACGCGGCCGCGGTGCCCGACTTCAGGCTGCTTGATCCTGACGTGACCTCGACCGCTTTCCAGCAGCTTCAGCAGGTCAAGGGTTACTACCAATTCGCCGGCGTCCTGGCAATGGACAGGTACTTGATCGGCTCGAATACGGTGCCTCAGGACACCGTGATCGGCGTTCGGGACATGGCTGGGCCGCCTGCCGGCCAGGGCAACTGGATCAACACGCATCTGATATACACGCACGGCTACGGGGTTGTCGCCGCGACGGCGGCTCAGGCTCAGGCGACCGGTAACCCGAATTTCATCGAACACAACATCCCGCCGGCCGGCCAGATGCACGTTACCCAGCCAAGGGTCTACTTCGGCCACGAGGGCGCTAGCTATGTCATCGCAGGTGGGCGCCAGCCAGAACTTGACTACCCGAACGAGAGCTCCGGCGGTCAGCAGAACAATAGCTACCACGGGGGCGGCGGGGTGCCGATCGGCTCTTTCGGCAGCCGTCTGCTCTTCGCCATCAAGTTCCGTGAACTGAATATCTTGCTGTCCAGCGCCATAGACAGTAATTCCAGAGTCCTCTACATCAGGGATCCGCTGGCCCGGGTCCAGAAGGTGGCGCCATTCCTGACCCTGGACGGCGACCCGTACCCGGTTGTCGTCGGAGGCCAGATTTTGTGGGTAGTCGATGGCTACACCACCACGGATAACTATCCGTACTCGAAGCGGATTGGCCTCAACGCGAGCACATCGAACACGTACAGCCCCGGCGGCCTGGCGGTCGGACCGTCCGGCGAGGTCAACTACATCCGCAACTCGGTGAAGGCGACGGTGAACGCCTACACCGGCGTTGTGCACCTATACCAGTGGGGTCCGGCGAGTCCGGTGCTCAGGTCCTGGATGAAGTCGTTTCCCGGGCTGATCATGCCCTCGAGCCAGATCCCTTCACAGCTGAAGCCGCATCTGCGGTATCCGGAGGTGCTGTTCGACGCGCAGCGCCAGATCCTTGCGCAGTTCCATGTTGAGGATCCGGCTGCCTTCTACGGTGGCCAGAACTTCTGGACTATCCCGAACGATCCGACCAAGGGAAAGACGATCCAGGTCAGCCAGCCCCCCTACTACCTGACTCTGGCCAACTTGCCAGGTGCGACCAAGCCGGAATTCTCCCTGACCAGCCTGTTCACTCCACGGGCCAGGGCGAACATAGCTGCGTTTATTTCCGTCAATAGCAATCCGCTGAGCCCGGACTACGGCCACATTCGGATTCTGCAGCTGCCGCAGGCCACGGCGATTCCTGGTCCACAGCAAATTCAGAGCAACTTCGAGAGCTTCCCTCGCGCCTCCGAGCAGCTCTCGCTGCTTAGGCGGGGCGGCTCCAAGGTGACCCTCGGCAACCTGGTCACAGTGCCGCTGGGCGGCAGTCTGCTATCGGTGGAGCCCGTCTACGTCTCGGCATCGGCGGCCGGCAACACAGGGTCGTACCCGCAGCTGAGGGAGTACTTCACGTTCTACTACTACGGCGGCGGCGCGGCCGGGAACGTTGTGGGCTTTGGGGACACGCTCGCCAGCTCGCTGGCGCAAGTGTTCGCAAGCTCAGGCCAGGCCCCCGGCGGCACAGGCGGGACGACGGGCGGGCAGGTCAACGCACTGGTGCTGCGGTACCTGAACCAGGCCGCGACGGACTACAGCCAGGCTCAGGCCGCGCTGCGTGCGGGCAACCTCGGACTTTTCCAACGGGAAATTCGGAACATGAACGACGCGCTGCAACTGGCCAGGCAGGCTGCGAAGGCCTCGAAGGGCAGTTCTGGCGGCACGGGGCCAGGGGTGTCACCGACGCCTCCGCCGCCATCCGCGTCTCCATCGCCGTCAGCATCGCGCTCGCACTAGGCGAGCAGCCGTCACCTGTTCGATCTGCAGTGCAGAAACCGGCAAAGGCCGCGCTTGCCTGGCCACGTTGCACCTCCATAGGGCGTAGGCTCGATGCTGCGGGGACCGTTGAAGGGCGCAGACTTCACTGCGGCAGCGCTACCCAGAGCGCGCGCGTCGGACAAGCCGCCGTGCGGCCGCTCAGTGCCCTCGGGAGCGCGGGCGTCGGGCAAACCGTCGCGTGGCCGCTCAGTTCCCGCCGGAGCGCGCGCGTCGGGCAATCCGCCGCGCGGCCGCTCAGCGCCCTCGGGGACGCGCGTTGGGGAAACCGCCGCGCGGCCGCCCAGAGCCCGGATAACAAGGAAGAGCTGTCGGAGAGGAGCCTGACGCGCAGTGGGTCCCCGTGTGCTCGTTGACGCGACCGGCGTTCCCGCTGACCGCGGTGCGCTCGGCCGCTATGTCGACGGCCTGGTGACGGCGCTGGCGGAAGGCGGTGCTGATCTGGCGCTTGCCTGCCAGCGCGCCGATGAGGAGCGGTACGCCAGGCTCCTCCCTGGTGCGAGAGTCGTTCCCGGGCCGCCGGCCATCGCGCACCGGCCCGCCCGCCTGGCCTGGGAGCAGAGCGGGCTGCCGCTCGTCGCCACCCAGGTGGAAGCCGACGTCATCCATTCGCCGCACTACTCGATGCCACTGCGACCCGGCCTGCCGACGGTGGTGACCATTCACGACCTCGCTTTCTTCACCGCGCCCGACGCCCACAGCCCGGTGACTGCCACCTTCTACAAGGCAGCCATCAGGACGTCGGCGTGGCGAGCGACCCGGCTGATCGTTCCGTCCAAGGCGACGAGGGACGAGGTCGTCCGGGTGCTTGAGACCGACTCAACCAAGATCGATGTCGCGTATCACGGCGTCGATCACTCGCTGTTCTGCCCGCCGAGCAAGGCCCAGCTCGACCGGGTCGCCGCCCGGCTCGGCCTGCACGGTCGGCGCTACGTGGCGTACCTCGGCACGCTCGAGCCGCGTAAGAACGTGCCAGCGCTGATCGCCGGGTGGGTCGAGGCTGTGACCGACCTGCCCGAGCCGCCCGCCCTCGTGCTGGCCGGGGGAACCGGCTGGAGTGACGAGGTGGACGCGGCCGTGGCCGCCGTACCCGCCCAGCTGCGCTTGGTGCGCCCGGGTTACCTGCACTTCACCGACCTGCCCGGCTTCTTCGGCGGGGCGCTGATCGTGGCGTTCCCGAGCACCGGCGAGGGATTCGGCCTGCCGGTGCTTGAGGCCATGGCGTGCCGCGCCCCTGTGCTGACCACCCACCGCACGTCGCTACCCGAGGTTGGCGGCGACGCCGTCGCATACACCGAACCGGACGCGGACAGCATCAAGACGGCCCTCCGCGCACTGATTGACGACGGCGCCCAGCGGGAAGCGCTCGGCGCAGCCGGCTATGCCAGGTCACTCGAGTTCACCTGGGCGGCGTCGGCCCAGGCGCACATGGCGTGCTATGAGCGAGCCGCGTCGGCCGGACAGGGGTAACCTCCCTGGACATGTCGAGCGAAGTCGAAAGCCGGGAACTTGCCACAGGCACGCGCCAGACCGCAGGCGGTCAGCTTGAGGCGATCGTCCTCGTCGGGGGCCAGGGGACCAGGCTCAGGCCGCTGACGGTCGGCACGCCCAAGCCCCTCCTTCCGACAGCGGGCGTCCCGTTCCTCGCCCATCAGTTGGCCAAGGCCGCCGCGTCGGGCGTGACCAGGCTAGTGATGGCGACCGCGTTCCGGTCCGAGATGTTCGCCGAGGCATTCGGCGACGGTGGCGAGTACGGGCTTGAGATCGTCTATGCCTTCGAGGAGGAGCCGCTCGGCACCGGCGGGGGCATCAGGAATGCCGCTGCCTGCCTGCTCAGCGGTCCGGACGACCCTGTCGTGGTGCTTAACGGCGATGTCCTCTCCGGGCATGATCTCGGCGCCCAGATCGATATGCACCGCAAGGCTGACGCCGCGGTGACGCTGCACCTGGTCGAGGTCCCGGATCCGTCCAGGTTCGGCTGCGTCCCCACCGACTTCGACGGCAGGGTCACGGCGTTCCTGGAGAAGACGCCTCACCCGGTGACCAGCCAGATCAACGCGGGCTGTTATGTCTTTACCAGGCGATACATCGACTCGATGCCGGCCGGCCGGGTGCTTTCGGTCGAGCGGGAGACGTTCCCCGGCCTGATCGACGCCGGCGAGACGGTCATGGGTTACGTCCAGTCCGCCTACTGGCTGGACGTCGGAACGCCTGAGGCATTCGTGCGCGGCTCCTGCGACCTCGTGCTCGGCGAGCTTGCCTCGCCCGCGCTGCCTGCTCAGGCAGGCGAGGCGCTGATGCTCCCCGGTGCCAGCGCTGACCCGTCAGCTGCGATCTCAGGCGGGACCGCGGTCGGCTCCGGCTGCGTGATCGGTGCCGGCGCATTCGTGAACGGCTCGGTGCTCTTCGACGGAGTCAGCATCGGCGCTGGGGCCAGGGTGACGGCGAGCGCCGTCGGGGCGGGCGCTCGGATCGGCGACGGCGCGGTGCTCGACGGCGCGGTCATCGGCGCAGGCGCCGAGGTCGACGGCGGTAACGAACTGCTGTACGGCCTGCGCGTCTGGCCAGGCGTGCGGCTGGATGGCACGGCGATAAGGTTCTCGACCGATGTCTGACGGCCCGGCACCTGCGGCGCCGCTTCGCGCCTCCTACTCCGGCTCCTGACCGGGCGCCGGCGATGCAGCGGCGATCGGAACGTCAATGGCGGGCGCCATTCGCCGTCGACGTGGGCGGGGTCCTGTCCGTGCATCGCAGGGGATATCGCGATCCCGCCTTCGCGACCGATCAGGCCGGTGCCATCTGGCGGGCCTGCCGGACCCCCGACGGCGCTGGCACCGTCCGGATCACGTGGCGACCTGTCGAGCTTGGCGACCGGACCGGCCGGGCCCGCGGCACGCTCGTCACCGCGCGGGCCTGGGGAGCGGGCGCAGGATGGCTTCTAGACGCGGTGCCCGACTGGCTTGGCGAAAGGGACCGGCCCGAGGAGTTCGTTCCCGCCCATCCTGCGCTCTGCGAGGCGGCTAGGCGCCATGTGGGGTTCAGGATCGGCCGCTCCGGGCTGGTCATGGAGTCCCTGGTTCCCGCCGTGCTCGAGCAGAAGGTTGTCGGCAATGAGGCGACCAGGGCCTGGCGGCTCCTGCTCCGGCGGTTCGGCGAGCCCTCGCCCGGCCCGGAGGGATCGGTTCCTCCCGGCATGCGGGTTCCGCCGGAGCCAGCCACCTGGGCCGGTATCCCATCCTGGGAATGGCACCGCGCGGGGGTCGAGGCGGCTCGTGCGCGAACGATGGCCGCGGCCGCAAGGGTCGCCAGCCGGATCGAGGAGATCACCGAGCTGACGTCGGCGGAGGCTGACCGCAGGCTGCAGGCGCTGCCCGGAGTCGGAGTTTGGACCTCGGCCGAAGTCCGGCAACGCGCATGCGGCGACGCCGACGCGCTCTCGGTTGGGGATTATCACCTGCCCGCGGTCGTGGGCTGGGCATTGGCCGGCCGCCCGGTGGACGACGCGGGAATGCTGGAACTGCTCGCGCCCTATAAGGGTCAGCGGCACCGGGCCTCGATCATGGCCTGGCTAAGCGGAAAGCACCCTGGACGCCGCGCGCCGCGCCCGGCTGTACGGGACTACCGGACCTTCTGATCGCAGGAGACGGCCGATGGACCAGGAACGCAAGCGAGCGCGGGAACTCGGCCTTGCCCTCGGGCCGTACCCGACCGGGCCGCACAACGCGATCACTGACGTCACGGGCGTCCGCGTCGGACACAGCACGCTGGTCGAGGGCGAGGCCCTCCGGACCGGAGTCACGGCGGTCGTGCCCGACGCAGTCGATATGGCCGGCGGTTGGCTGCCTGCGGGCTTGTTCGTCGGGAACGGATACGGCAAGCTGACCGGCGCCACTCAGGTCGCCGAGCTAGGGCAGATCGAGACGCCGGTCGTCCTCACTGGGACGCTGTCCGCGTTCCGTGCCGCGGACGCACTGGTCACGTACATGCTGGCGCTGCCCGGCAATGACGGCATGTTCTCGGTCAACCCGGTGGTGGGTGAGACCAACGACGGCTACCTGTCCGACATCAGGGCCAGGCCCGTGAGCGAGCGGCACGTTCTGGCCGCCTTGTCGGGTGCGCGCGGCGGCCCGGTGGCCGAAGGCGCTGTTGGCGCCGGCACCGGTACGTCGGCGCTCGGCTTCAAGGCCGGGATCGGGACGGCGTCGAGGAGCCTGCGCCTGGCTGCCGACCAGCCCTGCACGCTGGGCGTGCTCGTCCAGTCCAACTTCGGGGGTCGGCTGACGGTTCGCGGCGTGCCTATCGCGTCGCCAGGAGGTGCCGCATCGGGAGCGAATTCGTGCATGATCGTGGTCGCGATCGACCACGGCCTCGACTCCAGGCAGCTCACCAGGGTGGCGCGGCGGGCCGTGTTCGCGATGGGCAGAACAGGCGCCAATTTCGCAGGTTCCAGCGGCGACTACGCGATCGCATTCGCCACGGTCGCCGCGCCTCCGGTCGCCGAGGGTGCGCTGGAGCCGGTGTTCGGTGCCGTGCAAGACACGGTCGAGGAGGCGATCCTGAACTCGCTGTTCATGGCGACGACGATGACGGGTTACCAGGGACATGTCAGCCATGCCGTGCCGCTGGATCTGCTGATCCGCGCCTGCCGGGAGGCTGGCATGCTGGGCAGCTAGCCGGTGAGAATTGCGTAAAAAGCTCATGAAGACACCACCCTGGAGGAGCCGTGCTCTACGCGTTCGGATTCGAGCGGGTCGGCGTGCTGGTCAGCGACCTCTACTTCGTCGACCCCAGGCCGCTACCCGGTCAGGAGGGCGCCGAGCGAGGTGTCCGGCTTGAGGTGCGGATGCTGAGCCAGGGCGAGCTGAAGGGATCGGTCTACTCCGCCAGGCCGATCGAGGTGGGCAAGCCGGTCTGGCGCGCCGACCTGCTCGAGGCTGCCGACGGGCCGCCCGGCAGCCTGAACCGGGCCCACCACCATCCCAGGTTCGACGATGGCTGGAACCCTGGCAGGCGAGTCTTCGACGAGAGGCTCTCCGCTTCCCCCGTCGAGTGGGTGGGTGAGCAGTTGTCCGACCTCGGCGGGTTGCTCGAGCGGGCGGGTGTGGCCGATGACGGGTCGTTCGCCGCAGATGCCGAGAGTCTGCGCGGCTGCGTGGGCGAGATCAAAGCCGTCGTCCAGGGCATGCTCGACAAGATCAAGGCCGACGAGCTCGCAACTGCACCGGCCGGCGACCGGGCAGATCTTGTCAGGGTCAGCTGGCTGTGACTGTCGTCGTGAAGCGCGCCCGCTCGGGGCCCTGTGCGCGGGCCGCCTAGGGTAGAGGCATGGTGCAATCTGCCGATTCCGCCCTGTCGCCCAGCGCCTCCTCACGCGGAGCCGCGGCCGCGAATGCCCCGGCCGGGAATGCTCCGGTCGCGAATGCCGCGGCCGAGATTGCTCCGGTCGCGAATGCTCCTTCTCCGAGCGCTTTGCGCCGGGCTCTCGCGCGCGCCCGTGACGGCAAGGCGCTCGACCGGGCCGAGGCCGCCGTCCTGCTGCACGCCAGGGGAGAGCAGCTCACCGAGTTGCTGAGGCACGCGGCCAGGACGCGGGACGCAGGGCTGGTCGCTGCTGGGCGGCCGGGCGTGATCACGTACTCGCGTAAGGTCTTCATCCCGCTGACCAGGCTTTGCTGGGACCGCTGCGGTTACTGCACCTTCGTGACCGTGCCGGGCCGGCTGGCCCCCGGCAGCGAGTTCTTGTCGCCTGACGAAGTGCTCGATATAGCCAGGCAGGGGGCGGCGCTCGGCTGCAAGGAGGCACTGTTCACGCTCGGCGATCGGCCGGAGGCGAGGTGGCGGCAGGCCCGTGAGTGGCTGAACGCCCACGGCTACGACGACACCCTCTCGTACGTGAGGGCGATGGCCATCCGTGTACTGGAGGAGACGGGGCTGCTGCCGCACCTGAACCCGGGCGTCCTGCGCTGGCAGGACTTCCAGCGGTTGAAGCCGGTCGCGCCCTCGATGGGGATGATGCTGGAAACCATGGCGTCGCGGCTGTTCACTGAGCCGGGCGGGGCTCATTTCGGCAGCCCGGACAAGGACCCGAAGATCAGGCTGCGGGTGCTCGAGGACGCCGGACGCTCGGCCGTGCCATTCACGACAGGAATCCTGATCGGGATCGGTGAGACCCTTGATGAACGGGTCGACTCGATATTCGCGATCCGCGGCGTGGCTCGCGAGTACGGCGGGATCCAGGAAGTCATCGTGCAGAACTTCCGCGCCAAGCCCGACACCAAGATGCGCGGCGTGCCTGATGCGGAACTGAAGGACTTGGCGGCGACGATCGCCGTGGCCAGGATGGTTCTCGGGCCCTCGATGCGGATCCAGGCACCGCCGAACCTGATCGGCAATGAGTACCAGCTCATCCTGGACGCGGGCATCGACGACTGGGGCGGCGTGTCGCCGCTGACGCCCGACCACGTGAATCCGGAGCGTCCCTGGCCTCAGATCGATGAGCTGGCTGCTCGGACGGCTGCGAGCGGGTTCTCGCTGCGCGAGCGGCTGACGATCTACCCCGGCTATATCCGCGAGCCGTGGCTTGACCCGAGGTTGGCGGCGCACGTGGCCGCGCTGGCCGACCCAGCGAGCGGGCTGGCTCGCGAGGAGGCCAGGCCGGCCGGGCTGCCGTGGCAGGAACCGGACGGCGGCTGGGGGGAGGCGGCCGGCCGGACCGACCTGCACGTGACAATCGACAGCCAGGGCAGGACCGCCGACCGGCGCACCGACTTCGAGGACGTCTATGGCGATTGGGCCGAGATCGCGGGCCGCATCGAACCCGCTGCACGACGCGACGCCTCTGTCGGCCAGTCCGGCGGGTCGGTCGGCTCCGCGCCGGGGCGGCTGAGGCCCGAGGTCGCCGCTGCCCTGCGCAGGGCGGAGCGGAAACCGGCCGCCTTGACCGATGCCGAGGCTCTCGCGCTGCTCGGCGCGGACGGGCCGGAGCTCGACGCGCTGGCGGCCCTCGCGGACTCGATCCGGCGGGACGTGAACGGCGACGACGTCACCTACGTCGTGAACAGGAACATCAACTTCACCAACGTCTGCTATACAGGTTGCCGATTCTGCGCATTCGCCCAGCGGCGCACCGACGCTGATTCCTACACGCTCTCCCTCGAGCAGATCGGGGACCGCGCGCAGGAGGCGTGGGCGGCGGGGGCGACCGAGGTGTGCATGCAGGGTGGCATCCATCCTGACCTGCCGGGGACGGCGTACTTCGACATCGCGGCCGAGGTCAAGCGTCGCTGTGCGCAGATGCACGTTCACGCGTTCTCCCCGATGGAAGTGATGAACGGATCGGCCAGGACCGGGCTGCCGGTCCGCGACTGGCTGCAGCGAGCCCGCGAGGCTGGCGTCGACTCGCTGCCGGGCACGGCCGCGGAAATACTCGACGACGACGTCCGGTGGGTGCTCACCAAGGGCAAGCTGCCGGCATCGGCGTGGATCGAGGTGATAACGACGGCGCATGACCTTGGCATCCCGACCACGGCGACGATGATGTACGGACACGTGGACACGCCCGCGCACTGGGTCGCGCACCTGAGGGTTATCCGCTCGATCGCGGAGAAGACCGGCGGGTTCACCGAGTTCGTGCTGCTGCCGTTCGTCCACGCCAGCTCGCCGATCTACCTGGCGGGTCTCGCGCGACCCGGGCCGACCAGGCGGGAGAACCGGGCCGTCCATGCGCTGTCACGGCTGATGCTGCATGGCGCGATCGACTCGATCCAGTGCTCGTGGGTCAAGCTCGGCGACGACCTGTGCCGCGAGGTCCTGGCCGGCGGGGTCAACGACCTCGGCGGGACGCTCATGGAGGAGACGATCAGCCGGATGGCAGGGTCGCAGAACGGCTCGTTCAAGACCATCAGCCAGCTTGCCGACATGGTGGCGCCAATCGGTCGGAGGCTGCGGCAGCGCACGACGACCTACGGTCAGCCGTCGGACGAGCGGCTCGCGGCGGCCACCGCCTCGGACGGGGTCTGCGCGTCGGTCCGGACATTCCCAGGCCGTTCTCAGCCCGTAGTGCCCCTGTCGGCAATGTCGCCTCCGGTAGTGTCGCTGCCGAGCGCGGGAGCCTGAACGGCTGTCGGACAGACCCCTCCACAGGCACTCGAACCGACCTCTGCACCGGGCCCTCGAAAGGCCCCTCGCAGAGGCCCTTCGAACAGGAGTGACTCGATGTCAACGGTGACTCGTTCGGTTCGGCTGTCGGGGTGGGGGCGGACCGAGCCCACCGTCGCCGACGTCGCCGAACCTCAGTCGCCGGATGAGGTCGCCGGCCTAGTCAAGGCCGCTGGTGGTCGCGGG
>Ga0126378_10003589_pt1 | contig 11746 bp, 11 predicted proteins | sample PanSoiMetPlot_23_FD_92587 | JGI IMG/M metagenome (GOLD analysis project Ga0126378, IMG submission 92587) | Tropical forest soil microbial communities from Panama - MetaG Plot_23 | ecosystem: Environmental > Terrestrial > Soil > Tropical forest > Bulk soil | place: Panama | collected 2016-02-17
CCCAACCGTTCGAGATTCTTTTTAAGCGGGAGCACGATGCGCTCGAATTCCGGCTGGACCAGTATGATCTCAAATTCGAAGGGCTGACCGGTTTCGTCGTTGACGAGCTTGTCGCCCTTGAAGGTCCAGCCCGCTTCCTTCAGCAATTTGAGGGCCGCGCGCATGCCGTCGCGAATATTGCCCGAGCCGTCATATTTGGGCGGGTCGTACTCGGTCGTGAACACTTGATCCGGTATCCGTCCCCGAAACTTTTCAAGGATTTTCAATTCTTCCCCTTGTGGCACCCCCGTTGCCGCCAATTCAGAATTGTCGAAATAGCTGCGGGTCCGGGTATAGGCGTTGTAGAACAAATCCTTGTTGGACCATTCGAAATCGAAGGCGTAAACGAGGGCCTCGCGCACCCGAGGGTCCTGAAACAGCGGCCGGCGCAGATTGTAGCCAAAGCCTTGCATGCCGCTCGGCCGCTGATTGGGGATCGCCTCCTTCTTGATCAGCCCAGCGCGCAACGCGGGGCTGTCATAGCCGGTAGCCCAATTCTTGGACACGTTCTCCTGGCGCACGTCGTATTGTCCGGCCTTGAACGCCTCGAGCGCGATCGTGCCGTCGCGATAATAATCGTAGCGGATGATGTCGACGTTATGCCGGCCCTTGTTGACCGGCAGATCGGCGGCCCAATAGTCGGTCACCCGGCGATAGGTGATCGAGCGGCCGGGATCGAGCGACTCGATCTTGTATGCACCGCTGCCGAGCGGCGGGTCGAGGGTGGTAGCGGCAAAATCGCGCCCGGACCAATAAGCCTTGGAGAGCACCGGCATCTCGCCGATGATTTGCGGCAGTTCTCGGTTATTCGCCGATTTGAACGAGAAGCGGACGCCGCGCTCGCCCTCCTTTTCCACCTTGGTCACATCGCCGTAGTAGGACCGGTACATCGGCTGGCCCTTCGCCCGCAATGTCTCAAAGGTCCAGACCACGTCCTCGGGGGTCATCGGGGTCCCGTCGTGAAACCGGGCCTCCTTGCGCAAGGTATAGAGCACCGAAAGCTTGTCCGGCGCCAACTCGATCTTTTCGGCCACGAGGCCGTATTCGCTGCTCGGCTCGTCCTCGGAGCGCACCGTAAGCGTGTCAAAAATGCCGCCGATCCCAGCGGCCGGAATACCCTTGACCACAAAGGGATTGAGCGTGTCGAACGTGCCCAGTGCCGAGTAGCGCATCGTGCCACCCTTTGGCGCATCCGGGTTGACATAATCAAAATGCTTGAAGTCAGGACCGTATTTCAGGTCGCCGAACAGCGACATGCCGTGCGTCGCCGCGGCATGCGCGTTGCCGGCAAATACCAGTAGAAGAGCGGCGACGATTGTTGCGGGTGCTCTCCGCATCCCTTGCCTCCGTGCGGTGTTCTCAGCCGGCGAGCAGAGCGAGTGCCGCCTCATGGGCGCGGCGATCGCCGGCCACCAGGATACGGCCATCGGCGGCAACGTCGAGACTTCCGCCCCGCCAATCGGTGGCGACACCCCCTGCCCCTTCGACGACCGGAACCATCGCGCAGAAATCGTACGGCTTTAAGCTTGCTTCAAGGACGAGGTCGACAAACCCGGCGGCGAGCAGACCGTAGGCATAGCAGTCGGCGCCATAGCGCACGAGCTTGGCTGCGGCAGAAACGCGGGCGAACGCGGCGGCGTCATCGTCCTTGAACATATCGGGGGTGGTCGCAAACAGAGTGGCGGCGGCGAGAACGGAGCAGGGCCGGCAACGGATCGACGCACCATTCAGCGTCGTCGGATGCCCGGAGGCACCCGCCCAACGCTCGCGCGAGATCGGCTGGTCGATGATGCCGAGGATCGGGCGGCCCTCACGGGTCAGCGCGATCAAAGTTCCGAACAACGGGACCCCGCTGATGAAAGACTTTGTGCCGTCGATCGGGTCGAGAACCCAGACGAACTCGGCGTCCTCGCGCTCCCGCCCGAACTCCTCGCCAAGGATGCCGTGCGCCGGAAAGTGTCTCTCGATCAGCCCCCGCATCGCCTGTTCCGCGGCGCGGTCGGCGGCGGTCACGGGGGTCAGATCGGGCTTGTCACGGACCGCAAGCGGCTTGCGGAAGTAAGGCCGGATCACCTCTCCGGCAGCATCGGCCAGGTGCAGTGCGAAGGTAAGAGCGGTATCGAGGTCGATTTCGGGCACAGACCTATTTCAGCGTCTGAAGATAGGCGATGACATCGGCGCGATCCTGCGCCTTGGGAAACCCGACAAACGTCATTTTGGTGCCCTTGGCAAAGGATTGCGGACTATGGAGCCACTGGTTCAGCTTTTCCGGGTCCCATTTTTGGCCTTTGTCCGACTGCAACGCGGCAGAGAACTGATAATTCGGGACCTCGGCAATCCCCTCCTCGGTGACGTCCCACAGGTTCGGGCCGATCTTGTTGGGTCCACCCTTGTTGAAGGTGTGGCAGGTCTGGCAAACCTTGGCGAGCAGCGGCTCGATCGGCTCGAGCTTTGCCGCCGCAGGTTGCTCCGCCGATGCGGTCGCGACCTGTTCGCCGCCGGCCGGAAGAAAGACCGGCTTTTCGAGCGGCTTGGGGCGCACGAGCTGGCTCGCGAGAATTCCGGACACCATCGCCACGATCATCGCCGTCAGCACCGAGGCGATGATCTTGTTCCATTCGAAGGTCGACATCGACAACCTTTCGCCCCGCAACGTGGATGAATTATCACGCTTCCGGCGTTCGACCGAACCGGGCATGTTGTCGCTGCCCGATCGTCGGCAAGGCAATCCGGTGACCAGATCCGTACCCAAGAACCCGATCATCATGATCCCCGCCCGGCTCGCCGCGACGCGGCTGCCGGGTAAACCGCTGGCCGAAATCGCCGGTGTGCCGATGATCGTGCATGTCTGGCGGCGCGCGGTTGCTGCCGAGGTCGGGCCGGTCGTCGTCGCCTGCGGCGACCGGACGATCGCCGATGCGGTCGCAGCGGCCGGTGGGCGGGCGGTCATGACCGACCCGGACCACCAGACCGGGTCCGACCGCATTCATGCAGCAATCGCGCAGCTCGACCCTACTCGCACATTTGATGCGGTGATCAACGTCCAGGGCGATCTGCCCCTCTTGGACCCGGCGGCGGTTCGCGCGGCGTTCGACGGCCTCGCCGACCCCGAAACCGACATCGCCACCCTCGCCGCGCTGATCGAGGACCAGGCCGCCCTCGCGGATACCAGCGTCAACAAGGTTGTCGCCGGCTTTGCCGACCCGGCCGGACCGGCCCGCGCGCTCTATTTCAGCAAGGCGGTGGTGCCATGGGGTGACGGGCCGCATTACGAGCATATTGGGCTCTACGCCTATCGGCGCGAGGCCCTCGAGCGCTTTGTTGGACTGCCGCGCGGTGTGCTCGAACAACGCGAGCGCCTCGAGCAGTTGCGCGCGCTCGAAGCCGGAATGCGGATTTCCGTCAGCTTGATCGCGGCCCCGCGGCTCGGGGTGCAGGTCGACACCCCGGCGGATCTCGCACGCGCCCGCGAACTATTCCGACAGCAATAATAGGCTCATGACAAAGCAAACGATCGCATTCCAGGGCACCTTCGGGGCCTATTCAGACCTCGCGTGCCGCCGTGTCTACCCCGATATGGTCACCCTCCCTTGCACCCAATTCGACGACGCCTTCGCCGCGGTCAGCGAGGAACGGGCGGCGCTGGCGATGATCGCGGTCGAAAATTCCGTCGCCGGCCGTGTCGCCGACGTCCATCATCTGATGCCCGATTCGGACCTCCACATCATCGGCGAGCATTTCGAGCGGGTGAACCATCACCTGCTGGCGGTGCCGGGGGCGAGCCTCGGGACATTGCGCACGGTCAGAAGCCACGTCCACGCGCTCTCGCAATGCCGCCGGCTGATCCGCTCGCTTGGCCTCGAACCGGTGGTCGCTGCCGATACTGCCGGGGCCGCAGCCGAGATCGCCGCTCGCGGGGACCCGACGGTTGCGGCGATCGCCTCCGAGCTCGCCGGGCAGATCTACGGCCTTGTTTCACTCAAAGAGAACATCGAGGACGCCGAGCACAACACGACCCGCTTTTTGATCATGTCGCGCGAACCCAAACGCCCGGCGCGCGGCACGCCGACGGTGACGACCTTTCTGTTCCGCGTCCGCAACGTGCCGGCTGCGCTCTACAAGGCCCTGGGCGGGTTTGCGACCAATGGCGTCAACATGACCAAGCTCGAGAGCTACATGGTCGGCGGCGCCTTTGCGGCGACGCAATTCTACGCCGATGTCGAGGCGCATCCCGAGGATCGCCCGTTGATGCTGGCGCTCGAGGAGCTCGCCTTCTTTTCGCGCGAGGTCAAGATCCTCGGGGTCTATCCCGCCCACCCGCTGCGCATCGCCGCCTCAGCGCGTGGGGACAATTGAAGAAAGGACAACGATCATGATCGTCATCGACCACGCGGCATTGCAGGACATCGCCGAGCGCATCTTCACCGCGGCGGGCAGCGAGCCTGAGGAGGCGCGCACGATCGCCAACTATCTGGTCGAGGCCAATCTGCGCGGCCATGACAGCCACGGTGTCGGGCTGATCCCGAACTATCTGAGCCATCTCTCCGACGGTACGGTCGTCGCCAACCGCAAGGGCCGCGTGGTCAGCGAGAACGGCTCCTTGATCGTCTATGACGGCGAGCGCGCCTGGGGCCAGATCGCCGCGCGCGAAGCGACCTCGATCGCAATTGCCAAGGCCCGCGAGACCGGGGTCGCGGTCGTCGCCTTGCGAAACCCGCACCACATCGGCCGGGTCGGCAAATATGGCGAGATGTGCGCCGAGATGGGTCTCGTGTCGTTTCATTTTGTCAATGTCACCGACACGCGACCGGCGGTGGCGCCGTGGCGCGGCAGCGATGCGCGGTTCAGCACCAATCCGGTCTGCATCGCGATCCCGGGCCCCGAGCCCGAGCGAGCGATCATCCTCGACATGGCGACCAGCGTCGTCGCGATGGGCAAGGTGCGGGTCGCTCGCAACAAGGGCGAGCAAATGAAGCCCGGCACCCTGCTCGACGGCGCCGGCAAGCCCACGACCGACCCCGGTGCCATGTACCGCCAGCCGCGGGGAGCGGTGCTGACCTTTGGCGAGCACAAGGGCTATGCGCTCGCCTTTGTCTGCGAGATGCTGGCGGGCGCCTTGTGCGGCGGCGGCACGATGCGCCCGGAGCGGCAAGGTGCGGGTACCGCGACAAACGGCATGCTGACGATCGTGATCGACCCCGAGCGGCTGGTCGACCGCGAATGGCTGCGTCAGGAGATCGCGGCGATGACCGCCTATATCACCGCCTCGCCGCCGCAGCACAAGGACGAGCCGGTTCTGATCCCCGGCGACCCCGAACGCATCAGCCGCGCCGACCGCATCAAAAACGGCGTGCCGGTCGACGACGAGACCTGGCGCGAGCTGACCGTCGCCGCCCGCGGGGTCAATGTGCTGGTCGAGGCGCCGGCGGCGCGGCCGGGCTCATAGCAGATCCCTGGTGGACACGAATCTGGACGGGCACCGGTGTTCCTCCCCGAGTGCGCTCGGCAACGACGGCGTGTATGGCGCGGCCGCCATTGCTGATCACAAAAGCGTTCTCGACGGTCCCGGCCGCACCGAGATCGACCTCTTGGAAGCCGGTGCAGTCCGAATTGACCTCATAGCTGCCGGTTTCGCCGGTTCGAAAGTCGGTCACGGGTGGAGCTATCGAAAGCCCGTCTCCAGGGTAATCGATCTCTGACCCTGAGGCGACGCGATGTTCGTCTGGTTTCGGCCCGGAAGGTGTCAAATCCATCGGAACCGAAGAGGTGTCGCCTCGTCGCAGACATGGTCGCCGCAACGGCACTGGTAGCGAGATTGACGAATAGCACCACCGCACGGCGAGCGAGCAGTTTCCGGAGGCGGAAATCTTAGCCACCTAGGCACCGTAGAAGGCAACTGGCTCCGGCTTCACATCGGCGGCTGTGTTAGGTTTCTCCCCTGCCCTTCGACTATGATGACACGCCAACATTGAATTATGCTTTTTTCGATCTGGACTTGTTCAAGGTCACGGCGGCGCGAACGAGAGCCTTCAACGGCTCCTCGTCTATCTTTTCGCCCTCGTGGAAGTCGATGGCACGCCTTACGTTCCCGTCAAGACTGGAGTTGAAGAGGCCCGAAGGATCATTTAGAGCCGCCCCTTTGGCGAAGGTCATCTTGACGACGTTCTTGTAGGTCTCGCCTGTGCAGATCAATCCGTCGTGCGACCAGACCGGGACACCTCGCCACTTCCACTCCTCGACGACCTCGGGATCGGCTTCCTTGACTAAGGCACGGAGCCGGCTGAGCGTCTCGCCGCGCCAGTCGCCCAGCTCCTTGATTCTCGCGTCTATCAGCTCAGCTGGAGCCTTGCTTTCCTCCGACCGGCTGGTCTTCATGCCCTTTTCTCCTCCTTAGTCTCAGTCCCTGACTGTTATCTTGGGTACTCGGAGACGGACGCCGGGGCCAGCTTTGCGTGGGGAGCGGAAACCGCGCCCCAGGACGGCGCGTTTAAGCTATTCCCCCATAAGTCAAAAGCGGGCGGACGGACTTTCGATGCCCCGCCCCAACTCCGCCGCCCACAGCGACAGCGCTCGGACCGAAGGGGCTTCACCGCGGAGCGAGACCAATGGCGACACACAAACTTCGGAGCCACGCGAGCATCAATGCCTCTCTGCGAGCCCTTGGGCAAAGCGGACGATGCGTCGCCCCGCCTCTTCGAGGCGCGGCTCGGGCGCCGTCAGCGCAATGCGTAGGTGACCCGCGGCACTCGGTCCGAAGCCGTCGCAGGGCAGCAGCGCCACATCCTCGCTGACCAGCAATTTCCGTGCGAAATCCTCGGCGCCGAGCCCACCGCCGCGCACGTCGAACAATACGAACATGCCGCCCTCGGGCGGGATGGCGCGGCAATTCGGAGCATCCTCGAGAATGTCCGCCAGCATCGAGGCGCGGCGGCGATAGGTTTCGCGCTGAGCCGCAACCTCGGGAAGCTCGCGGCCGAGTGCGGCCAATGCGCCATCCTGTATAAAGGCCGGGCCGCCGAAATACATGCACAACAGAAAATCAAAGAGGTGCCGCGACAAAGCTGGCGGCCCGATGACCCAGCCAAAGCGGAATCCCGCCATCGCGTGCGACTTCGACAGGCTGGAGGCGACGATCGTGCGCTCGGCCATATCGGGCAACGACCACGCGCTCACATGCGGGCTTGTGAAGGCGAGGTCTTCATAGACCTCGTCGGAGACGAGCCACAAATCGTGCTCCCGGCACAGCCGGGCGATACCGGCAATCTCCTCCGCTGTGAACACGGCGCCGGTCGGATTGTGCGGGCTGTTGATCCAGATCACGCGGGTTCGCGGCGTCACGGCGCGGGCGAAGCTGTCGATATCGGGATGAAAGCCGTTCTCGGGGCGCAGCGGCACGTTCACCATGCGCGCGCCGCTCGCTCCGATCACCCCGGCATAGGGACCGTAGATCGGCTCGGGCAGGATCACCTCGTCGCCGGGTCCGGCAAGGCAGTTCAGCGCGCAGAAGAGCCCGCCCTGCGTCCCTGGGGTCAGGACCACATTGTCGGCCGTGCACGGGCGGCCGGTGCGCCGCTGCATCCGCTCGGCGACCGCGGCGCGGACCTGCGGATAGCCGATGATCGGGGTGTAGCCGGTACGGTTATGCCGCAACGACTTGATCGTCGCTTCGAGGACCGCCGCGGGGGCCGCTTGGTCGGGGTCACCGACGGTCAGAAAGATCACATCGTGGCCGGCCTCGCGGCGACGCATGCCTTCGGCATGGACCCGCCAAGCCCCGGTTTGTTCCCCGGCGATGCGGTCGACAAGCGGCGAGAGACGCACAATCTCTCCTATTGGTGATTGGCCCGTCAGCCCCGCTCGCTCTTACCATAATGGGCGGATGACGAGCCAGTTTGCAGCGCCACATCGGCGCCGCAGACCCACCCGCCGGCGGCCGAAGCGCCAAGGCGCTCCAAACGATGACCGGGTAGCCGGCGGTATGCTTGCCCTTACGGTGTTGTGACCCCTACCCTTTGGCAGCGGCAGCCCCGAAAGCGATCCCGACATCGGACGAGGCTTTCCGGCCGCCGTGGGCTTGGCAAAAAAGGGGGAGTGCACGATGAGCCATCGGGACTGTATCTCTCGGCGCCATATGCTGAGCATGGCTGTAGCGATGGGAGGCCTTGCCGCGTCCGGTGGCGCGGGTCGGGCCCAATCGTCAAAGCTTTCAAGGGCGGCAGCTTAATCGGCCCAATGATGTCGTGGTCAAATCCGACGGCTGCATCTACTTCACTGATCCGTGGACCAATCCTGCGGCTCCCCAACAATGGGACCTGACCTTTTCCGGGGTTTATCGAGTGACACCCGACCTGGGAACGCTGAGCTTGCTGATCGGCGACTTTGTGATCCCCAACGGGCTTGCGTTCTCGCCGGACGAGAGTGTGCTCTAGATCAACGACTCGCGGCGCCGGCACATCCGCGCGTTCGACCTGATGCCCAATGGCACGCTCGCCAAGCAGACGGACCGCGTTTTTGTCGACCTGCGGGGCGATGAGCCCGGAGTTCCCGACGGGATGAAAGTGGATGTCGAAGGCAATGTCTATTGCGGCGGGGCCGGAGGAATATGGATTATGGATCCAAAGGGCAAAAAGCTGGGCCGTATTGTCCACGGCGCTCCCGCCACCACCAACATGGCGTTTGCGGCGATGACTGGAAAACCCTGTACTTCACCACCCGAAATGAGCTGGGCGCGGTAAACGTCAAGATCCCGGGAATTCCGGTGCCGGGTCGCGAAAAAATAGCGCTGCGCCTCAGCCGCATTCGCGGGCGGCTGGCTCAATAGCCAATGGCCGCACCGGCCGGGCGACGGGGGTCGCTGGCCCCGTAGAGCCGTCCGTTCGTGATCTCGATCAATTCGACGGCACCCCACGGCCGCTGCTCGACGAGCTTGTAGCCCATCCCGGTCAGAGCGGCGATCGTCTCGGGGGTCAGGCCCGAGCGCTCGTAGAAGACCTCGTCGGGCAGCCCCTGGTGGTGGAAGCGCCGCGCCTCGACGGCCTGTTGCGGCGCCATGCCGTAATCGACGATGTCGAGGATCGTCTGGAGCACCGCGGTGATGATCCGCGAACCGCCGGGGCTGCCGAGGACGAGAAAGACGCGGCCGTCCTTCTCGACCAGGGTCGGGGACATCGACGAGAGCGGGCGCTTGCCGGGGGTGATCGCGTTCGCCTCGCCCTGGACGAGACCATAGAGGTTCGGCGTGCCGGGCTTGACGGTGAAGTCGTCCATCTCGTTGTTCAGAAAAAAGCCGGTGCCCGGGGCGATCACCGCGGCACCAAAACCGCCGTTGATCGTGTAGGTCACCGCAACCGCGTTGCCCTCGGTGTCAACCACCGAATAATGCGTCGTCTCGGCTTTTTCATGCGCTGGCTGAAGTGCGGCGGAGGGTGCCGCCTTGCCGGCGTCGATCTCGGCGCGGATTGCGGCCGCGTAGTCCTTCGACAACAGCCGCTCGAGCGGGTTCTGCACAAAGTCCGGATCGCCGAGATAGCTGTTGCGGTCCTGATAGGCATGGCGCATCGCCTCGACCAGCAGGTGCACCGATTGCGGCGACCGGAAGCCGAGCGCCTTTAGATCGTAACCCTCGAGGATGCCGAGGATCTCGCAGATCGTCGTGCCACCGGAGCTGGGCGGTGGCGCCGAAACGATGCGATAGCCGCGGTAGGAGCAGATTAGCGGCGGCACCTCGGCCGCCCGATAGTCGGCAAAGTCCCGCGCAGTCAGGATGCCGCCATTGGCGCTGCTGGCCTTTTCGACGGCTATCGGGATCGAGCCTTTGTAAAAGGCGTCGGGACCCTGCTGCGCAATCGCTTCGAGCGTCGCCGCGAGATCGGTTTGCACAAGGCGGTCGCCTGCGGCGAAGCGCGTGCCGTCGGCTCGCGCAAAGATCTTCCCGGCAACCGGATCCTTGGCGAACCGGTTTACTCCGATATTGAGGATATCGATGTCGCCCTGTCTCAACACATAGCCGTCGCGGGCCAGATTTATCGCCGGCTCGATCAGGACGCTGCGCGCGAGTCTGCCGTACTCCTTTGCGGCCCGCTCGAGCCCCGTCACCGTGCCCGGCACGCCTGCGGCGAGATATCCCGAGCGGCTGAGATCGGCGACCGGGTTGCCGGCCGGGTCGAGATACATCGCGGCAGTCGCGGCGGCGGGTGCGGTCTCGCGAAAATTGATAAAGGTGTCGCGGCCGTCCTTCAGGTGGATGGTCATAAACCCGCCACCGCCGATATTGCCGCAGCACGGATCGACAACGGCGAGCGCGTAGCCGACCGCGACCGCCGCGTCGATCGCGTTGCCGCCTTGGGCGAGAATCCCGGCGCCGATCTCCGAAGCATAGTGCTGCGCCGACACCACCATGCCGTGCTCGGCCTCGACCGCCGCCGGCGTGGCCGCTGCAGTACCTACCGTCACGGCCGAGATGCCGATCGCTACCGATAGGCAGAAGGAAACTCTGGACCAAAAGCCCCTCACCCCGACCCTGTCCCCGCAAGCGGGGAGAGGGAGGGACCCGCACAGCGGGAGGGTGAGGGGCAGCGCGCTAGCGGACAGCCTGGTACAGCCGCTCGTCATAAAGTGCACCTTCGAGCGGCGTCAGCTTCTGGCGGAACTCTTTTGTGTGAGGTGCCGCGGCGCTGGCATCAAAGGCTTTGCGGTCGCGCCATGCCTCGACCAGAGTGAAGTGATTGGGGTGCCCGTCCCACTGCAAGACGTCGTAATGCAGGTTGCCGTCGTCCTTACGAGCGGTCTCGGCCTGCGCCTTGACCAGTGCCGCGGCCTGGTCCTTGAAAGTCGGAAACACATCGACGTGGGTGAGGACATAAACCGCCCCGGAGGGGATTTGGCCCTTTGGCGCGGCGACCTCGAAACCGCCGTGTTGCCGCACTCCGAACCCATCGATCATCGCGGGCTGCAGCTTTTGCCCGAGTGCGGTCGCGGCCGCGGCCTTGCCGTGCGCTTCGGCGGCCTTTTTGTCGCGCCACACTTCGACGACCGCAAAGCGGCTCGGCCGCGTGATCTCCTGGAATATCTCAAAGGCGAGATTGCCGTCTTCTTTGCGGCTCGCCTCGGCGTATTGCCGGGCAGCGGCGGCGGCCGGCGCTGCCTCGGCCGGGTCGACCTCGAAATAGACCACTGTATGAATGGGACCGTTCACGGTTTCCTCCGCATCGACCGGCCGCACCATCGCAAGACCGAGCGCGGCCAAAGAAAAGATCAGGTGTGAAAGGCGCATTTTCGGGTTTCCTCCTATCCTAAGCCGGTGCCAAGCGGAAGCGGCAGTCGCTGTCGCGGGCGATCTGGTTGACGAGATCGATCTCCCAGGCGAGGTACTCGCGCATATAGCGCTCGCGCTCGGCGGCCGGCCGGTCGCGCGCCGATAGCGCGATGTCATCGGGCTCGCTGGCGAGCGGGCCCATGCCGGTGTCGAGCGGCAACCCGGCGGCCTGCCACGTCGCGGTGCCGCCAGAGAGGACTTTGACCGACCGTCGGGTGCGCAGCTCGGCCGCCGCATAGCGGGCGAGCGTACCGTCCTCGCTGGTCAGCACCAGTTCACCCGCCGCCGACAGCTTTTCTAGGGCCTCGGCGAGCCGGGCCCGGATCGCGAACCAGGCGCCAGGGATGTGGCCCTGGCGGTGAGTTCGGCTAAGCGCCAAATCGACAACGACGG
>Ga0126378_10003590_pt1 | contig 11746 bp, 15 predicted proteins | sample PanSoiMetPlot_23_FD_92587 | JGI IMG/M metagenome (GOLD analysis project Ga0126378, IMG submission 92587) | Tropical forest soil microbial communities from Panama - MetaG Plot_23 | ecosystem: Environmental > Terrestrial > Soil > Tropical forest > Bulk soil | place: Panama | collected 2016-02-17
ATCGGCGGGCCGGATACGGGCATGTCGCAGGGACAGGGGACGCACAAGCTCCGGATCTAGGATGGCCTGGGACGACGTCAAGAACGTACTCGGCCAAGTGCTCGGGGATCTCTCGCTCTTTCTCCGGCCAGTCAGCCGGTGGGGGACCATTCCCGACGTCATGACGCAGCGGCAGTTGGATGTGCAGCAGCCGCAGGTCCGCCAGTCGCTCATCGGGAGCCCATTCCGTGCGGGGGTCCTCGGCGTCAGCGGGAAAGATGTCGGCGGACAATTCCAGCCGAACATTCCCGAGACGCAAGAAGGGGTGCTCAGGCCGGTGGTGTCGACCGAAGGGAAGCCGATCTCGGGGCTCTTCATCGATCCGACGAGTGGGAAGTATTACCACGGCGGGCAGACGCTGCCGGAGATCATCCAGCAGGCGAAGGACATGGGGCTCGACACCAGCGGCTTCCGGCTCTCCGGGATGCGCGCCGGCGGGCTCGAATTCCAGGCACAGCCGGGTCCCGTCCCGCCCCCACCGCCAGGCATGGTGGAGACGACGGCCAAGTACAACGAGAAGACGGGCCAGTGGGTGCCGACCGCGAAGACGCCGGGCGAGGGCGGCGAGAAGGCCATGTCTCCGGATCAGCTGCGTGCGCTCGGGATCGATCCGGCGTCGACGATGCCGGCTGCTGGCGGCGCCCCGCCACCGGCGGGACCCGTGCAGAAGGAAGTGGAGACCGGGGCGGCACAGATCGGCGTCGATCCCGGCTTTGCGTCGTCGATTGCGAAGAACGAGTCCGCCTTCCGACCCGGCGCCGTGTCGCCCAAAGGGGCCCGCGGCGTGATGCAGGTGATGCCGCAGACCTCGACCACGATTCAGCAGCAGCAGGCCACGGGCCAGATGCCGAAGCCCATCGGGGTGAGTGAGAACATCGCGGAGGGCACAGGCCTGCTCAGTCAGCTCCAGCAGCGCTATCAGCAGATCCCCTCCCCAGCGCGTGAGGGATTCATCGCGGCGGCCTACAACGCCGGACCGAACCGCGTGGATGCGGCCCGCCAGCAGGTGGAGCAAGGCGGCGGCGATCCGAACAACCTCGCCATGGTGATGCCGCTCCTGCCGCCGGAAACGGAGCAGTATGTCGGCCGGGTCATGCGGGACTGGCAGGGCGCACGGGGACCGGTCAGCCGGCTCGGACCGCAGCAGCCGCCTGCGGGCGTTCCCATGTCGGAGTGGCTCGGGGCGCATCCCGGATCGCGGATCACGATGGGGCCGGGTGGCGTGCGGTCGGTGACGCTTGGTGGACCGCCGCAGGTCCATACCGAGATGCAACGCTTCTTCGCCGAAAATCCGACCGCGACCATGCAGGACTGGCAGACCTACCAGGCCGCCAAGGCGGGGAACGTCGCCAGCGCGCGCGGCGAGGCGAATCAGCTGGTCAAGGAGAAATACAAGACCTTCCCGGCACAAGCACAGCAGACCCTGTCGTCGATCTACGCGCTGCGTGGGCTGGCAACCGAGATGAAGGCGGCACTCCAGGATCCGACTGTGGCATCGAATCGCGGGGCGCTCGAGGGCCGGATCCGGAGCGCACTCTTCAACTGGGGCATCGCGCAGGCGGAAGGCGAGAACGTCTACCAGACGCTCGAACGCGAAATGCGCGCGATCGGGATCCGGCCATATCTGGCGGGTGGGCGTGGCGCCATTCGGTGGATCAATCAGCTGCAGACGTTCATGCCGGCGCCCGGCGATCAGATTCCGGTGCTCGATGCGAAGCTCGGGCAGATCGTGACGCAATCGAACGAGCTCGAGAAGGACGTGCGGAGCGCGGCCAAGGAGCGGGTCAACCCCGAGATGGGCGCTCCGGGACCGGAGGCACCCACAGGTCCCTCCGGCGGTGCCGGGAGTAGCGAGCAGTGGCACAAGATGCTCGATCAGCTGGGAGTGCCGCCCTGATGCCGATCCCCGACGATGTGCAGGAGCGGATCACGAAGCACTGGGGGGAGATTCCCCCGGATGTCCAGGAGCGGCTCCAGCGTGCAGGGGCCGCGCCGTCGATCACGCGGACACCGACCACGACGCACGATATCATGCCGAACGTCCTGCGGGCCGTGCCGGCGACTGCGGGCGCGCTGCAGCTCGGCGCGATGGCTGCCCCGCTGGGTGCGCCGCTCGGGCCGCTTGGGATGGCTGCCACAGGGGCGCTCGGGGCTGGGATCGGGGCGGGCCTGGGGGAGGGTGGATTAGCGGCGGGGCAACGGATGCTTGGACTCCCTCAGGGTCGCCCCCCAATCTTCCCGAGGATGCTCGGGGCGGGGCAGCAAGGCATGCTGGCAGACATCGGTGGCCGGGCGCTCGGCGCCATCGGCGGCCCGCTGCTCTCGCGACTCGGCGGGGTCGGCCAGCGGATCGAAAGCGCACTCGGGAGAACGCGGCCGTTCGGCATCCCGATTGGCGCAGGGGAGCGGATGGCGGCTGGCCTCGCCGGCACGCGAGGGGCGTCGGCAGTGGTGAATCGCGTCGCGCGCGCGCAGTCGGACGCCATCACGAAAGCGGGGTACGACATCGTCGAGCAGGCAGGACTCAAGCGGGAGACCGCAAATTGGCTCCGGCAGGCCACCCGGTCGATTCGCATGGCGTCGCGGGCGAAGTCGGTGTCGATGCCGGAGATGGAGGCGCTCGTCCAGCAGCTTGGGCTTCCCGCGGGAACCGATATCACCACGCTGATGCGATCCAGCGTGAAGATGGCAGACGTGGCGGAGCATCTCGCCAAGGTGCCGGGCGGGATGGAAGCGCTCGGGCAGCGCGTCGGCCGCAAGGTGTCGGATCAGATGGCACGGGAGTGGTGGACGGCGAATCTCGCTGCCGCCACGGGCCAGAGCGGGCTCCGCAAGGGCATGGTCGATCCCGATGTCATCATCAGCGCGTGGGACAAGCTCGGGCAGATGCGGCAACAGCGGCTCTTTCAGAACCTTGCGCCGCAGATGGGGCGCTTCGTCGATGCGCTCCGCGAGGTGCATGTCGCCGGCGCGGCGAAGGAAGGGAAGGCCATCCCCTGGCTGTCGATTCTCGGCGGGGTGGAAGGCGTGCTGCGCATGGGCAGACAAGGCGGGGCCGTCGGCGCGGGACTGGGGCTCGCGGGCCCCTTCCTCGCTGCCCAGGCGCTCACGTCTCCGGGCGGGGCGGAGCTGCTGGCGCGAACGCTTGGCAGCGCCGGCATGCAGACGGCGGCAGAGGCAGCACCCGGGCTGATTCGTGGGGCAACGCAGCTCGGCGCACAGATGGCGCAGCCGACGCTCGAGTCGCAGGCGGGCGCGGCAATCATTCCACAGTCTCGTGACACCGCGCTGGCGCTGCGGGAGGCGAAACGCGATCCGGCAGTCCACGATATCATCCAAGCGGCACATCGGCGTCCGGAAGCCGTGACACTCGGGACGCGTCCGATGGAAGAGGCCGTCGGGGACTTCTTCCCCATCACGCGCCGGATTCTGCTCGATCCGCAGCGTGGGCTTGATCCGACGACCATCGGCCACGAACTGACGCATTTTCTCGCGACCGTCGTCCGCTCACCCTACCAACGCAGCGAAGCACTCGCGGAGTTTTCCGGTGCAGGTGGCGATCCCGCGAAGATTCTCCCGGCATCGGTCCAGTGGACGAAGTTGTCGGGAGAGCAGCAGCAGGCCGTCCGCGACGAATTGACACGCATCCTGCGGATGCTGCCGACGGAGAAAGGACCGCCCCGCTTCCGGCGGGCCGATGTCGAGACCGTCCGGGGGATCCAACAGGGCGGCGAGGAAGGGCGCTAGTGGTCATTCTGTTGCATTCCGAGTCGGGCGATGCGCTGGCACTCGGGCTCCGCCTGCAAACCGAAGGGCATGACGTCGGGCTCTTTCTGAACAAGGAAGCGGCACAGCAAGCAGGGCGGAACCTGATCTATCACGTCGAAGACTTCGTCTCGGCGACGGACAAAGCCGATCTCATCATCTTCGACCACGTGACCAAGGGCTCTCTCGCCGATCTACTGCGCCGTGACGGACACCTCGTCTTAGGAGCGGGCAAGTTTCAGGACGTGATCGAGCTCGATCGGATCAAGGCCATCGAGATCATGCGGGCGGCGGGCGTCACGATTCCCGAGACGGAATTCTTCGAGGACGCCTCATTTGAGCGGGCGATCGAGTTTGTCGAGCAGGATGGCGGCCGCTGGGTGTTCAAGGCCTGCGACAATATCGCGACGGACAAGACCTACGTGTCGGACGATGCCGATTCCATGCTCGAGTATCTCGAACACCTCGATGAGACGATCGAGGAAGATGAGAACAAGCGGCCGAAATTCCTGCTCCAGCGGGTGGTGGACGGTGTCGAGGTCTCGACCGAGCGCTGGTACGGGGAGGGGAGACCCATCTATGCGCTCGATAACTCGACCTTCGAGGAGAAGAAATTTCTCGCTGGAGGACTCGGCCCGGCCTGTGGATGCGCCGGCAACATCGTGCTGCCGCATGCGTTCTTCGATCCAGGACGACTCCGGCGACAGACGATCGATCGCGTCGATCGGCTTGCGGCGGCGCATGGCGTCACGGGGCCGATTGATTTGAACACCATCGTCGCGCCGGACGGCCGCGCCTATTTCCTCGAGGTGACCGCGCGCTTCGGCTACGACGCCTTGCAGGCCTTCGTGCAGCTCTGGGACATGCCGATCGGGGAGACTCTCATGGCCATCGCGGAGGGGACGGATCCGGCGGTCGCCTTCCGGGCTCCCATCGGAGCGGCGATCCGTGTCTCCGTGCCGCCGTATCCGACCGGCGATCCGAAGAATGCTCGAGGCGAGCGGGTCGTCGATTCCATTCTCGACGATCCGCAGATCTGGCCAGGGGATGTGATGCTCGACGAGCAGGAGCGTCTCATCATCGGCGGGATCGATGCCGTCGCCTATGTCGTGGCAGGGATCGGTGAGACATCGGACTCCTCGCTCGCGACCTGTTACCGATGGCTCAAGACGGCACGATTGCCTGACCGGCAGTATCGGAACGATCTCGCCGAGACGCTGCCGAAGCGCCTGCGCGATCTGGAACGAATCGGCATGCTGCGTGCCTGGAGTCGTCGCCGTGCCGCGTGAGCGCCATCCCGATCGCCTCGGCCGTGATGAGCTCCAGGCCTACCAGCAGAAGGCGCTGCGGGAGTGGTGCCAGTCGGACTGGCTCGCGGCGCATGATCCGCGTGCCTATCAGGCCGTGGAAGCGCAGGATGCGGACCGCGTCCGGATCGATCTCGGCGGCGGCATCGGGGAGTCGGAACAGGCACCGGGCCACGTGGTGCTCGGCGATACCGCCGGGGACGTCATGCTGGCCGCACGCACCGGGGAACATCGGCGGCCGGACATTCTCTGGTCGATTGCGTCGGGTCGGTTGCCGTTTGAGGATCAGACGGTCGACGACGTGCATCTCCCCGTCCGCGTGCTCCGCCGCCTGCCGGAACCGGCCTATCGGAATCTGCCCGCCGAGCTCGCACGCACGCTCGTCGTCGGGGGGACCGTCGAGACGGACGGCGAGGTGCCGGCGAGTTTCCGCCACGCACTCGACGCCGCCGGCTTCACCGCGGAGGGGGACCGCTGGACCCTGGTGACGCAGACGACCCGGCTCGAGGAGGCGGCGCCGCTCCTGCGGGACGACAAGGTGCTCGGCGAGACGCGGCTCCAGACCTTGCGGGTGCCGCATGCCTGATGTCGCCGGCGATCTCTATCATGCCCCCGATCAGCTCTCGACGCTCCGAGTCCATGCGCTCCACCAAGCGGTGCAGATCGACTATGTCGGCGGCACCAATCCCATCTATGTCGGAAGCGCGATCCCCGGCACGCCGACCGCGACCGCGGGGTGGCGTATCGCAAAACTCACGTGGGACGCCAATAACAATCCGCTGACGGTGCAGTGGGCGGGCGGGTCGAATCAGTACGTGAACGTCTGGGACAACCGGGCGGCCCTCTCCTATAGCTGACGTATGCCGTTCACATTCAATCCCTTTACCGGGACCTTCGATGTCACCGGGGTGAGTGCGGCGACGCTGGCCAACTACTTCTTCCTCCCCGGTCGCGCCGGCGGGCAGATCGGCTACGGCGGCGTGAATGCGTCGGACAATCTGATCCTCCGCTCCACATCGAATGCGACCAAAGGACTCCTCGAACTCGACGATGCAGAGACGTGGTGGCCATCGATGGGGAATTTCACGGCCGCGGTGACCGAGACGCGGCTGGTGAGTCGCTTCACACCGACCTTCGCGGCCAGCCCGGCGGCGGGCGTGGCGCATGAGCTGCACGGCCTCGATATCTCGCCGACGGTGACGTCCAATGCCGATCCGGCGGCGACGGGATTCACCTATCATGCGCTCCATTCCGCCCCGACGGTCACCATGGGCGCGAACCTGTTCTCGGCCGTCGTCTTCGGCGGCGGCAGCTACACGGCCACGGCAGCGGCGCAAAATGGCACGTGGGCGATGTTCACGGCGCAACCGACGCTCCAGTCGACGACGCCGGGGGTGGGGCCCTATAATGCGTCGATCTATCAGACGAACAGCAACTTCACCTATAATGCTACGGGTCCCGCGACGACCACGATCCTGCGCGGCGTCGAGGTGAATGATGTCGTGAACAACGGCTCGACCGGCACGTACAACATCACCGACTGGGATCTCATGATCGTGGAGGGGAACTTCAACGAACTCGGCGGCGGGAGCGTCGCGTTGGGGACCGCCCGCGGGCTGCGGGTCCTCGGGATCGCACCAAACAATATCATCGGGACGTTCACCATGCAGAACGTGATTGGCGTCGATATCGAGACGCTCGGATTCGCGACGAACGTCATTGCGCTGCGCAGTAAGACGACCTCGGGCCCGAGTAACTACATGTTCCAGGACACGGGCGGCGCGCAGTCGCAATTCATCGGCGCCATCGAGCAGTCCTACACGCCGACCACCCAGACCATTCCGACGGGGTTCGGCACCAGCATGGTGAAACGCCTGACGCTGACCGGGACGCAGCGCTGGACCCTCGCGGGGACCAGCCGCCTCGTCATCCTCTGATGTCGGATATCCAGCTTGCGAACCAGACCACGCCCGCCGCCCCTGGCAGCGCGCAGTCCGTCCTCTACGTCGAGTCGACGGGCCACGAGGTGATGCACGCCGATAACGCCATCTTCAAAGTGCTGCGGACGGTGACGAATGCGAACACCGCCGACGTGACCGCGAATGCCGCGGACACCTATCTGACCGGTTCCGCGCTCACTCCGCCGACGACGCTCGTCAAGATCGGCACCACGATGTGCTGGCTGTTCGCGATGTCGAAGACCGCAGCCGGCGTCGCGCAGCCCGTCTGGAGCCTCCGGGTCGGCACGGCAGGGACTCTCGCCGATGCGGCGCGGTTGACGTTCACTGGATCTGCGCAAACGGCCGTCGGGGATAATGGCATCGCGCAGGTCTGGCTGCTCATCCGCTCGATCGGCGCGACAGGCGTGGCCGCCGGCGTGCAGACGCTGACGCATGTCGGGAACACGGCTGGCCTCGCCTCGATCCCGACGGATGTGCAGCAGGTGACCAGTGCCGGCTTCGACATGACGGTCGCCGGCACGAAGTATGGCGTCTCCTGCAATCCAGGCGCCGCAGGCGTGTGGACCTTTCAGCTCATCTCCGCGATGTATCTCCACGGCTAGGCGATGGCGGCGCTCACCGTGCTCCAGCAGCAACACCTCGCGAGCGCCTACTACCAGGACTCGGCGCAACGCGGGCTGGACGACAAGGCGCGGGTGCGCGAGCTCTTCCAGCTCTTGGTCGGGCCCCGCGACACGCAGCTCCTCACTCTCCAGAACTTGGTGGCCCGGGTCCGCGCCGCGGTCTCGAGTCAGCAGGCCGAGTTCGAGATGAACAAAGCGGCTGAGCTGGCCGCGATGACCCAGGTGGGCACCACCTTGGACGACTTGACGACCACGCTCGCGACGGTCACATGACGGCCCCGGGCGCCGACAACACCCGCGTCTTTACGCTCCGGAAGAACGCCGCGAATACCACGTTGACCTGCACACTCGGGGCCGCTGCGGTTGAATGCAGCACGGCGGGAGGGGCCGCGAGTGCCCCGATCAACTTCATCAGCGGCGACACTCTGGATTGGGGTGACTGCTCCACGGGCGCCGCTATCGGGGGTACTACGACAACCTGTACAGCCTATCTCTCCACCAACGCGATGTAGGATTGACGCCAGGCCGTGAGCTCGCTAAGGGGCCTCGCCCGATGATCGATCGCGTCCTCTTGATCGTGGCGGCGGTGTGCTTTGGGCTCAACACCGTCGGCGTGCCGGCGCAGGTCAACTGGCTCGGCCTCGGGCTGCTGTGCTGGGTGCTCACGAATCTCATCTGATGCTCGTCTGGCTGAAAGACTTGCTGTACGATCCCAATTCGGCGGCGAACTTCCTGCGTGCATTCATCGCCGCGGTCGGTATCTTCGGACCGGATTTGGTGAACCTCGGGGCGCCGGGTTACTGGATCGGCAAAGTACTCGCGGTCGTGGCGCTTCTCATCAAGGCAGGAGACAAGAATCCTCCGTCGCCGACCGCGGCGGCGTAGCGCACTTGCCAGACAGACTCCTCGACCGCCTCTTCGAGATCTCGACGTGGAAGCGGGCCGCGATCGTGATCGTCGTGGGCGGGGCGTTTTTCGTCGCGGAGATGAGTCGCGAGCATCCCGAGCAGGTCTTCGATATCGTCGATGCCGCGATCCGACGGCAGCCCTGCGAAGGGGGCCGGCTCTACATGTCGCCGCTCTACAGCGAGAACCAGCGCGAAGTGAATCGGCTCGAGCAGAGTCTCGGGCCCGCGATGCTCGGCGTGGTCGCGTGGCGGGTCGATCTCGAGGCGAATCGCCAGCGGATGGTCGCCTATGCCGTTGCCGACGCGTATCGGCCGATGGCCGACCAGATCGCGCAGGAGCGCTGGCGCACAGAGCTCCCATTGTTCGGGACGAACGAGACCATCGATCTCCTGCTCGGATCGATCATGGCAGGCCAATTTGCCTGTGCAGATGCGCGGCAGGCATGGCCCGCGCTGCGCCGCTTCCCGCTCGCCGAGGTCTGCGTAATCGGGGTGCCGCCGTATGAAGGCAGCGGACTCGGTGGATTTCTCGGTGGTGGATGGCAGGAGCCGATTGCGGCCGGCGAGCGCGACCGCATCGAAGCCGCGTTCCGCACAGCCGCCACGGCGCTCGTCTGGCGCACGCATCCACGCTAGTGCGCGGGCGTACAGAGGATGGTGTCGACCAAGTTGACGACGCTTTCGATGCTGGCGGTGGTGATCGCTTGCACGTACCAGCCCTCGAGCGTCCCGAAGAGGACCGGGGCGCTCTGCACCATGCTGAGATGCGCCTGCTCTCCTGGCACCGACGTCGCGATCAGGAAGCCACCGGCGAGGATGTGCTCTCGCGGTCCGCAGGAGGTGAACGCCGAAATGATCGTCCCGAGCGGGGGCCGATCGAATGCCGGGCTGGTCACGTGGACAACGGCTCTTCCGAGCGTTGGGGACGGTCCGGTCGCTCCGGTCGGTCCCGCAGGGCCGGGAGGGCCGACTGGTCCAGGACTGCCTGGCAGCCCTGGCGGCCCTGCCGATCCCGCTGGACCCGGCACTCCTGACACGCCGGGCGGCCCAGGTGGTCCGGGCGCTCCTTGCGGCCCCGGCGGTCCCGCCTCCCCGACGGCGCCGAGACTGGTCTCGTGCCCGCGGCAGGCGCTCGCACGCAGAATGACAAGCCCGTTTGACTTCTGGCAGAAGACGGCAGCGATGGCGACATCGTCTCCCTTCCCGACGTTCAACCCGAGAAGTCCGGACACGAAGGCCAGCACCGTCGCGACCGTGCGGAAGCGATTCGCGCAGCTGGTGCACACGGGCATGCTCGCCCGCTGCCGGCGCTGCGCGGCCGGGCTCGCGCGGCTCGAGCGCTTCCTCCGCGAGGCAGAGCGCCTTACGGAATCTGATCGAGCCAGGTCTGCCAATAGGGCTGCCCCATCTGCACTTGGCCCCCGATGAGCAGCTCTGCGCCATTCGTGTACCAGGCGATCGTGGTGCCGGTGTAGTCGCCGATCCGGTCGTTCAGGTAGCTCGTGCCCTGCTTCTTGATGCCGACCTGCTGCACGGCCGCCTGCGGCCCGCTCCAGTGCGCCCAGCAGAGCGAGATGGGGAGCGACGGCCCGCTGCAGTTGGCGGCCAGATAGACGTCTCCGCTCCAGGTCTGGCCAAGCGATCCGTAGTAGACGTCCGAGCCTGCAAGACAGAATGTCGTGCCTCCCTGATTCGTCAGCGTGAACGGGCTTGACTGCAGATCATAAAGATCGACCACCCGCTGGCACAGGCCGCCGTTCATGCCGACCGTCGACACGATGTAGAGATGATGGGCGCCGCGCGCAATGAGGACGTCCTGTGGATCGGGCGTGACGGGACTCACAAGACTATAGGGCCCGTTGCGGATCGTGTACGCAAGGGCATGATTGACCGCGACTGCCGTCTGCTCGACGGAGCGATCCCCGTTGACCCGTTGAATGAAATAGTTCACGCCGCCCGAGCCGCTGGACACGATGAAGTTTCGGTCTCCGATGCCGTCTCCGTGATGCGCGGCGTAGCCTTTGTCGCCGGCCATCGGGATCACCGTCGTCGAGAGCGTCCCACCGCCAAGCAGCGCGCCGGTGTCCTCGACGAAGATGCCTTGTCCGGCGTTCCGCTGGACGAGGATCGTGTTGACGTAGCCGAGCCCAAGCGTCGGTTGATCCACCATCCCGGCGTAGAAATACTGATAGGTTCGCCAGCCCGGGAGCGTGGGATCTTCGATCGGCGAGACGCTCACGTTGACCGTCAGGTGATCGGATGTCATGGCGGTGGTGACGTAGCGATCGTCCAGTAACTCGAAATACACTCGGCCGTCGATCGGACCACCGGGCACGACCGCGACCTCATTGCTGCCAGTGGAGTAGGCTGCCAACGCGTTGCCGTTCGTCGATTCGATCGCGCCATGCAGTCCTGCCGCAACAGAGACATCAGGCGGCGAGAGAATGCCGGTATCTTTTGGCACGCCTTGTTGCGTGCCAGCGCACCCGCTCAGGGCGAGGGCGAGGCCGAGAGCGGGAGCGATAATTTGCACCCTTGGATCAGATTGAAGAGTGAGCAGTAGGTGTCTTCTGCGTCGCCCCCGTGCAGTCCACTCAGCCTGACGCATTGGACCGACTGCTCGTGACAGTAATAGGTCACGATCGGCAACGTCGTCGTCGTCGTTGTGATCGAGGCCGCATGTGTCACTCGACACTGGCGGGCCGCATGGCGGCAGTCGGCCCGCCAGCCCGCCAGGACTGGACTGGCCAGGGCGAGCACTCCTACGAGTAGCAGTGTCTTCATGGTCTCCCCTCTCTTTCTGCATCATGCGTCACCTCTCGAACGGTTTAAAGGGCTTAGCCGACCCACCAATTGATGACTACGAAGAGCCAGATCAGGGCCGCACAGAGCAGTGCGGCCATCGTGTCAGTCATGCCGCGTCCTTCCAGCGGACCACCTCGACGCAGGCCTTGAACACCGCGCGATCGACGGAGCGAAACACCGTCCGGCCGCGCTCGTCCTGCGGATCGTCGGTGAAAAGCTGGTACGACCCATCCTTGCAGAGCTGCACCAGCGCGCGATGGGACGGCGTGTCCCACCCGGGGTACGTGAGCTCGAGCTGGCCGGCCACTTGCAACCCGTAGGCGCGGCTCACGCTGGCA
>Ga0126378_10003591_pt1 | contig 11744 bp, 8 predicted proteins | sample PanSoiMetPlot_23_FD_92587 | JGI IMG/M metagenome (GOLD analysis project Ga0126378, IMG submission 92587) | Tropical forest soil microbial communities from Panama - MetaG Plot_23 | ecosystem: Environmental > Terrestrial > Soil > Tropical forest > Bulk soil | place: Panama | collected 2016-02-17
ACGGGACCAGCGGCGCGGTGTACCTCGGCGCGGTGCCCGTCGCCCCGTCCGCGGTCGTCACCTACTTCGAGGAAGGGCTCGGCACGGAAGCGGACGACCTGGTCAAGGCCGTGGACCGGATCATAAGGCACGCGGATTCGCGGCGCAGGCTCGGTGTCTACGCGAACGCCGACACCGGCGAGGACTGCGCCAGGGCCCGCCGGTTCGGGGCGGGCGGGGTGGGCCTGGTCAGGACCGAGCACATGTTCCTCGGCGAGCGGCGCCAGCTGGTGGAGCGGCTGATCCTGGCCGAGGATGACGCGGGCCGGCAGTCCGCCCTGAGCGCGCTCGAGCCGCTGCAGCGGGGGGACTTCGTGGAGATCCTGCAAGCCATGGACGGCCTGCCGGTCACCATCCGGCTGATCGACCCGCCGCTGCACGAGTTCCTGCCCGACCTCACCGAACTGTCGGTCAAGGTCGCGCTGGCCGGGGACAACGCCACCGAGAAGGACCGCAAGCTGCTGGAGGCGGTGCGCAGGCTGCACGAGCAGAACCCCATGCTCGGCCTGCGCGGGGTCCGGCTCTGCCTGGTCATCCCCGGCCTGATGGACATGCAGGTGCGGGCGATCGCGCACGCGGCCGCGCAGTGCAAGAAGGCCGGCGGCGACCCAAGGCCCGAGATCATGATCCCGCTCACCGCGTCGGTGCAGGAGATGGAGATCAGCCGGGACGAGGTGGCGAAGGTGCTCGACGCGGTCGAGAAGGAGACCGGCGTCGCGGTGCACACCCTGATCGGCACCATGATCGAGGTGCCCAGGGCGGCGCTGCTCGCGGGCGAGATCGCCCGTAGCGCCGAGTTCTTCTCGTTCGGCACCAACGACCTCACGCAGATGGGCTGGGGTTTCTCCCGGGACGACGTCGAGGGCTCGTTCTTCAGCCGGTACATCGAGCTTGGCATCTTCGGCGTCTCCCCGTTCGAGACCATCGACCCGGCCGGCGTCGGCCGCCTCATCCGCATCGCCACCGAGGAGGGCCGCACGGCGCGCCCGGACCTGGAACTCGGCGTCTGCGGCGAGCACGGCGGCGACCCCGACTCGGTGCACTTCTTCCATCAGGTCGGCCTCGACTACGTGTCCTGCTCGCCGTTCCGGGTCCCGGTGGCCCGGCTGGAGGCCGGCCGGGCGCTCGTGCTCGAGACCACCGGTGGCAGCGACAGCAGGTAAGCGGCAGCAGGTGACGTGACGGCAGCGGGCTACGACTCGCGCGCGACCGCGCGCCGGGTGGCCGAGCCGGCCAAACAGGCTCAGCCGCCCGCGGCGTACCGGCGCGGCCCGTTCGTGCGCGACCGGGCGCGGGTCCTGCACTCCTCCGCGCTGCGCAGGCTCGCCGCCAAGACGCAGGTGGTCGAGGTGGGCTCGGGCGACTTCCCGCGCACCAGGCTCACCCACTCGCTAGAGTGCGCGCAGATCGGGCGCGAGCTCGGGACCGAGCTTGGCTGTGACCCCGACCTGGTGGACGCCGCCTGCCTGGCGCACGACCTGGGGCACCCCCCGTTCGGGCACAACGGCGAGGCCGCGCTCGCCGGGCTGGCCGCCGGCTGCGGCGGGTTCGAGGGAAACGCGCAGAGCCTGCGCCTGCTCACCAGGCTGGAGGCGAAGGTGCCCGGGGCGGGCCTCAACCTGACCCGGGCGACCCTGGACGCCACGGTCAAGTACCCGTGGGGAGCCCGCCCGGGCGAACCGAAGTTCGGGTTCTACGACGACGACGCGGCCGTCTTCGCCTGGGTGAGGGAGGGGGCGCCGGCCGGGCGCCTATGCCTGGAGGCGCAGGTGATGGACTGGGCCGACGACGTCGCGTATTCCGTTCATGACCTGGAGGACGGGCTGCACGCGGGCCACATCACCCTTCGCGCCCTTCGTGATCCGGCGGAACGCCTGGCGGTGGCCGAGCTCACCGCCACCGAGTACTGCCCGCCGGGCTCGGTCACCACGGCGGAACTGATGGAGGTCTTTGACCGGCTGCTGTCGCTGCCGTGCTGGCCGCGGGCGTTCGACGGCGGGCCCGGGTCGCTCGGCGCGCTGAAGAACCTGACCAGCGAGCTGATCGGCCGGTTCTGCGGGGCGGCGCTGCGGGCGACGCTCGCCGTCGCCCGCGCCGGCGCGGACGGTGGCACCGGCGCTGATCCTGCCGGTGACGCCGGTGCGGGCGCTGGCGCTGGTGCTGGTGCTGGCGCTGGCGCTGGTGCTGGTGCTGGTGCCGGTGCCGGTGACGGCGCGGCGGTGGGTCCCCGGCTCACCAGGTATGCCGCCGACCTTGCCGTGCCCAGGCAGCAGCGGCTCGAATGCGCGCTGCTCAAGGGGGTGACCGCGCGTTTCGTCATGAGCAGGGACGGCGTCCTGGCCTTGCAGGCGCGCCAGCGTGAGCTGATCGCCGAACTCGCCGCCGCCGTGCACGCCGGGGCCCCGTCCACGCTCGACTCCGCGCTGCGGCCGGCTTACCTCGCCGCCGGGTCCGACGCGGCGCGGTGGCGCGTTGTCGTTGATCAAATTGCGTCGCTCACCGATACTTCCGCGATCGCGTGGCACGATCGTTTGTGCCGGGAACCGGCGCCGCGTGTGCCGGGCCGGCCGTGAAGCGCCCAGGCCAACTGCTGTCATGACGGAAGGATCATCCAATGCCCGACGAGCCCACGTTTGTGATTGTCGGCGCGAGCCTGGCTGGCGCGAAGGCCGCTGAGACGCTGCGGGAAGAGGGATTCAGCGGCGGCATCGTCCTGCTCGGCGACGAGACGGAACGGCCCTACGAACGGCCGCCGTTGTCCAAGGGTTACCTGCTCGGCAAGGACGAGAAATCCTCGATCTACGTGCACGAGGAAGGCTGGTACCGTGAGCATGGCGTCGACCTGCGGCTGGGCGTTACCGTGACGTCCATCGACCGCACCGCCCGGCAGATCTCGCTTGCCGGCGGCGGCGCGGTCTCCTACGACCGGCTCCTGCTCGCCACCGGCTCTTCCCCGCGCCATCTCCGCGTCCCCGGTGGTGACCTCGGCGGGGTGCTGTACCTGCGCCGGGTGGAAGACAGCGAGCGGCTGCAAGCGGCCATCGGCGGAGGGGGGCGGGTCGTGATCGCGGGCGCCGGCTGGATCGGCCTCGAAGTCACCGCCGCTGCCAGGGAGTCCGGGTGCGAGGTCACCGTGGTCGAGCCCGAGGCCACGGCCCTGCACCGCATGCTCGGCCCCGAGCTGGGCGGGATGTTCACCGACCTGCACACCGACCACGGGGTGGTGTTCAGGTTCGGGGAAACAGTCAGCGAGTTCCGTGGCTCGGGCGGCCAGGTCGGCGAGGCCGTGACCTCGTCCGGTGCCCGGCTGCCCGCCGACCTCGTGGTGGTGGGAATCGGTGCTATCCCGAACGTAGAGCTGGCCGCCGACGCCGGCCTCGAGGTGAGCAACGGGGTGGTGGCGGATGAGCGGCTGCGCACCTCGGACCAGAGCATCTGGGCGGCCGGCGACATCGCCGGTGCCTTCCACCCGCTGTACGGCCGCCGCGTCCGGGTCGAGCACTGGGCCAACGCGCTGAACGGCGGCCCGGTCGCGGCCCGGTCCATGCTCGACCGCGATGTGATCTACGACGCGGTGCCGTACTTCTACAGCGATCAGTACGACCTGGGCATGGAAACGGCGGGGCTGCCCGAGCCCGGGTCCTACGACGATGTGGTCTACCGGGGCGACAGGCAGGCGCGCGAGTTCATCGCGTTCTGGCTGAGCGGCGGCGCCGTCGTGGCCGGCATGAACGTCAACGTATGGGACGTCAACGACGACATCCAGGCCCTGATCCGCTCCCGCCGCCAGATAGACCCCGCCCGCCTCAGCGACCCCGACATCCCCCTAACCGACCTCTAACCCCGCCTCCCCACCCCACGATTTCCATGATCACGGTGGTTTGTACCGCGCCGCGCGGGACAAACCACCGTGATCATGGCGGGGGCGGCACCCCGGGCGGGGGAGCGGGCGTTAGCGCGAGGATGGCGGTGAGGACGGCGGGGGTGTTGGTGAGGTCGGGGAGGACGGCGTGGGCGCCGGCGGCGGACAACTCCGCGCACGTCCAGCTGCCGGTGGCGACACCCACCGCCCGCGCGCCCGTGGCCAGTGCCGCCGCCACGTCCAGCGGGGTGTCCCCGACCAGCACCGTCGCCTCACCGGCGAAATCCCGGCCGTACGCGCGACCGGCCCTGCGCCGGGCGTCGTGAACCAGTTCGGCCCGGACCTCGTGGTGGTCGCCGTACGCGCCGATCGCCAGGTCAAGGTGCTTGTCAAGCCCGAGCGAGCGGACCTTCACCTCGGCGAGCGCGCGCGTGTTGCCGGTCAGCACCGACTGCACGTGCCCGGCCAGCGCGGTCAGCGCGGCGCCGGCGCCCGGCAGGATGCGCCCCCGCTTCCTGGCCAGGTCGAACAGCGCGGGCGCCCGCGCGGCCATCCCGGCGAGGAATGACTCCACGTGATCGCGCGGCCCGGGAATCCCCGCCAGGGCCAAGGTCTCCAGGATGATCGCACGGTCGGTGCGGCCGGCCACCGGCGCGATACCCGGCAGGTCACGGCCGAACAGGTCGCGGAAGACCAGGCCGTACAGGTGCTTGCCGACTCCGCCCGCGTTGATCAGCGTGTAGTCAACGTCCCAGAGAACCAGCGCGCCCACGCCGCGAACGTACCAGCCGGCGGGCCGTCAAACGCCCAGGAGTGTGGGTGGGCGGGACTAGACTCGCCGGGACGGGAGCGAGGCGGGCGGAGGGGTGCGAGTGGCAGGCCGGATCCGCGACGAGGACATCGCAGTCGTCCGCGAGCGCTCGCCCATCGACGAGGTGGTCGGCGAGTACCTCCAGCTCCGCAGCGCCGGCGGCGGGTCGCTCAAGGGCCTGTGCCCGTTCCACGACGAGAAGACGCCGTCCTTCAACGTCACCCCGGCCCGCGGGCTGTGGTACTGCTTCTCCTGCGCCGACGGCGGCGACGTGATCAAGTTCATCGAGCGGATCGACAACCTAACCTTCCGCGAGGCGATCGAGCGGCTCGCTGCCCGCGCGGGCATCGAGCTCACCTACGAGCAGGGCGGCCAGGTCCCGGGGCAGGAGCAAAGCCAGCGCCGGCGGCTCCTTGCCGCGCATCAGGCAGCAGCCGAATTTTTTGCTGAACGCTTGCGTTCCCCAGCGGCCGTGGCAGCGCGAGCCTTCCTTTCTGAACGCGGATTCGAGCCGGCCGACGCGGAGCGTTTCGGTGTTGGCTACGCGCCCGCCGAGTGGGAAGCGCTCACCGGCCACCTGCGGGATCGCGGCTTCACCGACGCCGAGCTGCTGCTCTCCGGGCTCGCCAGCCAGGGCCGGCGGGGGGCGGTGGGCCGGTTCCGCGGCCGCCTCGTGTGGCCGATCAAGGACCTGACCGGCGAGGTGATCGCGTTCGGCGCCCGGAAGCTGGACCCCGGCGACGACGGACCCAAGTACCTCAACACCCCGGAGACCCCCCTGTTCAAGAAGAGCGCGGTCCTGTACGGGGCGGACCTGGCCAAGCGGGAGATCGCCCACCGGCGCCAGGCTGTGATCGTCGAGGGCTACACCGACGTCATGGCGTGCCATCTCGCCGGGGTTCCGACCGCGGTGGCCACCTGCGGCACGTCTTTCGGCGACGGCCACGTCAAGGTGCTGCGGCGGCTGCTGATGGACGCGGACTGGCTCAGGGGCGAGGTCATCTTCACCTTCGACGGGGATACCGCGGGCCAGCGGGCGGCACGGCGCGCGTTCGACATGGAGGAACGATTCGTCACCCAGACGTTCGTGGCCGTGCAGCCCGACGGCCTCGATCCCTGCGACCTGCGGCTCAAGCACGGCTCCGCGGCCGTCCGCGATCTGGTGGCCAGCCGGGTGCCGCTGTATGAGTTCTCGATTCGCAGCGAGCTGAGTGAGTACGATCTCGGCACCGCCGAAGGCCGCCTCGGTGGCCTGGACGCGGCCGTCCGGTTCATCGCCCGGATCAAGGACGACGGCCTGCGCAAGGTGTACGCGTACAACGTGGACCGCTGGCTCGGCCTGAACGACCAGGAGCTGGTGCTGGCCAGGATCGGGAAATACCTGCGCGGCGGGCGGCCGTCCGGCACCCGGCGGGGGTCCGCGCTGGCCCGGCCCGTGGGGCGGGCGGCCGCTGGCGAGTCCACCGGCCAGCAGGCCCCTGCCGATGACGCCGGGATGCGTTACGACCCGGGCGACCCGCTGGTCAACGTCGAACGCCAGGCGCTCAAGCTGGCCGTACAGTACCCCGGCCTGTGCGGGCCCGCCTTCGACACGCTGACCGCGAGCGACTTCAGCGTTCCCGCGCACAGCATGGTGCTGGCCCTCATCGTCAGCTGCGGGGGAACCCGCGCCGCGAGATCCCCGCGTGAGTGGGCGGCTCGGCTCATCGGGTCCACCAAGGACGAGCGGGTGCGTGAGTTCGTCACCCGGCTGGCCGTCGAGCCGATCGAGGTGCCACGGGACGACCGGGAACCGGATGCCCGTTTCGCCGAGGGGGTGCTGGCGCGCGTCGAGGCCTTCGCCGTCGGCCGGAAGATCTCGGAGATCAAATCGCGGCTGCAGCGGCTGAGCCCGGTGGAGGCGCCGGACTACAACCGGATCTTCGGTGACCTGATCGCGCTGGAGCAGCGTCACAAGGCACTGCTCGAAAAGGCCGCCGGGGCGATGTAGCGGGGGGCAAGAGGCGGCTCGTCATGCTCGTCGGCTTCCAGCCGACTTCACCGCTGCCCGCGGCGCTGGCCCGGGGGCGACCCCGGAACCCCCGGGCGCGCTGACGCGCGCGGGAGTGCCGGTTTCGCCGGGCCTGCGGTGCTGGCTGGCGTGCGGCCCCTGGCGTAGCGGTGGCTCCCGGGGTGCATCTCACGTAACGCCTTCGGCGTTACGTACCAGAAGGTGACAAAATTAAGCCCCCCGTAACCCCTGCTCCCTGGCGCACACTGGTCTTCGTGACTTTTACGTTACTGTCCGCAGGACGGCAGACCGCCGAACAGCCCACGGATCACATGGCGGACCTGATCGCTAGGGCCCGTGAGCAGGGGGCAGTGGCGTTGGGGGACATCGCCGTCGCCCTCGACGCGAGCGACCTCCCGGCTCAGGCGATCGACGGCGTGGTGCGGATGCTCGCCGACGAAGGAATCGACGTCGTCGACGCCGTGTCCGAGGACGCGGAGTCACAGCAGGCAGAGGTCCAGGGCAGCGAGACGAGACGCCCGGTCACCGGTGACCTGGTACGGATCTACCTGCGCGAGATCGGCAGGGTCCCGCTGCTCACCGCCGAGGAGGAAGTCGAGCTGGCCAAGGCGATCGAGGCCGGCTTGTTTGCTGAAGAGAAGCTGCACGGAGGGTTCCCGCTGCTCGGGGCCGAAAGGGCCGAGCTGGCGATGCTCGGCACCGAAGGGCTGCGCGCGAAGCAGCGGCTGATAGAGGCGAACCTGCGGCTCGTGGTGTCGATCGCCAAGCGGTACATCGGCCGGGGCCTGGGCTTCCTCGACCTGATCCAGGAGGGGAACCTCGGGCTGATCCGGGCGGTGGAGAAGTTCGACTACACCAAGGGCTACAAGTTCTCCACCTACGCGACGTGGTGGATACGGCAGGCGATCACCCGCGCCATCGCCGACCAGGCTCGGACGATCCGGATCCCGGTGCACATGGTGGAGACCATCAACAAGATGGCGCGGGTCCAGCGCCAGCTCCACCAGGCCCTCGGCCGGGAGGCGACGCCGGGGGAGATCGCCGCCGAGATGGGCCTGCCCACAGAGCGGGTATCGGAGATCCAGCGGATCGCCCAGGAACCGGTGTCTTTGCATGCACCGATCGGGGAGGAGGATTCCGACCTAGGCGACTTCATCGAGGACACCGATGCCGTGGTGCCGATGGAGGCGGCAGCGTTCATCATGCTGCAAGATCAGCTGGAGGAGATCCTGGACACCCTCTCCGGGCGAGAGCAGAAGATCATCCAGCTGCGCTTCGGCCTTACCGACGGGCATCCCCGGACGCTTGAGGAGGTCGGCAGGGAGTTCGGCGTCACCAGGGAGCGAATCCGCCAGATCGAGTCCAAGACCCTGGCCAAGCTCCGGCACCCAAGCCGCGCCCAGCTCCTGCGGGGCTACCTCGGCTAGGTGACCGGCCTGGGCAATTGCGGCAGCCCAGGGCGCTCACGGCGTGTGCGGATGTCCGCACCGCGAGCGTGCGCACAAGGCTGGCGAGGTACTGGGTTCGCGGCCCCAGTGAGGAAATGTGCTGCGTAGCGACGGTAGAGGGTCCATGCCTCGGTGAGCACGCCGGATAGTGGACTCATACAGTCACCCCGTAACCATGATCGCGGCCGCGAGCACGGCTCGTGCCGCCCGGCAGGTGCGGGCGTGTGCCCCCGGGGGACCCGGAGCCGCCCGCCCATAGACTCCCATACCCGCCCGCCGCCCGGCTGCCCCTCTCTGTCGCGGGACAGCCGGCCGGTGCGGTGACCCGGAGCCGCTGTCCAGGAGGGCCAGCCCCGGTGCGCCTGCCCGGTTTGCCCTCGGGGCGGTGAGGGATTACGTCTCCGAGTCGCCGGGCGTGCCCGGTGCCTGCGCGTATCCGGTGTTCCCCTGCGCGCGGGCGCGGCCGTTGGAATCACGGTTACGCATCCCGGGCACCCGGTCGTGCAGGGCCTCTCCAACCTTGGCCCGCGCGGACCCGGCCCGGTCCGCCAGCCTCTCCCTGGCCGTCTTGGCGAACTCCGCCGCCTGTGCCTGCGCCGCGCCGGCCGCCTGCTGGAACGCCGGGCTGTCGGCGACCCTGCGGGCAAGCTTCCGCAACTGCTCGTAGCGCTCCCGGCCAGCCCGCGCGCCGAGCACGAAGCCGATCCCGAGGCCGATGATGAATACCAGCCGGTATCGCATCTGGCACCTCTTCTCCGAACGTGTTCCTGGACGAACCGATCTTTCCCGACCATGTTCCCGCCGCAAGTGCCGTCTTGCCTGGCCCGTCCTCCAGGTGAAGCCGAAACTCCGGCGAGTGACCCTGCCGGGTACTTCCCCGTGAAGGCTCGGTGTACTCCTATTGTCTGCTTCGTGGCCTCAGGGAATGCGGTGGCGACGGGCCAGGACGGCCTGAGGGCGGCGGCCCGCCGGACCCGGCCCCCAGGATCCCGGCTCCCCGGCTCTCGCGCGAACCGCGCGGTCCGCAGGTGCGCTACCCTTATCCCCGGCGAGTGCAAAGGGCGAGAAGAACGGGGCCGAGGTTCCGTTGGCCCCTTGCCAGGTTGATCCCGCGTAGCTCAATCGGCAGAGCGTCCGGCTGTTAACCGGCAGGTTCTTGGTTCGAGTCCAAGCGCGGGAGCCCAGTCGATGTCGGCCCTGTCACCTGAGGGCAGAGGAATAGGTCGTGGCGGGCCCTGTCGCCTGCCTTCACAGCTCGGCCTTCGTCAAGCTGATCGTCGCCGAACCAGAGCCGCAGGCGCTGCGCCGTGTGATCGCGCGGTGGCCCCAACATGCTTCGCCGGCCGGCCCGCGGCGTGGTTACGGTGTCGATCTGGGCGGAACCCGTTCGTGTAGAGGGTGACAAGCCGGAGTGGTGCCGGGCCGCACGTCGTGAGGGAGCAACACCATGAAGCAGTACCTGCTGAGCATGTATCAGCCCGACGGGGACCCACCCCCGCGAGGGGTGCTCGACCCGATCATGCGGGATCTCAATGCCCTGAGGGACGAGATGCAGGCAGCGGGCGTGTGGGTCTTCGCAGGCGGCCTGCACGCGCCGAGCACGGCCACCGTCCTGAGGTACGTCGATGGCGAAGTGCTCACCACCGACGGCCCGTACACGGAGGGCAAGGAGCACATCGGCGGGTTCACGATCATCAAGGCGCCCGATCTCGACGCCGCGCTCGAATGGGGCCGTAAGTACGCCAGGGCGGTGGCCCTGCTCCCGATCGAGGTGCGGCCGTTCCAGGGCGAAGCCGGGGAGTGACGCCCGGCGTGCCCGCGCTTGCCACCCCGGAGATCGAGCGTGTGTTCCGCAAGGAGTACGGCCGCGCGGTGGCCGTCCTGGTCCGCCACTTCGGTGACATCGACGTCGCCGAGGAAGCGGTCCAGGACGCGTTCACCACGGCGGTGCAGCGATGGCCGTCCGCCGGGCTGCCGCCCAGCCCCGCGGGCTGGATCATCACCACCGCCCGCAACCGGGCGATCGACCGCCTCCGCAGGGAGGCGGCCCGCGAGGGCCGGCACGCCGAGGCTGCCATGCTGCACGCGCCGGCTGAGCCGGCTGAGGAGGCCGCCGTGCGCGACGACCGGCTGCGACTGGTCTTCACCTGCTGCCACCCGGCGCTCGCCACCGGCGCCCAGGTCGCCCTGACGCTCCGGCTGCTCGGAGGGCTCACCACCGCGGAGATCGCGCGTGCCTTCCTTGTTCCCGAGCCGACCATGGCCCAGCGGCTGGTCCGGGCCAAGGGCAAGATCCGCGACGCGAGGATCCCTTACCGGGTCCCGAACGAGGCCGATCTGCCCGACCGGCTCCGGGCCGTGCTTGCCGTGGTTTACCTCATCTTCAACGAGGGATACTCGGCCAGCTCGGGCGAGAGCCTGATCCGGGAGGACCTCTGCGCCGAGGCCATCCGGCTCGGGCGGCTGCTGGCCGAGCTCATGCCCGACGAACCGGAAGTCATGGGGCTGGTCGCGCTCATGCTGCTGATCGAGTCGCGCCGGGCCACCCGCACGGCCCCCGACGGCGGCCTCGTGCTGCTGGCCGACCAGGACCGGAGCCGCTGGGACCGCGGCCTCATCGCCGAAGGCCAGGCCATCGTCCGCGCCTGCCTGCGGCGCAACCAGCCGGGCCCGTACCAGATCCAGGCGGCGATCAACGCCGTGCACAGCGACGCCCCCGCCGCTGCCGCGACGGACTGGTGGCAGATCCGGCAGCTTTACGACCAGCTCCTTGCCCTCACGCAGAGCCCGGTCGTGGCGCTGCACCGCGCGGTCGCGGTCGCCGAGGTGGAGGGACCCGGCTCGGCGCTCACCCTTGTCGACGGCCTCGATCTCGGCGGTTACCGCCTATTCCACTCCATCCGCGCCGACCTGCTCCGGCGCCTGGGCCGTGACACCGAGGCGGCGGCGGCGTACGAGGCGGCCATCGCGCTGACGCAGAACGCGGCCGAGCGCTCTTTCCTCCAGCGCCGGCGGCGGGAACTGGCCGGGGCGTGATCCTGCGGCCGCGGCGTGCGCCCACCCTCCCGGGGAGGATTGACATCCGGGGACGAATGCGCTGTGGTTCGTATCGTGAACTATCGTGCGGTGCTTGCGGCTGTGGCCGCGCCGCACGGCGTAGTGCGCTGCCGCCCGCCCTGCGGGACGGCCGGGGCGCCCCCAAGAGAGGAACCGCAATGAGCGCATGGAACGCCATGACCTACGAGGGGAAGGACACAATCCTCCGGGTCGTCCGCGAGGAAGCGGAGCGCATGTTCGCCATGGCCGAGCAGCCCGGGGCCTGGGAGGCCCCCACGGCGTGCGAGAACTGGCAGGTCCGCGACGTGATCGGCCACATCGTCGACACCACCGAGGGGTACTTCAAGGCGTTCGAGACGGCCCGGTCCGGCGGCACGTCCCAGCCGTATGGCCTGTTCGGCATGCACGAGCGGGCGGGGGAGCAGGGCAAGTCGTTCCGCAACATACCGCAGACCGAGATGATGGGCCGGGTCCGCAAGGACCTGGACACCATGATGGGGATGCTCGACGCGCTGA
>Ga0126378_10003592_pt1 | contig 11741 bp, 8 predicted proteins | sample PanSoiMetPlot_23_FD_92587 | JGI IMG/M metagenome (GOLD analysis project Ga0126378, IMG submission 92587) | Tropical forest soil microbial communities from Panama - MetaG Plot_23 | ecosystem: Environmental > Terrestrial > Soil > Tropical forest > Bulk soil | place: Panama | collected 2016-02-17
CTCGAGTGTGCGCCCTTGAATGCGGCCGCGCCAGCGGCCCGCCGAGCCCTCACGACGGTTGCTACCCGCCTGGGTTCCGGACCGGCGCCGGACTAGCCCGCCCGGACTCCGCTGACCGCAGAAGCCGGTCGTCAGTTGAGACATCGCGCAGCGGCCGATCGTGTCGTCCCGGCCAGCCGCTGGCACGGTCAGCCGACGCACACTTCCGACTCAGGGTGGAACTGCAGCGCGCATGACTGAATGATCTGCTCGCGATCATTCGATATGCACATGCTGCGGACAAGCGCTCAAAAGTCGGCCGCCTGATATCAACAGAAATCAATCCGTCCGGTAAGGCCGGGCCGCGGCTGGTCAGACCGCTTGCGCATGCGAGCACACGCTCGGGCGTGATCGGCAGGACAGTGGGCCGCGAGCCCAGCGCGTCGTGGATGGCGCTGGCGACCGCCGCAACTGGAGGACCGATTGACGGCTCTCCGATGCCGCGGGCGCCGAACGGCCCCATGCCCTCGCCAGACTCCAGCACGACCGCCTCGATGTCTGGGACGTCGGTTGCGGTCGGGATCATGTACTGGAAGAACCCACTGGTCATGTTCAGGCCCTCTTCGACTACGACCTCTTCGAGCAGGGCCATACCGAGTCCCTGCACGGCGCCGCCGCTGATCTGGCCGGCCACCGACTGCGGGTTGATTGCGCGACCGACATCGTGGGCGGCGATGTAGCGGAGCACCGTGACCTGCCCTGTGTCGAGGTCCACCTCCAGGTCGCATAGATGCGTGCCGAACGTGAAGTCCGGGAACACCCGCTCGGCGCGTAGCTCCCGGATCACCGGCGTTCCCTTCGGGCCGAAGTATGTCCTCAGCGCCTCGATCGGAACGTTCGCGCGGCGACAGGTCAGCAGCGCGTCTCCGAGGCTGACGTCAACGCCGCCTCCTACTATCCGCCCAGGCTCCAGCCGCAGGCTCTCAGCCGACCGCTCGGTTTTCGCGCCCACCGCACAGAGGATCTGCTCACGCAGCTGCATGCTCGCCTCGTACACCGCGTTCCCGGACATCAACAACTGCCGGGTGGCGGTGGTCGTGCCGGCCAGCGGCGTGAGCGCTGAGTCGCCGAAGTGAACCGTGATGGCCTCCATCGGAATAGCAAGAACCTCGCTGGCTATTTGGGCGAGTGAGGACGCTTGCCCGCCGCCGATGTCGGGAACACCGCATCGCACCGACAGGCTGCCGTCGAGCTGGAATCCGACCCACGCGGCAGCGGAGTCGTTGAGCCAGGTGAGCCGGCCGTAGGACTGCATATTGGAGGCGATGCCGCGCCCAGTTACCTTCCTTGGGCCGGACGGAGGCGGTTTAGGGCCGGCCCGGCTGACCACGGCGTCAATCGTTTCGGCGAGCTGCACCTCAGTCTCGATCGGCTGGCCAACCGGGAGAACATCACCGCGGGACAGCGCGTTCTGCTTCCTGATCTCCGCCGCTGATAGGCCGAGCCTGCGTGCCAGCACGTCCATCTGCGACTCGTAGCCAAATACGACCTGCATGCCGCCGAAGCCGCGGAACGCTGAAGTCGGGGGATTGTTCGTGTAAGCGCAACGGGCCCGGAGCCGCACCGCGCCCGTCTTGTAAGGGCCGCACGCGTGCACGGACGAATACAGCAGCACAAGCGCGGACAGGTGTGCGTACGCGCCGGCGTCGGCAGTGATCTGGATGTCCTGGCCGAGAATGGTGCCGTCGGCGCGTGCCGCGGTCCGGTACTCCATCCGCATCCGGTGGCGTTTCGGCCGGGCCAGCAGTGATTCCTGCCGGGTCCACTGCATCCGGACCGGGCGCCTTGTGCGCCAGACCGCCATCGCCACGTAAGGCTCGACGGTCATGTCCTCTTTGCCGCCGAAGCCGCCGCCCACATACGGCGCGGTCACCCGGACCCTGGCCTCGGGGATGCCGAGGATTCGTGCCACGTCCCGATAGTGCTCGACCACCTGGGTGGCGACGCGCAGGTTCAGCACGCCCTCGTCGTCTAGCCACCCGACCCCCGCCTCGGGTTCCAGATAAGCGTGGTCCACGGCCTGCGTCTGATAGCTGCCCTCCACGACGACTTCGGCAGTGGCGAATGCGGCGTCGATGTCACCGGTGTCGATATTCCACTCGCTGAGCATGTTGCCCTGGTCGTGCACGGCGGGGGCGCCAACTTGGAGCGCCTCGGCGGGCTCGAAGACCGCGGGCAGGTCCGCGTAATCGATCTCGACAAGGTCGCAGGCCTCGGCCAGAGCATCCTCGGTCTCGGCGACGACCAGCGCAACCGGTTCGCCGTGGAACCGGACTCGGTCGGTAGCAAGCACTTCCATGCTGGCCTTCAGCGCCGCGACTTCAACCGCCTGGCCGGGCACGTCCACCCGGATCAGGTTGTGGGGTACGTCCTCGCCGAACAGCACCGCCACCACGCCAGGAACGGCCAGCGCCTCGGTGGCGTCGCGCCTGGTGACCTTGGCTGACGGCACCGGAGAGCGGACCAGCCGGGCGTGCAGCATGTGCGCGAGCGCCAGATCGGCCGCGTAGCGCGTGCTCCCAGCTATCTTTTCCGCCTGGTCGTGCCGTGGCAGCGGCTGGCGCACGACGCGCAGCTCGTCCGGTTTTGAAGTCCGGATCCCGGCGCGTTCGGCGCCGGTCACCGGGCCGCCTCGGCGCTAGCCGTCGGCCCGGTCGGGCCGGAAGCTGCTCGCACCGCCCGTTGGGCAGCCTCGACGGCGTCGACGATCGGCCCGTAACCGGTGCACCGGCATAGGTTGCCATGCAGCTCGGAGCGGATCTCCGCCCGCGACCTGGGCCGTCCGTCAGCAAGCATGGCCGCCGCGGCCATCAGCATCCCGGGCGTGCAGAACCCGCACTGCGCGGCGTGGTGCTCATGGAAGGCTCGCTGCAGCGGTCCGAGCGACCCATCGGGCTCGCACAGGCCGCTTGCTGTGGCCACCTCGGCACCGTCCACCTGGGCGGCCAGCACGAGGCAGCTGGACACTGCGGCGCCGTCGACGAGCACTGTGCAGCTGCCGCAGATGCCCTCCCCGCAACCGTACTTGGGGTCGGTCACCCCGGCCACGTCCCTCAGCCAGCGCAGGAGGGTGAAGTGGGCTCCTGCCACCCTGGTGATGGGCCGGCCGTTGACGGTCATGTGCACCGCCAGGCTGCGGCCGACGTCAGTACTGCCCGGACTAGACATGCGCGGCCTCCGATCGCTGGCAGGCCTCGATGACCGTCCGCTTGACGAGCACCTGGGCCAGGTGGGCGCGGTAGGCGGCACTGGCGCCCGTGTCGCTGACCGGGTCGATGCCCCGGATAGCGCCGAATCGGTCGGCGGCCTCCTCAGTCGTGGCCCCGGTCAGCGCGATCTCAATATCGGCGAGGCGGACCGGCCGGTCGTTCACCCCGCCAACGGCGACCCTGCTCTCCACGATCGCACCGCCGGAGCTGCGGACCAGGGCAGCTGCCGCGGCCAGCGCGAAGTCTCCGTCGCGGCGGGAGAATTCCTGGAAGGCCCAGCCCCAGCCGGGTCCGAGCGACGGAACGCGGGCCGAGATGATGAGCTCGTCGGCTTCCAGCGGCGTGGTCAGAAATCCGAGGTGAAACTCCTCCGCGCGAATGTAGCGGGCCTGTTCGCCGTTGCTGACTTCGTATTCCGCGCCCAGGGCCACCATGGCCAGCGGCAGCTCCGCTGCGGGGTCACTGTGTGCCAGCGAGCCGCCCAGCGTACCGCGGTTGCGCACCCGGGAGTTGCCGATCCTCGCGGCGGCCGCGCCAAGCAGAGGCTGCATCCGGGCTGCTACCTGATCGGCGGCCAGGCGTGAGTGAGTGACGAGGGTGCCGATGGTCAAGTACCCGTTGTCGGAACCGATGGTCCGCGGCCCGCCGTCCTGGTCTGCGCGGGAGATGTCGATCACAACGTGCGGCGCTGCCAAGCCGAGGTTGATCAGCGGCATCAGGCTCTGCCCGCCTGCGATGACCTTGGCGTCCTCGCCGTACCGCCGGAGCAGGTCACTAGCCTCGGCGAGTCGCTCCGCCCGCTCGTAGCGGAATGGCCTGGTGAACATCACGTCCCTCCGCCGCGATGCTAAGAGCGAGTTCTCATAGCGAGCAAGCCTTTCTCGGATGATGAGACTACGACTCCGGCTGGGAACCGGATGCGGCCGTGGGCGCCGGGTTCCAGCCAGGTTCGAGCCCAAGCGCGGTGACCGGGTTCTGCTTGGCCATCTTCTCCAGGTACTCATACGGGACGCCGGCTTCCAGCAGCGCAGCCAGCAGCATCCGCAGGCCCTCCGGATGCGGTGGCCCGGCAAACTGCCCGAGGTCAGAGCCGAGCACGATGTTCTCGCCACGTAGCGCGATGATCCATTCCGCCAGCTCGCCGGGCTGCTGCTCCCAGAAGATCGGCGACACGCAGGAGGAGGCTACGTACTCCATGGTGGCGCCCTTGGCGATGAGCTCTCGCTGCACGTCAAGGTCCAGCTTGCACAGCGACCAGTTGGCGTGGGTGACGATGAACCGGGTGACCCCGGCCTGGATCGCCGCGTCCTGGAGCGCACGGATCTCAGGAAGCGACAGGTGTCCGGTGGCCAGCGCCACGTCATTCTCTGCAACCACTTCGCAGATCGTTCTGGCCTCCTTTGTGAGAGTCTTCCCGTCCTCTTCGAACACGGTCACGCCCGCGCCCGGGAGCTGCTTCTTCGGCCGCCCGAACTGCGGGTAGTCGGGCATGTTAAAGAACTCAGCGTGGTGCTTCGAATGATTCGAAGGCATCCAGACGACCTTGGCGCCGTAGTGAATCGCGGCCTCGGCGACGTACGGGTTCAGGCCGCCTACAGATCGGTTGAGCACCACCGCGCCGAATGCCTGAACGTGCGGGTGCATGCGGTTGACGTAGTAAGCGCGGCCGGTCGTCGAGGCGTCATGGTCCTTCAGCACGAAGCCGCGCATGCCGCATGCGGTCGCGTACTCGGCCAGTGCGGCGTCGTCGATGTGGCGCTTGAACAGGGCGGGTGCCGTATGCGCGTGGGTGTCGATCGCGCCACGCAGCAGCTCGAGGTCTGGCCGGTCCACGCTGGCTCCGATCTTCTCGTCTGGCGAGATAGCCTCTCGGTCATTGGTATACGGATGCTAGCATTGAGCGCGCCACAGCGAGCGGGAGAGGAACGCAGGTGCCCCAGCGCAGCGCGGTGACAGAACCGCGACCGAGCTTCCAGGTCCTGGATCGGACGTTCCGGATCCTGGAGGTATTCAGCGAGTCCCGGCCGGAGTGGAGCACCACCGACATCTCCCGCACCCTCGGCTTGCCAGTGCCGACCGTGCACCGGATCCTAGGTGCCCTGAAGCAGCTCGGGTACGTGAGCCAGCACGCGGACACGCGCCGGTTCCGCCTGGGAGTCGCGGCGCTGGACCTTGGCGAACGGGCGCGCGCGGTGGCCGATTTGCGGCCCGTGGCCATCGGGCCGCTGCGTCGGCTATCCGATGCTACCGGCGAGACCGCGCTGCTGACGGTGCTCACTCCGGAGCGCGACAGGAGCGTCTGCCTGGAGCGGGTGGAGACGCTGCAGCCGCTGCGGCTGTCAGTCCAGCCCGGTCGCCAGCTACCGCTGCATGCGGGCGCTTCACAGAAGGCGCTCCTTGCGTTCATGCCCGAGGCGGAGATCGACAAGCTAATCGCGCAGCCGCTGGAGCGGCTCTGCGCAGCGACGATTACCGACCCGGCTGCCCTGCGGCGCGAGCTTGGGGTTATCAGCGCGCGTGGCTGGGCGAGCAGCTATGAGGAAACGAATGTGGGTGTCTGGGGGCTCGCCGTCCCGGTTCTGTCCGAGACCGACGTGGTCTGCGCGGTAGGCATCGCTGGGCCGAGCGCAAGGCTGACCGTGGAACGAGTCCGGCGCGACGTTCGGTTGGTGCACGAAGCGGCGCTGGCCATCGGCCGCGCGCTCGGGCTCACCTCGCCTCCGGTGGTGGCGTCAGAAGTACGGATCGGGCCTGCCGCAAGCCACGAACACGGTCCTGCCGCGGTCGGCCGCAGCGGCACTGACAGGAAGAGGAGGAAGCGGTGACGACGTCGCTGCCGCTGGAAGGAAAGGTGGCGGTCGTGACCGGGGCCGCGAAGGGCATCGGCGCCGTGGTCTCGGAGTACCTGGCAGGCGACGGCGCTCACGTCGCGCTGATCGGCCGAGATCAGCAGGCCCTGCGCGGCTTGGCAGCGACACTCGACGAGAAATTCCCCAGCCGGGAGAGCTTGCCGGTTCGCTGTGACGTCACCGACGAGGAGCAAGTCAGCGAAATGGTGGCCGCGGTCGCCGGCAGGTTTGGCGGCATCGACATCCTGGTGAACACGGCGGGCGGGACCGGCCCGATCGAAACCTCGGCCCGGGAATACCCCGTTGCCGCCTTCCGCGAGATCCTTGAGGTGAATGTGATAGGCACATTCCTGCCGTGCAAGCACGTGATCCCGCACATGATGGCCAGGGGCGGCGGCCGGATCGTCAACATGTCCGGCACATCGGGACTTCGCGGCTACCGCAACCGCAGCGGGTACTCGGCGTCGAAATGGGCGGTGCGCGGGCTGACCAGGACGCTGGCTCTGGAACTCGGCCCGCACGACATCACGGTCAACGATGTCTGCCCCAACGTCACTAACGGGGCTCGGATGGACCGGATCGTCGCTGAGAAGGCCCGCGTGCTGGGCATGGAGCCCGAGGCAGTGTATGCCGACTTCGCCGCGCAGACCGCACTGGGACGCTTTGTCGAGGAGGCCGACGTGGCTGAAGCGGTCCGCTTCCTGGTGTCGCCGGGGGCCAGGAACATCACCGGTCACGACATCCCGGTCGACGCTGGATGGGACGTCTGACGTACGATATCAGGCCAGGTCGAGCGCTGTAACCTCGCGGCGGAACGAGACCGGCCCGCTTGGCTCGGGGGCATCGAGTTCCTCCGCGTAGCGTCTGCCCGACCAGACGGCGGCGGCGATGGTCCCTGGCGCCCAAGCGTCACCAATCACGGTGACAGTGCCGGCGCTGTCAGTGTGGTCCGCTGCCCGCGCGGATCGGATCTCGCGGCACGGCTTGTCGTCCGGTAGCCGGGCAGTCACCAGCAGGATCGCGTCGGCCGGTACATGCTCCTCGGCTCCGGTGAACACACAGCCGGTAACCACGCCCTCGCCCGTGATCCGAAGCAGCGTCCGACTGGTCTCAACAGTGATGCCCGCGCGCATCACCCGCTGCCGGATCCGGACCAGTTCCAGAGTGTTGGCGGTCCAGGCCGAAACCTGGGCAGCAGGCGTAACAAAACGCACCTGGTAACCGTCAGCGGCCAGCAACTCGGCCAGCACGCCGCCCAGGTAGTAATGGTCGTCGTCGAAAACGATCACCAGCGGGCCCTGCGGGCGCTGACCCGACATGACATCGTCAGGGGTGAGCAGCTGCGGCGAGCCGCTAATGGGTATCGGCCGCGTGTGCCAGCGGCCAACGCCATCGCGCCGCCAGTATGCCCCGGTGGCCAGCACCACGTGGTAGAAGCCGGAGGTGTCGCTCGCGTCGATGCTGCTCTGCAGGTAGATCTCGACATTCGGCATCCGGCGCAGCTGCTGTTCGCGGTACTCGACGACGCGGCTCCACGCATGCAGGCCTGGCAGCCGGGACTCCCTTGCGACCCGGCCGCCGAGTTCCCGCGCGGAATCGGCCAGCACCACCTCGTAGCCGCGCTGGCCGAGGGCACGCGCGGCCTCTAGGCCGGCGGGACCGGCACCTACCACCATGACCCGGGCGGCGGAGTCCCGCGGACGGATCCGCTCCGGATGCCAGCCGCGGCGGTACTCCTCGCCCATCGCCGGGTTCTGGGTGCACCGGATAGGCGACATCGTGAAGTCGCCCGACACGCAGATGTTGCACCCGATGCACTCCCTGATGTCCTCCAGCCTGCCTTCGGCGATCTTGCGCGGCAGGAAAGGGTCGGCGATCGACGGCCTGGCAGCACCGATCAGGTCGAGGATGCCGCTGGTGATTTGCCGGACCATGGTGTCCGGCGAGGTGAACCTGCCAACCCCGACCACCGGCTTGCTCGTGAGCTGCTTGAGCCCCCTGACGTGCTGCTCTTGCCCGGCCTCGGGCCCGAACCGCGACGTCACAGAGTCGTCCTCCCAGCTTCCGAGCACGAAGTCCCAGAGATCGGGAAGCTCGGCAAGCATCCCGACGATCTCCTCGGTCTCCGCCCTCGTGATCCCCGAGTCTCCGGCCGCGTTTCCCACGGTGATGCGGCAGCCAACCGCGGCGCGCCCGGCGGCGATTTCGCAGGTGTCGCTGAGGATCTCGCTCAGCAGCCGCGCCCGGTTCGCGACGCTGCCGCCGTACTCGTCGGTGCGATCGTTGTACCGACTGGACAGGAAGTACTGCAGTCCGCTCAGGCCGTGCCCGGCGTACACGTACACCAAGTCGTAACCCGCCGCCAATGAGCGGTGGACCGCGTTCTTATGCCACCGCCGCAGGTCCGCGATGTCGGACTTGGTCATCGCCCGGGCCTGGACCGGATCATGGCTCCAGGTAGCCACCGGCAGGTGAGCCGGTCCGAGCGGCGCCTCTCGGGTGGATAGGTTCGGGCTGTTCATGCCGTTATGCGCGAGCTCGATCCCGGCTAGTGCTCCGCCAGCATGGATCTGGTCAGCGATCAGCGTCAGTGCGGGCAGGTCCCGATCGTCCCAGAGCCGCAGCTCGATGAAAGGAGTGATGTCGGAGGTTGGGTGGATCTCGACCTGCTCGGTGCAGACCACCGCCCAGCCGCCCTCGGCCTTGACCCGGCGCAGCGCCGCCTCGGCGCTTGGGTCCCGGTAGCCCATGCCGGTGCAGTGCGGAACCTGGAAGAACCTGTTTGGGGCCGTGACCGGGCCGATCCGCACCGGCTCGAAGAGGATGTCGAATCTCTGGTCGCGCACTGAACTCCTCCGTGCCGGCCCACCGAGTCCTGCGGGTCAGGGCTCCGGCCGTCCGTGCCGGTTCTCGCCAGCCGAGAATAGCTTGTAGTTGGCGAGATCCACGGTTAGCGTCGCGGCAACGCCAAGGGATCTACGGATGGAGCCGGGCGCATCATGACGCAGGCAGCCGTGGTCGCAACCAGAGTGTCTGGACAACTTCCGGCGTCGCCAAGCCCATCTGGAATCTCCCGTCGCGATTTTGCCCTGCTCCTGTCCTTATGCGTGTAAGTCGCACAAGAGGTCAGTTGAGTTCACAAAGTGAAAATTGCCGCGAGCTTCTGCCGCATCGAATGGCGCTCTCCACGCCGCAGCGGTACCGCAGAAGCGATATCAGCCAAAGCGTGCCGGAGAGTCGTGTGACCCTCACCCAAACGAATAACGCGTGTGGCTCAGCAGCGGCGAATGGGGATCTGTTCTCGCGTCAATCGCGAGCCTGATCCCAACATGGGCCTTTCGGCTCAATGATTGCTCACCTAATGGTCTGACTTTAAGACTGCCTTGACCTGGGAGAACCGCGCATTCGGAGGAAGGGCGGGCCGCTTCTAAATGGAAGTAGTTCCTGCGGATCGCGCCGCTGACCTGGTCACCAGGCACGGGCCCGGATCGAACCGGATAGCCGCTGGCCCTGTGGGCTCGGGCGAGCCCGGATTTCGTGACGCGAGATTCTCTTGCACAGAGCGAAGCATCGCCCCTACACTGCGGGCGCACGCTTCGAAGGCTCAAGAGCACCTGGCTGAGTCCCCTAGTAGGCCAAGGGAGACTGTGATGAGTGAATCGCGTGTGGCACCGGCGCACACGGGTGTCGTCTCGGATGAGGCCTTCAAGATTGAGACGCACGGTATCGACTATGTTCCGCCGAGCGACCGACATGGGCGTCCCTTCGAGCTATTCTGGCTCTGGCTGGGCGCTCAGGTTAATATCTATCCCATCATTATTGGCGCCCTTTGCGTCGGGCTCGGACTGAGCTTCTGGGCAGCCGTCGCCGTCGTGATTGTTGCGAATCTCGCATGGCCGCTCGTAGGACTCATGGGCGTAGCTGGCCCCAAGGCAGGAAATGCGACCCTGATAATTTCCCGGAGCCCATTTGGAGTCGTGGGGAACCGCCCTGCCGCGCTGTTCAGCTGGCTGACGCTCCTGGGATGGGAGGCAGCAGGCGTCATCATAGCGACCCTGTCCCTTTACGAGCTCGCCCAGAAGGCCGGCCTACCCGCAAATGCCGGAGTCAAGGCCGTATGTCTCGTCATCATCATGGTCGTCACATTTGGCGTTGCTATCTGGGGTCACGCGACAATCGCCCTATTGGAAAAATGGTTCGCGATTTTGCTGGCAGTGGCAGCGGTCATCATCGCGATCTACGTGATCCCTAAAGCTGCCCTGTCCCATGCAGCATCGCCGCTTGCTGCGAAGACATTCGCGGGTACCTGGCTCCTGGCCCTGATCATTTTCATGGCCGGGGTGCCGATGTCATGGCTGAACTTCCCCGCCGAATACGCCAGGTACCTCCCGGAGAACTCCTCCCCCAAGGCGATCATCTGGTGGACGACGCTCGGGGGCTGGGTGGCGGCAATTTTCCTTGGCGTCGTGGGAGTTGCCGCTGCTACCGCCACCACCAATCCCGACCCGATTGCGGGGATCACGGGACTGCTGCCATCAGCCTTGTCGATACCGTTCCTTCTCATTGTGGTGGCCGGGATGGTCACCAACAACTTCCTCAACACGTATTCTTCCGGGCTGAACCTCCTGGTCCTGGGGCTGCGGGTTCAGCGCTACAAGTCAGTGTTCATCGACGCCGTGGTCGCGGGCCTCGTCTCTATCTATGCCGTGTTCTTCCACAACTTCTACAACCTCTTGGTGGAGTATCTCTCCTTCCTAATCCTCTGGATCGCCCCGTTTGCTGGTGTCTATCTCGCAGATATGTTCCTGCGTCGGAACGCCTACAACCCGCAGGCGCTGATAAGCGCAGGGGCTGGTCCGTACTGGTACAACCGCGGCTGGAATGTGCGCGGAGTCGTGGCCTTCGGTCTGGGAATCATCGCCGGAGCGCTCTTCATCAACGCAGCCTTCTGGCAAGGCCCCCTTATCGGCCTCGTCGGGGGAGGGGACATCTCCGCGCTCGCTGGCTTCGCCGTGGGCTGGGTGGCCTACTACTTCATGATGAGGGGCGAACTACGGCCGTCTGAGGTGCGGGCCGCTCCCTCAACTGCCGTGAAGGAGACCTGATCATGACTGCCTTCACCGCCGCTGCGGCGCAAATTGCGCCGGTTTACCTGGACCGAGATGCGAGCGTGGAGAAGGCAGCGGAGATCATAGGAGAGGCGGCGGCCAACGGCGCACACCTCGTAGCCTTCCCAGAATCATGGCTACCTGGGTACCCCGCGTGGGTGTACGGCCGGGCAGGCTGGGAGGATTCCGTCTCCAAGGACATATTTGCACGTCTGCACCGGAACGCAGTGGAGGTCCCAGGGCCTGCGACGGACCGCCTGTGCCAGGCCGCACGGCAGGCGAAAGCCAACGTTGTCATCGGCCTCCACGAGGTCGACCGCGAGTACACGCACGGGACACTGTATAACTCGCAGCTCTTCATCTCCGACCAGGGCGAAATCGCTGGCCTGCACAGGAAACTCATGCCGACCCACGCGGAGCGCATTATCTGGGGGCAGGGTGATGGATCTGGGCTCGTGGTGGCTGAAATGTCAGTCGGCCGGGTCGGCGGCCTGATCTGCTGGGAGCACTGGATGCCGCTGGCCCGGTACGCGCTC
>Ga0126378_10003593_pt1 | contig 11741 bp, 8 predicted proteins | sample PanSoiMetPlot_23_FD_92587 | JGI IMG/M metagenome (GOLD analysis project Ga0126378, IMG submission 92587) | Tropical forest soil microbial communities from Panama - MetaG Plot_23 | ecosystem: Environmental > Terrestrial > Soil > Tropical forest > Bulk soil | place: Panama | collected 2016-02-17
GTGAAGGCCGTGTTGCGGGCGATCACGAACATCCCGGTGAGCCGCGACAGATCGGTCGTCAGGTCATCGGTGATCCCGTCGGCAAAATAGTCCTGCTTCCCGTCGTCGCTCAGATTGGTGAACGGTAGTACGACGATCGATAGGCGCGGCGGCACCAGGCGGGGTTCCCCGAACCCGGACGAGCGCCAATGCCAGATGGCGACGACGCTGGCGAGAAGGCCCAAAGCCGCGATCGCGGAGACGGCCACAGGGCGCCAGTTCCGGTAGCGATCCCGCGGTCCGGGCGCGACAGGGATTTCGGGGAGTGGGGATTTCGCGATTTCGGCAACCAGCCCCTCACTGCCATTCCCTGACGGTGGCCTCGGAGGCGGCAAGGCCGGCGCGTCGATCCGCGCCACCGGCGCGACGAAGCGATAGCCGCGTCCCGGCACAGTGTGGATGCAGCTGCCTGTGTCCCTGTTCTGATCGAGGATGCGCCGCAGCGCTGAGACCTGGACAGTGAGGTTGCCTTCCTCGACTGCCATACCGGGCCAGACCGCATCCATGATCGCGTCTTTCGAGACCAGCTCGCCAGGCCGTTCGACCAATAGGCCGAGCAGATCGAGTGCGCGCGAGCCGATCGGGACGTGCGTGGCGACACCCGCCGCCGGATCGAGCCGCGAGAGCGCGCCGCCCCGCCGATCAAGGCGGAAGCCTTCAAATACGAGAATGTCGGCCGAACGCAGCCCGGACATCCACTCGCTTTCCGGCAACTTGGCAAGTCCCTGTTGCCTCGTATTTTAGCGTTAACGCGCGGGCGAAGCTAGCCTGGCGATGTGGTCGACTTTTGGAACTTTTTGGACCGATTTGGAAGATTTTGGACCCGTCTCATAGCCGTCGGCCGGCTTTCTAACAAACCTGTCGCAGGAACCTCGTGCGTCCTCGGGAAGAGCCCTCGAGGGGAAAGCGACGGGGTGACATTTACCGGTACGGGTCCGCTATGGGTCCGCCACCCTCCATGGACAGGAAGCCCGTCACTGCGCGAACTGTTGACGCCGGGCGGGTTGATCCCGGCGCGAGGGTGGGTTCAACCGCTGCGGTAGACCCATTCATGCGACGCTCAGGCTCGAGGCGGCAGTGGACCGCATCCAGGGAGGGGAGGAGGAATCCTATGAGACAGGCAACCGGCTCCCAGGGCCCCGTCCCGATGGCCCCAATTCTCTTATCGTTGCGTTCCGGCGGCAGCTATGTCGAGGACATCATGTCCAAACCCGCGCCGCTCTGAGCCCACTACGAAATTCTCAATACAGTGACCCCAGTTAATTCGCACAACAAGGAAGGTTAACATGAGAAGATTGGTTTTTGCAGCAGCTCTCGGCCTTTCTGTTGCGATGTCCCCTCCCGCCAATACGGACTCGCTTTACATCGGCGACGGAAACGATAACACAATAAAACGCTTCGACGCCAGCACGGGAAAATATCTGGGCGTCTTTGTCACCAATAAGGACTGCCCACAAAATCCAAATCCACCTCCGCTAGGTTGCTTGTATGGACCTCGCGGCCTCATATTTGATGGCTCAGACCACCTTCTGGTTGCGGACCAGAATGTAAACCTTAGTTTTAACGGGGCGATCTACGAGTATAGCGCCAAAACGGGAGCTTTCGTGAAGGCGCTGGTTCCGTACACCGACCCGAACGCTCCTCCCGCGCCCCGAGGCATCGTCCTTTACAACGACGATGTACTGTTCGTGGCATCTCAGACCGGAACGGGGGTCCCCAAGGACCCATGTGAGACAAGCTGCGTTCAAGCCTTCGATGCGAGCAATGGGAAGTTTCTCCGCTTCCTGCCGCCCCCAGACGAGCTTGCCGCATCGTTCCATCCCCGTGGCGTCGTGATCGGGCCTGACGACAACCTTCTCTATGTGTCCAACTTCCCTGATCCAAGCACCGGACTTGGCGGCCAAATTCTGGTTTATAACCCTGAGACAGGAAACTTTCAGGCTACATTCGCTAGTAACGACACGTGCAAATGCGACTTCAATCGGCCCGAAGGTTTGGTGTTTGGTCCGGATGGGAATTTGTATGTCACCAGCTTTCGCCGAGATCCGGGTGACACTGACAAGATTTTGATTTTTGCTGGCCCTGCCAAGTCTAAACCCGGGGCGTTCATCGGACAGATCGTTCTCGATGTTCCCGACCAGGTCAGTATGGATCCGTCCCAGCGCGCATTTGCACAGGCGCTGCTGTTCGGCCCACAAGGCCACCTCTTTGTCCCTATTACTGGTCCGAGTCCCGCCGCTGGTCAATCGTTCACGGGAAAATATGCAGGAGACGTACGCCGCTACAACGTGCAGACCAATTCCTTCACGCTCTTCATAAATTCAGCGGGCAAGGGACAACCCCTGGGTTCGCCCTGGTATCTCACCTTTGGCAACACCGATCCCGGGACGCTCACATACGACTGAGCATACGAACGAATTCGGGCTGGGGTCGTTCAACGTGCGGTGATCGCCGGCCCATACGGCATTGGTCTTCCCTCTTGACTGCGTCGAGCGGTCTAGTACTCGGGTTTTCCGATACCGCCCCGCGACCGTAACTAGCCGGGGCCGGCGTCCGCGCCTCCGCCGCCTGCAAGATTTACTGCCGAGTTTCGGATCAGGTCTTCTACATCGAGTGCGGGCTGGACGTCACGCCGCTCGGGTGGGCCAGACGGGCTCGTTGTAGCCGAGCGGCACCGACGGGCGGGCCCAATAGGGCGGCGTCTCGGAGAGTCGCGCGGTCGGGCCGAGGTGGCGCAGGCGGCCGGCGGGTGCCTCGCTCTCGATCGACCAGCGGTCGAGGTCCGCTTGCGAAAACTCAGTCGGCGCGGCTTTGGCCGCAGCCTCCGGCACCTCGCCGAAGCCGACGAGCCAGCGGCCGGTCTGCGCCAATGAGATGCGGACGAGCCAACTGCCGCCTTCGCGCGCGCGGCGCGCCAGAGCGACCATCGCGCCGAACGCCATCAGATAGCCGGTCAGGTAATCGATCGCCGAGACCGGGTAGAATTGCGGGCCGGGCGCAGCGCCAGGGAAGAGCTCGCCCTGCCGCATCGTGATGCCGCTGACGTTCTGCACAACCGTGTCGAAACCGCGGCGCGACGCCCACGGCCCCTTATGACTGAAAGCGCACAGCGAGACATAGACGAGACCGGGGCGCAGCGCGGCGAGCGCTTCGGGCGACAGGCCGCGGTTAGCCAGCGTCCCCGGCCGGTAGCCCTGTGAAAATACGTCGGCCTCGCGTGCTAGGCTCCTCAGGGTCTCGAGGTCCTGCGGGTCGCGCAGATCGAGCCGCGCCGACAATTTGCCATGGCCGGTATCGTATTCCTGATCGTCGCGCGCGGCGATGTGCGGCGCGGTGATCTTCAAGACGTCGGCGCCGTGTTCGGCCAAGGTGCGCGCGCAAGTCGGGCCGGCGAGCACGCGGGTCAGGTCGAGCACACGAATCCCCGATAGTGGCCTATCGCCCTCCGGCAATTTTTCGGGCGGACTGTCGCCGATTTTCAAGATCTCCATCAGCGGCAACGCGGCGACCGCGGCCGCCTGTGGATGCTGCGCCCATTCGGCCATGCTGCGCACCATGCCGCCGGCGCCGCCGGCGGCGATGATCGCCTCCTCGAGCTCGAGCGCATCCCGGTTGGCAACTGCGCGCCGCACTGCTTCGCGGTCTTCCTCGCAGCCGAGTACTCGCAGCGCGGCGGCGCAATGATTGGGAAAGTTGGCATGAATATAGCTCCAATGGCCAGCTTTCGCCGGATACATGCCCATCACCGGATTGCGCTCGTTTCTGACCCTGCTGCCGTTCACTTGCAGGTAATGCCCGCTGCGCAGCGAGGCGACCGCCTGGCGCAGATCGACCGCCACGTCCTGCCGGCGGCCAGTGCGCAATTCCCACAGGTCGGCGGCCGCCAGCCCCGTGGCGGCGAGCGCCGCGGCGCCGGCCGCCCCGATTCGGAACGGTGTCGGCAATACCGGGTCGACGCCGCCGGCAAACTCGACAGCGCGCGCCCGCTCCTCGGGCCAGCCAGCGATCGGCAATATCGTGCGCAACGCGTCATGTGCCATGGGCGAGATCTCCCGACTGGCCGCGGGCGCTTGCCCGCTCTCGGCTGATCGCCGATGATGCCGCGGATTGAAGTCGGAGGGAATGCCGATGAGCCGCATCATGATCGTTGTCGAGTTCGAGGTGAAACCCGAGCACCGCGGTCAGTTCATCGAACTGATGAAAGGACACGCGCAACGCTCGCGCGCGGAGGATGGCTGCCAGCAATTCGATGTGCTGCTGCCGCAAAACGATCAGAGCCGCGTCTTCCTGGTGGAGGCGTGGCACGACCAGGCGGCGCTCGACGTGCACTTGAAGCTGCCGGCGATGGCGCGGCTGCGCGAGACCTTCGAACCCTGTGTAGTCAGCTTCAAGGCCACACGCTGCATTGCTGACTAACCGCACCAATGGGGAAGGAGAAGAGCGGCGGCGAGGGATAACGCGTTCGGAATCCTGGCAAACGGCTGCGATAGACCCCATATAACTTTCATGTTTGCCGAGGCACAGGAAGGCCGCCGCGGCCCCGGTGCCGCGGTCGGCCGCGTCGGTGTGACGCGGCTCGTGCTGACAGATTTCCGCAACTATCGCGAAGCGCGGTTGACGCTCGGCACCGAAGCGGTCGTGTTGACCGGCCCCAACGGCGCCGGCAAAACCAATTTGCTCGAGGCGCTCTCCTTTCTCGCGCCCGGTCGCGGGCTGCGCGGCGCCAAGCTCAGCGAGATCGACCGCCGCCCAGCGGAGGCGGGAGAATACAGCAGCAACGGCTGGGCGGTCGCCGCCGACATCGAGACGCAACAGGGCACATTCCGGGTCGGAACCGGCCGCGAACGGGCGACGGGGGAGCGGCGCATTATCCGCATCGATAGCGAGCCGGCGCGCAGCCAAGCGGCGCTGGGCGAGCGGCTCGGGCTGGCTTGGCTCACCCCGCCGATGGACCGGCTATTCACAGACGGTCCGGGCGGCCGCCGGCGCTTTCTCGACCGCCTGGTACTGGGCCTCGACCCCGCCCATGCCTCGCATGTGGCGGCCTACGAACAGGCGCTGCGCGAGCGCGCCCGGCTGTTGCGCGATGGGCCCACGGAGCCCGCCTGGCTCTCGGCGCTCGAGGAAATATTGGCCGAGCGCGGCGTCGCGGTGGCGGCGGGCCGGCGCGAGGCGGTAGAGCGGCTCGACCGCGTTTGCGCCGCGGCCGAGGGGCCGTTCCCGCGTGCTCGGCTGAAGCTCCTCGGCACGGTCGAAGAATGGCTCGGAACGATACCGGCACTCGCCGCCGAAGAGCGGCTTGCCGCCGCGCTGACGGCTAACCGGCAGAATGACGCTCAGACCGGCAGCACTTCGATCGGGCCGCATCGCTCCGATCTCGCCGCCGCCCTTGCCGACAAAGGCATCGCGGCCGAATTCGCTTCGACCGGCGAGCAGAAGGCCCTGCTGATCTCTATCGTCCTTGCGCATGCGAGGCTGCAACGGACGGTGCGGGGCGAGCCGCCTGTCCTTCTGCTCGACGAGATCGCCGCGCATCTCGATGCGAGCCGCCGTGCGGCGCTGTTCGAGGCGCTGCGCTATCTCGACAGCCAGGTCTGGTTGACCGGCACCGACGCAGCGCTGTTCGCGCCGCTGCGCGGCGATGCGCAGTTCCTGTCTGTGCGCGCAGGCACGGTGGCGGCGGCTTTCTCTTAGAATTGTGAAACTTTGAACAAAGCGATATGGCGAATACGACACCCGCATCCGATCCTACTGCTGAACCCTCGGGCCCGCTCAGCGGCGCCTCTGCTCAGCGGGCGGCGGCTCATGCCGCGCATGACGACAAGGGGCCAGCCGCCGCCAACGGCAACGGGGCCGGCAATGGCGCGGATGAAACCTATGATGAACAATCGATCGAGGTGCTGCGCGGCCTCGAAGCCGTGCGCAAGCGCCCGGGGATGTATATCGGCGACACCGATGACGGCTCCGGTTTGCACCATATGGTTTACGAGGTCGTCGACAACGCGATCGACGAGGCGCTGGCCGGCTATTGCGACACGGTGACGGTCACATTGAACGCCGACGGCTCTTGTACGGTGACCGACAATGGCCGCGGCATCCCGACCGGCATCCATGAAGAGGAAGGAGTTTCCGCCGCCGAGGTCATCATGACGCACCTGCATGCCGGCGGGAAATTCAACCAAAACGCCTACAAGGTTTCCGGCGGCCTGCACGGCGTCGGCGTCTCCGTCGTAAACGGCCTCTCCGCGCGGCTCGATCTGCGTGTTTTTCGGCACGGGTCGGAATGGTTTATGCGGTTCCGCGACGGCGTCCCGGAAGCACCGCTTGCCGAAATCGGTCCGGCCTCTGGCTGGCCGGAAGGCTCGGCGCGCGAAGGCCTCGCCACCGGCACCGAGATCACCTTCTGGCCGAGCCCCGAGACGTTCAGCAAAACCGAGTTCGACTTTGCGACCCTCGAACACCGGCTGCGCGAGCTGGCCTTCCTGAACAGCGGCGTTACGCTGGTGCTCAGCGACCTACGTGGCGTCGAGCCGAAAACCGTCACGTTGCATTTCGAGGGGGGGCTCGAAGCTTTTGTGCGCTATCTCGATCGCTCGAAGCAGGCGCTGCACTCGCCGCCGATCGTGATCCGCGGCGAACGCCAGCTTGCGCCGGCGGAAGCCGGGGATATCGTCATCGAGGTCGCGATGGAGTGGACCGACAGTTACCACGAGACGATGTTCTGCTTTACGAACAACATCCCGCAGCGCGACGGCGGCACGCACCTCGCCGGGTTCCGTGCGGCGCTGACCCGAACAGTCAACGCGTATGCGGTCGAAAGCGGCATCGCCAAGAAGGAGAAGGTGACGCTGTCGGGCGAAGACATGCGGGAAGGCCTCACCTGCATCCTGTCGGTCAAAGTTCCCGACCCGAAATTCTCTTCGCAGACCAAGGACAAGCTGGTTTCCTCCGAGGTGCGGCCGGTTGTCGAAGGGATCATCGCCGATAAGCTGACACAGTGGTTCGAGGAGCACCCGGCCGACGCCAAGAAGGTCGTCGCCAAGGTCGTCGAAGCGGCGGCGGCGCGCGAGGCGGCGCGCAAAGCGCGCGACCTGACTCGCCGCAAAGGCGCGCTCGACATCGCCAATCTGCCGGGCAAACTGGCCGATTGCCAGGAGCGCGACCCGGCAAAGAGCGAACTCTTCATCGTCGAGGGCGACAGCGCCGGCGGCTCCGCCAAACAAGGGCGCGACCGGCGGTTCCAGGCGATCCTGCCGCTCAAAGGCAAGATCCTCAATGTCGAGCGCGCCCGCTTCGACAAGATGCTGAGCTCGGCCGAGATCGGCACCCTGATCGCCGCGCTCGGCACCGGCGTCGGCCCCGAGGATTTCGACCCCGAAAAGGCGCGCTATCACCGCGTCATCATCATGACCGACGCCGATGTCGACGGCAGCCACATCCGTACGCTGCTCTTGACCTTCTTTTTCCGCCAGATGGCGAGCCTCATCGAGAAAGGCTTTCTCTACATTGCGCAGCCGCCGCTCTACCGGCTGCAGCGCGGCAATGCGAAGGCCGTCTATTTGAAGGACGATGCGGCGCTCGAGGCTTATTGCATCGACGCCGCCATCAAGGACTCGGTCTTCACGCAATATGACGGGGTCGAACGCGGTGCCAATGATCTGCGCGATCTCCTGGAGCAGGCGCGGGTCCAGCGCCGCTGGCTGCAGCCGCTGGCCGGCAAAATCGGCAGCATCGAGGTGGCCGAGCAGGCGGCGATCGCCGGGGCGCTGTCGGCGTCATTGCTCGGCGACCCGAACCCGGCGATCGAAGCCGCCCACGCGACCGCCGAGCGTTTGAACCGGCTCGCCCCCGAGCACGAGCGCAATTGGCGCGGCGAGGTGATCGCCGGCGAAGGGCTGGTTCTCAGCCGGGCTCGTCAGGGCATCGACGAGCGGCGCCTGATCGACGCGGCGTTGTTGCGCAGCTCTGAGGCGCGCCGGCTCCACGCCGGCAGCGCGCGATTGCGCGAGGTCTACGAGCGGCAGGGCACGCTTGCGGCGCGCGACAAAGCCTATCCGATCACCGGTCCCATCAGCCTCGTCGAGGCAGTCATGGAGCTGGGCCGCCGCGGCATCGAAATACAGCGTTACAAAGGCTTGGGTGAAATGAACCCGGAACAGTTGTGGGAAACCACGCTCGACCCCGACGCCCGCTCGCTCCTGCAGGTCAAGATCAGCCACGCCGACTCGGCGGAGGAAACTTTCTCGACACTGATGGGCGACCTGGTCGAACCCCGCCGCGACTTCATCCAATCGAACGCTCTCTCGGTCGCGAACCTCGACGTGTGAGGGCCAGCGCGCCCCGCTGACCTTATGGGGATTGCTTCGCAGCGCTGGCAATGACACGTTGACCCGTCATTGCGAGGAGCGCGGCGACGAAGCAATCTTTGCCGTCATCACGAAAGGAGGTCAATATGCCGAGCTTTGAACATCACGGCGCGCGCATTTATTACGAGGAGTTCGGCCGGGGGTTCCCGATCCTGACCTTTGCGCCTGCCGGCCTGCAATCGACAGTCGCGGTATGGAGCCAGCCCATGGCGCCGATCAATCCGACGACCGAGTTGGCCGACCGATACCGCGTCATTGCAATGGATCAGCGCAACGCCGGCGGCCAGTCGCGCGCGCCAATCACCGCTCAGGACGGCTGGGACGCCTACACTGCCGATCACATTGCTCTCCTTGACCATCTGCGCATCGACCGCTGCCATCTCTACGGTCAGTGCATCGGCGGGTCGTTCATCATGAATCTGATAAAACACCAGCCCGAGCGCGTGCAGAGCGCTGTTCTGGCGCAGCCGATCGGACGCGTCGGCCCGATGCCGGCCCAACGCTCCGCCCGCTTCGACGCGTGGGCCGAATCACTGAAAGATCATCCCGAAGCGACCCCGCAGGTGCTCGAAGCGTTCTATCGCAACCTCTACGAGCGCGATTTCGTCTACTGTGTCGACCGCACCTTCGCCCAGGTTGTGCGCACGCCATGCCTTGTCCTGGCCGGCAACGACGAGGCCCATCCCTATGCGGTCTCCGAGGAGTTGTCAAAGCTGCTGCCGAATTGCGAATTCATCCCCGAGTGGAAGACCGGCGCGGCGCTCACTTCAGCAACCGCCCGCGTCCAGGAATTCCTCGCAAAACACACGCCGGACCGCGCCTAGCTCCCACTCTATCCCCGGACCGCCCGCCCTGGCGGGCGGTCGCCCGGAGGCTCCGCCGCGAGCGGGGGAATCGGAGGAGCCGCCGCCGATCAAGGGATTTCGTAGACCGCGACTTCGTCAGTGATGCCGCGCAAGGCGCGGCGCTGCGATGCCGGTTTGAGACCGTTTGTTTCGAGTAGAGTAGACGCCTGCGGGTGGGTGACGACCGGTCCGGTAGCAAGGATCGTACGCGAATCCGCCAGAGCCTGCACACGCGCTGCAATATTGACTGTGGTCCCGAAGTAATCCTGCCGGTCATTGAGCACAACGGCGAGGCACGGCCCCTCATGGATGCCGATCTTGAGCAACAGATCCTGAGGGCGCCGCCCGTCATTGAGAGCGCGCATGGCTTCACGCATGCGCAGAGCCGCGGCGACCGCGCGGTCCGGGGTCGGGAAGGTGGCCATCACCGCGTCCCCGATGGTCTTGACGACGGCGCCGGCCTCGCCGGCGACGATCTCGTTGAGGACGCGGAAGTGCTCTCTCACCAGGTCGAACGCCGCGAGGTCGCCGACCCGCTCGTAAAGCTCCGTAGAGCCTTTGAGGTCTGTGAACAAAAAGGTGAGGCTCGTAATCTTGAGCCGCTGCTCGACATCGATCGTGTCGGTGCCGTAAAGGTCGCGAAAGACTTGGTTGGTGAGCAGTCGCTTTGCGGTCAGGAACGGCCGGCGTCTGCCGAGAAGTTCATGGAGCTTGTCGCCCGCAATCCACAATCCGGGCAGCACCCGTGTATCCGTCCGGTTCTCGAGCGACAGGCGCAGCGGACCCGGGCGCAATGTCAGCGTGCCGGTGGGCGTGCGCAACCTGTCGAAGACGAGCGAAAAGCTCTGACGCTCGCGCGTCGGCTCGCCTTTGACATCGAGAAATTGGGTCCCGTGCGTCACCGGGTCCATGACGATGATGAATTCGGCCGGCAACTGCAGCGAAAGGAGCGCCTTCTCTCCGGGCGGTAGCTCGATTTGATCAAGGACGATTTCCTCGATCAACTGCTCGAAATCATCCGGAACGTCGATGCCAGAGCCCCAGAAGATCTGCCGAAAATACTCCGCAAAAGGAAGGTCGTGCGGATCATGCGCGGCGATCCTGCGCACCCGGCGGCTGACCGTGAATGTCACTTCGACCATCTCGTCCAGCGTCGGGCGGTAACCGGCCGCGCAAATTGCGCAGTCGTACTCGTCCTTGTTGACGCTTTTCAGCGTCGCGCTGGTGTCGAGCACGCCGCCGCAGCCGGGGCACAGCACATTCCACGACAGCTCAAACACTCCGAGCCGCGCGGCGTGCAGAAAGGCGGCGATCGCAGGTTCTTCGTCGACCGCCCGTTTCGCCGCAAAATCCAGCACGTTGATGCGGCTGAGCGCGCGATCGGGGGCGTCGCGCACCAGTTTCTCAATGGCGGCGGCCGCGGCGGGGTCGGTGGATTGCCGCAGGATCGCAAATAAGTTCTTGGCTTCGCTCATCGGGATATCTTGTGGCTAGGGGATCTCGTAGACGGCCATCTCGCCGGCGACGCCGCGGAGGGCGCGGCGGTGCGCCAGCGGAAAGAGCCCGCTGCTCTCGAGCAAATCGGAAGCTTTCGGGTGGGTGACCACCGGCCTTGTCGCCAGGATCGAACGCGACTCGGCAAGCCCTTGCACGCGCGCTGCGATATTCACCGTGCGGCCGAAGTAATCCTGCCGGTTGTCGAGCACGACCGCGAGGCATGGTCCCTCATGGATGCCGATCTTCAGCATCAGCCCGTCGCCGCCGCGCGCATCCCTGAGATTCCGCATCGCCTCACGCATCCGAAGGGCGGCCGCCACCGCGCGGTCGGGGGTCGGAAATGTCGCCATCACCGCATCGCCGCTGGTCTTGACGACGGCGCCAGCCTCGGCGGCGACGATCTCGTTGAGGACGCGGAAATGCGCTCTGACGAGATCAAAAGCGGCCAGATCGCCAACCCGCTCGTAAAGCTCGGTCGAACCCCTGAGGTCGGTGAATAAGAATGTCAAGCTCGTGATCTTCAGCCGCTGATCGACATCGATCATGTCGGCGCCATAGATGTCCCGGAAGACTTGGTTTGTGAGCAGCCGCTTGGCGGTCAAAAAAGGCCGGCGCCGGCGCAAGAGTTGTTCGAGCGGACCGCCTGCGACCCACAAACCGGGCAACACGCGAGAGTTGGTGTGGTTTTCGAAAGAGAGCCGCAACGGCCCCGGCCGCAATTCGATCGTCTCGGTGGGGGCGCCAATTTTGTCGAAGATCAGCGAGAGGTTCTGCCGCTCGCGGGTCGGTTCACCTTTGACCTCGAGGAACTGCGTCGTATGCGTCACCGGATCGAGCACGATCACCATCTCCGCCGGCAATTGCAGCGAGAGGAGGGCCTTGTCGCCGGCCGGCAGTTCGACCGTGTCGAGCGTGATTTCCTGGACAAGCCGATCGAGATCGTCCGGCAGGTGGATCGCGGAGCTCCAAAAGATCTGGCGAAAATATTCGGGGA
>Ga0126378_10003594_pt1 | contig 11739 bp, 11 predicted proteins | sample PanSoiMetPlot_23_FD_92587 | JGI IMG/M metagenome (GOLD analysis project Ga0126378, IMG submission 92587) | Tropical forest soil microbial communities from Panama - MetaG Plot_23 | ecosystem: Environmental > Terrestrial > Soil > Tropical forest > Bulk soil | place: Panama | collected 2016-02-17
ATCGCGTTCGCACCCTCGCCCCATCTCGACTACTCCTCGTGCGACATGGAGAGTCTACGTGGAATGCCACGCGTCGCATCCAGGGCCAGCTGGACCCCCCGCTATCCGATCGAGGGTTGGACCAGGCGCGTGAGCTCGCCGAGAGACTTGCTGGTCATCAACTGGCCGGTTTCTACTGCAGCGACCTGGCACGGACGCGCCAGACGGCGGACGAGATCGCCGCAACGGTGGGCATGGAGCCCACTCCCGAGCGGGGCCTGCGCGAGATCGCGCTCGGCGCCTGGGAGGGCAAGACCCGAGCTGAGCTGATGGATGAGTTTCCCGAACTCTGGGAGAGGTGGCGCCGGGAGCCCACCTGGGATGCGGTCCCGGGAGGAGAGGGTGCTGAGCCGTTCGCTCAGCGGGTGACCCGGACGCTCACCAGCATCCACGAGCGCCACCCGCACGGTGACGTCCTCTGCGTGACTCATGGTGGCGTGATCCAGGTCGCGATCCTCAACGTGGTCGGGCGCGCGAGCCATGGCATCTTTCCCTTCCTTATCGAGAACTGCTCCCTGACCGTGATCCAGAGCGCAAACGGTCGATCGGTCGTGACCACTGTCAACGACACCTGTCATTTGACCTGAGCCGATTCACGGAGCCCCCTCCACTGGCAGGGCCAAGCGCCGGCGGTGGGCCCTTTCGCCGGGTCCTGATAGGTCCAACTCACGGCAGTCGGCCCTCTCGTTATGCAAGTGATAGTCCTGGCCGGCGTTTGCGGATCTGACGTCCGTTCACCACCGTGGGGTGATAAGTTCCTGACCAACAGGGGGAGGTAAACGCGGATTGAAGGTGGGGGACCAGGAGCTGGACGGTAGTCGGCCGGGAGCCATCCCGTTCGTCGAGCCGGTGGCCGTCCCGCGCCCCGTCGCCGAAGCCTCGCTGGCCGGGGCTCCGTTCCCGCCGATCGCCGACTACGCCTTCCTCTCAGACTGCGAGGTCAACGCTCTGATCGCGCCGAGTGGAAGGGTTGAGTGGCTCTGTCTGCCCAGGCCCGACGGTCGCAGTGTGTTCGGCGCCATGCTCGATCGGGCGGCCGGCAGCTTCCGGTTCGGGCCGACCGGGGCAACGGTGCCGGCCGGCAGGCGGTACCTCCCCGGCACCCTGGTCCTGGAGACGACGTGGCGCACTCGCACCGGCTGGCTCGTAGTTCGCGACGCACTGTCGATCGGTCCCTGGTATCACGAGCGGCGCCGCTCCGGCACCCACCGGCGGCCTCCAACCGACCAGGAAGCGGAGCACATGCTGGTCCGTACCGCGCGCTGCATCGTGGGCAGGGTCGAGCTGAGCCTCGACTGCGAGCCCGTCTTCAACTACGGTGAGACGGCCGCTCAATGGGCGTACGTGGGTCAGGGCTACGACGAGGCGGTCGCCACAGGCGGTCACGACGACGTGCCGTTGAGGCTGGTCACCGACCTGAGGGTGGGCTTCGAAGGGCCAGGAGCCCACGCGACCCGAAACCTCAGGGAGGGCGAAATGGCCTTTGCGGCTCTCTGCTGGCCGCGCTCTCAGTTCTCCGCATCAGAGGAGTTCCTGGCCGAGCACCCACCGCCCAGGACGGCCGGTGACGCGTTTGAGCGGGTGGAACGGACCGCCAACTTCTGGCGCGGCTGGATCAACCACGGCGTGTTCCCGGAGCACCCCTGGCAGAGCTACCTGCAGCGCAGCGCGCTCACGCTGAAAGGCCTCACCTACGCCCCTACGGGCGCGGTTCTGGCTGCAGCCACCACCTCGCTGCCGGAGACGCCGGGTGGAGAGCGGAACTGGGACTATCGCTATGCGTGGATACGCGACTCGACCTTCATGCTCTGGGGTCTGTACACGCTGGGCTTCGCCCGTGAAGCCAACGATTTCTTCTACTTCATGGCTGACGTGGCCAAGGACGACGACGACCTCCAGGTCCTCTACGGCGTGGGTGGTGAGAAGGAGCTGGAGGAGCGCGTGCTGGAGAACCTCGGCGGCTACGCCGGGGCCCGGCCGGTTCGGGTCGGCAACGGCGCCTACCGGCAACAGCAGCATGACGTCTGGGGGGCCCTCCTCGACTCGGTCTACCTGCACATCCGGTCTCGCGACTACCTGCCCGAGCACGTGTGGCCGATACTCAAGCGGGCAGTCGAGGCCGCGATTGCCCACTGGCGCGAGCCGGACCGGGGGATATGGGAGGTGCGGGGCGAGACCAAGCACTTCACGTCTTCTAAGGTGATGTGCTGGGTGGCCGCGGACCGGGGAGCTCGGGTAGCCCAGCTGCACGGCGACGCCTGGCTGGCGGCACACTGGCGCAAGGCGGCTGACGAGATGCACGCCGAGATCTGCAAGCGCGCCGTCGACCAGCGCGGCGTCTTCGTCCAGCACTACGAGACCACAGCACTTGACGCCTCCGTCCTTCTCATCCCCCTGGTCCGGTTCCTGCCTCCAGAGGACGAGCGGGTCCGAGCCACCGTGGTGGCCATCGCCGACGAGCTCACCGAGGACGGCCTGGTGCTCCGCTACCGCGTCGAGCAGACTGACGACGGCCTTGCCGGCGAAGAGGGGACATTCACCATCTGCTCGTTCTGGCTGGTCTCGGCGCTGGTGGAGATCGGCGAGATAGCGAGAGCGCGTGAGCTCTGTGAGAAGCTGCTCTCTTACGCCAGCCCTCTGGAGCTCTACGCCGAGGAGATCGACCACCGAAGCGGCCGTCACCTCGGCAACTTTCCTCAGGCCTTCACTCACCTCGCGCTGATCAATGCAGTCGTGCATGTGATCCGTGCCGAGAGCGGCCTGGATACCGGCCAGTTCACGCCGCTCGGGCTCCCCAGCGCCTGATCCGCCCTCGAATCGGTGGATCCAGGCTAAGAGGTGCGGCCGGAAAGCCCGTCCGGATCTTTGGCGCTCATGCGGCCCATCTCCCGCGTTGCCTTCTGCGCTCCTCGCTGCGCGTATGTTGAATACGCTCACTCCGGTGTTCCCCACCCCACGAAACCCACGGGTTTCGCGGGGACCCCGAGACGGCGGCTCCTTGGATCTGGGCCTGAGCACCAAATCTCTCGGCCAGGTTTCCGGCCGCACCTCTAGTAACCTGCGAGGGGCGATGACCTCTGCCGATCAGGCTTCTTCCTGGGATGCCGCGCTGGCTGGGCTGAGCTCACCGCCGCCGCTGCTGCAGTCCTGGGGCTACGGTGAGGTCCAGGCGCAGGAGGGTTGGATGGTCGAGCGGCTCATCCTGCCTGGCGGCGCCAGAGCGCTGGTGCTGCTCCAGGGAAGAGGGCCTTTCACGTGGGCATATGTTCCGCGGGGGCCGGTGCCGGCAACTCTGGAAGCGATCGGCACTCTGCAGGCGTGGGCCACGGAGCGCCGCCTGGCCCGGCTTCGTGTCGAGCCTGAGAGCACCGTTGCCCTGGGGGCGCAGCTGTGCGAGCTGGGTTTCCGCCCTGCACCCACCTTCCATCCGCAGCACACGCGGATCGTGCGACTGGGCGTCGAAGACGCGATGCTGGCAAGCTTCAAGCCCAAACACCGCTACAACATCCGCCTGGCTCTCAAGCGAGGTGTGACCGTCGAGGTCGGCGCCGACCCAGCCGAGCTGTGGCGCCAGAGCCGGGGAACCGAGCAGCGCCAGGACATTTCACTGCTCAGTGAGGCGCAGTACCGGCGGCGTCTGGAGCTGCTTCCGGCCTGCCGGACCTACGTTGCCCGCTACGACGGCGAGGCGCTTGCAGCGATCCTGGTGGCCTGGTTCGGGGGCAGGGCCTATTACCTGTTCGGGGGATCCGTAGGCGTCAAGCGCGAGCTGATGCCCGCCTACGCCGTGCAGTGGGCCGCGTTGAGAGACGCGGCGCGCTGCGGCTGCCGTGACTACGATCTCTGGGGGGTGCCACCCAGCCCCGATGACGCCGAGCACCCCTGGCGCGGTCTCTGGCAGTTCAAGGCCGGTTTCGGTGGGGATCTCGTCGAGTACTGCGGCGCGTGGGACCTCGTCCTCACTCCATGGGCGGAACGGATTGACGGCGTCACTCGTGGCGCGCGCCGTCTGGCCGGTCGTCTTCGCCCTTGAGTCCGGTACCCGACGTCGTGCCCAAACGCCGTCCGAGGCTGCTGACCTCGAATGTAGAGTCTTCAGCGGATGGACGAATCCCCGCTCCGGCTGGTCTTGATCGCGGACCCCGACTCGCGCCTGCGGAGCGAGATCAGGGAGGCCTTCCGGCAGGACGGTTTCGAAGTGGCCGAGGCCGCCACCGGCGAGGAGACCCTGGCCAAGTTCGAGAAGCGCCGTCCCAGTGTCGTGCTGCTCGAAGTCGACCTGCCGGACATGTCCGGTTTCGATGTCTGCCGGGAGCTGCGTCGCCGCGGAGGCCTGGTGCCCGTCATCCTGATCAGCTCGAGGTCCGAGGAGGCAGACGTGGTGGTCGGGTTGGAGATCGGCGCCGACGACTACGTCACCAAGCCGGTGAGGCTGCGCGAGCTGACCGCGCGTGTGGCAGCCAACCTCCGGCGCGCTCGCATCGACGGGCCAAAGTCAGAGCGGGTGCGAATGCAGTTCAAGGACCTGCTGATCGACCTGAACGAGCGCCGAGTGGTGCGACAGGAGCAGGAGATCACGCTCACGCACACCGAGTTCGAGCTCCTGTCGCTGCTGGCCGCAAACGCCGGTAAGGCGCTGTCGCGGGAGCGGATTCTGAAGCACATCTGGGGCCAGGACCACCCCGGGGACATCGAGACGCGCGTGATCGACGTCCACGTCCGCAATCTGAGACGCAAGATCGAGCTGGAGCCCAGCCGGCCCTTCTACGTGCTGGCGGTGCCCGGCATCGGCTACCGGTTCACCAACGCCCGGGCCGACAGCTGAGCGTACAGCGCCAGCAGCGCATCCAGGTTCTTGGCCAGCGAGAAGCGCTCGAGCGCGCGCTCCCTGGCCAGCTGGCCGAGGAGAGCACAGACCTGGGGCACCTCGACGAGCAGCCGGATGGCCGCCCGCAGCTCCGCCTCCAGGTGGCGGGGGTCGAGCAGGATGCCGGCTCCCCTGAGCCCGTCGCCGTCACTCCCTACGTCGGTCGCCACCGTGGCCGCGCCGCAGGCCATCGCCTCCAGCATCGCCAGAGAGAGCCCCTCCACGGTGGAGGGAAGGAAGAACGCGTCGGAGGCACGCAGGATGTTGATCCGCTCGCCCTCGTCTGTGACCACGCCCTTAAAGACGATCCGCGGGTCAGCGTAGCGGCGCTCCAGACGCCGTCGCTCGGTGCCGCCGCCGACAATCACGAGGCGTGCCGTAGACGGCGGCTCGACTTCGAGGAACGTCGACAGCAGTACGTCCACGTTCTTCTCCGGATCAAGCCTCCCCACATAGCTGAACAGCCGCTCCGCCGCCAGCTCTTTGCACTTGCCGGACGGCCCTGGACTGTAACGATCGACGTCGACCCCGTTGGGCAGCACATGGATCACCTCGCGGGGCACCCCGAGGCCGACCAGGATGGCTCGCTGGGCCTCACCGAAGATGATCACCGCATCGCAGTCCGCCAGGGCCTGCGCATAAAGCCGATAGACGGCTGACGTGATGCCCCCCCAGACCGAGAAGCGGCTGTCGAAGGGCACGTGGAAGGTCGCCACGATCGGAATTCCGAGCTGGTGGCAGAGCTGAGGCAGGTTGAAGTCAAGGCTGGAGAATGCCAGCGAGACGTGGACGAGATCCACGCCGTGGGTGCGCAGCAGATTGAGCAGCTTGCGCTTCCCACCTGGCGGGGAGAGGACAAAGCGGTGGGAGACCGAGAAAGCGTCGAGCGCGATCGACTGCTCGTCGTCCGCCTCATCCCTGGCGTGGTGGAAGAAGACCACCTCGACACCGCGCTCCCGCAGCCCGGCTGTGGTCTCACGAGAGTACGTGATGATGCCGTCGGCGCCGGTCTTGGAGCGGTGGCCCAGCCACGCCACGCGTAGGGGCTGGTTCACTGGGGCACCTCGGGAACACGTGCCGGCGGGCTCTGCGGGACGGGACAGGAAGCGGAGCCTCCCCGCCTCGAGAGGTCTGGCCGAAGCTCCGCCAGCGGTCTCAGCACGAACTCCCGCTCGAACAGGCCTGGGTGAGGGATGACGAGGTCGGGGTCGTCCACCCTTTGGCAGCCGAACAGCAAGATGTCCACGTCGATCTCGCGCGGCCCCCAGCGGTAGCTGGGCGTTCGCCCGACCGCCGTCTCCACAGCCTTGACCACTTCCAGGAGCTCCCGCGGCCCGCGTGTCCACTCCACCTCGACCACCTGATTCAGGAAGCGGGGCTGGTCGGTAACGCCGAACGGCTCGGTCTCATGAATGCCGCTCTGCCGCAGCAACCTCGCTCCCGCCCCAGCGAGCAGCCGCCGCGCCTCGGCCAGATTGCGATCGCGGTCGCCGAGGTTGGAACCCAGGCCGAGGTAGGTAAGCGTCATCGCTCCACCCTCAGCGCCTCGGCAACCCTGGCAACCGCCAGCATCTCGGGCACGTCGTGGACCCGGATGATGTCGGCGCCACGCAGGATGGCCGCGGTCACCGCCGCTGCCGTGCCCCACACTCGCATGGCCATCTCCTGCCCGAACAGCTTGCCCAGGAAGGACTTGCGGGATGGCCCGACGAGGATCGGACAGCCGAGGGTGCGCAGCTCGTCGAGGCGGCGCAGCACGATCAGGTTCTGCTCTGCCGTCTTGCCGAACCCGATCCCAGGGTCCAGGATCACCCGCTCTTGCGGCACGCCGGCGCTCACTGCCCTGCGCAACGATTCGGCCAGGCCATCGCGCACGGCGGCGACCATGTCGCCTGGATACCCCTTGCCTTCTTGATTGTGCATGAGGACCAGATGCAGGCCGCGCTCGGCCGCCAGAGTTGCGATGCCGGGCGCACGCTGCAGGCCCCAGATGTCGTTGACGATCGTGGCGCCGGCGTCGGCAGCTGCCCTGGCAACCTCCAGCTTGCTGGTGTCGATGGAGACGGTCAGCCCTTCGCGGGCCAGCGCCCCGACCACCGGCACCGCCCGCTTGATCTCTTCGCGGGTGGTCACGGGGCTGTGCCCGGGACGGGTGGACTCACCACCTACGTCCACAATCTGGGCGCCGGCTTGGGCCATGGCCAGGCCGCGTGCCACCGCAGCCCGATGGTCTGTCAGCCCGTCACCGCTGAACGAGTCCGGCGTGACGTTCACGATTCCCATGACGCTGACCGCGCCCATGAGCTCAGTATGCTCAGCCTGGCGATGCGACTGTCTCTGCTCTCCGCAGGCGTGCGTGGAACGGCGGTACTGGCTGGAGGGGACTTCGATGTGCGCCGGGTGGTTCAAGACTCGCGACTCGTCAAGCCCGGAGACCTGTTCGTGGCCGTCCGCGGCCTGCGCGCGAACGGCCACGACTTCGCCGCCGCGGCCGCGGCAAGTGGCGCCGCCGTGGCCCTGCAGCGCCCGATGCCACTGCCCCCCGGCACGCCACAGATCAGATTGACCGACACGCGCTGGGGCCTCGGCGAGCTGGCGGCGGTCCTCCACGGGCGGCCGGCTCGCCGGCTCAAAGTGATCGGAGTCACCGGCAGTGCCGGCAAGACCACGACGACTCACCTGACGGCACACGTTCTGGGTTCGGCGGGGCTGCCGGCGGGATACCTGAGCACCGTCGCCAACTCCGCCGGGACGGCGCGCGACAACGAGTCCGGTCAGACCACCATGGATTCCCCCGACGTGCAGGCCTGGCTGGCTCTGATGGTGGAGCAAGGCATGGCGGCCGCCGTGATCGAGGTCAGCTCGCACGCCCTCGACCAGGGTCGCGTGGCGGGCTGCGAGTTCGACGTTGCCGCCTTCACCAACGTCGGGTGCGACCACCTCGAGTACCACAGCGGCCCAGAGGCCTACCTGCGTGCCAAGGCACGCCTGATCGAGCTCTGCGCCAGCGCCGCCGACAAAGGGGTGCCCAAGACGGCCGTGCTGAACCACGACGACGGCTCGTACGAGCCGCTCGCGGCCATTCCGGTGGCGGGGCGGCTGACCTACGGGATCGATCGCGAGGCCGACCTGCGCGCACTCGATCTGGCGCCGGCCAACGGCGGAGTATGCTTCCGGATGGTCATACCGGCGGCGTCTGCGGACGTCAGGCTGAGCCTGCCCGGCAGATTCAACGTGTCAAATGCGCTCTGCGCCGCCGCCTGCGGCCTGACTCTCGGGCTTCCGCTGGAACGGGTGGCGGCGGGGCTCTCCAGCTTCCCGGGCCTTCGCGGCCGTCTGGAGCGGATCGATCTGGGTCAGCCATTTTCCGTGTATGTCGACTTCGCCCACTCGGCTGTCGCCCTTGCAGGCGTGCTGGAGGAGCTGCGGTTCAGGACGACCGGCAGGTTGCTCGCCGTCTTCGGGGCTAGCGCGCGCTCCGGCGGGCACGATCCGGCCGGAATGGGGAGGGCGGCTGCCCGGAATGCCGACTTCTTCGTGATCACGACCGACGACCCTCTGGCCGCTGACCCGGCCAAGCTGGCACGCCAGGTGGAGGCCGGCGCCCAGGGCCGGGATCGCGGACGTGACTACGAGGTCGTGCTGGATCGGAGGTCCGCGATCCGGCTCGCGCTGGAGCGGGCGCGGCCGGGCGATGTCGTGCTACTGGCCGGCAAGGGGCACGAGCGGACCATGATGCTCGCCGATGGGCCCGTGCCCTGGGATGAGCGTGGAGAGGCGGAGCAGGCGCTGCACGAGCTCGGGCTCGCGGCGGCGCAGCCCCAGTAGTCGCGAGATTCGCGGGCGCGGCTCCGTGGAGGCAGGCACTGATTCGTGGCACGTCATCGGGCCTGGAACGCCGGCGAAGACTCGATGAGGGCGGACTGGAGGCGTCTGAGCAACCTGTCAGCCAGAATTGGTCGGCGGCTGCAGCAAAAGCGGACCAAATGTGGTCGGATGGCCCACTCGGTTGTCCTTGAAAGGGCGCTTTTCCGGCAGTCGTCCACTTGCGGTTCAGTTGCGCCCAGGCCCGGGCCGGACGGTCGCGGTGCTCTAACCGCCGCCCACCATCCGCACGATTTCGACCACGTCACCGTCGGTCAGGGTGGATGCCGCGTAGGTGTCGCGCTGAAGGATCTCGCCGTTGACCTCGACCGCGATGGCGCGAGAATCGATACCCAGCTCACGGACGTAGTCGAGCAGCGGGATTGGCCCAGGCAGTTCCACCGACTTGCCGTTCACGCGCAGCTCGATCATCTCCGGTCGAAGTATCCGATCGCGGCGAAGCCCGCAGCACCCTGGTCCATGCAGGCGGCCGCCCTCACGGCGTCGACGCCGCCGATCGCAAGCACCGGGATCGCGACGGACCGCGCCACCTCTCGCAGGGCCTCTAGCCCCGCGGCCGGCTGTCCTTGATGAGAGGCGCTGGCGAAGACCGGCCCGAACACGACGTAGTCGGCGCCCTGAGCCTCGGCCTGCACGGCGGAGTCCGTCGAGTGCACCGAGCGCCCCAGCAGCCTGGCGGCGCCCAGAAGCCGGCGGGCAGCCGCCACCGGCAGGTCAGCCTCTGGCAGGTGCGCCCCGGCGGCCGCAACAGCGAGCGCCAGGTCGACGCGGCCGTTGATGACCACTGGCACTGGCGCCTCGGTGACCAGCCGGGCCGCCTCTCGCTCGAGCGTGCGCACGGTCGCATCCAGGTTGCGAAGCTGCAGCACGGTGGCCCCGAGCTCGACCGCCCGCAGGCCCGTGTCCGCTTCCCGGACGACCGCCATAGCGATCGGGGTTGAAAGGCCACTCAGTTTCGCGGCGAGATCCCTGTCAGGGGCGAGCTGGCGGACGCATAGGGCAGACGGGGGATGCGGCCGGCCAGGAAGCTCTTGCGGCCGGCTTCGACACCGAGCCGGATCGACTCCGCCATGAGCAGCGGCTTCTGGGCAAGGGCCACGGCGGTATTGACCAGCACGGCGTCCGCGCCCAGCTCCATGGCCAGAGCGGCGTCGCTGGCCGATCCGATGCCCGCGTCGACGACCACGGGGACGTGAGCGCGCTCGATGATCAGCTCGATCTGACGCTGAGTGACCAGGCCCTGGCCGGACCCGATGGGCGAGCCCAGCGGCATCACCGTGGCGCACCCGACGTCTTCCAGGCGCGTGGCCAGAATGGGGTCGGCGTTGATGTACGGCAGGACCGTGAAGCCCTCCTTCACCAGCGTCTCAGCGGCCCCCAGCGTCTCCACGGGGTCCGGCAGCAGGTAGCGGGGGTCCGGAATGACCTCCAGCTTCACCCAGTCGGAGAGCCCCATCGAGCGGGCGAGACGGGCGATCCGGATGGCCTCGGCAGCGGTCTGGCAGCCGGCGGTGTTGGGCAGGATCCGGTAGCGCCGCCAGTCGATCACGTCCAGGATCGTCTTCCTGCTCGGGTCGTCGAGGTCGAGCCGGCGCAGGGCAACGGTCACCAGCTCGCAGCCGGAGGCTTCGAGCGCGCCGAGCATCTCGCCGTCGTCCTGATACTTGCCCGTACCCAGGAACAGGCGCGAGCGGAGCTCGACGCCGGCGATGACCAGGGCGTCCACCGATTGAGGCGTCTGGGTGGCACCCAGAGTGGCTGCGCTCATGACATTTCCCTCCGCTGGCATTACCCAGTTCAGGTGTTTGGCGGTCGGCCGGACGGCCCTCTCAGCCCCAATCGGAGCTCCCGCTTTCCTTTGCAGTGGATTGTACGCGCGGTCGTGGCCTCGCAAAAGCTCGAGAGCGCACGCGCTGGGGCTCTCAACCGAGGGGCCGTTTGGCGGGGACACCCGGCCGGCGCGGGTACGCGGCGGGCGTGGGCGAGATCTTGGGAACGACCACGATCACGCCCCGGTGGCGGGCGGCGCTGGGCGCGGGAATCACCGCCTGCTCGCCGCCCCCGAGGGCGGCGATGGCTCGGGAGGCATCCTCCACCTCGCCCTTCATCGCCAGCAGGCGGCCTCCTACACGAACAAGCGGCAGGCAGAGCTCGGCCAGCACCGGCATCGGCGCCAGTGCCCTGCAGGTCGCCACGTCGAAAGCCTCGCGCAGGTGGCCCCGGCCCGCGATCTCGGCCCGCTCGGCCACCACGTCAACGTCCAGGCCGAGGTGGGCGGCGGCGTGTGTCAGGAAGGCCGCCTTGCGCCGGTCGGCCTCCAGCAGCGTGACCCGGAGCTCCGGTCGCGCGATCTTCAGGGGCAGACCGGGCATCCCTCCTCCAGAGCCCACGTCGACGAGCGAGTGGGCGTTGCCAAGATGATCGAGCAGCACCAGTGAGTCCTCGACCAGCGGCTCCGGCCGCCCGCTGACGAGCCCAGGCCACGAACCGAGCAGTAAGACGTACTCGCGCAGCGTAGGGCTGCGCCCGAAAAGCCCGTCCGGATCTTTAGCGCTCATCCACCCCACGAAGCTGGCTTCGTGGGGACCCCGGATGCGGCCCATCTCCGGCGCGCCATTCCCCGCAAGCGGGGACCCCCAAGCAAGCTTCTGCGCTCCTCGCTGCGCGTATGTTGAATACGCTCACTCCGGTGTTCCCCACCCCACGAAACCCACGGGTTTCGCGGGGACCCCGAGACGGCGGCTCCTTGGATCTGGACCACCTACTTGGCCACCTCCTCCAATCGGTCTATCGGCGGGATGCCCGGGGGCCCTCGGTCAGGATCCGAATTCGGGCCCGCGTGCTCGAAGCAACAGTGCGCGACCCTCTGGTCGGGCCCCGACGCCAGACTGAGCCACGGGCTCTACGCCCAAGGTGGATCGGCGTCACAGGCAGCCCGCCCCATTTTC
>Ga0126378_10003595_pt1 | contig 11737 bp, 7 predicted proteins | sample PanSoiMetPlot_23_FD_92587 | JGI IMG/M metagenome (GOLD analysis project Ga0126378, IMG submission 92587) | Tropical forest soil microbial communities from Panama - MetaG Plot_23 | ecosystem: Environmental > Terrestrial > Soil > Tropical forest > Bulk soil | place: Panama | collected 2016-02-17
CAAAAGTGCCCCGCTCGTGACTGCGCAGTCGTCTCCACTTTCCGTCACGATGACGTCTCCGCACATCAGCCATCCGCTGACCGCCGAAGGCACGATCATCGGCACGTTCCAGTACATGTCGCCCGAACAGATCGAAGGCCGCGAGGCCGATGCGCGCAGCGACATCTTCAGCTTCGGAGCGGTGCTCTACGAGATGACCACGGGCAAGCGCGCGTTCGAAGGAAAGAGCCAAGTGACTGTAGCGTCGGCGATCTTGGAGAAAGAGCCTGATCCTGTTACATCGCTCCAGCCACTGGCTCCTCCGGCGCTGCAGCACGTGATTCAAACCGCGCTGATGAAGGATCCGGAGTCGCGTTGGCAGAGCGCAGCCGACGTCGCGCGGCAGCTGCGCTGGATGAGTTCGCCCGATTCCTCGGCGAGCGCGGCGCGCGCACATATCAGCGCGCCCCATCCGCGCCGCCAGGAACGCATCATTTGGGCTCTGCTGACGGCCTCATTACTTGGGCTGCTTCTTTGGTTTGCGTACTTCAATCGTCCACACCCGCGAGTGATTCGCGCCTCCATCATGGCGCCCCCCGGCACGGGCTTCGAATTCATGGGGGATTTCTCGGGTCCGCCCGTCGTCTCTCCGGACGGAGCCAGAATCGCGTTCGCCGCGCATCCACCCAAAGAAAGAAACGCACTCTGGATCCGTCGTCTCGATACCGCTACGGCCGACAAGCTGCCCGGGACCGAAGGTGCCGCGTGGCAATTCTGGTCGGCCGACGGGAAGTGGCTGGGCTTCTTTGCCGACGGCAAGCTCAAGAAGACTTCCGCTGCCGGCGGTCCCGTCACGATCCTTGCCGACGCTCCGAACCCTCGTGGCGGCGCGTGGAGCCCGGACAACGTGATCCTGTACACACCGGACTATCGCGACTCCCTCTGGAAAATCAATGCCGGAGGCGGCGACGCCGCTCGCGCGACACAACTCGATCTGGCGAAGCACAGTACGCACCGCTGGCCCACTTTCTTGCCCGACGGAAAGCACTTCCTCTTCCTCGCCACGAATCACGCCGGGGGCCGGCGTGAGGATAACGGCGTCTACATGGGATCACTCGACAGCCCGGCGAGCAGGTTGGTTCTGGTTTCCGACGCCGCCGCACTGTACTCGTCGGGATACCTGCTGTATCACCAGCAAAATGCGTTGATGGCACAGAAATTCGATCCGGACCGTGGCACGCTCTCGGGAGAAGTACTCACCATCGCCAACGACGTGCAGCACGACTCCGGAACCTTCCACACGATTTTTTCGGTCGCGCAGAATGGTGTGCTGGTGTACGAGCCGGGAGCCAATACGGTTGGCGACACCATTGCCCTGTGGATGAACCGCGACGGCAAGGTTCTCGGTCAAGTCGCTGAGCCTGCCACTTACAAGGGAGGGGTTCTGTCTCCTGATGGAAAGCGCCTGGCCATGGCGATGGGAGAACCGAGACCGGACATCTGGATCCTCGACCTGCAACATGGCTCGCGCATGCGTCTGACCTTCGACGAGGCCACGCATCAGATGCCGGCATGGTCGGGGGATGGAAAGCGCGTCGCTTACATGTCACAGGTAGGCGCCTTCATCATGGCGGGAACAAGCCTGCATGCGAAACAAGCGGACGGTAGCGGGCAGGAAGAACTGCTGCTTGCTTCCAAGGATCTCTCGCCGGGCCAAGTGACAGTGACTTGGCCGCAGTGGACGCCGGATAACAAGTACCTGATCTATATGCTACAGTCGGGCCCCTCGGGTGCGACCATCTGGGCCCTGCCGAACTCGCCGGGCGCAAAGCCACAGGCAGTCGTGAAACCCGAGTCGGGGGTCGGCAAAGTCACTTTCTTCCGCATCTCGCCCGATGGCCGCTGGCTGGCCTACAGCTTCAATGACGGCACTCACGAGGAAGTTTATGTCACGGCATTTCCCAGCGGCCAGGGGCGATGGCAGATTTCACGCGCGGGCGGGACGTACCCGATCTGGAGCCGTGACAGCAGCGAGGTTATCTACTTATCCGTCGACGGTCACCTGACGGCGACGCAGGTGAAACCCCATGCCGATACCTTTGACGTAGGAAACACCGAAGCCTTGTTCGAGATGCGCAATACCTTTGCACTCGGATCACCGTTCGATGTAACTCCCGACGGGCGCTTCATGATCCTCACCCAGCCCGAAGGGTCTGCCCTGCCAATGACTCTCGTTCTCAACTGGACCAACGATCTGAAGTAAGCCAGCACTGGTTCCGGTCTGACAACCATCCTTCGTCGAGATGGCCCATCCTCTAAGTCACAAATATATTATCTTTTAGATAATTTTGCGATACGATCGTTTATAGGCCTTCCCGAAAATGCCGGGTGGACCTCCACCATGGTCCACCCACTGCAAACGCACTGTGGGACTCTACAACATAGCCAGCGGGCATTTTACGTTATGTCACTCAGGTGATTTTCAATCACTTGCGAGCGCTCTACGAACTTTCAATAACTTAGCTCGAAGTGAATCAAATTGAGACGCGCGGAAAGCCAAACGTCCTCGAGGATCGCCCTTCCCATCGGCAGGCAACTGATGCGCTTGAACCGTCACACCGTCTGCCCGGGCTTCATCTCGAGGACTTCGAACTCCGGAGCGAGTTTGTGCAACTCGCTCGGACGTCCGGTTAAGACCGGGAAGGTTGCGAAGTGCATCGGGATAATGGTCTTGGCCTGCAGAAGTTTCGCAGCATACGCGGCTTCGCGCGGCGACATGGTGTAGTGATCCCCGATCGGCAGCAAGGCAATCTCGGGATTGTAGAGATCGTGAATGATCTTCATGTCGCCGAAGACGTTGGTGTCGCCGGCATGGTAGATCTTCACGCCGTTTTCAAATTCAATCACGTAGCCGACGGCTTCGCCGCCGTAGAGAAGCTGGTCGCCGTCCTGAATGCCGCAGGAGTGATCGGCGTGCACCATGGTGACTTTGATGTCGGCTACTTTCACAGTTCCGCCTTTGTTCATGTCGATCACGTTCTTCAGGCCCTTCTTTTCGAGCCAGCCGCCGAGTTCCGGAATCGCGACCACCGTCGGTTGGTGTTTCTTGCCGATCTCGACGGCGTCGCCGATGTGATCGTTGTGCGCATGCGTGACCAGCATGACGTCGAGCTGCTTGATGTTTTTCTCGCTGTCGGGGCAAGCGGGATTGTTCATGACCCAGGGGTCGATGAGGATAATTTTGCCGCCGGGAGTTTGAATGCGGAAGGTCGCGTGTCCAAGCCAGGTAAGTTTGATGCCTTTGAGATTCATGGAAATCGCTTTCAGCTGTCAGCTCTCAGCTTTCAGTTATTGAATGAAAGAATGGTTGTGATTGGTCGTTGGTCGCGGGTCCTTGGTCGTTGGTGCTTGGTCGTTGGCGGTTGGCGGTGCTTGTTTGATTGCGGTTGGTGCTCTTGTGGCTTCGTCTCATCGCTCGGTTAGTGGCTCGCAAGGGTTGTTTGGTTGGCGAGGAAAACAGTATTGTAGGAGATTTTTGTGGTGACTGGCGACTGGTGACTGGCGACGGACGACTGCCTTTAGAGATTTTTCTGGGTGCATCGGCGGATTTTCTGTTACAAATTCTGCCGTGTCGGAACTGAAAGTCCTCATCACGCGCGATCAGATCGCGGAAAAAGTCAGAGAACTGGGCGCGCAGATCACGCGCGACTTCGCTGGGCAATCGGTGATCCTTGTGGGTGTGCTCAAAGGTGCCGCGGTGTTTCTTGGCGACCTCGCGCGGCAGGTGCAACTCGACGCCACTTTCGACTTCATTGGTGTCTCGAGCTACGGAAACCGGCCGAGCCCCACGCATGAATTGAAGCATGGCTGGGATTCGACCGGCGAGGTCCGTGTCACCAAGGACGTCGATCAGTCGATGGAAGGCAAGAACGTCATTCTGGTGGAAGACATTCTCGATACGGGCCTGACTCTGACCTTCTTGAAGAAATTGTTCCTCGCGCATAAGCCAAAAGCGTTCAAGATCGCGGCACTGCTCGACAAGCCGTCGCGGCGAAAGATGCCGATCGAGGGTGATTACGTCGGGTTCAAGATCCCAGACGAGTTTGTCGTGGGTTACGGACTCGATTACGCCGAGCGCTATCGCAACTTGCCGGATGTGTGCGTGGTGCCTCGCGATTAGTCGATTCCGCCATCAACGGTCGTTCCCAGGTTAGCGCCCAAAGACGGACGCGAACCTGGGGCAGCATCATTCTCAGACACCAGCATTTCTCAGGGATTTCTATCTCATGCCTGCGACCGCTTGGAAGTGCCGGACGAAAGCGCTTCTACTTGGGCTTGCTGCTTGCAGGGGCGGGGGCGGGAGCGATCTGCACTTCCACCGCGGGCTTCTTATCCGATTTCGTCATGTCAACTGACACCACACGCATGCGGCCGTCGGCGTCGCGGGACGTGACGGTGTTGGATCCGTTCGTTCCACTCACTGCACTCTGTTCGGAACCCGTCGATCCCACCGTGACTTGAAGACCGGCGTCCGGATTGCCGGGATTGACCTGCTCGGTCTGCTGGCGCGAGTTTGATCCTGCCTTCGATGAATCACGGCTCGTGGTGACGCGCTGCACGAGGTGCATGGTGCCATCGGACGACGCCCCGGGAATATCTTTCGCATAATTCTCGACAATACTCTGCGTGGCGCCGGAGCCATCGCGCGATTCCTTGCTTACCATACGCGAGACCTCCGAGAGGTGGCCACTGCCGTCATCGCGAGCGACGTGTTCTTCACTGGTGCGGTTCTTGCCATCGTCGGTGATGGTGCCGTTTTTGCGTTCACCCAGTTGCCAGTGGCCGGCGCCGTCGGAGAGCGAGGTCGACTTTTCAAACTTCACGGTGTGGTCGTCGACACGGTCACGGCGCTCCTGCGTCTGCGCGGAGGGCACGAGCCTTCCGTCCACGCCGGGGAGATAGGTCGTCGTCTTCGTTTCCTCGACATTCTTGCCGAGCTTCGCGGTGTCTTCCTCCTGGCGCTGCACGACGGAGAGGCGGCCGTTGGCGTCAGGGTTCGAGGTCGAGCGGACGATTTTCGACCCGCCGTCGGGCTGATCGTGGCGCTCTTCGTCGGTGACCTGGGTCAGGATGCGGTTCCCATTGCTGTCGCGGCCGTAGGTGCGGACGGTGGTTCGGGTAGTAGAGGTGTCGACCCGCGTGGTCTCGCGCTCGATCTCCTGGTAGGGCTGGTACGAGCCTGAGCGCTGGATCTCGGTGGTCTGTTTGTCGACGGTGTGATTTCCAGTTTTAGTGTGGCCCTCGGTGGTGCGAGTACGGCTACCGATATTCGAATCGGAAGTTTCCGTGGTCGAACTCCAGGATTGATTCGAATTGCTTGAGTTTGCGTCGGAGTTCTGCGATTGCGCGGGCGCCATCGTCGCAAAAACGATGCACGCAAATAGAGTTGCTGCAATCTTCAATGAGAAAGTCTGCGAAGACGTCGTGGATCGAACGCAAGGAACGCTTTGGGCAGCAATCGCCATCCACATACCGATATTTTCTCTCTGGCGTGTCGCAGTGTCCAACGAAAGGAATGGTCTCCAAAGGCGCCTACGGTGTTGCTTTTCTGTGAACCCCACGCTGGTTGTAGGCAAGGGTGTGCGCCCGATGCGGCTGATATCATAATCGCAGTGGATTCCGTCACAACCAAAACCGAGCCTCAGATCAAGGTGGAACCCTTGCTTCTGGAGGTTGCTGATGTGGTTAACACCACACTCGACCTTGACACTACTCTGCGCCGGGTGGCGGAACTCGTGCGCCGCGTCATCAATTACGAAATCTTCGCCATTCTTTTGCTCAACGAGCGCACGCAGGAGCTGCGCTTCCGTTTCCAGATCGGCTATCCGCGCGAGTATGCCGACCGCGCGCGGATCAAGGTCGGGCAAGGAGTGACGGGACGCGCTGCGCAAACGCGGCAAGCGATTCTGGTGGAAGACGTCACGAAGGATCCCGACGCCGGTTACATCGAAGCCGTCCCGAATGTGCGCTCGGAACTGGCAGTTCCGCTGATCATCAAGAACCGTTTGATCGGCGTGATCGATTTGGAAGCGCGCGAAGCGGGCTATTTTACCGAAGAGCACTCGCGGCTGCTGACGCTGATCGCTTCGCGCATGGCTGTCGGCATCGAGAATGCGCAGCTGTATACACGCAGCACGCGACAGGCGCGGACGCTGTTGCTGCTCAACGAGATCGCGCGCGAGTTGACGTCGATCCTGAACGTCGATGAATTGCTGAAGCGGATCGCGGAGTTGCTGAACCGGATCATCGATTACCAGATGTTCAGCATCCTGCTGGTGGACGATACCGGGCAAAGCTTGCGGCACCGGTTCTCGCTGCGCTTTCAGGAAAACATCCATCTGAAGCACGATATCCCCTGGGGAAAAGGGATTGTGGGTGCGGCTGCCTCAGAGAAAGCAGCGGTGCTGGTGCCTGATGTGAGCAAGGACGCCCGCTACGTCGCCGCGAATCCGGAGACAAAGTCGGAGCTGGCGGTGCCGCTGATCTACAAGGACAAAGTGATTGGCGTGCTCGATCTGGAACATACGCGGCGCGGATTCTTCACCGAAGATCACAAGCGAACGTTGACGACGCTGGCAGCGCAGATTGCGATCGCGCTGGAAAATGCGCGCCTTTACGAGCAGATTGCGCGGCAGGAACGGCGACTGGAGCGTGATCTGCAGGTTGCGCGAGAACTTCAGATCCGGCTGCTGCCGGAGGCGATGCCGAAGGTGGCGCATCTGGAAGTTGCGGCGAAGTTTTCACCGGCGCGAACGATTGGCGGCGATCTGTACGACTTCATTCCCTATTCGTTGTCGCGCTTAGGGATTGTTATTGGCGATGTGAGCGGGAAGGGCGCACCCGCAGCGATCTACGCGGCGCTGGTCAGCGGAATATTGCGATCGCATGCACCCATCGAACCGGCTCCGGCGGAGATGCTCTCGGCGGTGAACTTCTCGCTGGGCGAGCGGCGCATCGAGGCGCAATACATCTGCCTGCTCTATGCGGTATGGGACGATCAGAGACGTACGCTGCAGGTGGCGAATTCCGGATTGCCGCGCCCGTTGTTCGTGCACGATGGCAAGATGGAAGTGATCGAGGCAGCCGGCATCCCGCTGGGACTGTTCGACGAGGCGGAGTACGACGAGTTCACCTTCAAGGCGAAGCCTGGCGATATTTTCGTGTTCTTCAGCGACGGGATACTCGATGCCACCAATCGTGCCGGCGATATGTTCGGGCGCAGCGGCGTGGAGCGCGTGATTTCGGCCTGCGGCGAGCAGTCACCGGATTGCATCGTGAATTCACTTTTCCAGGCAGTCGAGGAACACGCGGCGGGTGAAGTCACGTTCGACGACCAGACCGTGGTGGCGATCAAGGTGAAAGGGAGCACGCCCAAGCGCAAGTGAGCTCGATTTCCCCAACTTCCGCAAAGCCTGCTTACGGATTCGCGTACCGCGCAGTGCGCAAGGGGCTGCTGCGGCGAGCAGCGGGCGACGTGATGTACTGCGATGACGTAGCGATCCCTAAACTCGCTGAGAAATACGCAACCCCGCTTTACGTGTATTCGGCGACGATGATTCGCGAGCGCATGCACACCTTTCAGCAGGCGTTTCGCGGCGTCCGTCACACGGTGTGCTACTCCGTAAAAGCTAATTCGAACTTGAGCATCCTCCGTCTGCTGGCCGGAATGGGATGCGGATTCGATGTTGTGTCGGGCGGCGAACTGGCGCGCGTGCTGGCGGTCGACCGACGAGCGGCGCGGAATGTCGTCTTCTCAGGCGTTGGAAAAACACGCGAGGAAGTGATCGCAGCGCTAAAGGCGGACATCCTGTTGTTTAACGTCGAGAGCGAATCAGAGCTGTGGGTGCTGGCAGAGTGCGCGGCGCAGACCAAAAAGCAAGCGCGAGTGGCGTTCCGGGTGAATCCGGATGTTCCGGCAAATACGCATCCCTACATTTCGACTGGCCTGCACAAGCACAAATTCGGCGTGCCGATCTTTGAAGCGAGGGAACTGTACGCGAAGGCTTCCGGGACGCGGCACCTGCTGGTGGCGGGCGTAAGTGTGCATATCGGCTCGCAGATCACCGACGTAGCACCGTTTGGGGCAACGATGGAGCGGGTGGCTGAATTGGTGCGGCAACTGCGCGACGACGGGCACGCGATCGAGTACGTGGATGCCGGGGGCGGGCTGGGAATCGTGTATGAAGGCAGGCAGCAGCCTTTCTCCGATCACGTTACTCGATACGCCGAGGCGTTGCTGAGGCCATTGCGCGGACTGAAAGTTCATCTGCTGCTTGAGCCGGGGCGGTCGATCGTAGGCCCGGCCGGGGCGCTGATCACATCGGTGGTCTACCGGAAAACGAACAACAACAAGAAATTCCTGATCACCGATGCGGGCATGAACGATCTTCTGCGCCCGTCGCTGTACCACGCCTTTCATGAGATCGTTCCGGTGGAGCTGGAGGGAGGCGAGCGCGGCGCCAAGGCGACGGTAGATGTCGTCGGCCCAGTGTGCGAGACCGGAGATTTTTTTGCGCGCGACCGCGAACTGCCGGAGGTTCATGAGAACGAGTGGCTGGCGATTCTGGATGCCGGGGCTTATGGCATGTCGCTGGCGTCGAATTACAACACGCGGCCGAGACCGGCGGAGGTGCTGGTCGATGGGAAGTCGGTGAAGGTGATTCGGCGGCGGGAGACGGTGAGTGATTTGTTGAGGGTGGAGCGGTAGGGAAAGCAGGTCTTAGGTCTTGGGTATTAGGTCTTGGGTGTTAGGTTTCGAGTTTCAACTGTAGGGCGAGGGGAGAAAATTTCTCCGCGGCTCTTGCACTTCTTATCAGACAAGGGGTCCTTCTACTTCGCTCAGGATGACAGTTGAGTTAAGAATGACGATTGAGTATAGAAGGCCCGCCCGTAGCTTGATTTTGTTCACTGAAGAAAGAACTTCCATCGTGGCTTAGCGATTGAGAGTGCGAACGATTTCCCCAGAGTCGACTTGCCCGTGGTTCACCACCAGGGTCTTTGCGCCGAGGACGCGTTCGAAGTTGTCGAAGTACGAGGGCAGGCCTTGAGCGCGGGTGAAGTCGGGATTATCAACCAGCATGTAATGCAGGTGCGGTAGGAAGGTGTCGCCGGAGAAGCCGATTTCTCCAATCTGCTGGCCTGCTTTGATGTGGTCGCCTTTGTTGACACGCACACTTCCCGGTCTCATGTGATTGAACATGCTGAACTCGCCGTCGCCGTGATCGAGGGTGACATGGTTGCCCGAACCGGTGGGATCGATGTCGTCGAGATTGGGCGGCGCAACAACTTCGCCGTTTTTGTAGGAATTTTCCGGAATGTCACTGCGGGCGTCGACGACGCTTCCGGCGGCTGTCGCATACACGGGAGCACCATACGAGAACCAATTTTCCTTCACGAAGCGGTCGCCGTGGTAGAGATCGCCAGCTTTGTTGGTGACCATGAAGTCGTATCCGTAGCGAACCGGGTTTGGGCGATACTTGCCGCCGCGCAGTACATTCTGGCGACGATGATGGGCGTAGAAGTCGTGACCATCAAAGACGTAGGTCAGGTCAGGGAGAGGCAACGTGAGATGAGTCTTGCCGGGATAGGGCTGGGGTCTGACATCTGACTCTGCTTTGCTGAAAAATTGCAGCAGGTTGGGCTCTTGCTCGGTCGTTTTCTCGAAGAAGACTTCGTAGTGAAGGCGGACCAGCGGCATCTCCGGATTGAACGAATAAAACGGGTTGAAGACTGAGATCGCTCCATTGGGTGGAACAACGCGTTCCGACAAGGTGGAGACGCCCGGGGGGCGCCCGTTCTCGTCGAGATAGCGCCGGAAGGCAAGGGCACCTGAAGCATCGTAAACGGAAACTTGAATTTTATTGATGCGAAGTGGCTCAGAGGAATTGTTGTGAACGAGGAGATCGAAGTTCAGACGTTGCTCTTCGCCGCGCAATTCGATGACAGGCTGGTTGGGGTCGACGGTGAGAGTCACGCTGGGTGGCGCGGATTGGGCGAATGCGGCGAGAGTTGCGGCGAGGAAGAGAAGCGTCGATCTGGTGAACTGGCGGAGGATTCTAGACGGGCGACGACGCTCGTCGCTCCATCGAATCAAGCCTGACGGACGGGGACATGCTTCGCTCCACAACTTGCAGGTTGATGAACCCGACTGCATGTTCTTCCCCAGTTCAGCGTTGTCCCCACTTCAACTTTGTGCGAAGGACTTCGAAAAAGGCGCGGCGGATGCGCATCAACTGGACTTTGTAGTCGGCTTTTTTGCAGATGACGCGGTCGCCATCGCGCACGGGCATTCCGACCTGGCCATCGACGCTGAGGTAGGCCTCTTCGTCTCCGGTCTTCACGATGATTTCGATTTCGACCGAGTCGCGCACAACCAGCGGCCGATGGGTCAGCGAATGTGGAGAGACGGGAGTGATGACGAAGGCATCGACGGACGGCATCAGAATGGGGCCGCCCGCGGCCATGGAGTAGGCGGTCGATCCGGTGGGCGTTGAGATGATCAGGCCATCGGCTTTGTATTCGGTGACGAACGACTTGTCGATGAAGAGATCGTAATCGTTGAGGCGAGCGAGAGCGCTTTTGTTGACGATGACGTCGTTGAGCGCCGCGTAACTCATGACGGAGTTGCCTGCGCGCAGTAACTCACAATGTACGAGCGAGCGCGACTCCACGCTGGCGCGTTTCTGGTCGACTTCTTCGAGGGCTTGGTAGAGTTCTGCGAGAGGGACTTCGGTCAAAAATCCAAGTGTGCCTAGATTCACTCCCAGTACGGGGATGCCCGCTTTCGCGACTGCGCGTGAGCTCGAAAGCAGCGTTCCGTCGCCGCCGAGGACGACGACGAAATCGAGTGCGCGCGAGGCAAGCTCTTGACGCGGGATGATCTCAGGGCCATGCGCGTAGCCGCCGCTTTCTTTATCGATGACGATCTGGTAGCCGTGCGCCTTGAACCAGTCGAACAGCGGAGGAAGAATTTCGGCGAGTTCGGGCTTGGCCGGCTTGGAGATGATGGCAACCGACTTGGTGCGGGCGGGAGCTTTCCCGGTGGGCATGATGAAGGATGCATTGTAATCGTTCGGGTTGCAGGTGTCAGGTGGCAGGTGTTGAGTGCGCGGGGAGAAGGGATTCCGTGCCGCGTGTGGTTCTCTGCAGACAAGGGGTCCTTCCACTCGGCTAGCGCCTCACTTCGCTCAGGATGACAGATTTAAGTGGATGACAGATCGAAGTGAAGATGCGGGGAACGCGGTCGCTTCCATGCCGGTGTGTCACCAGGTCGCGTAAAGCAGGAATTCGCGGTTGCCTTCGGCGCCGAGGATGGGGGAGTCGATGGAGTCTGTGTGTCTCGCGCCGAGGCCGGTAACAGCGTTGCGGACTTTCTCGACGGCAGCGAGTTGTGCGGATTCGTCGCGCACGACCCCGCCTTTGCCGACCTGGGCGCGTCCGGCTTCGAACTGCGGCTTCACCAGGACGACAAGTTGGCGTTCAGCACGCTGTGCGGGGTCTTCAGAAAATGCCGCTTGAATCACGGCCGGTAACACGAGCGTCGCGGAGATGAAGGATACGTCCATCGCGATAAAGTCGACGAATTTGAATTTAATGGAGGGGCTGAGCGACTCGCGAGCCAGGTAGCGCGCGTTGGTTTTTTCGAGCAAGCACACGCGTGAATCCTGACGAAGGCGAAAATCAAGTTGGCCATATCCCG
>Ga0126378_10003596_pt1 | contig 11737 bp, 12 predicted proteins | sample PanSoiMetPlot_23_FD_92587 | JGI IMG/M metagenome (GOLD analysis project Ga0126378, IMG submission 92587) | Tropical forest soil microbial communities from Panama - MetaG Plot_23 | ecosystem: Environmental > Terrestrial > Soil > Tropical forest > Bulk soil | place: Panama | collected 2016-02-17
CGGTCGATGCCGGAAGAGATCAATCGTTTGGTGACGGATGCAGTTTCTGACTATCTCTTTGTGACAGAGGAAAGCGGAAGGCGGAACCTCTTAGCCGAAGGGATTAGCGAAGATAAAATTTTTGTTGTTGGGAATGTTATGATCGATTCTCTCGAAACTTCCCGGCGCCTGTGGGCACGCTCAACGATCCTCGAACATCTGAGGCTGAAGAAAGGCCAGTATGGCGTGGTGACACTCCATCGTCCTTCGAATGTTGATGATCTCTCAATGCTCAAAGGGCTGATTGGAGCACTTGCTGATGTGGCACGTCAGCAACCCATTGTGTTCCCTGTCCACCCCCGAACCAGGAAATCTCTTGAAACGATCCCTGAGTTCCAGTCAGTCATGTACTTCGGCGATGGACCTACACCTAGTAGAGGGATCCATTGCATGGATCCCATCGGATATCTTGATTTCATGTCGCTAGTCGCGAATGCACGGCTCGTTCTCACCGATTCAGGCGGGATCCAGGAGGAAACAACGGTTCTGGGCATTCCCTGCCTCACGTTGAGAGAAAATACTGAGCGACCGGTCACAGTTACACATGGGACCAATTGCGTCGTGGGATCATCACCGGCACGAATCACGGCTGAAGTTGAACGGATACTAAAGGCCCCTTTACCGACACCCATCCCCCCACCGCTCTGGGATGGTCAAGCCTCGGAGCGAATTGTGAGAGTCCTTGGAGATCGCTTGAATGTATAGCTGGCACCCATTAGGGTCAGTCTGGATAGTCTGGCTGACGATCCGATGTATCTGATGGTCGCTCGGAACATTCTACGCTACTTAAATTCGGCACAGAACTGCGTGGCAAAGAATCAAGGTGAAGAGGAAATGTCAAAGGCTCATTTCCCTTCGACGGGGCTTATTGAAGATACCAACTTCTAAATTAGGCCACAAATTCTTAAGTCGACGCCTTGCTCCAAGATGAACAGTGCGCGTCATATGGGAATCTGCAATGATACCGTATTCTCGATCGCAGGACAGAGTGGACTCAAATGGGTCCATGGTCGATATTAGGATTGCCCTATAGCAGTGAAGAAGATTCTCATCGTAGCCTATTATTTCCCACCGATTTCAGCTAGCGGCTCCATGCGGCCTCTGGGGTTCTGTCGCTACCTCGAGCAATATGGATGGGAACCAAGAGTCCTTACTACAACCCCGGCATCAGTGAATCCACCGCAACAAGTGGATATGAGCCTCTGTAATATGCTTCCCTTGGGACTTAAGATAGATGCCGTTCCTCACCAGAATCCGTTCCGGAGCATAATTTCGGTGCGTAACAGGTTACGTGAACAAGTTCACCAAATGCTTCATCCTCGGACTCGGCAGATCGCGTCATTGACGTTCTTAAACGCCAATTTGTCGAATCGTAAGAACGGCATGGCTCATGGACGCTTGTCAGCTTTGAAGGATCTAGTTGTTGACTGGATCTTCGCGTTTCCTGACGTGCAATGTTTTTGGTTGGGACCTGCAGTGCAGTCGCTTTCCGGAATTCCGCGGGGAGACTACCCAGATATTGTGTTTGCCACAGGTAACCCTTGGACCAGTTTTGTGGTTGGAAAGCGGCTGGCAGAACGATTTGGGGTTCCCTTTATCGCGGATTTTCGCGATCCATGGACAGGTCATCCACCATATGGGCAATTCCGTTCACCGATCCTGACCCAGAAAGCCAGAAAGCTCGAGCGTGCAGTCTGCATGGCAGCATCCAGAGTAGTGGTGAACACCGAAGAGTTGCGTCAAAAGTTCTGCATCGATCACCCAGAGCTTGAGCAGAAATGCATTGCCATCACAAACGGCTATGACAGCAATGCGTTGCGAATGACAGGGCACAACGAATATCTAAGAAAGCCAGAAAATAAACCAGTGCTTGGCTTATCCCACTTTGGCACCATTTATGGTAACAGGAATCCTTTGCCTTTGTTTCAAGCGGTAACAGAACTCCTTGAGGCAAATCTGATTCAGCCTCACCAATTACGACTTCGGTTTGTAGGTTCGTGGGACGTCGCCGATGATCGCTGCGAAGCTCTAGTGCGCGCGTTGGAAAAGCGGGGCGTCGTACGTCGAGAGGCACCCATACCTAATGAGAAATACTTGGAAGAACTGGCTCAAAGCAGCTTGTTACTTGTTCTTCAGGCTGGCTTTCCTTTACAGATTCCTGCAAAACTTTATGAATATGTCGCAAGCGGGCGACCAATTCTCGTCATTGCAAATGAGGGAGCAACTGCCAATTTAGTCAACCGACACAGGTTGGGAAGATGCTGCCCCAATGATGTGCCTTCTATTAAAGAGCTGCTATGGTCTCTGACACACGGACACACACAGATCAAGTCTCCTCCCCAGACCGAAATCACTCAGTTCCACTATCGGGTGCTAACAGGTAGGTTGGCTACTGTGCTTAATCAGGCATGTGCAGAGAAGGCGAGGATCTAACGGAGGACTTGTGAAGGTTAGGTATCTCCTGGCAGAAAACGACTACATCCAATGGGATCGATATGTTCTCGATCATCCCAAGGCGACTGGCTACCACCTCACGGCCTGGAGGCGAGTTATCGAAGACACTTTCGGCCATCGCACCAGCTATTTAATGGTGAAGGATGAGCAGGGGGACATTCGAGGAGTATTGCCATTGGTCCTCCTTTCCAGCCGTCTTTTCGGGAAATTTTTCATCTCGCTTCCGTTTGTGAACTACGGAGGGATCTTAGCGGACGGCGAAGAAGCTAAGAGGCTACTCTCAGAAGCAGCTGTGCTCGAGGCCAAAGAGGCTAGGGCCTCCCACATTGAGCTTCGCCATCAAGACATATGTGAAATAGGATGGCCTTGTAGTCCTCGCAAGGTCTCCATGCGTTTGGAACTGCCAAGTCAATTTGAGGTGCTTTGGGGGGAGTTCCCCTCGAAACTTCGCAGCCAAGTTCGCCGGGCCCAGAAGGAAGGAATGACCGTTCGAATCGGAGGGAGAGAGCATCTGGAGGACTTTTATACAGTGTTCTCTCGCGGTATGCGCGATTTAGGAACTCCTGTCTATGGCAAGAACTTCTTCAATGCTATCTTACAGACCTTTCCCAAGGAGTCCCGAATCTGCCTTGTCTCTTCTAAAAGTGTCACATTGGCCGCAGGCTTCTTATACGGGTTTCGCAACACACAGGAAATTCCGTGGGCCTCTTCCGACAGACGGTATAACAACTTAGCCCCGAACATGCTCCTTTACAGTTCAGCCCTGGAATATACGTGTCAGGAGGGATTCCACCTCTTTGATTTTGGTCGATCTACGCCCGGCAGTGGGACATACCGGTTCAAAGAGCAATGGGGGGCTCGACCAGTGCCGCTTCGCTGGTATTATTGGTTGCGTGACGGCAACGAACTTCCTCAATTGAATCCGCAAAACCCCAAGTATAGCCTTGCCATCAAGATGTGGCAGAAGTTACCTCTCGCACTCACGACACACCTGGGGCCTTACATTGTGAAGTATCTTCCGTGAAGATCCAACGGACACTTCCTCCAACAGCAGCTCCACTCACGGTGCGTGACCTGCTGCATGGTCTTGCCGGGATTGTTGTTGGCATAAGGAAAATAAGAAAATTGGAAGCAGAGGTCCGAGATTACTTCGGTGTGAGACACGTGTTTTGCCTTTCTTCCGGAAAGGCAGCGTTGACTCTTATCCTGGTTGCTCTCAAGCACCTATCGTCTCGACGACAGGTCCTAATTCCGGCCTACACTTGCTTTTCGGTTCCTTCCGCAATTGTGAAAGCTGGCTTGGACGTCTTGCTGTGCGATGTCAATCCCCTGTCGCTCGATTTCAATTTTGATGATCTTGAACAAACGGTGGACGAGAGTGTCCTTTGTGTGGTGCCCACACATCTTCTAGGTCTTCCCTCCGACATCGATCGCGTCAGGACAATCTGTAAAGGCAAGGGAGTCTTCGTGATCGAAGACGTCGCCCAGGCAATGGGAGTAAAGCACAACGGCCGCCTGCTTGGCTCTCAAGGAGATGTAGGGTTTGTGAGCTTGGGGCGAGGTAAGAACATCACATGTGGATCAGGCGGTATGATTCTGACGAACTCGGACACAATTGCGCAGTGTATTCAAGCTGAATACGCCAAAATCAAGAAGTCGCCATTCACTGAAGTCATGATCAATTGGTGCCAGGCCCTCGCCATGGGAATCTTGATCAACCCAAGGCTGTATTGGCTTCCGGCCGGACTACCATTTCTTAAACTCGGAGAAACGAAATTCTATCGCGACTTCCCAATCTATTGCATGGACGGTGTAAGAGCTGGACTACTCTCAGGTTGGCAGACCCGGCTCGATGAATCCAATAGAAATCGTTGGCTTCAAAGTCAGGGGTTCTTGGGTCGCCTGTCTTCCTTCGGTCACATCGTCAAATCTCAGGTCTGCCAGAAGCCTGTCTATCTTCGCTTGCCTGTGTTGTTGCAAAGCAAGCAGGCCAAGGAAAGGGTCTGTGCTTTGTCGAAGCAGCACGGCTTGGGGATTACTCCTCTGTATCCAACAGCGATCAAGGACATCCCCGAACTTCGAGGACTCCTCCGGGACAAGGAATTACCAGGGGCAGCTAAGGTGGCAGATCGACTCGTGACTGTTCCAGTCCATCACCTGGTAGAGCATCGGGATCGTGAAAAGCTTTACGCCACGGTAGAAGGTCTAGACGGTTTCGCGTTCAACGATGACCTGCACTTGATGTCTCAGACCATTACAAGGAAATGCTAGCATGAGAAGGTTCGTCATCATGAGTTAAGTGCTGATAGAAAGCTCTATTGGTCTTGTTTGAAGAGAAAAACAAGGCGACCTGCACTCTATTAGAACATTTGGGAAACCGGACAATTCATTCTTTGTAAGAAACCTGAAAAATTCATGAATGAATTGCGGGGGGAAAACTTATGGCAAGTACCGTACACACCCTTGGTATGATCAGTGTTGCTCTAGTTGCCTGGGGGCTGGCATCGGCCTTCGCCATTGCTGGGGATATCTCGCCGAAGCAAGCTCCACAAATTACTGTCACAGAGTGGTCAGTTCTAGTTAGTAAAGGTCACCGCCCTGTATTGGAATACCTTTTCCGTAAGGGACAACATAAACCATATGTTCTTCAATTAATTACACCCGCGGGGCTCAACATACTCCGCGACGGAGCCCCTGACCATCCCCATCATCATGGGTTGATGTTCGGAGTAGAGGTTGAGGGCATAAATTTCTGGGAAGAAGGGCGATCAGTTGGGTATCAGGTACATAAGGATATCAGGTCCAATGCGACTGGTTTTATCGAGTCGATTGATTGGATTGACCAAGGTCAGAAGCAGGTGCTGCTCACCGAAGAACGTCAAATCGGTGTTGATGTATCTATGGACCTTACGACGTTGATTTTCTGGAAGTCAAAATTCACGTTGGGTACTAATAGAACAACCGCAAAACTTTCCGGCACTGATTATAAGGGGCTAGGCATGAGATTCATCCCTTCAATGGATCGAACCGGCACATTTATGTGTGGAAAGACGAAATTTGGGCAGGCCAACATCGGTGACAAGCAATTGTTCCAAGCCCCATGGTGTGCTTATACAGCCGAAGTGAATAGCAAGCCAGTAACTGTTGCCATATTTAGTCACCCTTCTAACGTCCGACCGGCCACCTGGTTTATGATGCTGAGTCCTTTCACATTTTTCTCAGCGACGCTGAGCCTAAACACAACTCCTATAACATTGAGCCGTGACCAACCAATGTTTCTCCGCTACGGCGTAGCTGTGTGGGATGGGGAACTGTCATCAGATCGAATTGAGGAAGTTTACAAAAACTGGTTTGTGAAGGTGGTTGAAAATTGAGCCGAAGCCAGCGAGATATGTTTGCTGAGGCGTGATGACAATTTGCCCATTATGATGTGGAGGTTAGACACCAGCCACCGTCCTCAGCACCGATGATGCGATTGCAAAAACCAAATGTAGCTTCTTGAGTACTAGTCTATGGTTGACTGCAGGTATCTATCAGCACTGATCATCATGATGCTCTCAGCATGCTTGTCTTCGTCTGGGTGGGAGCAAAAAAGTAGCATGCCTACCCCTCGATGCGAAATGGCCGCTGTCTATCTAGGTGGCAAGATCTATGTGCCTGGAGGGCTCGGAGGTACCCTTCAGTTCGAGGCCTATGATGTGATTCAGGATAGTTGGGAATCACTAGCCTCGCTACTGGAGGGTCGACATCACCTAATGGTTGTTAGGCATATCGGAAAAATCTATGTCTTTGGTGGCGACGATGACAACTGGAATATGAGTGCCAATGCGTGGGTCTACGAACCGGCATCCAACCAGTGGAAAGCCATTGCGATGATGCCAGAGCCCCGTTATGCTGGGGCTGCAGTCACATTAGGAGACTATATCTATGCGGCGGGCGGGAATGGGCCAAGTGCGAATCTGTTGCGCTACGACCCGAAACAAGATGCGTGGTCAATATTGGCGCCAATGCACAGGCGTCGGGATCACAACAGTGCTGTGGCCTTCGAGGAAAAAATCGTGGTCATAGGTGGGCGCTATCGCGATCAGGGGGAGCTAAATTCGGTAGAAGTCTACGACGTCAAAACGGATTCTTGGAGTGATGGACCCTCACTCAATACAGCGCGCGCGGGCCACGGAACGGCAGTGCATGAGGGCAAGATCATCGTCATGGGGGGAGAGGTGTTTACGGGTGGCACGAAAACACTTCGCGATTCGGAGCTCCTAAACAGTCTCTCGGGCCAATGGCAGCGCGGTCCAGCAATGCCTACAGCACTCCATGGGGTGCCGCTAGTAAGCACGGGCGATAACCTCTTTATCCTAGGTGGCTCCGAACGCGCCGGCGCCGTCGTTAATCGGGGTCGTGTGTTCCGCTTTAGCCCTGCTAAGTCTCTCTAATTCAAGTCTCTGCTGATTTCGGAGTCCCTTGCTCAATTGCGGTTAACGGGAAGTACATCCCACGCTGGCCTTTCATACTCAAGCAGGGCCTACTGTGGAACAACAAAGGTGTTGCGGTAAGTAGTCTGACGCTTTGTTCTGATAGAGGTTGCATGAGAACTGATTCATGGTTGTTCAAGCTACTGGAGTTCTATGGAACCCGTGTCCACCATCGCGGTCAATGGAGGGTGCATGCACTGCTCAGAACGTGGCTTCGTCCTAACGTTGATGCCGATCTGCAAGTCGTCCGTGATGGTCATAAGTGGCTGCTCAATCCATCAGATTTTGTTCAGTGTGAGTTTTTCTGGCTTGGCGAGCGAGATACCTGGGAAATGTTTCATTTAACAAAGCTGCTGCATCCCGGCTCCGTGATCCTTGATGTTGGTGCCAACTTTGGCCACTATTCGATCACTCTAGCCGACGCACTCTACAAGGACTGCTCAGTCCTTGCTTTTGAGCCATTTCCACCAAATCTCGAGCGCCTACGTACGAATATCCGGATGAACTCGCTGGAAGATATCATCCAGATTCATGCAATCGGTTTGTCCGATTCAGTGGGGTCTGGGTATATGACAACAAGGGCTGATAACTCTGGTGCAGCCACGCTTGCGGCGAGTGGAGGTGCGGAAGGGTATCATGTCGCGTTGACAACATTGGATTTTTTCTATGCTCACCACCGTATGGAGAAGCTTGACTTTATGAAGATTGACATCGAAGGTTACGAGGAAAAGCTTCTTATTGGAGGGAAGGAGACAATTAGAAAGTTCTCGCCGCTCATATTGATTGAACTCGATCCTCCAAAGCTAATACGTGCGGGGTCCTCCGTGGATCGGGTTGCGGCTCAACTGAATGACTTCGGGTACAAGCTATATGTTGCTCGTCGCAAGCGGCTGGTACCACTGCGGAATCTTCCACTGGGGCAGGACCTTATTAACGCCTTCTGTTTGCATAAGACCCACCAAGCGCTACTTGGTTGAGGACCATTACTTGCTAATAGGGTGAATTGCTCCAAGCTGTTCAGTGCTCCAAATCTTTGCACGTTGCTCTATGAATTCTGGTGTTTTCAATTCTGGATAAACCGTGATCCAAATACACTAGCGTGAATATTAACCCAGGTCCGTATTCGAGAGGTTCTTTATCTAGACCCTGCGTAGCGGAGACATAAGCGAACGGGGCAAGCATGGGTAAAGAACAGCGCATCTCCATGCACATTGGTTGGCAGACCAAACACCACTACTGTTACAGGGTTTGTTTTAAGATTAAAGGTCACCGCATTCCATCTAGCCTTTGATATATCTATGTCTTTACGGACATGCAATTGCGGTACTTTTTCTGAATTACCATGCTTGGCCACGGCGTCAAAATCTTTTGGGAACCGCAATCCTAGGCCGTTGTAAACATTCCCAGTCAATACCACCTTCTTCGCTTTGCTGCCGACCTCGAATGCGGATTCCCATTCAACTGCAACCTCTCTAGTCTGCGCGTCAACACCTAATGTTATGGTGCGCTGCTCTACGAGCAAAGACCTAGTTGAATCGGATGCAACCCGATCGACTTTGTCTAACCAATAAATTAGTTGTGTGAAGCTAGCTCGGGGTAGCCCTTTAGCATTCGTGCCGACTTGTTGCCTCAGAATTTTCACCGGTCGTTGAACACCCGAGGCGGCAGTTTCCTCCAAGAAATTAATGCCGATCACCCTGATGCCGTACATCATTCCATGGTGATGAGCATGATCCGGTGGCGCATCTGCCAATACGTTTTTCCTAACCAGGTGAAGAGCTTCTTGACGTGCGGTTTACACGGGTTCGCGGCAAATGTGTAAACCATTAGCGGTCGCTTTTTGAAGTAGACGGTTAACTCGTCAGATTATTCATTAACTTCAATCTCCAGTAAGCTTTCCTCGGCGGACGCTGGCGTGCTAAAAATAGCTGATTCCGCAATGAGCACATTATTCTATAAATTGGCGGCCCAAGTTTGGCAAGGATTAGGAAATGACGCACGTGCGCGCACATTGAAATTGAAGGGAACACTACCTGCGTGCTTCAGAGAAGGGATTAAAAAAGCAGTCCGGCAAAGCACCCTGGAAGCAGCTATCCAGCGGATTCTTGCCTAGCCTCCTCATCGGATACCTGATGACGATTACGCTTCAACAGCTCAGAACAGGTTGGGGAAACGAAGGGTACAGTGCGGACTTACGGTATCTCCGGGAAGTGCCTAGGCAGGTGTTATCCGTTGATAGTTCCGTGCTTGAGTGTGACTCAGGGGTCACACCATTTGATGGGTCTGCTTGGAGGTCGTCGTGGAATTACGATCTGGTCGCTCGAACAAGATCCATACTGGCAGGCGCGCATTGAGGAACTGTTGCACCGCTATCACATTCCCGGCGTGAAGTTATGCTCGGCGTCCATTAAGGAGTATGGAGAGTTTGGCTGGTATGCTCCGCCGTTTCAACGGTTGCCGAAGACATTTCGCCTCGTCATTTGCGATGGCCCTCCCCAGAACACGACCCTTGGGGGTCGTTACGGTCTATTGCCCGTGATGAGGGATCGGCTGGCCCCTGGATCGGTGATCTTATTGGACAACGCTATCCCCGAGGTCCAGACAATCCAGCGCTGGCAAGAAGATTTCGGCGTAGCGGTCGAGCTGGGCGATGTTCGGACCTTCGCGATTATTCGGCCCTAATGAGTTGATCCAGGATGGCCATCACCTGCAGGGTTTTTCGACCTGTCGCCGTTCTGTATCGGATCTGGCGAATAGTCAGGCTCAGGTAGCCGCTCGCGGCGGACAGCGAGTCTGTTAATGACTTCACCCTGAATCAAGAAGAGATGCCATGGGATTTATTCGAAGCATAGTAAAGCAGTTCCGTTCTGTCCAGGAGTACCTCAGTCTGCCCGCGGCTGCAAAGCAAGAAGGCCGTCGAGACCGGGCAGGCTTGCCTGATCTCGACGCCGGGCTCAAAAAAGCCATAGACGAGAGCATGGCGTGGCTGGGTCGAGCTCAGGACCATTCCTCCACCCGTGATGGTGGGGTGGCCCGGCACTATAGCCTAATCGACGGGTGGGGCCCCTCTTATCCGGAGACGACCGGCTACATTGTCCCAACGATGCTCGCCTACGCCAAATGGAAGAATGACGAGGTATTCCGCCATCGTGCGAGGGGGATGCTGGACTGGCTTCTTGCCATTCAGCTGCCAGGTGGAGGATTCCAAGCTGGAACGGTCGAGGACAGACCTGTTGTCCCTGCGACCTTTAATACCGGGCAGATTCTGCTAGCATTGGCAAGTGGCGTGCAAGAATTCGGCGAGCACTATCGGGGGTCCCTTCGGCGCGCAGCAGATTGGCTCGTGAACGCCCAGGATCCCGACGGCTGTTGGCGAAAATATCCCTCACCGTTCGCAGAACCGGGTGAAAAGGCCTATGACACACACGTAGCCTGGGGCCTCATGGAAGCAGCAAGGGTGGAGGACAAGAGGGCCTACGGAGAAGCCGCGCTCGCCAATGTACGATGGGCGCTGCAGCAGCAGCAGGAGAATGGCTGGTTTGACAAATGCTGTGTGTTGGATGATACGCAGCCTCTAACTCATACGATAGGTTACGTACTGCGCGGCATCGTTGAAGCCTATCGATTCTCGAAAGAACCGTCGCTATTACAGGCCTCCAGGAAAACCGCCGATGGCCTACTGTCTGCACTGAGGCCGAATGGGTTTCTGCCAGGTCGACTGAACCATCGGTGGCAGGGCACAGTCCCATGGGCCTGTCTTACGGGAACCGCACAGATTGCCCACTCCTGGCTCATGCTGTTCCAGGAAACAGCGGACACACGGTATCGTTCTGCTGCGTTCGCGGCAAATCAATACCTGAGGCGGACGATCCGGGTAGATGGTTTGCCGGGCATTCGCGGAGGCATCAAAGGATCATTCCCGGTAGACGGTGGCTATGGACCTTATGAATACCTCAACTGGGCTTGCAAGTTCTTCGTTGACTCACACATGCTCGAGCAAATAGTCAGGCAATGTTCGGAATAAACCTCTTGCTTATCGGGTTATTGTTCTTAGGCTTCCATAGAGACATGACCTCGCTGAATAAGGGAAAGCAATTGGCATGCTTCTAGAAAAAATCGAGTGCCGATCGATAGTGGATCAATGTGAGTGGGATCGGCTAGCTGCCGATCTTGGTGGATCATTTTTCCATTGCTACGCGTATGCCAAGATGGAGTCTAGCCGACCTAGAGTAGAGCCCCTGTTTGTTACCGCCTTTAATCGGAGCGGGGAGTGCATTGGTGTTGTCGTCTGCACCATTTCATCAACCAGATCCTGGCCGTTTTCACGTTTTTGTAAGACGGCGGTTTTCGGTGCACTCCCTGCGACGAAGGGAAGAAATGCCGAGCTGGAACTGGCGATGATGAACATCCTGGAAAGAGAGCTGAGAAGCCGAGGCGTATTCCAGATTCGCATCTGCTCCTATGAATCACCGAATAGCCGTAAAGTACTCTCTCCTTTTACTTGCGGACTCTCTGACCGCGCGGAGTTCTATATCGATCTATCCCGTTCGATAGACGATATCTGGAAAATGCTTAAGCCCGCACGGCGTAATGACATCCGTAAAGCTAGAAAGCTTGGTGTGGAAAGCAGGCTCGACAACACGATAAAAGGCGTGCAGCAGTTGTATGACTTCCAAGCTGAGTCCTTGCAGCGGCGAGGCATTCTTTTTGATCCATTTTACACCCCAGCCGAGCGATTACAGACATTGCTTCTTGATACGAACAGGGCC
>Ga0126378_10003597_pt1 | contig 11735 bp, 12 predicted proteins | sample PanSoiMetPlot_23_FD_92587 | JGI IMG/M metagenome (GOLD analysis project Ga0126378, IMG submission 92587) | Tropical forest soil microbial communities from Panama - MetaG Plot_23 | ecosystem: Environmental > Terrestrial > Soil > Tropical forest > Bulk soil | place: Panama | collected 2016-02-17
TGACGGAGTACCGCACCAAGCCGCTGGCCCAACGTGCCATTTGAGGAATCGCACAGGCAAGCGGTTGAAAAAGCGGCCGACAGTTTTTCGAAGTTGTTCCGCGGGCAAGTGGTAACGTGAACTAAGTAGGTAGGTTAGCTAAGAAGTTCCATGGCAGAGAAGCCCAAGGCACCCCCATCGCCCGAAAGTTCACAGTCAAAAGAGACTGGCGCCTCGCCGCAGCCATCTGCTGGGGCCCCTGCTGCAGCGCCCCCGGTTAAGCCCGCAGTTCCCGCAGCCGCTGCTTCGCCGCCCGCGCAAGTGCCGCTTGCCAACGAGCTCACTCGGCGTTACCGCGAGCGTTTTGGCGCCGCGATCCTGGGCGCGCTCGAAGACCGTAAACAGCCCATCCTGATTGTCGATCTTTCGCAAATGCTCCAGATCGCCCGCTACTCGCGAGACACCGAAAGGTTTGACTTGCTCGAGGACTGCACCGCGGTGGATTGGCCGCGCCGCGAAAAGCGCTTCGACCTGGTCGCGCAACTTTATTCCTTTACGCACAACACCAGGCTGCGACTGAAAATTTCTCTTGGCGTGGCGGAGCAAGCTTACTCGCTAGCCGGCATCTGGCCCACGGCGAACTGGCTGGAACGCGAAATATTCGACTTGTTTGGGATCGAATTTCTTGGCCACCCGGGGCTGAAGCGTATTTTGCTGCCTGATGAGTGGCAGGGGCACCCGCTGCGCAAGGACTACGACATTCTTCAGCAGGACACCGCGTGGGTGCGGGAAAATCTCGGCATCGAAAGCGGTCAATAGGCGGAATTGCTTGGCGGACACCGTGCACGAAGATGCGACGCATAAAACCGAGACGCTGCTGGGCGCCGATGAACTGATCCTCAACATGGGGCCGCAGCACCCGTCGACGCACGGTGTGCTGCGAGTGAAGCTGAAACTCGACGGCGAACGGGTGATCGGCTCTGAATGCGTCATCGGCTACCTGCATCGCGGCGTGGAAAAAATCGCGGAGAATCGGAGCTATCAACAGTTCGCGCCCTATGTAGACCGCATGGACTACGTGGCTGCGGTCAGCAATGGCCTGGGTTATTGCGAGGCAGTGGAAAAACTGCTGATGGTGGAGGCGCCGCCGCGTGCCCGAGTGATTCGCACGATTCTTACCGAACTCCAGCGAATCGCCAGCCACCTGTTGTGGCTCGGCACGCATGCGCTCGATATTGGCGCACTTACGCCATTGTTTTATTGCATGCGGGAGCGCGAAGAAATCCTGAAGATTTTTGAGAAATATTGCGGCGCGCGGCTAACGACCCATGCCTTCCGCATCGGCGGCTTGCAGTACGAAGCGTACGACACGCTGGAAAAAGATGTGGAGCGGTTCTGCCAGAGCTTCGAAGCGCGTGTCCAGGAATATTCCGACTTGTTGACCGGCAACAGCATCTGGATTGGGCGCACGCGCAATGTCGGCGTGCTCAATTCTGCAGACTGCATTGCGTTGGGAGCCAGCGGGCCGGTGCTGCGCGCCAGCGGAGTGCAATGGGACCTGCGCAAGGCCATGCCTTATGCCGCCTACGATCAGTACAAATTCGAGATTCCTATCGGCACGAATGGCGACACCTACGACCGCTACATCGTGCGCATTGAAGAGATGCGCCAGTCGCGACTCATCTGCCTGCAGGCCATCGAAAATATTCCCGCCGGGCCGATCATGGCCCGAGTGGGGAAAGTGCTGAAACCGCCGCCGGGGGAGGTCTATCATTCCATCGAAAGCCCCAAGGGGATTCTCGGTTATTACGTGGTCAGCGACGGCGGCACGCAGCCGTATCGTGTGCGTATTCGCCCGCCGTCGTTCGTTAACTTGCAGGCGCTGGACAAAATGATTCGCGGGCATCTGGTCGCCGACGTGGTCGCCATTATCGGGACGCTGGACATCGTCCTTGGGGAGGTGGATCGCTAGCGATGAACTCCGTGCTCCATGGCGTCCTTGCGTTCGTGCAGACCTGGTGGGTGGAGCTGCTCTGCGCGGTGTTGATTGTGGCGGTGGTGCCGCTGATCGCCGGCTACATCGTTTTGGTCGAACGCAAAGTGATGGCGGACATGCAGGCGCGGCTCGGGCCAATGCGTGTCGGCCCTCACGGATTGCTGCAGCCCATCGCCGATGCGGTAAAGCTGCTGCTCAAGGAAGATCTCATCCCCACCAATGCGGACCAGTTCATTTTCTGGTTCGCTCCGGTGCTTTCGATGACCGTGGCGCTGACCTCCATGGGCGCGGTCGCTTTCGGCCCATGGTTTCAAGTGGCGCGGGACATCAACATCGGCCTGCTGTTTGTGGTGGGCATCAGCGCGCTCGGCCCATTGGGCATTGTGCTGGGCGGCTGGGCCTCCAACAATCACTACTCGATTATCGGCGCGATGCGCAGCACCGCACAGCTGGTGAGCTATGAAACGACGGCGGGCTTTGCGATCGTCAGCGGTTTGCTTTTCGCCGGCACGCTGAAAGTTAGCGCCATCGTCGAAGCGCAGCACGCGGATCGCGTGTGGTACGCGTTTCTTGCTCCCGTCGGATTTATTACCTATCTGATTGCCTCGATCGCGGAGACCAACCGAGCGCCGTTTGATATCCCGGAAGCCGAGTCTGAATTGGTCGCCGGCTATATGACCGAATACAGCGGTTTCCGCTGGTCGCTTTACTTCCTGGGGGAATACGCGAACATGATCGTGGTCGGTTCCATCGGGGTGACACTTTTTCTAGGTGGCTGGCTGCGTCCGTTCCCCAATGTCCCCTGGCTTGGCTGGCTTGACGCGCTACCAACTCTGTTCTTCGTGGCCTCTGGCGTTTTCTGCGTCAGCAGGGCGGGGAAGCAGCCCGTGCGCGTGCAGCAACTCTTGATGTGGGCGGTCGCGGCGATCTGCTTTGCGGTGGCGTTGCTCTTCATGCTGGCCGGGCCCTATGAAGTTCAACCGCTCCATCGAATTTATGCGGGGCTTTACGGGGCTTTCTGGTTTCTGCTTAAAGTCGGGGCATACATCTACGTCTTTATGTGGCTGCGATTTACCTTGCCACGTTTTCGTTTCGACCAGTTGATGCGTCTTGGCTGGCACATCCTCATCCCGCTGGCGCTGGTGAACGTGATCGCCGTCGGCGTGGCCACGGCCTTGTCTTCGGGCCTGGGCATGAATCGCTGGCTGGCCATGATTCTGACGACCGGGGGCACGCTGTTGGTGGGCATGCTGTTGATCCGGTGGAACGACAAGCATGCTGCGGCCGCCTCGGCCTCGACCCTGGCGGCTTCCTCCGAAGTGGAGGACTCCTATGCTGGATAGCGTGATCTTTTATTTTTTCGCGGGCATCGCCGTTATCAGCGCCGCGCTGATGATCACGCGCAGCAACGCCATTCACAGCGCCGTTTTTCTCATCACCACGCTCCTGGCGACGGCGGGTATTTTTCTGCAGCTGCGGGCAGAGTTTCTCTTTATCGCGCAGATTATTCTTTACGTCGGCGGCATCATGGTGCTTTTTGTTTTCGTGATCATGCTGGTGCGCCTGGACGTGCCCTTGCCGCGAATTCGTTCCCCTTGGGGAAAATTGGTGGCCGTTTTCGTGGCAGCGGCGGTGGCAGGGGAAGCGGGCTTTATCCTCTGGCTGGCGCGGAAGATTCCCGGGCAGGGGTTGCTTGCTCCGCTGCCCGCGCCCTCGGCAAAACTTCCGCCGAATACCGAGGAGTTCGCAAAGGGTTTGTTCGGCGCTTACCTGCTGCCGTTTGAAATTGCCAGCGTTTTGCTGCTGGTGGCTATGGTCGGCGCCGTGGTGATGGCCAAGAAAAGGACGGACACGCCATGATGCCCATCGGGCACTATTTGTTCCTGAGCCTGGCGCTTTTGCTGATTGGGGCGATCGGCGTAGTCACGCGGCGCAACGTCATCATCGTGCTGATGTCCATCGAACTGATTCTTAATGCCGTGAACATCAACCTGGTGGCGTTTTCCAGGTATTACGGCGACGTCGCCGGGCAGATTTTTGCCCTGTTCATCATCGCGGATGCGGCGGCGGAAGCTTCGGTGGGCTTGGGCATCATGATCGCGTTTTTCCGCAACCGCGAGACGGTTTTGGCGGACGAAATGGACCTATTGAAATGGTGATGGCGCGCCTAAATGCGAGCCGGCCCGGCGAGGCGCGACGATGAACTCTCCCGGCTACTTCCTCGCGCACTTGTGGCTGATCCCGCTGTTTCCGCTGCTTGGCGCGGCGGTGATGTTTTTCGTCGGCCGCCACTTGTCGAAGGAGGCGGTGAATCTGTTCTGCGTCGGGAGCGTGTCCCTCTCGTTCGTGCACGCGCTCGGCGCCGTGCTTGTTTTGTTTGCGCATTCACCCGACGCCCGCGTTTATCAGCAGATTCTGTTCCCATGGGTCACGCCGGGCGCGATGCCATCGTCGGTGGGCATGGTGAATTTCGTCGGCGACTGGGGCTATCTGCTCGATCCGCTTTCCTGCGTGATGGTTCTTGTCGTTACTTTTGTTGGCTTCCTCATTCACGTTTATTCCATCGGTTACATGGCACATGAAGGCGGGTATTACCGCTTCTTCGGCTATCTCAACCTGTTCCTGTTTTCGATGCTCACGTTGGTGCTGGCCAACAATCTGCTGCTGCTGTTTGTCGGCTGGGAAGGCGTAGGGCTTTGCAGCTATCTGTTGATTGGATTTTATTTCCTGAAAAAGTCGGCGGCTGATGCGGGAAAGAAGGCGTTCATCGTAAACCGTATTGGTGATACCGGCTTCATTCTCGGGCTGATGCTGGTGGCGGCGACATTCGGCACCGTGCGATTTACCTCGCAAGGACTGGGCGATTCTGCCTCCTTCCCGGGAATCCTGCAGACCCTGGCCGGTCTGACCGCTCAGCACCAGGCTCAGTTCGCTTATGGCGCGCCGATTTTCACGGCCATGGCCCTGCTGCTCTTTGTCGGGGCCACAGGAAAATCCGCGCAGATTCCGCTGTACGTGTGGCTGCCCGACGCGATGGAAGGTCCTACGCCGGTGAGCGCGCTGATCCATGCTGCCACGATGGTGACCGCGGGCGTGTATATGGTGGCGCGCATGAACGCCATTTACCAGTTAGCGCCAATCGCCATGGACGTGGTCGCCATTATTGGCGCGCTGACCGCGATTTTCGCCGCAACCATGGCCGTGGCGCAGACGGACATCAAGAAGGTTCTCGCGTATTCGACGATTAGCCAACTGGGCTACATGTTTCTCGCGCTTGGCGTGGGCGCATTCGCGTCAGGAATTTTTCATCTGATGACGCACGCGTTTTTCAAGGCGCTGCTCTTCCTTGGCGCGGGCAGCGTGATTCACTCGCTTTCCGGCGAACAGGACATCCGCAAAATGGGGGGCCTGTGGAACACCATTCCGGCGACCTCGCGTCCTTTCCGGATTGCCACGCTGGCGATTGCGGGCATTCCACCGCTTTCCGGCTTCTTCAGCAAGGACGAGATTCTCGGCCATGCCTTCAACCGCCACCTGATGATGGATCGTTATCTCGGCTTATGGGCCGTGGGTCTGGTCACGGCAGCATTGACGTCCTTCTATATGTTCCGTCTTTTGTATGAAACTTTCTTTGGCATGTCACGGATTCCTGTGGAAATGGAGGGCCACATCCACGAGTCTCCAAAGAGCATGACGACGCCGCTGTGGATACTGGCGTTTTTCTCGATTGTTTCTGGATGGTTGGCATTGCCGGCGCTTTGGGGAGAAGAAAGTCCCTTTGAACGATTCCTGGAGCCGTCGTTGCGCGGCGTGGAAACCGACACGGGACGAATCGTATTTGCCCAGCATGACCTATTGAAGGAGTACTTGCTGATGGGCGCTTCGGTGTCGGCTGCGCTGGCCGGGTTGTGGCTGGCGAGGAAACTGTACCTCGAAAACCCCAAGCTGCACGGGCAGATAGCCGCTGCCTGGCCGCGGCTGCACCGTGTGCTGGTGCACAAATATTTTGTGGATGAGATTTACGACGCGCTGTTTGTGAACCGCACCAAGGACCTGAGCACGGCGTTCGGCTGGTTCGATGGGCAAATTATTGACGGCCTGGGCGTGGACGGCGCGGGATGGCTTACGCGCGTCTTCTCACGGATTTCCATGTGGTGGGACAAATGGATTGTGGACGGCCTGGTCAATTTCGTCGGCTGGTTCCCGAATTTTCTCAGTATGCCCGTGCGGATGTTTCAGACCGGCATCTTTTCCACGTATGCCTTCTTCATTTTGATCGGGCTGGCCATTTTACTTGGCTATTATGGCCACCACGTGCAGTCCCTTGCGCGCAGCTTGCGCTGAAAGGCGAATGGTATGGAGCTTTTCTCACATCACCTGCTCAGCGTGATTCTATTCACGCCGCTCGTTGGGGCGCTGCTGCTGCTGTTCGTGCCGCGCGAGTCGCCACTTCTTCATAAGCTGGTGGGCAATCTCTTCGGAGTTCTGGGTTTTCTGGTTTCGCTGCCGTTGATGGTGCATTTTCCCGCAGGCAGTGGCGAATACGAATTCAGGGAAGCGGCGGACTGGATTCCTTCGATTGGGGCGCGGTATGCGCTTGGCGTCGACGGCATCAGTATGCTGCTGGTTATGCTGACGACATTCCTGGGCATGCTGGCCATCGCGTCGTCGTGGGGAGCGATTCAGCAACGCACCAAGGAGTATTACATCCTGCTGCTGCTGTTGCAGACGGGCATGATCGGCGTGTTCGTGTCGCTCGACTTCTTCCTCTTTTACGTGTTCTGGGAAGTGATGCTTGTGCCCATGTATTTTCTGATCGGCGTGTGGGGCAGCGACCGCCGGCTCTATGCGGCGATCAAATTCTTTCTGTACACACTGGCCGGCTCGGTCCTCATGCTGCTGGCCATCCTGGCGTTGTATTTCAACACCGCGAAAGCGACCGGTATACAGACGTTTGACATTCCGACGCTTCTGGCCGCGGTGCAGAATACGCAGTACTCCGCCGTCTTTTCGGAGTCCCTGAAGGCGTGGCTCTTCTGGGGATTTTTCTTTGCCTTTGCCATCAAGGTGCCGATGTTCCCGTTCCACACCTGGCTGCCGGATGCGCATACGGAAGCGCCCACCGCGGGCTCCGTGATTTTGGCCGGGGTTTTGCTGAAGATGGGCACGTACGGCTTCCTGCGCTTCTCGTTGCCGCTGCTTCCGGCTGGCCCGGCGCTGCGCTGGAAAATCATCGATGTGCTGATTGTCCTTTCGCTGGTCGGCATCGTTTACGGCGCCATCGTCTGCCTGATGCAGAAGGACATGAAGCGGTTAATTGCGTATTCGTCGGTAAGCCACCTGGGTTTCTGCACCCTAGGGATTTTTGCGCTGACGCCGCTGGGGCTTTCCGGCAGCGTCCTGCAGCAGATCAATCATGGTATCTCCACCGGCGCGCTCTTCTTGATTGTTGGAGTCCTTTACGAGCGGCGTCACACACGGCTCATTTCCGAATTCGGGGGCCTGGCTACTCCCATGCCGAACTTCGCGGCCATCTATCTGATCATCAGCCTCAGTTCGCTGGGCATGCCGCTGCTGAACGGGTTCATTGGGGAATTCACGATTCTTCAGGGCGCCTTCGTGGTCAGCAAGGCTTGGGCGGCGTGGGCGACGCTCGGCATCGTACTGGGCGCGGCGTATTTGCTATGGCTGTACCAGCGCACTATGTTCGGGCCCGTGACGCACGAGGTGAACAAAACTCTACCGGACATGAACCTGCGCGAGTACGCGGTTCTGCTTCCGCTGGTGGCCATGGCTTTCTGGATCGGCATCTACCCGAAGCCGTTTTTTGCTTATATTGAAAAGCCGGTGCAGAGAATCGTTCAGCAGGTGAACCCAACTTTCTATCAGAGTGCTGCCTCTTCGAGACTAAGACAGATTAAGGAAGTAAAGGAGGTAGAGGAGGTAAAGGACGAAGAGAAGATTGCCGGTGAAGCAGCGAGGTCGCGTTAGTCCGCTATCATGCCCTCTTTTCTCCAAACCATCTTTAACTATATCAACGGTGATGGAATCACGGTGCTGCCTGAGATGGAGCTTCTGCTCATCGCCATCGGCATTCTGATTTTTGATTTTCTTCTCGAGAAGAAAGAGAAGCATTGGAGCGCGGGTGTGGCGCTGTTTGGGGTGGCCATGAGCGCAGGCGGCCTGTTCCAGCAGGCAAAACGCTTTAACGCCGAGCACACGTTCCGCCCGCAGGTTCCCGCGGTTTTCGGCTTCCAAAGCACGATCATCATCGATGGATTCTCGCTTCTTTTCGGGGCCATCTTTCTTGCCGCCACGGCGCTGGTGATTCTGCTGTCCGTCCGCTATTTGGACATTGAGCGCGAGCAGGAAGGCGAGTTTTATTCGCTGCTGCTGCTCGCCTGCACGGGCATGATGTTCATGGCCTCTGGCAGCGACCTGATCGTTCTGTTCCTTGGCCTAGAAACCATGACCCTCAGCCTCTATGTGCTTTCCGGCTACCTGCGCCGTGAGAAGCGCTCTAACGAGGCCGCGCTGAAATACATGCTGCTTGGAGGTTTCAGCAGCGGCATACTCGCCTACGGCTTTTCTTTGCTCTATGGCCTTACCGCCAGCACCAACCTCTGGGAGATTGGAAACCGGCTTGACGTACGCGCCCAGATCGTTGCCAACCGGGGCATGACCGACTGGATCGTGGTCCTCGCTTTCGTCACCGTGGCCGCGGGGCTTTTTTTCAAAGTGGCTGCTGTACCGTTTCATCAGTGGGCGCCGGACGTTTACGAAGGGGCGCCGACGCCGATTGCCGCGTACGTCAGCGTGGGGTCAAAGACCGCGAGCTTTGCGTTGCTGGTGCGCCTGTTCATCTGGGTTTTTGGGGGATCGCAGCCCGCGTGGCAATACCTGATCGCGGGCGTGGCCGTGGCTTCGCTGACGTGGGGCAATCTGGCAGCGCTAACGCAAAACAACATCAAGCGCCTGCTGGCTTATTCCTCGATTTCGCATGTCGGCTACATCCTGCTGGGCCTAGTTGCCGCCAACGAGACCGCGGTCACCGGGATCCTCTACTACCTGATCGCGTACGCGTTCATGACCATCGGCGCGTTCGCGGTGGTGACGGTTTTGCGCCAGCGCGGCTTGATCGGCGATGAACTGGTCGACCTTGACGGCCTTTACCAACGCAGTCCCTCCGCCGCCGTACTCATGTTGATCTTCATGCTCTCGCTGGCCGGGATTCCGCCGACGGCAGGCTTCATGGGGAAGTACTTCATCTTTCTTTCGCTGATCGAAACGCACCACCCGGCACTGGCGATTTTTGCCGTGCTGTACATCGTTCCCGCGCTCTACTACTACTTCCGCGTGGTCCTTCACGCCTGGCTGACCAAGCCCGGCGAAGCGCCCGCTCCGGCGATGAGCAGCGCGCAGGCGGTAGCACTTGGCATCACCTTGTTTGTGACTCTCGCTGCGGGACTGTATCCTGAGCCTTTCACGCGGCTGGCGCGCTATGCTTTCGGACAATGACGACAAGACGACTCCCGGCACTTCGCCGCCGCTGAAGCAGGCCAGGAGCTTTTCGCGGCAGTTCGCCATGGCCATGGAGCTGCCGTTTGTCCTAGTGGGCGCGATCATCGCCGGGGGCGCCATGGGCTATTTCCTTGACGTGTGGCTGCACACAAAGCCCGTGCTGATGTTCGTGTTCGGATGTATTGGGTTTGCGGCCGGGGTGCGGGATGTCCTGAGAAGATTGCCGAAAGAATGAAGCAACCAGGTAAAGAAGTAACGAAGTAAGGAAGCAAAGAAGCAAAGAAGCAAAGAACCGGGAAACGCTGACATGAAAGCCAGCGCCACATTGAGTCGGATGGGTTTCTGCTTGGCTAATAGTTCCACTGACGTTTCACGATATTTGGAAAGCGAGAAGTGGATTGCGCACCTCACGCTTGCGGTGGGTGCGCTGGGGGCGGTGCCGGTTTGGCTGTTCCGTGGGCCGGCCTGGGGAGCGGGCATCTTCGTCGGCGCGGGGTTGGCGTGGCTGAATTTCCGCTGGCTCAAGCAGGGCCTGGATGCGCTGACCGCGGCCGCCACTGCGCAGGCAGACCTTCCCAAACCGCGAGTTCCCGTCTCCACGTACTTCATGGCCGCGTTTCGGTACGGGTTGATAGCCCTGGCCGTCTATGTTATTTTTAAATATCTGAACGTTCCCATCTTGAGCATGATTTTTGGTCTGTGTGCGCTGGGAGCGGCCACCCTTGCGGTTAGCGTGTACGAAATCCTGCATCCTCAGGAATAACGGCCAGGAACCAAACGAATGGAAGAACACGTCAGCCAAATCACAGTATGGTTTAACCACGTATTCGGGGCCTTGGCCCTCCGGCTGCTTCATGCGTTGCATTTACAGCCGGCAGATTACGAACGTCCCATCCCCGAATATCTCGTGATGTCCGTCATCGTTTTCGTTATTTGTATCATTCTCACGCTTGTGCTGCGCTCCCGCCTCTCCGTGGAAAGGCCTGGTGGGATGCAGCAAGTTGCGGAAATGCTACTCACCAACCCGTTGGGCTTCGGCATCAAGGATCTGCTCGAGGAAAACGTCGGCCATGGCGCGGAGAAGTTCATCCCGTTTGTCGGCTCCATTTCGATTTTCATCCTCTTTTCGAATCTGTTGGGAGTGTTTCCCGCGCTGAGTTCGCCGACGGGGGGAGCGCTGCCGGTTTTGCCGCTCGGCTGCGCCAGCCTGACCTTTCTTTATTTCAACTACCAAGGGTTGCGGCGTCACGGGGCCATTGGTTATGTGAAGACGTTTACGGGACCCGTCTGGTGGCTTTCCTGGTTAATCGGGCCGGTCGAAATGATCAGCGCGACCGCCAGAATCCTCTCCCTCACCGTGCGTCTTTGGGCCAATATTTTTGCCAGTGATCTAATCTACGTTATTTTTCTGGGCCTGCTGATCGCTCCGGTTCAATGGGGCTGGGCGAAAAGCCCTGTTTTGGGCGCCGCGCTTGCCGTCTTTCCTTTTGCGATTCCCTTTCTATTTGTCGGCCTGCACATCTTTGTTTCCATCATTCAGGCGTATGTGTTTACCGTGCTGCCCTCGATTTATCTGGGGCAGGCCGTAGCCGAAGAGCACTAGTTTTCGCTTTTGCCGTGCAGCGTGAGACCGGTTGTAGGGCGCTTAGCCGGGAACCACCCACTGGCGGCATTCCAAGGAGGCAGTAATGAAGAAAGCAGTTCTGTGGTTGAGTATGCTTACCGCCGTATTGCTGGTGGCGCCGGCCGCCTTCGCTCAGGAAGCGGGCACGGCTGCGTCGGGGAAGGGACTTGCTGCTCTCGCCGCGGGCTTGGGAATGGCCCTCGCTGCGTTCGGCGGTGCGTTGGGGCAGGGCCGTGTGGCCGCGGCCGCCTGCGAAGGCATGGCGCGCAATCCGGGAGCCAGCGGCCAGGTCCGCACGGCGATGATTCTGGGACTGGTGTTTATTGAAACCCTGGCGCTGTTCACGCTGGCCATTATTTTCGCCAAGGTCTAACAGGCGGTTTCCATTCGAGTTTTCAAAAACCGCTCCGGGGGACCGGAGCGGTTTTTTTTAGGCGCCTAACCAAAATGATTTACCAATAATAAGTTTTTTGCCGGCCCCACTTGCGAACTCATGTGTAAGTCCTTTACGACCCTGACGGGTGCGATCTAGCGGGCGGAGAGGATGAGGTCCTGGGAGAGGACAAGGCCCAGGATGTGGTTGGGGAAGAGGCCGAGATACAGAGTGGCCAGGCA
>Ga0126378_10003599_pt1 | contig 11734 bp, 7 predicted proteins | sample PanSoiMetPlot_23_FD_92587 | JGI IMG/M metagenome (GOLD analysis project Ga0126378, IMG submission 92587) | Tropical forest soil microbial communities from Panama - MetaG Plot_23 | ecosystem: Environmental > Terrestrial > Soil > Tropical forest > Bulk soil | place: Panama | collected 2016-02-17
AGCGCTTGCTGTCGCTGCGGCGGCGCTGGGACTAGCAGCCTTGCCAGATCCCGCGCAAGCGCTGCCGAGCTACGCCCGCCAGACTGGGCAGACCTGCGCCTTTTGCCACACCGGCCTGCCGGAACTCACGCCGGCCGGGCGCGAGTTCAAGCTCAACGGTTATGTCCAGGGCGGCGGCCAGGAGACGTGGCTGCCGCCGGTAGCCGCCATGATCCAAGGGGGCTTCACACATACCAGCGCCAATCAGCCCGACGCCGTTCCACACTTCGGACCGAACAATAACTTCGAGCTGACTCAGGCGAGCCTGTTCTACGGTGGCGCGATCTGGGCGGAGCAGGGCCTAGGCGCCTTCATCCAGGGCACCTACGACGGCGTCGGTCGGGTATTCAGTTGGGACAACACGGATATCCGCATGGCGCGGCAGACCGAGCTCTTCGGGCAGGACTTCACCTACGGCGTCACGCTCAACAACAATCCCTCCGTCCAGGACGTATGGAACACCACGCCTGCCTGGCGCTATCCGTTCTTCAGCAGCCACCTCGGACCCACGCCCGGCGCGGCGACGATCATCGAAGGCGGGTTCAGCCAGCAGGTGCTGGGGCTTGGCGGCTACGGCTGGTGGAACCACATGCTCTATGCGGAGATCTCGGGATACCGCACGCTCTCGACCAGTACGGAACGTGCGCTCGGCGTTTCCCCATCCGGCACGAGCAGCTTCGACGGGATCGCGCCCTATTGGCGTCTCGCTCTTGAGCCGAGCTGGGGTCCACATTCCCTCGAGGTTGGTACCTTTGGCATGTATGCCGCGGTGAACCCGGGGCGCATCACGAGCTTCGGTACTGACAAGATCACCGATGTCGGGTTCGACGTGCAGTACCAATACAACGACAACCCGCACAATGTCGGCGTCCAGGCCAGCTACATTCATGAGTTCGGCAACCTGCACGCCACTTCGGCCATGGGGGGAGCTTCGAGCTCGCACGCTCACCTCGACAGCTTCCAGGTGAAAGCGAGCTACTTCTACAATCATGTCTACGGATTCAACGTCTCCTACTTCAACATCAGCGGCACGCAGGATCCACTGCTGTTCGGCGGGCTTCCCTCTAACAACGGCAGCCCCAACTCCGATGGCTGGATCTTCGAGGCCAACTACATCCCCTTCAGCAATGGCGGGCCGAGCTGGTGGCCGTGGCTCAATGTGCGGTTCGGCGCGCAGTTCACGCTCTTCAATCACTTCAACGGCGGCACCACGAATTTCGATGGCGCCGGCCGCAACGCGGGCCACAACAACACGCTCTATCTCTACAGCCTGCTCGCGTTCTAGCTGCCGCTCGCGGCGCGGCGACCACACGGCAACGGCTAGACCCGGCGCTCGGGAGCGTGACCGCGCGGCCCGGCGCACGGCAACCTAATTGCAACCACTGACCTAGACAATCGCGCTGATGTCGGTCCGCAACCTCGACAAGATCTTCAAACCGCGCGCGATCGCCTTGGTCGGCGCCACGCCCAAGCCGCACACGGTGGGCGCGATGCTGCTCAAGAACCTACGGAATTCGGGCTTCCCGGGCCGACTGATGCTGGTGAATCCGCGTTACACAGAGATCGCGGGCCTGCCGGTTTATGCCGACGTGGCGAGCCTGCCCGTGGTACCCGACCTCGCGGTGATCGCCACACCGCCCGCGGTGGTACCGGGGCTGATCGCCGAACTCGGCGCGAAGGGCACGCGCGGCGCGGTGGCGATCACCGCGGGCTTCGGCGAGCTCGGTACCGAGGGCAAGCAGCTCCAGCAGCGCATCCTCGACGCCGCGAAGCCGCACCTGTTGCGCGTGGTCGGTCCGAACTGCGTCGGCGTGATGGCGCCGGGCGCACGTCTCAACGCGAGCTTCGCGCATCTGACGCCCAAGGCCGGCGGCCTCGCCTTCGTCAGCCAATCCGGCGCCATCGTCACGGCGATGCTGGACTGGGCGGAGCCGCGCGGGATCGGTTTTTCCCACGTGGTCTCACTGGGCGACATGGCCGATGTGGATTTCGGCGACATGCTCGACTACCTCGGCAACGATACGCACACCCATGCGGTCCTGCTTTATGTCGAGGGCCTGACCTCGGCGCGAAAGTTCATGTCGGCGGCCCGCGCGACGGCGCGGCGCAAGCCTGTGCTGGTGGTCAAGGTCGGCCGCCACGCCGCGGGCGCGCGCGCCGCTGCGTCCCACACCGGCGCGCTCGCCGGCTCCGACCGCGTCTACGATGCGGCATTTCGGCGCGCCGGCATGTTGCGTGTGCGCGACATGGGCGAGCTCTTTGACGCCGTCGAGACGCTGTCGTCGACCCACCCCCAGAGCGGCGATCGTCTCGCCATTCTCACCAATGGCGGCGGCCCCGGTGTGCTTGCCACCGATATGCTGATCGACCTCGGGGGCACGCTCGCGAAGCTCACGCCCGCAACCCAGGCGAAGCTCGACCGTGTGCTGCCGCGCACCTGGAGCCGCGGCAACCCCGTCGACATCGTCGGCGATGCCGATCCTCAGCGCTATAAGGCGGCGCTGGAGGTGCTGCTTGAGGATCGAGACATCGATGCCGTGCTGGTGATCAATTGCCCGACCGCCATGCAATCGCCCACGGAGTGCGCGCGCGTCGTCGTCGATACCGTGCACGCGGCGGCGCCGCATCTCATGGGCCGCAACGTGCTGACGAACTGGCTCGGCGAACGCTCGGTGGGGCCCGCGCGTCAGCTGTTCGCCGAGGCGCACATCGCGACCTACGACACGCCCGATCGCGCGATTCGCGGCTTCATGCACCGCGTCGATTACCGCCGCAACCAGCAGCTCCTGCTGGAGACGCCGCCCTCCCGCCCTGAGAGCTTCGCGCCCGACTCAGCCGCCGCAGAGCGGACGCTCGAGAGCGCGCTCAGCGCCGGGCGCGAGTGGCTCGAGCCGGACGAGGTCGCGGCGGTGCTGGTCGCCTATGGTATTCCCCTCGTCGGAACTTACACGGCGCCCGACGCCGCGGCGGCGGCCGAGATCGCGCGCAAGCTCGACAAGCCGGTGGCGCTCAAGATCCGCTCGCGCGACATCCGCCACAAGAGCGACATCGGCGGCGTCGTGCTCAATCTGGGCAATCCCGAGCGCGTGCGTAGCGAAGCCGAGGCGATGGCCGCACGCGTGCGCGCGGCGCAGCCCGAGGCTCGGCTCGACGGCTTCGTCGTGCAAGAGATGGTCCATCGGCCGGGCGCGGTGGAGCTGATCGCGGGCGTGGTGGACGATCCGCTCTTCGGCCCGGTGATTCTGTTCGGCCAGGGTGGCACGGCGGTCGAGGTGCTCAACGACAGCACCCTGGAGCTGCCGCCGCTCAATATGACCCTGGCGCGAGCGCAGATCGCCCGCACCAGGATCCATCGGCTGATGCAGGGCTATCGCAATCAGCCGCCGGTGAAGATAGACGCCGTCGCGGATATCCTGATCCGGCTTGCCCAGCTGGTCGCGGACCATCCGGCCGTTGCCGAACTCGACATTAATCCGATCTTGGCCGACGAGCACGGCGTGCTGGGCCTCGACGCGCGGCTGCGCGCGCGGGTGTCGAGGCCGGACCGCTTCGCCATCCGGCCCTATCCGAAGGAGCTCGAAGGCTACGCCGCGCTACGGGACGGCACTCGCGTCCATTTGCGGCCAATCCGGCCCGAGGACGAGCCGGGGATCGTCGATCTGGCCGCGCATCAGTCGGCCGAGGACCTGCGCATGCGTTTCTTCACCGCCATGCACGGCATCAGCCACGAGCTGGCGGCGCGATTGACCCAGATCGACTATGACCGCGAAGTGGCACTGGTCGCCGAGCCCAGCGAGCCCGGCGCGATCTGGGGCGTGGCGCGCTTCGCCGCCGACCCCGACAACATCCGGGCGGAATATGCGATCACCGTGCGCACGGACCTGAAGGGCCACGGCTTGGGATATCTCCTGATGACGCGGCTCATCGAGGTCGCCAAGGCGCGCGGCCTGTCAGAGATATTCGGCGAGGTGCTGCGCGAGAACGGTCCGATGCTTAAAATGGCCGACGAGCTCGGCTTCATCGTGTCACCGCACCCCGACGAACCCGACGTGGTGCGAGTGACGAAGCGGCTGTAGGCGTCCGGGCGCGGCGCCGCTCTGGAGCCACCTCCTCAGGATGAGGAGGCCCGCTTCATTCCATCATGCCGGCGTGGCGATGCGATCCTTTGCGGCAGCGCCTCGCGCAGGCCTCGAATGTAGGGGAGCCCGTAGCCGCAGCACCCGCCGATGATCTGCACGCCGGACTCCACCCACTGACGCGCTCGACGCATGAACTCCGCCGGTGCAATCCTGTTATCGACCGCCCGGTCACGGACGGCCGCCATATAATCCCTCCGCTCGGCGTCTGGATAGGCCCCGACGGGCCCCTGCCACTGCTTGAGAGCGATCTCAAGGGCGGCGGTGGTATCGTCCATACTCGAGTGGAAAATGCTCAACACCGAGCCGCCATGCGACATCACGTCGCCGAGCAGGTCGGTGAACTTGTCGTTCGAGAGGTAGCCGGTCTTCACGGTGCTGTCGCCAGCCTCGCGCCGCACCCTGAAGCCGACCCAGAATGGCGCTCCGGTCGCCTTGCAGGCGTCGCTCACCCACTTGCGGTGGGTGTTGCTGCCCGTCGACTCCGCCAGCAGGAAATCCACCCCGGCCTCGAGCAGGAGCTCCGCCTGCTCGCGGAGATTGGCGCGGAATTGCTCCTCGGTGAAGCGCGAGCGCGGCCGCAGTGTTGCGAGGTCCTCGCCGCTGGTGGTCATGCCGAAATTCGAGATCGAGCCGGCGATCAGCACCGGCCGGTCGCGGGCAGCCTTGTCGCGAGCCTCGCGCGCCAGCAGGACCGCGCGCCGATTGAGCTCGCCCGTGAGATCGCCCATGCCCAAGGGCTCGAGGTTGTGGCGCGCCGAGGCATAGGTATTCGTGGTGAGGATATCGACGCCCGCCTTGACGTAGAGCTCGTGCATCAGCTGCACGGTCGAGGGATGCGTCTGGAGCGCCGTCGCGGCCCAGGCGGTATGGTAGATGGGCAGACCCATCTCCTGGAGCTGCGTTCCGACCGCACCGTCAAGGATGATCACCTCGCCTTGGCCGATCCGCTTCTCCAACGTCTCGAACGGGGTCATGTGTACCTCCCAAGTAAAAACGTGATCATTCCGGCGCGAGGACCGGCGGGAAGCCAGGCGCGCGCAAGTCCGCCCCCACCGTGTCCTCCAAGAGCTGCACGATGCGCGTCGACCAAGCATCGCCGCCATAGGTTGCCTGGCCACGGCGGAAAATCTGCTCCGTCATGCCCGCAAGCTCCAGCGGCACGCCGAGCTCGCGGCCGAGCTGGTGCGCGAAGCCCAGGTCCTTGCAGGCGACGTCCATGGTGAAGCCGATGTTGTAGCTGCCGTTGAGGATCAGCTGGCTCTCGGTCTCATGGACGAAACTGTTGCCGGAGCTCGCCTTGATCGCGGCGAAGGCCTGGGCGAGATCGAGCCCGCCGCGCTTCGCTAGCATGAGCGCCTCGCCGGCCGCCACCAGATGGATGAACGCGAGCATGTTGGTGATCACCTTGATCACCGAGGCCTGGCCGAGCGGCCCCATGTGGAAGACCTGGCCGCCCATGGCCTCGAGCGCGGGGCGGTGCGCCGCGAAGGTCGCGGCGTCGCCGCCGACCAGCACTGTGATGCTGCCCGAGGCGGCGCGATGGACGCCGCCGGTCACCGGCGCCTCGAGCGTGGCGATGCCCTTTCTCGCCGCGAGGGATGCGATGGTCTTGATCTCATGCCGGTCGTTGGTGCTCATCTCGATCCAGGTGCCGCCGGGCGCGAGCCCGTCGAGGACACTCCCCTCGCCCGTCACCACTGCGCGCGAGGCTGCCGGCGACGGCAGGCACGTGATCACGGCATCGGACGCCGCGGCGCAGGCCTTCGGCGACTCCGCCCAGCCTGCCCCCGCCGCGATGAGCGGGCCCGCGGCCGATTTGTTGAGATCGTGGACGCTTAGCCGAAAACCCTCGCGCGCGAGGCTGCCGGCGAGGTGTGCGCCAAGATTGCCGAGCCCGATGAACCCATAACGCATGCGTGCTTCCTTCGCCGTCGTCGTCGCTATGGATTGATCGGATCGGGCGTCATCACGAGATGCAGATCGGTGCCCGTGTAGGGATGGGCTCGCGCCACTTCCTCGTCGAGCTCGACGCCGAGGCCGGGCTTGCTCGGGGGAATCACGTAGCCCGCCTCCCACCGGATCGGCTGCTTCAGGATCTTCGCATGGAAGCCGGTCCAGGTCTGGAGGCTCTCGAGGATCAGGAAATTCGGGCTGCAGGCGCTGATCTGGATGTTGGCGGCGCCCTCGATCGGTCCGCAGTACAGATGCGGCGCGATCTGCGCGTAGTGCGCCTCCGCCATGCCCACGATCTTCTTCGCCTCGAGCAGGCCGCCGACGCGCCCGAGTGCCATCTGGAGGATCGATGCCGCACCGAGCTCGAGCACGCGCGAGAATTCGTATTTGGTGGTGAGACGCTCACCGGTGGCGATCGGAATCGCAGTCTGCCGTGCGACCCGCGCCATCTCTTCGGGCATCTCCGGCGGCGTCGGCTCCTCGAACCAGAGGGGATCGTAGGGCTCGAGCCGGCGGGCGAGGCGGATCGCGCCCGACGCCGTGAACTGTCCGTGGGTCCCGAAGAGGAGGTCGCATTTCGCGCCGACGGCCTCGCGGATCTTGCGGCAGAAGGCCTCCGAGAGATCCATCCGCTCGAGGCTCGGCTGGCGCGGGTCGAAATTCGAATAACCGCCGACCGGATCGAACTTCACGGCGGTGAATCCCATCGCTGCATACTCGGCCGCGCGCACCGCCGCAAGGTCGGGGTCGCGGTAGACGGCGGCGTCGCTGTGCACATCGCCTTCTTCGGCGCTCGGATAGAGATAAGTGTAGGTGCGGAGCCGCTCGTGCACCTTGCCGCCCAGGAGCTCGTAGACGGGCTTGTCGAGCGCCTTGCCGACGATGTCCCAGCACGCCATCTCGATGCCGCTCAGCACGCCCATCAGTGAGATGTCGGGCCGGAGCGAATACCCGCGGCCGTAGACGGTGCGCCACAGCGTCTCGATCCGGAACGGATCGGCGCCGAGCACGTGGTGCTCGAACACGTCCCTGATCATCGCGACGATGGTCTCAGGCGCGAAGGTCGCGGCATAGACCTCGCCCACGCCCTCGATGCCGTCGTAGGTGATCAGTTTTAGAAAAATGAAATAGCGACCACCGAGGCGCGGCGGGGGATTGCCGACCACGAAGGTCCGAAGGTCCGCGATCTTCATGCGAGGCGCCGATCGGTTGCCGAGACGTGCGGCTCATTCTCAGCAACCGCAGGCTCCGACGCAAGCGCAAGCGCTCTGGCTCGTGCGCCTCCACCGTATCCGCGCCGGGAGATTGTGCTCCATCCTCGGAAAAGGTCGGTGTTAAGATTTGCACGCGGTCTCGTCGCCGTGTTCCTGCATTATTTCCGGCGGTCCTTCTCGGAAGTTAGAAAGGCGACTCCATGAGCAACGATCTCCTGGTGGTTCACGACGGCGGCGTCACCACGCTGACCATCAACCGTCCGCCGCTCAACCTCATGACGCAGTTGCTGCTCGAGGAGATCGTCTCGGCACTCGAGACGCTGAAGGACCGCGACGAGACCCGAGCCATCGTCATCCGCGGCTCGGGCACGCGTGCCTTCTGCGCCGGCGCCGACCTGAAGAGCAGCAGCGAGACCAATCCGGCAATCGCATCGTCCATGCGCGAGGTCGGCATGCATATGATCGACCTGATCGAGGAGCATCCGAAGCCCGTGATCTCCGCCGTGCGCGGCTGGTGCATCGGCGGCGGCACCGCGATCGCCTGGCCCTGCGACATCCGCCTCGCCGCCGCCTCGGCAAAATTTAGGGCCGGCGACATCTATCTCGGTCTGGCACCCACCTGGGGTCTCGGCAACGCGCGGCTCGTGCATTACCTCGGCCGCAACCGCACCCTCGACACCGCGTTGCTGGGCGACGACATCACGGCGCAGGAAGCCTACGACTGGGGCCTGGTCACCCGCGTCTTCCCCGACGAAACCTTCGATGAAGAAGTCTCTCGTATCGCCCACAAGCTCGCGGGTGGCGCGCCGCTGCCGATCCGCGCGATCAAGGAGGCCGTGCGAGCCCAGTACCGGGACTCCCCGGATCGCGCCATGTTGCTGACGGAGCGCTGGTATCACGTGATCCACGGCTCCGAGGACGCCAAGGAGGGTATCCGCGCCATGCTCGAGAAGCGCAAGCCCGTCTTCAGGGGCCGCTGAGCCATGCTCGCGAAGGCGCCACCCCGCATTCCCATTGCTCGCATCTTCCAGCCACGGCGGGTCGCCGTGTTCGGCGCGTCCGACGATCGCGGCAAGTGGGGCGGCCGGATCATGCATTACCTGGCCCTCCACGGCTTCACCGGCGAGATCGTGCCGCTCAATCCGCGCCGCGCGGTCGTGCAGGGCCGCAAATGCTATGCGCGCATCGCCGACGCACCGCCTATCGACGTGGCGGTGATCGCGGTGCCGGCGGCGGCAGTGCCGCAAACGGTGCGTGAGTGCGCCGATGCCGGCGTCGGCTGCTGTGTCATCATCACCGCGGGCTTCGCCGAGGCGGGCATGGACGGCGTCGAAGCGCAGGACGAGATCGCGCGCATCTCCGCCGAGACCGGCATGCGGCTCGTGGGTCCGAACTGCCTCGGCCTCATCAACCTGCGGAACGGCATGGCGCTCACCTCGGCGCGCGTCCTCGACGTCGAGCGGATCATCCCCGGCCATATCGGCCTGCTCTCGCAGAGCGGCGCGCTGATGCTGTCGGTCTACAACCGTGCACACGACCAGGGGATCGGGTTCAGCCAGCTCGTCTCCGTGGGCAACCAAGCGGACCTCGACATCTGCGATTTCTTCGAGCACATGATCGACGATCCCGTGACAAAGGTGATCTGCCTTCACATCGAGGGGCTGCGGGACGGACGGCGGCTGTTGACCCTGCTCGAGCGCGCCCGGGCCGAGAAGAAACCCGTGATCGTCCTCAAGACCGGCCGCAGCGCCGAGGGCGAGGCCGCCGCGCGCTCGCACACGGCGAGCCTCGCCGGCGCCTATCCGGTGTTCGCGGCGGCCTGCCGCAACGCCGGCGCGATCCTGGTGGATGATCCCGACGTGATGGCACTCCTCGCCGATTTCATCCTGCACAACGGCCCGAGCCACGGCGAGGGCATCGGCATCATCTCGTCCTCGGGCGGCATGAACGGCATCGTGGTCGACCGTTTTGCCGACCATGGACTGCGCCTGGCGAATTTCAGCGAAACGACGCGCGAAGCCCTGACGCCCGTGATGCTGCCGGAGCATCGCGACAACCCCATCGACATGGGGACGCGCCGGCAGGAAGTCGGAGAAGTCCGTGCCATCGCGGCGCCGATCGTCGCTGCCCTCGCCGCCGATCCCGATGTCGGCCTGATCATGATTCCGCTTACCACCACCCCGCATTACGAGGAGTCCGTGACGGCGCTGTCCGAAGCGCTCAAGACGTGCGGCAAGCCGGTGCTGTTCGTGGTGACGCCGGGCTCGGTCGCGAAGCCTATCCGCGCCATCATCCGGGAGGCAGGCCTCGCCTATTGCGACCGGCTCGACGACGGCTTGCGGCTGCTGCAAGCCTATCTCAGCTACGAGCCCGATCGGCCCCGGCTGCCCGTCCCTGCCGCGTCGAGTCCTACCCTACCGGCGCTGCCTTCGGGCTACCTCCGTGAACCCGAGGCGAAAGCCCTGCTCGCGAGCGCCGGGCTCCGAGTGACGCGCGAGCGGCGCGTACGCAGCGCGGCGGACGCCGGCAAGGCGGCCGACGCGATCGGCTACCCCGTCGTGCTCAAGGGCGTGAGCCACACCGTCGTGCACAAGAGCGACGCCGGCCTCGTGCGCCTGAGCCTCGGCGACCGCCCAGCCGTCGAAGCCGCCTTCGCCGAGGTATTCCGCACGCTGAGGCGTCTCGATCCTTCCGCCGAGGAATGCCTGATCGCCGAGATGGTAAGCGGCGGGATCGAGCTCATCGTGGGAGCCAAGCATGATCCGATCTTCGGCCCCGTGGTGATGGTGGGCGCCGGCGGCGTGCTCGTCGAGCTCATCAAGGACATCGAGGTGGCGCTCGCGCCGCTCTCTGCCGAGATGGCCCAGGGCATGCTGAAGCGCCTGCGCGTCTGGCCGCTGTTGCAGGGCTTCCGCGGTGAACCGCGGCGCGACATCGCCGCCGTGGTCGACGCGTTGGTGAAGGTCGGGCAGCTCACGGCTTCGCTCGATGGCCGTCTGCTCGAACTCGATATCAATCCGCTGCTGGTGCGCCGGCACGGCGAGGGTGCGGTGGCCGCCGATGCGCGCGCCGTGATCGCGTGACCGTCAGCCCAGGCGGAAGAACCGCCGAGCATTCTCGTAGAGCCACTTCTCGATCACCCGCTCCTTGAGCGGGAGCGCCTCGTATTCCGCGATCGCCTCCTTGTAAGGCAATCCCACCGTGCCGAGAGACAGGCCCACCATCACCTTATCGTGGAGGAGCGTGTTGCCGAACTGCAGAAACTGCTCCCAGCCCGAACCCTTCACGCCGAAATAGCGCGGATGATGCGCGGCCGTGTCGCAATGGAGATTGGGATGCCGGCGCAGCAGCCCCACCATGTCGGCGATCCATGGCCAACCGCTCAAGCCCGCGACGATGCGGAGCTCGGGAAAATGCATCGCGACCTGGTCGAGGTGGCGCGGATGCCCGAGGTCGTAGGGCCGGTCGTTGGCATAGTTCATGGAGGTGTAGATGCGCACGGGCACGTCGAGCTCGACGCACTTGGCGTAGAGCGGGTAGAAGCGCGGATCGCTCGCGGGTACCATGTTGAAGAGCGCCGCGATCCGCAACCCGCCGAGGCCAAGCTCACGGATCACCCGCTCGAACTCGCGCACGCCACGCATCCCGTCGAACGGGCTGATGCTGGCCATGCCGATGAAGCGGCCGGGGTGCGCCCGGATGATCTCGCCGAGCACTTGGTTCGGGACACGCCCCACCACGCCCGTCTCGACGCCGGCCTCATCCATGCGCTGGACGAAGTCCGCCATACTCATGCCCATGGCCTTCGGCGCGCCAGGCGCGCGGTGCGTGAAGATCCGCTCGTAGTTGGGGAAGCCATAGCCCGCTGGCGGCTCCATGCGCTCGGGATCGCCGAAGCCTGGGATCAGAGTCTCAGTGCCGAACTTGCGCGGCTTTCCGGTCTCGTCCGGCGGCAGGTCGCATTCGAGATCGATGACCTTTCTCACGAACCGCGCCTCAGCAGGTCGATCAGCTCGTCGGTCGTGCGCACGTCGCCGAAGGACTGGATGAAGGTAACCAGCGTGGCCAGGTGCTCGCCGTCGGAACGCGCGGCATTCGCGTCGGAGACGATCGTGGTTCTGAAATCCTGCATGGCCGCATCACGCGCCGAGGATTCGCTGCAGACGTTGGTCAAGGTGCCAGCGATCAGCACGGACTCGATCCCTTTCGATTTGAGAAGGCCGCTCAGATTGCAGGCGCTCGGCAGGAACGCGCTGAAGCGGTTCTTGAGCACCGCGAGGTCGGCGGGCTTCGCTTCGCACTCCGGCCAGAGCCGGTGACCGTCGCTGCCCGCCCGAAGCTCCGCAAGGATGCGGGCGGAATTGCCGGCGTCGACGAGCGCCGACAGGA
>Ga0126378_10003603_pt1 | contig 11730 bp, 7 predicted proteins | sample PanSoiMetPlot_23_FD_92587 | JGI IMG/M metagenome (GOLD analysis project Ga0126378, IMG submission 92587) | Tropical forest soil microbial communities from Panama - MetaG Plot_23 | ecosystem: Environmental > Terrestrial > Soil > Tropical forest > Bulk soil | place: Panama | collected 2016-02-17
AGTCGCCGAGTTCCTGCCGGCAACGTATTTCGTCGAGCTGCTGCAAGCGGCGATCCTGCGCGGCCATCCCTTCTCTGGAGCGGCGATGCCGGCGGGCATCCTCATGCTGACGGGAATTGCCGGATTTGCCTTCAACTCCATGCTCTTCCGGTGGGAGAGCGGGCAACCGCTTAATCGCCGCAATCTTGCGCTGGCCCTTGCCAGCCTTGTGGTCATCTACGCCGCGGTATATGTGCGGGGAGTGACACTGCAATCAGCGCGCACGCCGGAAGACCAGATGTCGAAACAATTCAGCGTGGGCACCCGCATTCTCACCGGGATGACGATCCTGGATGGCACCGGCGGCCGAATTCAGCGCGGGCAGATCGTCCTCGAAGGCAACACTATTGTCGAGGTGGCACCTGCCAGCGCGAGTCCACCCAAAGGCGTGCCGGTAACCGATCTCTCCGGATCTTACGTGATTCCGGGGTTGATAGATTCTCACATTCATTTGGGCGGCTCGCCCGGTGGTTCGGTGCTTCCGGAGGAGTACGCTCCATCGCGCCTGGTCCATGACCTGCAAGTGTACCTGGCCTTCGGCGTCACTTCGTTCGTGTCGTTAACCGACCACATGGAAGATCTGCAGCGGCTGCAACGCGACGTGACTTCCGGCGCCATGCGGTCGCCGAGGCCGTTTATATCAGGCCCGGGAATCACCGCACCCGGCGGCCACCCGGCGGCGCTCTTCTCTTTCCTTCACGGCTTTCCTGAATATATGACCCGTCAGGTGGATACACCGGAGGCCACGGAAAAGGCCGTGCGTGAATTGGCGGCGGCACGGGTGGATATCATCAAGCTCTTCCTGGAAGAGGGTTGGCCCGGCAAACCGTTTCCCGTGCTTTGCGACGCGTGCCTGGTGACCGGCATTCGTACCGCGAAAGAGTTGGGCCTGCGCACAACCGTCCACGTGGACAATGACAGGCATGCGCGCATGGCAATCGAAGCGGGCGCCGATGGCCTGGAACACATCCCCTCCGATCTGAGCGACGAGACCATTCGTCTGATGGTGGCCAAGGGCATTACCCTGACGCCGACCATGGTGGCTTTCGAGCGGATGTCTCAATTTATGTCCGGAGTCTCAATGGACGATCCGCTGGCACAGCACTGGGTCGAGCCATCGGTCTTCGAGTCGCTCAAGTCGCCCGATTCGTGGATCGCCAAGTACCGCAATTCGGCGGAAACCAAGGAATTCTTCATCCAGCGCTATGAGCGGCAGCGGAGTGCGCTGCGACGGGCCGTGGCCGGACATGTAACGATCCTGGCGGGCAGCGACGCGGGAAATCCCGGCGTTTTCCATGGTCCGGGGCTGATACACGAATTGGAATTGCTGGTAAACGAAGGAGGGATGACGCCTTCAGCCGCCCTCGTCTCGGCCACCGGCGCCGCAGCCAAACGTCTGGGTAATTCTAAGATCGGACGAATTGCGCCGGGAGCCTTCGCCGACCTTGTGGTTTTGGATGAAGACCCGGAGAAAAACATCCAGGCATTGCGCAATGTCCGCGCGGTCTATCTTGGCGGCGTACAGCTGGATCGCGATACGTTGCTCACTTCACGGCCAGGAAGTTGGTCTCCGCTGTTCAGCTTCCCTGAGCCTAAGCCCGGCACATCGCACAAGAAATAAATCTGGATACAAACTAGGGAACCACTCAACTACCTTGGGGGTATCTAAAGTAGCCGTTCTTGATGTTGCAAGATCGGCTACTGGATCAAGATGCCTAGATTAGGAGGCGATCGCCCTTCAGATCCCAACTTAAGGAAAAGCTGTATGACCAAAGAAGAATCCCCGAATGCACCGCCGGTTGCTGGTTTGCGCTGGCTGACAGCAGCAGCCTCGCTGGCGGTGGGCGCGGTGTTTTTCTCGCTGTGGTTCTGGCTGCTGCCGCGATGGCTCGGTTTCAGCGTGGAGATGGCGGGCGTGGCGCGCTGGCGATGGCTCGCCGCAGTTCCCTCGATTCTAGGTTTCGCCGCGGCCCTGCGCTGCATCTGGGATTTCGGATGGACCGGGCTTGGCACTCCCGCTCCCATTGCTCCTCCCCAGCGGCTAGTGGTCGTGGGCTTTTACCGCTATGTGCGAAACCCCATGTACGTGGGTTTTGCCACGGGATGGATCGGACTGTGGATAGTTTTCGGGCATGCCAGCGCTGGGGCGATTGCGGGAGTGACCGCCGCTGCCCTTGCCGTACATCTGTTCGTGCTTTTTTATGAGGAGCCGACGCTGCGAAACAAGTTCGGAGCAAACTACGAAGAGTATTGCCGCAACGTGCGTCGCTGGTGGCCGCGGCTGCACGGCTGGGACGGGCAATGCGCCTGAGGCGCACAATTCTCTTAGCCTGGCGGATAGGGCGACAGCTATTCCGACCGCAAAGAAACCATGGGATCGGTGCGGGCAGCTCGCTGGGCGGGCAAGTAGCTGGCCGCCAGGGCAACCAGCGTAAGCAGCAATGCGATCGCAGCAAAGGTCGGAGGGTCAGTGGCGCCCACGCCAAAGAGCAAACTGCTCATCAGGCGGGTGAACAGAAGCGCTCCTACCAGGCCAATGCCGACCCCGGCCAACGTCAATACCATTCCCTGGCGAATTACGAGAGCCAAAATGCCGCGCTGGGTCGCGCCCAGCGCCATGCGGATCCCGATCTCGCGCGTCCCCTGGCTGACCAGGTAGGTCATTACGCCGTAAATTCCGATGGCCGCCAACGCCAGAGCCAGCGAGGCAAAGAGTCCCAGCATGAGCGTGGAGAAGCGCCGCCTTGCCAGTGACTCATCGACGCGCTGCGACATGGTGCGCACTCCGTACATGGGAAGATCGCGATCAAGTTCGTGAAGCTCGTGCTTCACCGCTGATGTAAGCGCCGCCGGATCGCTGCGGCTTTTGACAACCACGTTCATCGCCCGCCCGGCGTGCTGGCTCTGCGGTAGATACAGCGCGATGCGCGAGTCGGAGTCGAGCATGTATTGTTTAACCCTTCCCACCACCCCGACGACAGTCGCCCAGGCCGGCGTCTGCGTCAGATCGCCAAAGCTGATGCGCTTGCCCAGTGGATCTTGGCCGGGCCAAAGCTGCAGGGCCATGTATTCGTCGACCAGCACAACTTGCGGGCTGGTGGGCGTGTCCTGTTCGTTGAAAAGCCGGCCCTGCAAGAGAGGGATCTGCATGGCCTCAAAATAGTGTCCTCCTACCAATCGCTCGTCGGCGTTGATGAATTTTTCACCCGGCGGCGGCACCCGGCCCTCTACGGTAATCGGCCCCCAGGCAAATATTTCGCTGAGGGGCAATGAGGAGACTCCGCCGGCCGCGGTCACGCCCGGCAACCGTTCCAACCGGTCCCATAGCTGGTGATACGTGGCGCGCACGAGTTGCGGGCCTTTGTATTTGTCGCCGGTCATCGTCAACTCCAGCGTGAGGACGTTAGCCGGATTGAAGCCGGGTGAGACTTTCTCCAGGAGCGCGAAGCTACGCAGCAGCAAGCCGGCTCCAATCAGCAGCATGAGGGAAAGCGCAAGCTCGGAAATTACCAGAATCCGGCGGAGATTGTTGCCGTGTCCTCGGGGACCAATGGCGCCGGCCCATCCGCGGCTTGTGCTTTTGAGCTGAGTCACCAGATCGAGATGAACAACGCGCAAGGCCGGCGCCAGTCCAAAGAGGATTCCCGAACACATCGAGACCAGAAACGTGAACCCCAGCGCGTCGACGCGAATGCCCACCTCATTAAGTCGCGGCACGCTCTTCGGACCAAGAACGTGAATCCAGTGCAGGCTTGCTATTGCCAGCAGGACGCCCAGAGCGCCTCCGGCGAGAGCCAGCAGCACACTCTCCGTCAACAACTGGCGAACGATGCGGCGGGCACTGGCACCGACCGCGGTGCGCACGGCTATTTCCCGCTGCCGGCCCACGGCGCGTGAGAGCAGCAGGTTGGCTACGTTGGCGCATGCAATCAGCAACACGCATCCCACTGCTCCCAGCAAAACCAGCAGCGGCCGGCGCACATTGCCGACGACCTGTTCGAGCAGGGGCACGATGGCAAAGGTAAGCCCTCCGTTCGCCGGGTAGACTTCCGGAAAATTCCGGCGCAGTCGCGCGGTGATGGTTGCCATCTCCGCGCGCGCCTTTTCCAGGGAAACTCCCGGCTTCAGCTTGCCGATAATGTTGTAGTCCTCGTGCCCCCGCACCTGCGCGGCATTGGGCGCGAGCTGCAGCGGCACGAGAATCTCCGCCTGCTCCGTTCCGTAGAGTGTAGGCAATACTTCCCTGGGCAGGGCAAAGCTCCGCGGCATGATTCCCACGACTTCGTACGGTTCTCCGTTGATGGTGATGGAGCGGCCGATCATATGGGGATCAGAACCATAATGGCGGACCCACATGCCGTAGCTCAGTACCGCCGTCGCGGGATGTCCAATGGAATCTTCGTCGCTGGTGAAGATACGACCTTGGGCCGCTTGCAGCCCGAGCATTGGCAAGAGGTTCGACGATACTCGCACGACGCCCACGCGAACCGGATCTCCTTCCCCAGTCAGGTTGAAGTTCCCGCCGATGGCAATCGCCACCTCCTCCAAGCCCTGGTGCCCGGTCTTGATGTCAAAATACTGGGCCGTCGAGAACCAGTCCTGGGTAATGCCCAGCCCCGGCGAGGTGTTCCACAGGATCACCAGTCGGTCGGCGTCTCGATAGGGCAGCGGCCGCAGCAGAAGAGCGCTTACGATGCTGAAGATGGCCGTGTTCGCGCCAATGCCGATAGCTAGCGATAAGATCGCGGCCGCGGTGAAGCCGGGACTCTTCAGGAACGAACCTAGCGCGTAACGTAAATCGCGAGCCAAGGCCTGCATAGCGGGTATCGTAGCATGCGCGGACGCTACCACGGCCACGCCGGCCATTCACTCACGCGGGTCTTGACGGAGGTCGCCCGCCGTCTAACAAAAAACAATAGCGGAGCGAAAATGGCGAATCAAGATCCTCGAAAAAGATGGTAGTTTAGTCACGGCAATGCTTGGTTGGCGGAGGCACACGATTGAGATGGATCCAGCAATTGATGGAGCACGACCGAAAGCGGCGTGAGCTGTGGAAAACCATGCCCGCCAGTTCGGTAGCGTTGCTAATGGCGCTGGCATTTTGCCTGTTCGCGTCGATCGGCGCCCTTGCTCAGTTGACCTCCTCTCTGCGATATTTCTGGCCCACACCTCTGATCTGCGGGACCATTGCCTCTGCAGTAGTATGGTTGGGCGTACGCCGCAAAATCATGTGGATCGTCGTCCTGGTAGTCGTCGTTAATGCGGCTCTTGTCTTGATTGGTCATTTCAAAAAAGAATCTTCGCCAGGCCTAGCCATGCCGGCTGAGACTCAGCGATGGCTTACGACAACGTCAGCGTTCACTGCTGCCATGATCGGCTGCGGCTGGGCGTTGGCGGTGACCCTGATCAATCGCGAAGGCCAGCGGTTTTTTCGGGTGCAGACGGAGATGCGGCTGGCCGGGGAAATTCATCAGACGCTGGTGCCAACAATCGACACTCGCATTGCCGACTTCGAGTTCTATGGGATTTCCCGGCCCAGCGGCATGGTGGGAGGCGACCTGGTAGACGTGCTCTCCGGCGATGGACGCTGGCTGGCGTACGTGGTCGATGTCTCCGGACATGGTGTGAGGTCAGGGGTGCTCATGGCCATGGTCAAGAGCGCAATCCATACCGCTCTGCGCTTCCATCCTAAGGCCGATGGCTTGCTGGAAGCGGTCAACTGGGTCTTATGCTCATTGAAGGCAACCAATATGTTTGCCACCTGTGGATTGATTGCCTTCTCACAGGAGCACGGCCTGCGCTATGCGCTCGCAGGACATTTACCGATTTTGCGGTTGCGCGATCAAACCATCGAGATGCTCAGCGAAGGCAACCTTCCTCTGGGCATTGTTCCCGAGGGCAAATTCGAGGCAACGCCCTGCGAGATGACAAAAGGAGACGTGCTGGTGGTGGTAACCGACGGCTTGACCGAGGTCACCGACCAGGATGGCGAAGAACATGGCTTTCGCCGCATCTCGCAAGCCCTGCGCGATCGTGGCGACCGTCCGGCAAAAGAAATCGCCGAGCAGATACTTGGCTCGACCAATAGACGCGGGACGCCCAGCGACGATCAAAGCCTGTTGATCGTGCGCCGCCTTGCCTGATAGACCTGCCCGGGAATTACCCGATGGACGGCCTATCGGCACGGGCTTTATCATTGTTCAACCCTATTAGCGCAACGGCATTATTCGCGCTGAGCCCTCAATTGACATTTCGTGCAGGTGTTGTTTTGGCAAGTCTACAGTCCAACGTGGTAAACCGAGAATCGTCCGGGGCAAAAGCGGGGTTGGCAGCGATCGTGAAGCGAGCGCAAGCCATCACCAATGCCTCCGGCGCCGCCCTTGCTCTAGCCACGAACCACGACCAGGAGATCGAATGCTGCGCACGCAGTGGCCACACTGCTCCGCCGCTGGGACGCAGCCCGCTGGTGGAAAACAGCCTGACGGCTCTCTGCCTACGCCGCGGCCAGCGGCTCTTGTGTGACGACGTGGAGGCTGATCCGCGCGTAAGCTCGTCGGCCCTCCTGGAGCTGGGAGTCCGCTCCCTTGTGCTCACTCCTGTGCGGCAGTGGAATGTAATCGTAGGCGTTTTGACGGTTCTGGCTGATGTGCCGCACGCGTTTTCGGCCCGGCATCTGGCCCAACTGGAGGCCGCCGCCCGAGAGATCTCGGAGATTTTGGGAGAAGAAAGCACGGTAGCCGAACCTGCTTCGGAATTGTTGCCGATGGCCGCGCATGACGCGTCCGACCTCGAGCCAGTCAGCGTCCGGTTGCCGCTGCCAGACGATGCGAGTTCGCAGCCTTCTCCTGAGCAACAAGACGATGAACACGCGGGCGAGTTTGCCGCCACAATGAACGGCCTGGGTGTCGCACCGCAAAGAGATTGGATCACCAAATTCCTGGTCGGGACTGCGGCCTTGCTGATGCTTGCGGGTGGCGCGATCGGGATTTATCTGGCAAGCGGCCAGCGCACGGCGACCACTCAAAACGCCGTGCCCCGGGCAAGCACGGCGGCAAATGCAATTCCGTCAGGTGAGAGTGCCGCCCTCAAGATCGATCCTGCCTCCATAGTGACGCCCGCAGGCAGCACCGTCGTCCTCAACGGATTGCTTTCCCACGGACACGACATTGGCTCAGTCGCTATACAGATCGATTACAATCCCAAGCTCCTGCAGCTCATTGGTGTGTCCGAAGGGGCGTTCCTCGGCAGTGATGGCCAGCAGGTTGTCCTGGTGCAACGCGATGATCCACTGGCCGGCGTTCTCAAGATCAGCGCCCAGCGTCCTCCGGGAAGCCCAGGCATCTCCGGCGACGGGCCGGTATTCACCGTGTCTTTCCAGGGAAGGCAAAAAGGAACAGGAACCGTTTCAATCGTGCCGGGCGCCCACGACAGCCAGGGACGTCGCGTTGAGGTATCGGGAGCGAATGCGTTGGTGACCATGGATTGAAGAAGTTCTTCAACACAGAGGAAAGGAGGGAGCAGAGGATTTAAAGCCGAAAAACCAGTCTCGCTTCCCCTCCTTTTACTCTGTTCCTGAGTGTTGAAGGTTTCGTCCCGTCTAATCTGTAACAGCGCCGCGGCTGCTGGAGGAGACGCTTTTCGCGTATTTTGCCAGCACTCCGCTTTCGGCTTTGGCTACCGGTGGGACCCAGCGCGCTTTTCTGCGCTGCAGCTCTTCGTCGGAGATGCGGAGCTGGAGGAGTTGTTGTGTGGCGTCAATGGTGATCTCGTCTCCGTTCTCAACCAGGGCGATGGCGCCCCCCATGGCGGCTTCTGGAGCCACGTGTCCCACAACCATCCCGTGAGTTCCACCGGAGAAGCGGCCGTCGGTGATCAGCGCCACCGATTCTCCCAGACCTGCCCCGATCAAGGCCGAGGTGGGCGACAACATCTCTCGCATCCCCGGCCCGCCTTTGGGGCCTTCATAACGGATCACGATCACGTCCCCCGCGCGGATGCCGCCCTTCAAGATCGCAGCGAGACAGTCTTCTTCGCAATCAAAGACACGCGCCGGGCCGGTAATGCGCGGGCGTTTGACGCCGCTGGTTTTCGCCACGGCGCCCTCCGTCGCCAGATTGCCGCGCAACACGTTCAAGTGACCGCGCGCGTAAACGGGATTATGGAACGGGTGAATCACATCCTGGTTCACGGGTGGAGAATCGGCAACGTCTTTCAAAACCTGGGCCACAGTCTCGCCAGTAATGGTTAGCGCGTCACCGTGGATCAGGTTGTTCGCCAGCAGGATCTTCATTACCTGGGGAATCCCGCCAGCCTGGTGCAAGTCCGTGGCCACGTATTTGCCGGAAGGCTTCAGGTCACAGAGAACCGGGACGCGCAGGCTGATGGCAGCGAAGTCGTCCAGCGACAGCGGCACTCGCGCGGCATGAGCAATCGCCAACAAGTGGAGGACAGCGTTGGTGGACCCGCCCGTGGCCATGACTACGGCGATGGCGTTCTCCAATCCCTTGCGCGTGATCATCTGGCGTGGGAGTACCTGCCGGGCGATGGCGCGAGCGAGCACGCGCGCCGATTCACAAGCGCTGTTTTTCTTTTCTTCGTCCTCAGCCGCCATGGTGGAGGAACCGGGCAAGCTCAGCCCCATGGCCTCGATGGCGGATGACATGGTGTTGGCTGTGTACATACCGCCACAGGAGCCTGCTCCAGGACACGCCCGGCGTTCGACCTCAGCGAGCTGTTCAGCGTTGATGCGCCTCGCGCTGTATTCGCCAACAGCCTCAAAGACGCTGACTACAGTCAGCTTGGTGCCGTTGTAGTCGCCGGCCTTGATGGTGCCGCCGTAAACAAAGATGGCCGGGATGTTCATGCGGGCAATCGCGATGAGGGCGCCCGGCATGTTCTTGTCGCAACCGCCGATGGCGACGACTCCGTCCATGGATTGGCCCTGGCATACCGTCTCGATGGAATCAGCGATCACCTCGCGGGAGACCAGGCTGTAACGCATGCCCTCAGTTCCCATGGAAATGCCGTCGCTCACGGTGATGGTACCGAAGACCTGGGGCATGGCGCCGGACTGGCGCAGCGTGTCGCAGGCCTGTGTGGCGAGATCGTTCAGGCCCAGGTTGCAAGGCGTGATCGTGCTGTAGGCGTTGGCTACGCCAACGATCGGCTTGTCAAAATCCGCGTCGGTGAAGCCGACGGCACGCAGCATGGCGCGGTTGGGAGAACGCTCTACGCCTCGAGTAGTCTTTGCGCTTCTAGAATTCGTATCCATTCTTATTAGTTTATGGTGGGCGGCGCAAATTTTCTTCTCATAAGGGCACCGTTGTCTTTTAGCCCTAAGTGCATCGTGGCCTTAAGAGCGAGACGTGGCAGGGCCACGTCTCTACGGCCGAGATTTTCGTAATTGCGTTGACCGATCGGGAAATGGCGACGTCTCTTGTGTTCTTCACACCCTCCATTGCCTCCGTCGTGGGTGTTTGGCTCGTCAGTTGGTTGCCCGGTTGACCAGGGCGCGCTGCTTTAGCCAGGGCATCATACCGCGCAGGCGCGAGCCCACAGTCTCAATAGGATGTTCCAGCCCACGGGCCTCGAGTTCCTTGAAGCGTGGTTTGCCGGATTCGCATTCCGCCATCCATTCGTCGGCGAAGCGTCCGGATTGAATGTCGCCCAGCAGCTTCTTCATCTCGTCGCGGACACACTGGTTGATCACCCGCGGTCCGCGCGTCATATCGCCGTATTCGGCGGTGTTGGAGACGGAGTAGCGCATGTTGCCGATGCCTCCTTCGTACACCAAATCCACGATCAACTTCATCTCGTGCAGGCATTCGAAGTATGCCATCTCCGGTGAGTAGCCGGCCTCCACCAGCGTCTCAAACCCTGCTTGAATGAGCGCCGTCAGCCCGCCGCAGAGCACGGCCTGCTCGCCAAAGAGATCGGTTTCCGTTTCCTCCTTGAACGTGGTTTCCAAGATGCCGGCTCGCCCACCGCCGATGGCGTTGGCATAAGCCAGGGCGACATCACGGGTGTTGCCCGCCGGATCCTGATGGAGAGCGAGCAGGCAAGGTACGCCTCGGCCTTGCGTGTACTCGTAGCGCAGCAGATGGCCAGGAGACTTTGGCGCTACCATAAAGACGTTCACGTCCTTGGGCGGAGTGATTTTGCCGAAATGGATGGAGAAACCGTGGGCAAAGGCCAGGTAGCGTCCAGGACTCAGCGCGGGAGCGATGTCGTCACGATAGATCCATGGCGCAAGCTCGTCGGGCGTGAGCATCATAATCACGTCGGCGCCGGCGGCGGCCTCCGCGGTCTTCTTTACCGGCAGGCCGGCTTTCTCGGCTTTACCCCATGACTGGCTGCCCGGGCGCAGGCCCACCACCACCTGGTGGCCGGAGTCTTTGAGGTTGTTAGCATGTGAATGGCCCTGGCTTCCGTAGCCGATGATGGCAATCTTTTTGCCTGCCAGAACTTGAGGGCGCGTGTCTTTGTCGTAGTAGATGTTCATGGGAGTGTTTCCTTATTAAGAAGATTTTTAGTTGCCGGCTACTGGCTACTAGTCTCTAGCTTCTAGCTAGAAAAATTGCCTCCGCCGTTTTGCGCCGTATGTCTGCACGACCTTGGCGACGGCCCTGGCTCCCACGTGAGCTAGTAGCTGTCTAATACATACCTCCGCAGCTTAAGCTGGGCCGGGCGGCAGGTGTTAGAAGCTAGCGGCTAGAAGCTAGCAGCTAGCAGCTTCATCTTGCTGCCTTCTTCATCTGCCGCGAGCTGGCTGTGCCCACCAATTGCACGACCTCCGGACCGGGCTGCTTGCTTACCGCTACCGTGCCAGTACGGACGATGTGGCGAATGCCGAACGGCACCAGCCTGGTCACCAGCTCGTTGATGTCTTTCCACTCCCCCGTAGCTTCAATAATCAGGCCGTCGTCCATCACTTCGGCCACGCGGAGGTGGTCATCGGCAACCAGGCTGAGCACGGTGTGCAAGGCCTCACTGGTTTCCGTCCTGACGTTGATCAGCACCATCTCGCGCTCGAAATGAGCGCTGCCGGTCAAGTCGGAGACATGCAGCACTCGCACCAGCTTGTTGACCTGCTTCACGATCTGCTCGATGGTGCGATCGTCTCCGGAGGTAACCAGCGTGACGCAGGAAATCTCCGGATTGAGGGTCTCGGCCACGGTAAGGCTCTCGATGTTGTAGCCGCGCGCGCTGAACAGTCCGACAATCCGCGCCAGTTCGCCAAAGCGATTCTCTACGACGATGGAAAGAGTGTGTCTCATCCCAAAACCATTTCCTGAAAGATCTTCAACACAGAGGAAAGGAGGAAGCGGAGGATTTAAGGCTTCCGAATGTTACAGCCTGCCTCATAATTGCCTGCCCACTTAGCCAAAGTGTTTCATTCTGAACGGAGGGCTAAGAAGAAATCAAAGAGCCTACTCTTACTCTTCTCCGTTTCCTCTGTTCCTCTGTGTTGAAGGTCTTGCCCCTGTGTTGAAGGTCTTCCCTCTCACCCCAGAACCATTTCTGCAATGCCGCCGCCGGGAGGAATCATGGGGAAGACGTTTTCCTCGATCTCCACGACGATGTCCATGACCACCACGCCGGGCATGGAGAGTCCCTTCTCCAGCACGGTTCTCAGTTCCGCGGGATGCCTGGCGCGCAAGCCGGTGGCTCCATAGGCTTCGGCAAGCTTCA
>Ga0126378_10003604_pt1 | contig 11728 bp, 14 predicted proteins | sample PanSoiMetPlot_23_FD_92587 | JGI IMG/M metagenome (GOLD analysis project Ga0126378, IMG submission 92587) | Tropical forest soil microbial communities from Panama - MetaG Plot_23 | ecosystem: Environmental > Terrestrial > Soil > Tropical forest > Bulk soil | place: Panama | collected 2016-02-17
GGCGCTGGTACTCATTTACGCTCCCAGAGCGCTTATTCGGCGCCGGCCCCACGCGCTCGCGACATAGCCAGCGCGGGAGAACTGAGATGGAGGTGGCGTCCCGGCGGCGGTGGCAAAGCCGGACAGTCGGCTGACCTGGGATGGCCATCATAGGGGCCTGAGAGCGTGACGCCGCGCGTCAATGGGGCCATCTCGGCCACTCGGGCCGGTCAGGCCGACGGACCGAGTCTCTGAGAGCCATGTGGAGCCCCCCGGCAGGGCGGCCGAGTATCCCAGGACCTCGGCCGCAGACGTCTCCATCGGACCGCTACGCGGCTGCAGTCGATCCACCTCCAGCTTGAGGATGGCGGAGACGCGTTCTCGACCGTCTACTCGCCAAGCTTCAGCCGGACCTGTCCGCCACGTCACGTGCGATTGCGACGAAGTCGCCGCAGCACCGCGATGTCCGCCGGGTCCCAGGAAAGAGCGGGACCAGGTCCCTCTGCTGAAGGGCCGATCGGCTGTCGCTAAGAGCCAGGGCTGACGCTTTACTTGGAAGCACGAGCTTGGGCTCGTGCCCGCTCGACAACGAACAACCACGAACTCGGGTAAGGAGGACGAATCGTGACCAAGGAAATCCGGTGGAGAATTGTGGCCCTGCAGGTGGTTCTTGTGCTGGTGCTGGGTTTCTGCACGGGCCTCCTGTTCTGGGGCAGCAGCTTCGTGAACGGGATGGTGCACGACCAGCTGGTGGCCCAGAAGATCTACTTCCCACCCCCAAGTCAGATCAAGGCTGGCGGGGCGCTCGACCCGGCCGAGTTCCCGGCGGAGATTCGCAATTACGCCGGCCAACAGGTCGACACCGGCGACAAAGCACGCGTCTATGCCAACGACTTCATCGCAATCCACCTGACAAAAGTGGCCAACGGCCAGACCTACTCGCAGGTGAGCGCGGCCTCGCTAGCGGATCCCAAGAACGCCACGCTCACGGCCCAGGCGAACACCCTGTTCAGAGGCGAGACCCTGCGCGGGTTGCTGCTGTACGCGTGGGGCTGGTCGCAGGTCGGTCTATACGCTTTCTACGCGGCAATTGGCCTGACGATCGGTACGATCGCGGTGTTCTTCACGCTGGTGTTTGAGGTGCTGGTGGCGCCCCGCACAGCGAGTGTCACGAAGCCGCGAATGATCCCCGCGTGATCGCATCCACTAAAGGGAAGAGGCTCCGGCGATCGCCGCCGGAGCCTTCGTCTGAGCGGTACTGGAATCAAATGCCACTTGCCGGCGGGACCATGATCGGGATCGGTGGCGCACTCGCTGCCGCGGTCTACGTCCTGGACGCGAAACCTCGGGTCGATCGCCACGGTGGCGTACAGCGTGATCCTGATCGGCTGGATCCCCGGCGAGGCGGTCCAGGGCCCCGCCGGCCGGAGCACCGTACTGGGCCGCCACGCCAAGTCCTCCGCTTTTGCCATGCCAGAGTCCTGCGAGCAACTTGGCTCGCGTCCGGAAGTAGTTGGATGTGCAGGGTCCTTTGGCGATCTCAGCCGCAGCGGCCAACTCCTCCATGAACGTGCCATCGAGGCCGTCACGAATTAACAGGGAGCTGGCAGCCTCGAAATCCGGTCGTGACAAGCTTTCCTGGCCTCGCCGATCCCGACCCGGGAGTGGAAGGGTTCCGCTTCCGTCGTCTCGGGGTCGGCAGCTATGTCACAGGCGGGGCAGGCCCTTCGCCGCGCACGACCATGTTGCTTCTCGGACAGACTGTGTCGGTTTGCCCTGCGCGTCACCGAGCAGGGACAGGAGGTGGCGTCATGAAGCAGGTCACGAGGAACATCGATCCCAGGCGCGCGGGACCTGCTCGATCGGGTCCCCCGCGCCTGCTTGTCCATCCGGGGCGAGGACGGGCCGCAGGTTGAACCCGTCGTGTTCGTGCGCCACGACGGCCGGTACCTCGCCGGCGTTCATTCCCTTGCCGTGCAGGTGCCGAGCCCATGGCAGGAGGTTGCGTCCTCGTTGACCAGGGGGTCTACTTCTTCGACCTGCGTGCGATATGCATCCAGGGCCGGCTGGAGCCGGCTGAGGTTCCGCCGAGTGCACCCGCCGGTCACCGGGGGTTCGAGGTGGTCCCGGCGAAAGCGATCGCATGGGACCGAGGAACGCTGCGAGAGGGGCCGGATGGAAGTTGACGATCCAGTCGCCCTCGATATCGTCCGGCGGTCGATGGTAGCCCGCATCGCCACCGTTTCCCGCGGCGGGCGACCGAGCGTCACCCCAATCTACTTCGTTCCAATGGGTGGCCCCATCTGGCTCGGGACGCTCGACTGGACCCTCGCCGCCCGCAACGTGTACGCCGATCCTCGCGTAAGCGTCCTCGTCGACATGGAGTGCGATCCCGGTGACCGTCGAGTGCTGTGAATCAGCGGCCGCGCAACTGTGCGCGTGGACCAGTACGTGCAGCGTTCCTATAACCGCCGCGTCGTCCGCAAGTACGTCCTGAGGCCCCAGCAATGCCTCGACCCACCTGAGGCAGCTCCCCCTCACTCGTAACTAACCGCTGGCCACGCTCTGCATCAGTCGCCCCCCACCGCTGACAATCGAGCGGCCACCCGCCTGAGCCGGTGGGCGGCATCTGCCGCGATCGGTTCGAGGACTGGGTTCCCCACCAGCCCCAGAGCTGTCTTTGGATCAAGAAAAGAAACCCGTGAACCGCCTGCGGGGCCGGCCTCGACCACCACGTTGCATGGCAGCAGCAAGCCGATGCCGGGCTCGGCCTGCAGGGCGCGGTGAGCCAGAGGCGGGTTGCAGGCGCCCAGGATCCTGTATGGCCTGAAGTCGACTCCCAGCTTGTCCCGCAGCGTGCTCCTGACGTCGATCTCGGTCAGCACGCCAAAGCCTTCGTCCCTCAGGAGGTCTCTGACCCTGGCCTCCGCCTCTTCCACAGACAGGACGCTGTCGACGCTGAATCCGTAGCTCGGTGCCACGATCAGGCCGCCTCCCCGGTCGCCAGCCTCAACACCGACTCCACGAACATCGCCTCCGGCAGGGCACCCACGAAAGCACCCGACCGGTTCACCACAGTGCGGGGCACACCCTGAACCTGGTAGCGGTCGGCTAGCTCCGGGTATTCGTTGGCCTCCACGACGAGAGACCGCACCTTGAAAGATGCAACCGCCATCCTGTTGGCCATCGCGGCGGCGCGCGGGCAGTAGGGGCAGGTGGGGGTGACGAAGACCATCACCTCGAGCTCGCTCTCGAGCTCGGCGAGCCGCTCGACCAGCTCTGGCGCGAGCTCCTCCCCGCTCCCCGACACACGTTCGACGGCGTCGAGCAGAGTGGCGAACTCATAGCCCGCCGGCAAGCCCTGGAAGGTGATCCTGCCTTCTTCGCCCGGCCGAGCCATAGTCAGGCTGGGAAGGGCTTCGACCTCAGCTGGTTCCTGGCTGACGTCGATCACAGTCAGACTCAGCCTGTCGGGAGCCGCCTCCGTCAGCGTTCGGGCAAGCTCCTCGGCAGCGTCGCAGGTCGGGCAGGCGAGGCCCCCGGGCAGGATCAGCCGGCCGCTGTCCGGCCGCCGGTAGAGCCGGAGATCAACTTGTCCACAAAGCGTCCCAGCAAGCCGTTCGCGAACCTGTTCTTTCGTTTTCTCATCAATCAAGGCCATCTCGGCATCTCCTTTCCTCTTTGACCTTCTCAACTGCGGATCTCGGCTAACGCCCTGATGCCGTGATCAAGGCGCTGCATCATCTCGGGCCACAGTTCGGCATCCTCCAGACAGGCCCGCAGGTTGCTGGCGACGAGCCGGTGACTGAAGCGGTCCACCGCACCGCGCATCGCAGACACCTGGCGCACCACCTCGTCGCAGGGGCGACCCTCCTCGATCATCCGCTGGACGCCACGCGCCTGCCCCTCGATCCGGCGCAGCGCCTTGAGCAGCTCGGACGTGTTCGCGTATTCCATACTGAACATATACCCCCAGGGGTATGTTGATTATTCCGAGTGCAGCCTCGTCAGCCGGCTGAGGCAGTGACAGCTGGAAAGAGCCCTCAGGTGCCGCCGTGATGCAGATCACAGTTTGCAGGCCGACCTGGACGCCATTCTTCAAGTGGAGGCGCCGAGAAGATGGGCCCTCGAAGGAGGAATTCTGATGTCCGAGCGTTCGCAGCCGACTGCCCTCTTCGACATCATCGGCACTTGCTTCTCGCTGGAGAAGCCGCGCCATTCCCTGGCCAAGCTCGGCGCGCCCGATTACGCCCTGGAGATGTGGTTCGCGCAGGCGCTGCGAGACTCATTCGCCTTCTCCCACGCCGGGGCTTACCTACCGCTCAAGGACATGCTGCAGGCTGAGCTGACGAGAACCGCCCTTCAGCTTGGCCTGCGGCCGTCCGATGACGACCTTCGTGGTGTGCTGGGCACTTTTGCCGAACTGGATCTCCGTCCCGACCTTGCCGCGGCGGTCCAGGTTCTCGCCGACCGCAGCTGGCAGCTGCTCGCTCTGACCATGGGCGCCAGCGAGTCGACCGCGGCCTTCTCGAGCGGGCCGGCGTCTACGATCGCTTCAGCGGCCTGCTCTCATGGGACTCGATCTCGGTGACCAACCCGAACCGTGCCGTCTACGAGCTGGCTCTTGCGCACTCCGGCGCTGAGGCGTGGATGGTGGCCGCCCACGCCTGGGACATCGCGGGGGCGTCGCGAGCCGGGCTGCATACCGCCTTCATCAGGTCGGTCGAGGGATCCTACCTGGAGGTTTGTCCGAGGCCCGACGTCTTGGCCGATTCGCTGCCCGAGGCCGCTCGGGCGATCGTCCAGCGATGAACGACGACAAGCCCTCCGAGGAAGTCGGGCGCTACCCACGGATCGGCGATTACGCGTTGATCAGCGACTGCCACTCGGCAGCCCTGGTCTCTCGCGACGGCTCCATCGACTGGTGCTGCTTTCACCGCTTCGATGCCCGCCCAGTCTTCGGCCGGCTGCTCGACTGGGGCCGCGGCGGCCACTGCCTGGTCGCCTCTGCAGGGCCTTATCGATCCAGCCGTCGCTACCTCCCCGGCACCAACGTCCTGGAGACCCGATTCGAAAGCGACGGTGGCGATGTGACGGTCACCGACCTCTTCCCCATCCGTGAGAGCTCCCCAATGGACGATCCGGCCGCTGTCCACCCCTATCACCAGCTGATCCGGCTCGTTCGCTGCGAGGCGGGCGAGGTTGAGGTTCGCCTCGAGTTCGTGCCCCGCTTCGATTACGGCTACACAATCCCTCAGCTGACCCTCCGCGGACCAGACCTGGCCACCGTGTTCGGCGGCGCCGACGCCTTGCTCGTCCAGACTGACCTGCCTCTGGAGCAGTCCGAGCTCAGCTCGTGCAGTGGCCGCCGCCGGCTCCGCGCGGGCGAGGAGGCGACGGTCATTGTCAGCTACGCAATCCCACATGAGCTGAGGCTGAAAAGAGTCGAGCCTGCAGAGTGCCGGCGACGCGTCGACGTCACTTGCCGCTTCTGGCGCGAGTGGTCGCAACGCTGTTCCTATCAGGGCCGTTACCGCAAGCACGTTATCCGCAGCGCGCTTGTGCTCAAGGGACTTACGAATGCTCCCAGCGGTGCGATCGTGGCGGCTCCCACCACCTCGCTACCCGAGGACGTGGGCGGCGTCCGCAACTGGGACTACCGCTATACGTGGCTACGTGACTCGAGCTTCACCCTCTACGCACTCTTCTCGCTCGGCTACACGGAGGAAGCACACGCCTTCATGCGGTGGCTGGAGCGGACGACCGCAGGCCGTGCGAGCGACCTCCAGGTCCTGTATGGCGTTGGCGGCGAGAGGTTCCTGCCGGAGCTCGAGCTCGATCTGCTGGAGGGATACCGAGGCTCGCGCCCGGCAAGGGTTGGCAACCAGGCAACGACTCAATTTCAGCTCGATATCTACGGCGAGGTGATGGACACAGCGTGGCTCTATCACCGGTATGGCGGCGACATCGCGTCCGAGTTCTGGGACTTCCTGGTCCGCGTGGTCGAGCACGTCAGCGACCACTGGGAGGAACCTGACGAGGGCATCTGGGAGATGCGGGGCGGGCGTCGCCACTTCGTTTACTCGAAGGTGATGGCCTGGGTCGCCGTCGATCGGGCCCTTAAACTGGCAAAGGCTCGGAGGCTGCCCGCCGACACCCAACGTTGGACAGCGCTACGGGATCAGATCCGCCACCGCATCGAAACTGAAGGGGTGGATCGAGCGACGGGTGCCTTTACCCAGTCTTTCGGGAGCACCGCGATGGATGCCTCGAACCTGTTGATGCCCCTGATCCGCTTCCTGCCGGCTGGTGATCCGCGGGTGGCGGCAACGGTCCGCGAGGTTCAGCGACGGCTCTCGCGCAACGGCCTGGTCTACCGCTACCTTGAAACCGATGACGGGCTGCCCGGAGGGGAGGCCGCCTTCACCATCTGCAGCTTCTGGCTGGTTGACAATCTCGTCCTGGCCGGCCAGCTCGAACGTGGACGGGAGCTCTTCGAGCGGCTGCTCGGCTACCTGAACGACGTCGGTCTGCTGGCAGAGCAAATCGACCCTACGAGCGGCGGCCAGGTCGGGAACTTCCCGCAGGCCTTCAGCCATGTGGGCTTGATCAACTCCGCTCTGCAGATCGCCAGGGCAGAGAATCGGACTGCTGCCAGTTGACCTCCTCGATCACGGCTGAACACATGTGTGAGATCGGTCGCCTCGTCGTCGGGGGGTTCGAGATCTCGTCTTTGCCCGCAATCAGGGAGGGTTTTTGAATGGCTGAGATCAAGGTTTATGGGGCACCCTGGTGCCCCGACTGCAAGCGTGCCAAGAAGTTCCTGGCCGAGCACCGCCAGCCTTATGACTGGATCGACATCGACAACGACCTTGACGGCCGGCGCTTCGTCGAAGAGCTCCAGAACGGGGGCCGAACGATCCCAACCATCGTCTTCCCGGACGGCAGCCACCTCCTCGAGCCGTCCGACGGGGACCTCGCCCGCAAGCTGGGCCTGAAGCTGAAGGCGAGCCGCCCCTTCTATGACCTGGCTGTGGTAGGCGGCGGGCCGGCAGGCCTGGCAGCCGCGATCTATGCCGCGAGAGAGGGTATCGACTCCGTGGTGATTGAATGCAGCGCGCTGGGCGGACAGGCCGGGGTGACGGAGAGGATCGACAACTACCCGGGGTTTCCCGAGGGCGTCGGAGGCGCGGAGTTGGCCGGCCGATTCGTCGCACAGGCCAGGCGTTACCAGGTGGAGCTGCTCTCGGCGGTGGCGGTCGAGTCGGTCGCGGGGGAAGGCGAGGATCTGCTCCTGGGGCTTAGCGGCGGCCAGCAGCTGTGCGCGCACACGGTCCTGCTGGCGACCGGCTCCACTTATCGCCGGTTGGGAGTGCCGGGCGAGGACGACCTGATTGGCGCGGGTGTTCATTTCTGCGCTACGTGCGACGGCCCTTTCTATCGCGGCGCCGAAGAGCTGCTCGTAATCGGCGGCGGCAACTCCGGCCTTGAGGAGGGCTTGTTTCTGAGCCAGTTCGCAAAGCGCATTCGGATCGTGGAGCATAACCATGCGCTCAAAGCGTCGCGCCTGCTTCAGGACAAGGTCATGGCTCATCCGCAATTCGAAGTCCACACCAATACGGACATCGTGGAGCTTCGTGGAGTGCGGCGGCTTGAGGAGGTGCTGGCGCGCGACCGCTCGACGGGCGCTGAGATGCGGTGGCGACCGGCTGCCGCCTTCGTCTTCATCGGTCTCACGCCGAATACAGGATTCCTCCCCAATGCGGTCGACGTCGACGAGTGGGGCTTCGTCATAACCGACGGTGCCTTTCAGACATCGATGGGCGGCGTCTTTGCTGCGGGCGACGTAAGGGCTGGATCGACAAAGCAGTTGGGCTCTGCGGTCGGAGACGGGATCGCCGCCCTGCTCCAGGTTCGGCGCTACCTGGAATTGCACCACCATAAGGCGAAGCTGGCCATCAACGCATAATCTGAGCTGGTGTCGGCCGACCGCTCGAAGCCAGTCAGCCGGCCTTCCTCGGCTTCGGCAAAGAAACTGGCAGACTGCACTGTTGCGGCATGCCCCAGAAGGTCGGGTTCTCCGCCGCCTGAACCTCTTGGCGAGAATGTCCGACGTCGAGACCGAAGAGATCTCTCACGAGCTGAAGATGCGCTCCTGCGCTCCCCGTCAGTTGCTCCCCTCAGACAGCGGTGATCGGGTCTACCTCCTCGAGCAGGGACGCATCCGACGCACCGAGACAGGGCTCGATTGACACCCCGTGCCAGAACGCGATATAGCCGGCGATATGGGAGGCGGGCGGGCTCGGGCTGGGGTAGTACCAAGCGGCGTCGCGGTCGACCTTGTCGCCGACCCGGACTGAGCAGTAGTTGGCCTGGCCCTTCCAGAAGCACGTGGTGTGGGTGTCGCTGGCCACCAGGTGGTCCATCCTGACCGAATCGGGCGGAAAGTAGCAGTTACCGTCGACCACGACCGACCGGTCGCTCTCCGCGATCACCGCTCCGTTCCAGACCGCCCGCACCATTCGCCGAACTGCGGGCTCAGCGTCGAGGTCGCGCCGTACCAGCCCCTGGTGGTTTCGTTCGTGTGCCATGTGATCGACCGTATTGAAGGCGCTGACCGGGGACCGTGACGCGCGTCACCAAGTCGAGTTTCGGGGCCCTCGCCAGCGGTCGGCGGTCGCCGTTCGACCCATGGCATTCATCACCATCTGCACGACGAGGGACGAGGCCGCGAGCACCACGCGCAGCCGGCTTGCCGGTCGCCGAGTCGCCGGGTATCGCATGCGGTCGCGCCCTCATCCGGGTGGTGAGGGCGGCGGCAACGGCGGGCCGCCACCTGCGGTCAGCGAGCTGGCGGCCGCCCCTCTCACGTCATGAAGCCGCGGGTGCTCACGCCCCCACCCAGCCCTCCCTCACAGTCCTAGTGGGACTCGATTCCCGAACGGGGAGGAGTAACCTCCGCACTCCGTTGGCCCCCCAAACGCACGAGGGTGAAATGCGCATTTGAGCGTCGCGCTGGCCTGAGATCCGCAGCTAAAGTGAGGCTGCGCCGAATGGGGGGACCCCACTGGCGCACCGTCGAAGGTTGGTGGCCAATGCTGATGCGGAAGTCGAGAGGTGGGCCAAGAGCGCGATGAACGCCGTCCTAGAGACACACCGTGGTCAGTCGCGGACCCGGAGCGTCTCGGACTCGACTTCTGGGCGGCGCTGGTCCGCGCTTCAGCGGATGGGATCACCGTCCTGGACAGCGATTGTCGAGTCGTCTACGCCAACACCGCGGCCTGTGAGCTGCTAGGGCACCCGCTACACCGGCTGCTGGGCCAGGACCGTCTCTCGCTGCTGCCCGAACAGGAGCGGCAAACCTACCTGACATTTTTAGAAAGGGCTCGCAATGGCGATCCGGAACCGTGGACAGCGATCGCCTACAGGCCTGACGGTTCTGAGCTGGAGGCTGAGTTGACGACGACCGTGCTCGACCTCCGGGGCGAGCAGTTCTTCGTCGTCGCCTCCCGAGAGGTGACGGAGCGGCACAGGCAGGCCAGGCAAGCCGCCGCCATGGCTCAGGCGGCCGCTGGTGTCGCTGTGGGCGACTCGATCGACGCGACCGTCGGCGCCGTCGCCGACTGCGCTCTCCTCGGCACGCGCGCTCTGGCCGCCTGGGTGACCCTCGACAGCGAAGAGGCCGCCTGGGCCGGCGCTACCCGGGTACCGGGCGAGTTTCATGAACGCGTACAGCCGGCGCCCTGCGCATGCGCCGCCTGCTCCATCTTCCTGCACGCCTTGACGGCACAGCGGGTCGTCATCTGCACAGACGCGCGGCAGCAGTTGGAGCGGGGGCCTGGAACCGCATGCCTGGCCGGCGCTCTCAGGTCGCTCCCGTGGCAGGCGGCCGCCTTCGCGCCTCTCGTCTATCGAGGTGTAGTCGTCGGTGTGCTGACCGCCATCTACCGGGAGGACGAGCTTCCGGGCGAGGCCGAGACGAGCTTCCTTGCGGCGTTGGCGGACCAAGCGACGATTGCCGCGGCGACCGCCCGGCTGGTGGCAGCCAAGCGCGGGGTGGTCGCGCTGGAGGAACGGCACCGCTTGGCGAGGGAGCTGCACGACACCGTCGCTCAGTCGCTGTACGGGATCGAGCAGGGGGCGAGGATGGCGCTCGATCGCCTCGACCAGGACCCGCCCAGGGTGGCCCAGCCCATCGAGCATGTCTTGCAGCTCGCCGAGGCCGGTCAGGCCGAGATGCGGGCGCTGATCTTCGCACTGCGGCCCGAGTCGCTCGCGAAGGATGGCCTGGTGGCGGCTCTCAACACGCAGATCGAGGCGCTCCGGGCCAGGCACGGCATTGCCGCTCAGACCATAACCAACGACGAGCCCGAGGCGCCCATCGAAGTGAAGCAGGTGCTGCACCGGATCGCCCAGGAGGCAGTCCACAACACGGTAAAGCACTCACGCGCGCGGCGCGTGGACGTGCATCTGGAGGCGTATGACAGCTGGCTCGTCTTGCAGGTCACAGACGACGGCGTCGGCTTCGACCCGGATGAGAGCTTCCCCGGGCACTTCGGCCTGCACTCCATGCGCGAGCGGGCGCTCGAGGTCGGGGGCTCCTTCGAGGTTGAAAGCTCTCCTGGCCGGGGCACCCGAATCGTGGTCAGAATTCCGTCGGAGACGCGGTGCCCGCCCAAGTGGATGGCGCCGCCTACCCAACCTTCTACCGAGGGATCGAGGACGCCGTCCGCGACCTCGTGAGCCACTGAGTGCGGCTATGCCTGACAAGCTCTGGTATCTGCGGCGGCTGAACCTCTTCGAGGGGATGAAGGAAGAGGAGGTGGAGGCGGTCTCGAGAGAGCTGCGCATGCGGACCTGTCAGCCGGGCGCGCCTTTCCTGGTCCGCGAGCGGGATCGCGTCTATCTCCTGAAGTCCGGCCGGATGCGGCTCTACCAGCTCACGGCCGACGGCCACGAGATCACTACCGCGCTGATTGATCCCGGGCAGCTGTTCGGCCTGAGCTCGTTGATGGGAGGCAAGGACTGGGCGACGCACGCCGAGCCGCTCGAGGAGGCCGTCGTGTGCGAGGCGAGCGCCAACGACTTCGTGGGCATGCTCGCTCGCCATCCCCTCCTCATGACGAAGGTGGTCATAGTGATGGCCCGGCAGATGTTCCGTATGGAGCAGACGATCGAGGGCCTGGCCTCGAGGCCGATCTCAAGCCGCCTGGCGGGCTACCTACTCTCGCGGTTGGACGAGGGCGAACGGCTGGACGGCGGTGTGCTCCTGGCACCGATGACCCATGACGAGCTGGCCAGCATCATCGACTCGTCGCGCGAGTCGGTCTCGCGCACGGTCGGCCGCTGGCGCGGGCAGGGCATCGTGCGCACCAAGGGCCGGCGGATCGTGGTGCTCGCCCCCGACCGGCTTCGCCGCGAGGCTGAGGCGCACACGTGACGACACATCCCTTCCGCTCTCAGTCCGGTCTTTACTGCACTTCTCGCGATCATGCTGATCGACGAGCGCCCAGGTTGGCTTGCCTAGGCCGGAAATCGCGACGGCACTGCTTGGCGTCGCACCCTTAACTACTAGATGATTGATTCCGATTGGCGGCGAGAGATTCGGTGGCCAGGTGCCCCAGATCGTGGGCCTGCGCCGAGGACCGCAGCGATCCCATCGTCAATGGGTGAGCGAGGACCGCAGAAGCAGGGCCGCGAGATGGGGTGCATGGGCGCCGAAGATCCGTCGGCAATTCGGAATCAATCA
>Ga0126378_10003609_pt1 | contig 11720 bp, 11 predicted proteins | sample PanSoiMetPlot_23_FD_92587 | JGI IMG/M metagenome (GOLD analysis project Ga0126378, IMG submission 92587) | Tropical forest soil microbial communities from Panama - MetaG Plot_23 | ecosystem: Environmental > Terrestrial > Soil > Tropical forest > Bulk soil | place: Panama | collected 2016-02-17
ACCGCCGAGATCGTGGGAGCCGCGGCCGGCCCCAAGATCAACATGATCCACTACAAGAACAAGACCGGTTACCGGCGGCGCCTCGGGCACCGGCAGAAGTACACGCAGGTGCGGGTGACCGGGATCGGCGCCGCGGCGGCCGGCAGTCGTCGGGCGAAGAAGGGCTGACGCTAGCGATGGCACACAAGAAGGGCGCCTCGTCCAGCCGGAACGGGCGCGACTCGAACGCCCAGCGGCTCGGCGTGAAGCGGTTCGGCGGGCAGGTCGTCGGCGCCGGCGAAATCATCGTGCGTCAGCACGGGACCCACTTCCACCCGGGAGTCGGTGTCGGCCGGGGCGGCGACGACACGCTGTTCGCTCTCGTCGGGGGGCGGGTGCAGTTCGGCATGCGCCGCGGCCGCCGGGCCGTGAGCGTGCTCCCGGTGGAGCCCGCCGACGCCAGCTAGCGCTCACGGCTGACTGGGGGTTAAGCCGTGGCGGAGTTCGCCGACCAAGCAGAAGTGCGCGTTCGCGCTGGCCGTGGAGGCAACGGCTGCGCGTCCGTGCACCGGGAGAAGTACAAGCCACTGGGCGGCCCGAACGGGGGCAACGGTGGCCGCGGTGGTGACGTCATCATCCAAGTCGATCCGGGCGTCACGACGCTGCTCGACTTCCACCGCAGGCCGGCCCGGCACGCCGGTGACGGCAAGCAGGGATCGGGCTCGCACCGTAACGGCGCCGACGGGGCCGACCTCGTGCTCCGGGTGCCAGACGGGACAGTGATCAAGACCGCCGATGGCGACGAGCTCGCCGACCTGACCGGAGCCGGGATCCGGTACGTCGTGGCCGAGGGCGGCCGCGGCGGGCTGGGCAACGCCGCGCTGGCCTCGCTGAAGCGCAAGGCGCCCGGCTTTGCCCTGCGGGGCGAGCCGGGGACCGAGCTGGACCTGGTCCTCGAGCTGAAGACGGTTGCCGACGCCGGGCTGGTCGGGTTCCCGAACGCGGGGAAGTCCTCGCTGATCGCTGCCATGTCCGCGGCGCGGCCGAAGATCGCCGGTTATCCGTTCACGACGCTGACGCCAAATCTCGGCGTCGTGGAAGCCGGAGAAGTCCAGTTCGTGGTCGCCGACGTGCCCGGCCTCATCCCGGGCGCCAGCAGCGGCAAGGGCCTCGGCCTGGATTTCCTGCGGCACATCGAGCGCTGCCTCGTCCTCGTGCACGTGCTGGACTGCGCGACCGAGGAGCCTGGACGCGACCCGGTGAGCGACCTGGACGCGCTCGAAGCCGAGCTGACGGCCTACGAGGAGCTCACCGGTGCGGTCCTCGCGGACCGCCCCCGGATCGTTGTGCTGAACAAGATCGACGTGCCGGCTGCGCGGGAGCTGGCCGACCTGGTGCAACCCGAGCTAGAGGCGCGGGGCCTGCCGGTGCACCGGGTGTCGGCCGCGACCACGGAGGGGCTGCGCGAACTGGCGTTCACGATGGCGTCGGTGATCGCCGCGGTACGTCAGGCCACCCCGCCGCCCGAGCCGACAAGGCTCGTCCTGCGCCCCGAACCGGTGTCAGGGCCCGACTTCGAGCTGGTCGCGCTGGGCGACAACAGCTACCGGATCGTGGGGGACAAGCCGCGCCGCTGGATCCTGCAGACCGACTTCTCCAACGATGAGGCCGTGGGCTACTTGGCCGATCGCCTTGCCCGGCTCGGCATCGAGGATGCGCTGGCTGAGGCGGGCGCGGCACCAGGTGCCGAGGTGCTGATCGGCGAGGAGGACAACTCCGTTGTGTTCGACTGGGAGCCGGGCGTGGCCGCCGAGCAGGGAGCTCTCGGTCCGCGGGGTACCGACGCCCGGCTGAGTTAGCCCGCCCGGGAAATGCTCTGCTGGCTGGAAATAAAAGAAAGCGCTACAGACTTGTAGCGCTTGCGATGCCGGAAAACATCTGACATCGATAACTTGCATATGCAGCATAACACAAAGGAGCATGGTTGTCAAACGCGGAACTGGATCGCGAACAGGGCTACATTTCGCTCCTCTACACCCGGCTCGACGACCTCAGGGAGCGCGCCTCCGGCAGGATGGCGGTGGTGCTCAGGCAGGAGGCCGGCGGCACGCATCAGGCGCGGGTCGAGCGGGAAGCGCTGAGCGGCTTGTACCGCCAGCAGCTCGCGCAGCTCGACGCTGCGGAGAACGGGCTGTGCTTCGGTCGGCTCGAATTCACTGATGGGGAGTTCCGCTATATCGGCCGGCTGGGCATCCATTCCGATTCCGACGATTACGATCAGCTGCTCATGGACTGGCGAGCCGATGCGGCGCGCCCGTTCTATCTCGCGACCGCAGCGTCGCCGGGTGATGTAAAGGTCCGCAGGCATATCAAGACCAAAGGCCGGTCGGTGCTCAGTCTGGACGATGAGGTGCTCGACCTCGCTGTCGCCGACCCGTCCAGGCACGAGGGGCTCACGGGGGAATCGGCGCTGCTGGCAGCGCTGAACACGAGCCGGACCGGCACCATGTCCGACATTGTCGAGACCATCCAGGCCGAGCAGGACGCGATTATCAGGGCGCCCATGAGCGGGGCACTGGTCGTGCAGGGCGGTCCCGGGACGGGCAAGACGGCCGTTGCCCTGCACCGCGCCGCCTACCTGCTCTACACCTACCGGCGCCAGCTGTCTAAGCGCGGAGTCTTGGTGGTCGGGCCGAACGCCACGTTCCTGCGATACATCGGGCAGGTCCTGCCCTCGCTGGGCGAGACCAGCGTCCTGCTGTCCACGATTGGTGACCTGTTTCCCGGCGTCAGCGCGACAGGGACTGAGGCGGCCGAGGTGGCGGCCATCAAGGGGCGGTCAGCAATGGCGAGGGTCGTCGCGGCCGCGGTGCGGGATCGTCAGCGCGTGCCTGCCGAGCCGCTGGAGGTTCGCGTCGACGTCGCCAGGGTCCGGCTGGTGGCTACCAGCGGCAAGGAGGAGTCGCCGCGCGAGTTCGCGGCAGAGTCCGGCCGGCTCCTGCTCGCGCCCCGCACGATCGCGCGGGCGCAGGAGCGGGCACGCCGGTCGAGGCGGCCGCACAACCAGGCCAGGGCGGTGTTCGCGAGGGAGATCCTTAACGCCGTCACGAGGCAGCTCACGGGCCGGATCGGCACCGACGTGCGGACCGGTGCCCCGCTGATGGACTCCGACGACATGGCCGACCTGCGCCGGGAGCTGCGGACCGATCCGGCGGTTCGGTCCGCGGTCGCCGAGCTGTGGCCGATCCTCACACCGCAGCAGCTCATTGGCGACCTGCTGTCTGATCCGGCCCGGCTGACCGCGGCGGCACCGCGAATGGCGGCGGCGGATCGCGCGGCGCTGACGCGGGAGCCTGGCGCACCTTGGACGCTGGCCGATGTGCCGCTGCTGGACGAGGCCGCCGAACTGCTCGGCGACGACGACCGGGCGGTCCGCGCCGCCGCTGCCCGGCAGCGCCGCCGGGAGGAGGCGTACGCGCAGGGAGTGCTCGACATCATCGGCCGGGACTCTGAGTCCGACGAAGAGATCCTCATGGGCGCGGACATCGTGGACGCGAGCCGTCTCGCCGCCCGGTTCGAAGCCGGCCAGGATCTCACCGCGGCGGAGCGGGCGGCGGCCGACCGCACCTGGGCCTACGGGCACGTGATCGTGGACGAGGCGCAGGAGCTGTCGCCTATGGCCTGGCGAATGCTGATGCGCCGGTGCCCGGCCAGGTCGCTGACGATCGTCGGTGACGTCGCGCAGACCGGCGACCTGGCCGGGCTGGCATCCTGGCCCGATGCCCTGAACCCCTATCTGGCCGAGCGGTGGCGGCTCGCGCCGCTGACCGTGAACTACCGCACCCCGGCTGAGGTGATGGCGGTCGCTGCCGACGTTCTGGCGGCGATCGACGGTGCCGCCGAGCCGCCGCAGTCGGTCCGCGAGACCGGGCAGCTGCCGTGGCACCGGCGTGTCGCGCCCGGCGAGCTCTCAGCGGCGGTGGCGGAGGCCGCCCGCTGGCTGACCGAGCAGGCCGCCGACGGCAAGGTCGCGGTGATCGTGCCGGAGGAGCTGGCCGCCGAGCTGGGCTCGGCCGTCGGTGCCGCGCTGCCAGGCACGGCAATCGGTGCCGATCCGGACCTCACCAGCCCGGTTGTGGTGCTGACCGTCCGGCAGGCCAAGGGGCTCGAGTTCGACTGCGTGCTGATCGTGGAGCCTGCCATGCTGCTTGCTGCCTCGCCTCGCGGCCTGAACGACCTCTACGTCGCGCTCACCAGGGCGACGCAGCAGGTGGGGGTGGTCCATGCCGGCGAGCTGCCAGACGTGCTTGGTCGGCTCGCGCCAGCGGAAAGCCCGGCTGGCGTCGCCTGAAGCAGGCGGTCGAGCGTTCCTGACCGGCGGTCAGTTGCCGTCGCTGTCGTCGTCGTGGTCGGTACTGCCAGTGGTGAACCGGTTGAACAGCCGCGCGCCCGCATCGACCGCGCCCGAGGCAACCCCGCGCACGGCGCCGATCAGTGGGTCAGCGCTGCGATTCCACGAGTCCTGGTAGGACTTGGCCGCGGCGCGGAACTCGTCGCCGACGTGGGTATCAGCGTCGTCCGCGCGGCGCGCATAGTGGCCGGCCAGAATGTCGCGGTACTCCCCGTCCTGCGCCCAGCGGTCGAGCTCAGCAAACCGGACAACGGCGAACGGGTGGGTGGTGCCCTGCAGTTGCAGCAGCTTCAGCAGGCTCTCCCGGACGTCGGGCACCGCGTCGTATTCGCGCGCCTGCTTGTGGAACTCGTCGCTGGAGAGCTCGGCGAGACGGCGGCCGCCGGCCAGCTTCATCAGCGCCCGGCGGGCGGCGTCGACGTCCTGCGTGGCCAGCAGTCCGGCCCGGTCACAGGACAGCTCGGCCTTGCGGTGCCACTCTTCGAGTCCCCAGATCACGGCCTTCAGGCCGATCCACGCGAACGGCACAAGCGCCAGGCGGTTCGCGAGGTTGATCAGGTAGTACAGCATGGTGTTGTAGACCGTGTGCCCCGACAGCACGTGACCGAGCTCGTGCCCGATGACGAACCTGACCTCCTCGGGATCGTGCAGCTCGACTAGTCCGCTCGTGAGGACAAGGAACGGGCGGTCGATGCCGATCGCCATCGCCTGCGCTATCGGTGCCTGGCTGATGTAGAGCTCCGGCACGTTGGGCATGTCGAGGATGTAGCAGCTGTCCAGCATGGCGTGGTACAGGTCAGGGAACTGCTCCTGGGACGCACGCACGGAGCTGGCCAGGAACATCAGCCGCAGGGCCCGGTCGTTGAACAGGCCGGCGAGATTCTTGAGGATGGTGTCGAAGCCGGTGAGCTTGCGCAGCGCCACGAGCGCAGACCGGTCGGCGGGGTGCTCGTAGGCACGGGAGCTGATACCCGGCAGGCGGATCCGGGAGCGGTCGGGCAGAGTCGTCATACCTGACATCGTAGGCTCCCGGTCCTAGTCCTGTAGTGCTGCAGGCAGTCCGAACGGCGCGTAGAGCTCGCCTGCGTGGAAGCCGTCGATCCTGGCGATGCCGGTTTCTGTGATGGTCAGCACCTGCACATGCAGGAACCGGTACGCCTCGCTGTCCCGGCGCCGGTAGAGGCATACGGCCGGCTGGCCGTTCGCGCGCGTTTGCACGAAGCGGTACGAGCCGCCGCGGGCGAAGCCCGTAGTCAGGAATTCGCCGATCGCGTCGCGGCCCAGGAACCACTCAGGGAACGGCGGCATCTGCAGGAGTGCGTCCTCGCGCAGCGTCTGCTTGAGCGCCTCGGTGTCCATCGCTGTGAACGCCGCCGTGTAGCGGTCAAGCAAGTCCTGGGCCTCTTCATCTGATGGCTGCACCAGGCTGGCATCGTCCACCGACGGCGACGCCGCCGCGAGCTGGGCGCGTGCCCGCTGGAGTGCGCTGTTCACCGATGCGAGGGTCATTTCCAGCAGCGCAGCGACTTCCGTTGCCGGCATCGCCAGCACGTCGCGGAGGATGAGCACGGCCCGCTGGCGCGGCGGCAAGAGCTGCAATGCAGCGATGAACGCCAGCCGGATGCTCTCCCTGGCCTCCACGACAGCTGCGGGATCTGGAGAGGGAACCAGCGCGTCAGGAAACGGCTCGAGCCACGGGATCTCCAGGTGCTCCTCGATCTTCTCGATGTCCCGAACCTGCGACGGCTCGCTCAGGTCAACAGGCAGCACGCGGCGCTGGCGCCCCTGCAGGTACGACAGGCAGGCGTTGGTGGCGATCCGGTAGAGCCAGGTCCGGATTGACCCCCGTGATTCGTCGTACCGGCCGGCGAACCGCCAGGCGCGCAGCATCGTCTCCTGCACGAGATCCTCCGCGTCGTGCAGCGACCCCAGCATCCGGTAGCAATGCGCGAGCAGCTCTGCGCGGTAGGCAGCGCTGGCCTGGACAAGGTCCACGTCTCACATTATCGGCGCCCGCAGCGATGAGTTTCAGCCACGAATCCAGTACCTACCAGTGACGGCAATGAACTCACGGAAGGTCATCCACATGGACGCGCGGCAGCGCTGGACCCTCATCCTCACCTCGGTGGCCTCGCTGATGGTAGGACTCGACCTGACGGTCGTGACCACCGCTCTCAACACGATCAGGCTGGACCTCGGGGCGTCGATCGCCGAACTCGACTGGACGATCAACGCCTACACGCTCAGCATCGGCGTGTTCCTGCTGACAGCAGCGGCGGCCGGGGACCGGCTTGGCCGGCGCCGCGTGCTGGTTGCCGGCCTCGCCGTCTTCACGGCGTCATCGGCCGCCTGCGCCCTCGCGCCGTCGATCGGCGTGCTGATCGCGGCTCGCGCAGCCCAGGGCATCGGCACCGCCATGGTGCTGCCGCAGGCACTGGCCCTGCTGTCGGCGGCGTTCCCGCCGGAAACGCGCGGCCGGGCCATGGGCCTCTTCGCGGGGATCACGGGACTGGCGATCCTCGGCGGCCCCGTCATCGGCGGGGCGGTCGTCCAGGGCCTGGCCTGGCAGTGGATCTTCTGGCTGAACGTGCCAGTAGGCATCGTGCTGATGTCACTCGTCGGGCGGCGGATGGCCGAAGCCCGCGGCCCTCGCACAGCGTTCGACGTGCCTGGTCTTGTCCTGTCCGGCGCCGGTCTGCTCGGCCTCGTGTGGGGATTGATCCGGGGCAACGCCGTCGGCTGGGGATCGCCCCAGGTCTACGGCCCGCTGGCCGCGGGGGTGGCGTTGATCGTGGCGTTCGCGGCCTGGGAACGCCGTGCGCGCTCGCCGATGCTGCCGATGAGTTTCTTCCGCAACGTGCCCTACGTCTCCGCCAACGCGGCAGGCTTCGCGATGACCGCGGCGATGATGGGCGGGGTGGTCTTCTTCGTGCAGTACCTGCAGGCTTCGCTGGGCGAGGGACCACTGGATGCCGGGGTCCGGCTGCTGCCGCTGACGGCGACGCTCTTCGTCGTCGCCCCGATCGCGGGCCGGCTCGTCGCTCGGGTGGGCGAGCGCCCGATCGTGGTGATGGGCTTGCTCGGGCAGGCGGCGGGCCTGGTCTGGATAGCGCTCAGCACCGGAGCGTCCTACCCGGCGTTGATCCCCGGCATGGTGCTGACCGGCATCGGGGTGTCCGCAGCCATGCCAGCCGCGCAGAACGCCGCGATCGGAGCGGTGGGCCGGGAAGCGATCGGCACCGCGTCCGGCGTCTACAACGCCATGCGCCAGGTGGGTGGTGCCTTCGGGATCGCGATCGCCTCGGCGGTGTTCGCCGCTGCCGGGAGCTTTGCCTCTCCGATTTCGGTCAGCCACGGGGTTCGCGCGGCGCTCCTCGCTACGGCGGGCATCGCTGCCATCGGTGCGCTCGCAGGCGCTGGTCTGCAGGTCAGAAAGGCGGCCGGCCCGCCCGCCAGCGCGACCCGGCCAGCGGGCAACGGGGCAACCCCGGGACTCAGTCCCGTCCGCTGAAGATGCGGAGGAAAAAGAGGAACACGTTGAGAGCGTCCAGGAAGATCGACGCGGCGATGACGGGCGCTGAGGTCACGTCTTTCGACCGGCGGAGCCGCTGGAAATCGAACATGGTCAGGCCGGCGAAGATGACCAGGCCGATGATCGACCAGGCGAGATCGGCACCGGGGATGTGGATGAAGATGAGCACGATCGAGACGAGGATCAGCCCGAGCAGGGCGAAAAAGGAGACGCGGCCGACTATCGACAGATCGCGCCTGGTGGCGTAGCCGAACGAGCCACATCCGGCCATGAACAAGGCCGTCGCGCCGGCCGCCTGCCAGACGGCGCGCGGGCTGGTCGCGGTGTAGTAGGCCACCGCCGGACCCATGCCGAGACCGAAGAGCAGGCCCATCGCCAGCAGTAGCGCGATGCTGGCGCCAGAGGAGGCGCGCCGGGCGAAGTTGAGGCCGATGAGGCACGCGAAGCCGGCGATGAACCAGACGATGGACCAGCCACCGGACAGATTGCGGCCGGCGTAGCAGCCGAGAGCGAAGAAGCCGGCCGTGGCCGCGACGAGCCACATCACGTGGCCGAACAGGGTTCGCGTCTGGACCTGGGCTGGCCCGACATACGCTGGCGTGTAGTGCACTAGCTCCCCCGTGCGCTCAGGTGCAATGTCGTTCCTGTCCATCATTACCCGTCGATCCGGCGAAGCAGACCGAGCCCCGCGCCTCTGCATGTCTCGTGATGGGGTGGGCACATTGTGATGCCCGAACTGGGAGGTTCCTGATGAAGCACGCTGGCGGTGGCCGGTGGACGGCCGCGGATGTGCCTGACCAGCATGGCCGGATAGCGATCATCACCGGCGGCACAGGCGGGCTTGGCCTGGAGACGGCCAGGGTACTGGCAGGCCACGGGACGATGGTGGTGCTCACAGGCCGGGACCCGGCAAAGCTGGAGAAGGCTGCCAGCCTGCTGAGCTCGGCGCAGCCTGGGGCCTCCGTGCAGACCGCCGAGGTTGACCTCGCGTCGCTGGAGTCGGTCCGCAAGGCCGCCGCCGAACTCGCGGGACGGTTTCCGAATATTGACCTCCTCATCAACAACGCGGGCCTGATGTTTCCGCCGTACGGCCTCACCAAGGACGGCTACGAGCTGCAGTTCGGCACCAACCACCTGGGCCATTTCGCGCTGACCGGGCTGTTGATGCGGCAGCTGCTCGCCACGCCTGGCTCGCGCGTGGTCACCGTGAGCAGCAACGCGCACCGGGGAGGCCGGATCAATTTCGGGGACCTCAACTCGGCCCGGCACTACCGGCGGATGGCTGCCTACGGCCAGTCCAAGCTGGCGAACCTGATGTTCACCTACGAGCTGCAGCGTCGCCTCGACGCGGCCGAGGCCCAGACGATCGCCGTGGCCGCGCACCCCGGCACGGCGCGGACCGATCTGACCCGGCACATGTCCACGCTGTCGAACGCGGCGATGGGACCGCGGTTCGCGCCGCTGACCTCCTGGTTCGTCCAGGACGCACGGACGGGCGCGCTGCCGATTCTGCGAGCCGCGACCGATCCGGCCGCGATCGGCGGCACCTACTACGGCCCGGACGGCTTCGCGCAGCTCACCGGGTACCCGGTCGTCGTCACCTCGACGACCAGGTCACACAACAGGCAGGCGCAGCGTCGGCTGTGGGTCGAGTCAGAGCAGCTCACGGGGATCACATATCCCGTCTAAGCGCGCCGCGGCTACGCTCACAGCATGGGTGAGGGCAAGCGACTCGGCGTGATGGGCGGCACGTTCGACCCGATCCATCACGGGCACCTGGTCGCAGCGAGCGAGGTGGGCCACATCCTCGACCTGGATGAAGTGATCTTCGTCCCGACCGGGCAGCCCTGGCAGAAGAACGGTCGGGAGGTCTCGCCCGCCGAGGACCGATACCTGATGACGGTCATCGCGACCGCATCGAACCCGCGGTTCTCGGTCAGCCGGGTCGACATCGACCGGCCGGGAGAGACGTACACCATCGACACGCTGCGCGACCTGCGAGCCCAGCGCGGGCCGGACGCTGAGCTCTTCTTCATCACCGGCGCCGACGCGCTCGCCAAGATGATCTCCTGGCGGGACACCGACGAGCTGTTCAGCCTTGCGCAGTTCGTCGGCTGCACGCGGCCAGGACACCGGCTGTCTGTCGCGCACCTGCCGGCGGAGCGAGTGAGCCTGATCGAGATCCCGGCGCTCTCCATCTCCTCCACCGAGTGCCGGGACCGGGTGCGGGCCGGCCAGCCGATCTGGTACCTAGTCCCGGACGGGATTGTCCAGTACATCTCGAAGCGGCGACTGTACTGCGACGCGTGCTAGGACCATCCGGCGGAAGCCCTCAGCGTGGCCGGCTGGGCACTGCCGCGGCCAGGGCAAATCCCCATCGTCGCCACCAGGCGGCATGTTCAGGTTCAGACTGGCCTTAGGCACGCACGGCCCGAGAGGCGAGAAGAGCAGGAACACACTCATGAGGATCGACTGGATCCCGCTGCGAAGGTTAATCCCTGGGACCCATGTCGCCGGCGAGACGTTCGAAGGACTCCCCGCCGACGTCTGGCAGGTTCACCTGCTGCAGCTGAAGACATCCTGGTCAGATCATGACCACGCGCTGATCCGAAAACTGGCAAGGCACTGGACGGGCCAACAGCGGCGAAGATATGAGCACACGTGGAACTGGGGACGCCCGGCGCGTTGGCGCTGACACCGGTGATCCGGGGCCGCAAGGAGCTGCGGGCGTCACTGGGCAAAGGCACTAGCTGAAGGCGGCAGCGGCTGCCTTTCTTCCCTCGGCCGCCAGCTCCATCCAGGCAGACGAACTCTCTTCGAGCAGCTGGCGACCGGCTCGGGCCAGGGCTCCGAGCGCCACGTTGTGGAACGCACCGCCGACGGAGATGCGGGCCACACCGGCACCGGCCAGCTCGGTCACGCTGGGGCCGCCCGGCACGAGCAGGACGTTGACCGGAAGGTCAACAGCGGATACGAGCGCGCTGATCTCGCCAAGGTCTGCCAGTCCGGGGGCGTATAGCACGTCGGCGCCTGCCTCCTGGAAGGCCTGGAGCCGCCGGACGGTGTCGGCCAGATCGGGGCGGCCACGGAGGTAGTTCTCGGCTCTGGCTGTGAGGACCAAGCCGGAACCGCGGGAGTGGTGGGCGGCCTCGGCGGCCGCGGCCACCCGCTCGGCGGCCTCGCGCATCGAGTAGAGCGGGGCGTCCTTGCGGGTGGTGAAGTCCTCGATGGAGCAGCCGGCCAGCCCGACGTCGACGGCCATGTGCACGGTGATCGCGACCTCGTCGGGACTGTCGGCGAAGCCATTCTCGAGGTCGGCCGACACGGGCACCTCCACTGCCGAGACGATGGCGGCGGCGTGGGCGATGGCTTCGTCCCGATCGACCCGGTAGTCCGGCCGCCCGAGCGTGGCGGCGTACCCGCCGCTCGTGGTTGCCAGGGCGGGGAAGCCAATGCTGGCGAGGATCTTGGCCGAGCCCTGGTCGGCAGGGTTCGGCATGATCAGCGGCGAACCCTTGATGTGCAGGTCCCGGAACTTCGCCCGCTTGTTGTCAGCAGTCATACAGGCAACGTAGGCCAGTGCATCGCCGCCAGTCCGGCAGGTTTCTGACTTCAACGTCGGGCGTGGCATCCTAGGCTCGGCTCGCGAAGTGTAGGGGGTCGGCGATGCGCCTGGAGGCCGTCGGCAAGCGGTACGGCTTGCGGCAGCCGTGGATCGTCAGGCACGTGACAATCGACGTCGCCGCGGGAACGCTGATCAGGCTCGAGGGCCGGAACGGCAGCGGCAAGTCGACGCTA
>Ga0126378_10003610_pt1 | contig 11719 bp, 12 predicted proteins | sample PanSoiMetPlot_23_FD_92587 | JGI IMG/M metagenome (GOLD analysis project Ga0126378, IMG submission 92587) | Tropical forest soil microbial communities from Panama - MetaG Plot_23 | ecosystem: Environmental > Terrestrial > Soil > Tropical forest > Bulk soil | place: Panama | collected 2016-02-17
GCTCCAGCCAACACCGAGCGGCCGCGGGGCGGCTTGTCCGACGCGCGCGCTCCAGCCAACACCGAGCGGCCGCGGGGCGGCTTGTCCGACGCGCGCGCTGTCGCAAGCACGGGAAGGAATCCGCCATCGACGGGCTAGCACGGGCTCGGCCAGCGTCCGGCCTCGCACCGGGCAGCGGTGCGCCTGACCTGGCCGTCACTGGGACCGATCCGGCGGTGGTCAGCCTTGACGGCCTCACCGCCGGTGGCGCCGCGTTGCTCTTGTTCGTGTCGGAGGAGTGCCCCACGTCGGCGATGGCGTTGCGCAACCTCGGTCCGCTGTGCCGCACCTGGGACCAGGCTGGCCTGACCGCCACAGCGATCTTCGAGGACCCGCTCGACGTCGCCATCCGGGTGGCCCGGCGGACGGGCTGGACCGGACGGGTGGTTTCGCAGGACCCGCCGTACGAGACATCGCGGGCTTACCGGCTCCTCAGTGTTCCGACGAGCGTCCTTGTCAGCCGGAACGGGGACGTCTCGGGCACGGTCGTGGGCTGGGATCATGGGGCGCTCAGTGCCCTGATTGACCAGGCCGGCGCGCTCACCGCCGGAGCGGCACTGACGCTGCCACCTCCCGTCGAGCCGTTCTGGAAGCCGGGCTGCTCGTCGAAAGCCGCCCTGGATCCTGACGTCGCTGCCGCCATCTCGCGTTCCGACGCCGCCGACGAGATGGAGGAGATGTTCGAGCGCGGCTGGACTGACGGGCTGCCGGTCGTGCCGCCCACCAGGCAGCGCGTTGAGGCGATGCTCGCGGGCGCGGACGGCTCGGCGTCGCTCGGCTTGGTTCCGCCTTCGATGGGCGAGGCGACGCTTGAGCGGCTGGCCTCCTGCGCGGTCCTGGCCGGCTGCCGCCCCGCGTATTTCCCGGTCGTCGTCGCCGCGGCCAGGGCGATGCTCGATCCAGCCTTCAACCTGCACGGCCAGGCGGTGACAACGCAGCCAGCGGGCCAGCTGATCGTGGTAAACGGTCCGGTCAGGCGCGCCATCGGCTTGAACTGCGGAATGGGCGCGCTCGGCCCAGGGAGCAGGGCGAACCTTACAATCGGCCGGGCAGCCAGGCTGCTGGTCACCCTCCTCGGCGGTGCCATGCCAGGCATGCTCGACCGGGCCACCCTCGGGCACATGGGCAAGGTCGGCTTCTGCATCGCCGAGGACGAGGAAGCTAGCCCGTGGCCGCCGCTGCACGTGGAGCGCGGGTTCGAACCTGAGCAGTCCGTCGTCACATTGATCGGCAGCGACGCCCCGCAATCTATCTCCGACCACCGCAGCAGGACCCCGGAGGACCTGGCCTACATACTGGCTTGGGCGGCGGCGAGCACCTGGTCCACGAACTGGTGGCCGCTGGTCGAACCGTCGGTCTTCGTGATCTGTCCCGAGCACGCTGAGATGTTCCGCGCCGCCGGGTGGACCAAGCAGCAATTGCGCGAGTTCATGTACGACGCGGTGCGCAAGCCGGCCGGCCGGCTACGGCGCGGCGAGACGACGCCGATCGTCTCGGCGGCCGATCCGGCCGCCGACATTTCCAAATGGGCCTCGCCCGATTCCATCGTCCTGCTCGTCACGGGCGGTGAGGCCGGGCGTTACTCTGCGGTTCTGGGTCCATGCACCGGCATGGGAGCCCACATCGTCTCCCGGGAGGTGGAGTCAGGGTGAGTTCGGACTATCCGGGCCGTGACTACGTGAGCCCGTTCGACGAGCGGGTGAGGCTCGCCGAGCCTCTCGCGCGGCGGCCTGCCACGGTCTCCGGCCGCTCGGTCGCGCTGATCGATATCTCGAAGAACCGTGGAGCGGAGTTCCTCGACCGGATCGAGTCGCAGCTGACGCAGGCAGGTGCCGTCACGTCCCGTTGGGCCAAAGAGATCTTCTCCAAGCCAGCCGCACCGGCGCTGATCGACGACGTCGCCGCAGGCTCGGACCTGGTGGTCGAAGCACTCGCCGATTGAGGCTCGTGCACGTCGTGCAGTGTGTGCGACCTCGTTCACCTGGAGCGCCGGGGGATCCCTGCCGTCGGCATCGCGACAACGCCGTTCGCCGACGAGGCTGTCGAGCAGGCCAGGCTGCTCGCCATGCCGGGCTGCCGGATGCTCTATATCCCGCACCCGGTCCAGCTGCTGACTGCCGGCGAGCTAGCCGCGCGGGCCGACGCCATCGTGCCCGCCGTCCTCGCCGCTCTGACGCACAATGACCCGAGTGTCAAACGGCACCGTGCCGATGTCGACCGCGACGGCTGAGCCGTCCACGGGAATCACCGCGCCGTTGACGTAGGACGCCGCGTCGGATAGCAGCCAGGCGATCACAGCCGCGACCTCCCCGGCGCTGGCCGGCCTGCGCTGCGGTACCAGGGCCGTGACGAGCCGGTAGGCGTCGGCGACGGCGAGCCCGCGCTCCTCGCCGAAGGCGGCCATTTCCGCATCGGCCATCTCAGTGATGGTCCAGCCGGGGCAAACCACGTTGGCCCGCAGGCCTTCATGTGCGTGGTCGACGGCAAGCGACTGCGTGAGCATCGTGAGGCCGGCCTTCGTGGCCGCGTACCCGCCCATGTCAGAGGCGGCCCGCAGCGCGGCGACCGAGGAGACCGACACGATCGCTCCGCGCCGTGTGGCAAGCAGGTGCGGCAGCGCGGCCCGCGCCACCAGGAACGAGCCGGTCAGGTTCACCGCGACCATCGCCTCGAAGTCGTGGGCAGCCAGATCGGCAACGCCTCCAGGCGCAATGATCCCGGCGTTCAGCACGAGCCCGTCCAGCCGCCCGAACGCCGTCACGACAGCGTCGATCAGTTGGTCCACCTGACCGGCGTCGGCGATGTCGCAGACAAGGTCAAGAGCTCCTGTTTCGACGGCAACGGCGTGCAGTGCATCGGGCCGACGCCCGCAGATCGCGACCCGCCAGCCGTTCGCGGACAGCGTCCTTGCCACCGCTGCTCCGATGCCGCTGCCACCGCCGGTGACCAGCGCCGTTCTGCCGGTGGTCATCGGATTGGCCATCGGTCTCTCCTTTAGTTTCATTAACAGAGCGCTGGCGCTTATCGAGCTTGCCTGGCAACTGCCCGTCCGGGCTGGAGCGAGGCGCCAACTGGCTGCTTTTACGCGCCGATTCCGAGCAGCCTTCTCGCGTTGCCCGCGAAGATCGCGGCCTCGTCAGCCTCCGGCAGGCCGAGCGAGGTGATGTCGGCGATCGTGTCGGCGACCACGTTCGGCCCCCCGAGCGGCATGTCGGTGCCGAAGAGGACGTGGCCGGCCCCGAAGAACTCCACCGCGCAGCGGACCGCGTGGCTGGCGCCGAACATCGCCGTGTCGGCGTAGAAACGCCTGAAGTAGTCGATCGGCTCGTCTTTCAGGCCGCCGACGATCGCGTCACGGTCCGGGTCCTCGATGGGCGAGGCGAGCCGGCCGGCGAAATGCGGCACCATCGCCCCGGCGTGATGGGTGATCACGGTCAGGCCAGGAAAACGGTCGAAGCAGCCCGAATAGACCAGCCTGGCCATCGCGACCGACGTCTCGTACGGCCAGCCGAGCGACCACCAGATGCCGTACTTTGAGGTCGGCTCGGCCGGATAGTCGGACCAGACCGGGCTGCGGGTGGGATGCAGCCAGAGCGCGCCGCCGTGGCTGGTGACGATCTCGAAGATGACCTCAAAGCGAGGCTCGTCGAGTGGAGCGCCTCCTACATTCGTGTGCAGCTGGGCGCCGAGGGCGCCAAGCTGGCTCATGGCCCGGTCGAGTTCGGCGGCGGCAGTCTGGGGGTCGCTCATCGGCAATGCGGCCACGAAGCCCGCGAACCGGTCAGGGTGCCGTGCGACGAGGTCGGCCACCTCGTCGTTGGCACCTCGTGCCAAGTCCGCGGCGGCGGCGGGGTCGCCAAGTTCGTCAAGCGGCGGGACGGCCAGGGTGAGGACCTGCCGGTAGTCGCCGAAAGGATCAATCGTCAGCCAGCGGGCGTCGAGGTCGATCAGGGCCGGGTCCTCGCGGATCCAGGGCCGGTAGCCGGCTATGCGTTCGCTGACTGCGTTACCTGAGGTAAGCGCCTCCAGGCGTCCGGCGTAGGCCGGCGGGAGTATGTGGGCGAACGCATCGATCTTCGTCACGTTCCCCCTCCGGGGTGGCACGGACCGGCCGTTAATTGCTCGGGATCGTATGGATGCGAACGATCTCGTGTCAAGGTTGGGTGCGGGTGCGAATGGCCCGCCAGATCGGCGACCTTCGCGACTAGTTCACGGCAGAACTCGCCCATCCGGGAACTGTCGTCGATGAACTGCGACGGCTTGACACAGATGGTCGTGAATCCCCTGGCCAGCTGCTCCGGAATGGTGGCGAGTGCCTGATCCAGGTCGGCGACCTGGTCGGGACCGGCGAAGACGCCGCGGGTGCCGCCCACATACTCGATCTCGGCCGGGCTCCGCCCGGCCGAGATCAGGGCCTGCGCGAGCCTCGCAAGTCCCGCGTCGTCGGGCCGTCCGAGGGGATTGAAGCCCCTGCCGTACCGGACGACGCGATCGATGACCCGCTGGTGGACGGTCGAGCCACCGAACCACAGCGGCGGTCCGCCGGGCCGGAACGGCTGCGGTTCGACCCATACGTCGCCGAACCGGTAATGCCGGCCGATGAAACTCACCGGCGAGCCTGCCCACGCCCGCGACCAGACCTCAAGCTGCTCGTCGAGCATGTCACCGCGGCCCTCGAAACCGATGCCGAGCGCTTCGTATTCGTCGCGGTGCCAGCCGACCGTGGGCTGGACGACGAGCCTCCCTCGGCTGAGCCGGTCCAGGGTCGCCAGGTCCTTGGCCAGGACAAGCGGGTGCCGCAGCGGGCTGATGATGGCGCTGGCCACGAGCCGGACGCGGCCGGTCGCGGCGGCGATGGCGCTCAGCAGCACGAGCGAGCTCGGCCATGGCGTCGCCGGATCCTGATTGCCTGGCACGGCATAATCCCTGGGATTGGCGGGCCTCCCCGCGGCGTCGGCCGACGGGCCGAGCACCACGTGCTCGCTGACCATGACCGCGTCGAGTCCGGCGCGTTCGGCTTCGACCGCGAAGCCGACCAGGTCGCCGACGTCGGGGGTCGGCTGCAGCGTTTGGTTCTCGCTCAGGATGAGCAGCAGCCTCGGGGTCACTGTCGGTCCTGCCTCCCGCCCGCCGGGCTCAGGCCGGCCGGATCCGGACCGGAAGCTGCCGCAGGCCGTTGGTGAAGTTCGACCGGATCCGGAGCGGCCGGCCGGCGAGTTCGAAGGCTGCGACGCGTCTGGCCAGGGCGGCCAGGACGACCCGGATCTCCAGTCTGGCCAGATGGGCGCCCAGGCACAGGTGCGGCCCGCCGCGGCCGAAGCTGAGGTGCCGGTTGGGGGAGCGGGCAATGTCGAACCTGTCAGGGTCGGCGAACTCGGTCTGGTCCCTGTTCCCTGAGACATACCAGAGCACGACCTTGTCGCCCGCCCTGATGGTGGCTCCTCCCAGCTGTGTGTCCGCGGTCGCCGTCCTGCGCATGAAGTGGGTCGGGCAGGTCCAGCGCAGCAGTTCCTCCGTTGCGGGCTCGAGCAGCGCCTGGTCGGCACGCAGCCGGTCCCATTGCCCGGGATGCTCGCAGAACGCAAGCACGCCCTGCGCAATGGCGATCCTGGTGGTTTCGTTCCCGGCGACGACCATGATGGAGAAGAAATTGTCCAGGTCAGTTTCGCTGAGCCGCTCGCCGTCAACCTCGGCGCGCAGCAGCGTGGAAAGCAGATCGTCGCCGGGCGCGGTCAGCCGCTCCCGAACGATCGCGCGGCCAAGGTCCCACAATTGCTTACCGTACGGGCTGCGGAAAGGAAACTTGCGGTAAGCGTCGGTGTCGTCGCGACCCCAGACGACATCGGTGATGTCCGGGTCCGTATTGGCGATCAGACGGTCGCCGAGATCGATGAAGAGTGGCAGGTCAGCGGCCGGCAGGCCCATGATCCTCGCCAGCACCCTGATTGGCACCTCCTTGGCGACCGCGTCGATGAAGTCGAACGGCTCGGTTCCCAGGCCGGCTTCGAGTACCTGCTCGGTCAGGGTCTCCACGAAGCGCTCGTACACGGCCACGGCGCGCTGGGTGAAGCCGCCGGACAGGATCTTGCGCAGCTTCGTGTGCGCGGGAGGGTCTGTGTCAATGATCGTGCGCCTGGCGGCCATGTCCTCGTCGGTCGGCTCCTCGAACGACACGCCGCGCGACGAGGAGAATGTCCGCGTGTCCCTGCTGGCCGTCACGATGTCGTCGTAACGGGTCACCGACCAGAAGCCAGGACCTCCCCCTGGCTCGCCGGACCAGGCAGCCGGCGCCTCGCAGCGGAGCCTGGCGAACTCCTCGTAGGGGACCCCGCGTGCCCACATGTCCAGGTCGGTAAGGTCGACAGCGGGAAACGGGGCCATGCAAGATAGTTTGGCACCAAACGAGCGGCCGCGCGGCGGCCAGTCCGACGCGCACGCTCCGGCCGGCACAGAGCGGCCGCGCGGCAATCGAGGGAGCTGAGGATGCGCGTAATCGTCGTCAGGCATCACGACGAGGACACCGCCGGCTTTATTGGCGAGGCGTTCGAGGCGCGCGGCGCTGAGCTCAGCGTGCATTTCTTCCCCGATGACGGGCCGCTGCCGCCGTTCGATGGCGCCGATCACATCGTGATGCTCGGCGCCATTCCGTCGGTTTATGACCAGCGCGTGAGCTGGATCGAGCCTGAACTCGCCTGGCTAAGGGCGGCCGATGAAGCAGGCGTTCCTGTCCTTGGGATTTGTTATGGCGCACAGGAACTGTGCACCATCTTCGGCGGCCGCGTGGTGGCGGCAAGCCAGAAGGAGGTCGGCTGGAAGCTGGTCGAGACGCTCCGGCCCGACCTGATCCCGGCCGGGCCGTGGCTGGAGTTTCACGGCGACAAGTGCGAGCCGCCCCCGGAAGCGGCGATCCTGGCCAGCAACGAGACTGGCATCCAGGCGTTCTCGATCGGCAAGCATCTGGGCGTCCAGTTCCACCCCGAGGTCGACGGCCCCCTGCTCCGGAAGTGGATGGATGCGGGCGGGCGGGCGGAGGCGCTGAGCGCCGGCGTGGATCCAGACGCGTTCCTGGCCCAGACGATCGCGGAGGAACCGGCCGCCAGGGCTCGCGCCGACTTGCTGGTAAACACAGCCCTACGGCTGGCGAGAGCTCGGTCGGCCGCTAGCATGCTCGCCGGCTAACGCTGCCCGTACCCGTGCTGGTCGGCTAGCGCTGCCCCGTACTGTGCTGTCATGGCGCCTTGTCAGGAATGCGGCTATGACTACGAGTCGCTCAGCCGCACCGAAATCCTTGCCGTCGTGCCTGTGATGGCAGGTGAGCACGGCAAGCTGCTCAGGTCCGTGTCTGCGGAACGGCTCAGGGCCCACACCAGGCCAGGTTCATGGTCGCCGCTCGAGTACGCCTGCCATGTCCGGGATGTGCTGCGGGTACAGCATGACCGGGTGCTGCTCTCTCAGTCCGAGGAGATGCCGCGGTTCGCCTCTATGCGCAGAGACGAGCGCGCCGTCGAGGAACGGTACAACGAGCAGGACCCGGTCGCAGTGGGCGCCGCGATTGCTGCCGCCGGGAGTGAGCTCACAAGGACCCTAGAGGCGCTGGATGACGCGGGCTGGGAACGGGCGGGCGTCTACCCGTGGCCCGAGCCCGAGATCCGCACGGTGTTGTGGATTGGCCAGCGAACGGCGCACGAGCTGGCCCACCACCTGTTCGACAACCGCCGGCTGCTCGGCTAGCTGTCGGCGGTCTTACGCCCGCTAGACGTCCTGCGAGGGCTACCCGTCCTACGCCGGTTAGCCGTCCCGCGCCTGCGGGTCATCCTCAACCGAGCGGATGATCTTGCGGAGCAGCCCGGCGAGCTGATGCTTCTCGTCCTCGGTCAGGCCGCTGCTGACCCACGTCTCGCCGATGTTGAACGCGGGAAACAGCCGCTCGATCACGGCCGCTCCTTTGGGCTCCAGGCTGACCAGCACCAGCCGGCCGTCTGCCTCGTGCGCGCGCCGCCTGGTCAGCCCGCGCTTCTCGAGGGTCTTCAGCACTCCAGTAAGTGTTCCCTTGGTGACGCCAGCCTCGTCAGCCAGGTGCCGGGTCTGCTGGTCACCCCAGATCCACAGCACGAACAACACGGTGAACGCAGCCCACGACAGGTCCTCCCCGGCCAGGATCTGCCGTTCGAGCCGGTTGCGAATGACATTCGCCGCGCGGTAGATGTTCGACACGGCCGCCATGGCTGCGACGTCGAGCGGCTCACCGCCGATGCGCGCGCGGATGTCGCGCTCGGCCTGCACCAGGTCGCTGGCGCTATCGGCGGCGAGGCGACGTGACATGGGACGATGGTACGCGGCCACGGGCAGACAGCGCAGATCGGCAATAGGCTCCGCGACGCAGGTCTGACAGGCTCTGACCGCCCGATCGGAAGGTTAGCCCGCAGCTAATCACGTCCGTTGCCCATGACCATTACCGGTGGCATGCCGTTCACGGCCGCTCCGTTCTGACCGGGGCGCCGTGCCGAGGACGGCTCCGGCGTGCGCCCGGGCTGCTGGATCGCGGCGTGATTTGATCAGGCTGGCCACAGTTGTGGCGGTTAGGACCGTTGCGATCACGGCCAGTGACACGGCCGTGCTGATCTCGGGCACCAGGTGGTTGATCCCGTGGGCCCAATGCAAGATCAGCTTCACGCCGATGAATGCGAGAATCAGCGCCAACCCGGTGGACAGGTAGACGAGCCGGTCGAGCAGGCCGGTCACCAGGAAGAACAGCGCCCGGAGGCCCAGCAGGGCGAAGGCGTTGGCGACGAAGACTATGTAGGGCTGATCGGTCACTCCGAACACAGCAGGGATCGAATCCAGCGCGAAAATAATGTCGGTACCGCCGATCGCGATGAACACGAGGAACAGCGGCGTAACCATCCACCGTCCGCCCACGCGGGCGATCAGCCGGCTGCCGGCGTAGGTGTCGCTGACCGGCAGTATCCGGCGTGCGGACCTGACAAGCGCGTTGTTACCGACGTCGGGGTCCTGGTCGCGGTGACGATACAGCCGCGCTGCGGTCCAGATCAGCAGCAGCCCAAAGATCAGGAACATGAAGGAGAGCAGCGACAGCAAGGTAGCCCCGAGGGCTATGAAGACCGCTCGGAGGCCGAGTGCGGCGATGATGCCGGAGATGAGCACCCGTTGCTGGTGCTCAGGAGGCACTGCAAAGGCGGTCATGATGATCACGAATACGAAGAGGTTGTCGACCGACAGGCTCTTTTCCACGATGTAGCCGGCGAAGTACTGGGCGCCGTAATTCCAGCCCGCGAAGGTGGCCAGGAGTAGCCCGAAGACGACGGCCACTGCGATGTAGAACGCCGACCAGGCGGTAGCTTCCCGGTAGCCGACAGCGTGCGGGCGCAGCGTGGCCAGCAGCAGGTCAAGGGCAAGCAGCGCCACGATCACGCCGACCGTCACAGCCCAGCCGACCAGAGTGATTCTCACCAAGACTTCCGAATCGCCCGCCCTTCCCGCCCTTCCCGGCCGCCTTCCGTTGCCCTCGGCGCTGTGCAGCGCGCGGGTTCACGATGATGCCCCACATGTCACCGGCCAATCGGGCGTTGCCCCCCGATAGTTGAGGTGAAGCACGGCTGCCGACGGATGCCCGACAGTTGGCCGAGCAGTCCCGGCACCAGGCCGCCGGCCGCCGTCATGTGGCCGGCCACCGTCATGGTTGGCCGCCGCCGTCATGGTGGGCCGCCGCCGTCATGGTGGGCAGCCGCGCTGCAGCAGGTCCGCGAGCCAGCCCCGGAACTTCTCGCGCTGGCCAGCCTTCCTTCGTGAACAAGCCGGTAGTAGGTATCTGGCGGCATAGTGAACAGCATGTCGGCGAGTACCTGCTCCTCACAGCGCAGCGCGGTCTTGGCGGCGAGGTTCGCGGCAATGCTTGCCGTGCCAGCGCGGCGCTGCCGCCGGATGTCCGCCCAAAGGGCGGCAGCATCCTCTCCGACCGCCGCCGTCTCGAGCGCACGGAATAGCGGAACCACGCGGCGCGCCCGCACCAGCCGGGCCGTCGCGCCGGCCCTCACAGTCGTGATTCTCGGCATGGCGGGATGCGGTAGCTCGCAGTCATTGCATCCCGGACTTCAGCGCGAACAGGTGCGCCCGTGTGTGGAGCTTGCCTCGGCTTCTCGCGGGTTGGCGCCAGTCCTGGTGGGCCTGCATAACGGCAGGATCAACCTCGCAACCACCGAGCCCGTCCGCCACAGGCTCCTCCGGTTCACCGGCGACGTGGCCAGGTGGGCAGCCGCCTCGGGGACGATGGCGTTTACCACCTTGTTCCGTCATCTGCGGCAGCTATGGCACTGGCCCCCAGCGCTCATACCCGAGCTCGCCGACCGGATCAGGCACGATATCGCAGCTGCCACCGCGTACTGCGCCACCGCGCATAGCAGCCAATAAGCCACCCCGCCCATGCGCCGCTGTTCATCTTTCGCTGGAATTTCCCGGGACGTCGAAGGCAGAACGACGCGCAGAAGGCTATTCGCGTCAAATATCAACAATGCCGGATTGAACGGGATAGCCTAACGCGGACAAAGGTGGCGGTCCGGTTCGATCGGCGGTCAGAGCGAAGCCGAAGCAAACGAAAGCCGTCATCGGCGGCCGTCACGAGCCGGTCGCCACGACGCACGGCCCGGATCTCTTGTGAGGCGAAAACGCTCTGCATCACGCACCCGAACATCCGCCCATGGGTGGCCGGATCTCAGATTCTGGACGACTCTCGCCCGATCGACTGACAATCGACCGGAATCTGATCGGCGTCCGAGATCATGAATGGGCGGCAACCGAGTCGGCGAGTTCTTCCACGCGGGCGTGCAGGTCCTCGACCTGGCTCTCGGATTCGGGTTTCATCAGGACACTGCGCAGGATCCGGGCCTGGTCCTGGTCGGCGGAGAGGTCGGGGTGGCGCCGCGTCATCGCGTCCGCCGCGACGGTCAGCGTGCTGACGAATACCGGCCGCTCCTTGTCGTTCATGCCGTCGGCAAGCATCCGCGTAGATGCCATATCGATGGCCGACATCCTCGTTCCCGCCGTGATCGGCAGATAGCTGACAATGTCAAGCTCGGGGCGCTGGTAGAGCCGCAGCCGATCGGATGCGGCAAGCATTTCGGCCCAGTCGAGCGCGGCAGAACGGCAGGCCGCGAGAACCTGGCCGAGACCGCTGGGCGTCGGGGGCAGGAGCCGGAAGGTCAGCCACAGCGCTGCAGCCGCGGCACCTGCCCGCGAGCACTCCAGGCTGATCTCGCCCAGATGCAGTTCATCGGAGGTGAAGTAGGTGTAGGGCGAGTCGTGGGCGTAGAACCTGCCTACGGCGGGATCGGCGAACAGGATTGCGCCGCAGCCGTAGGGCTGCAGCCCGTGCTTGTGCGGGTCGACGACGACCGAGTCGCACCGGGCGATCGCCCGCCAGGGCCGGGGATCGAGGCCGGCCCGGCCCTCGGCGCCGGCCAGCAGCGTGAAGAACCCTCCGTACGCGGCGTCGACGTGCACCCGGACGCCGCGCGGTCGGGCGATGGCCAGCACGTCGTGGACGGGGTCGATCGCGCCGAGGCCGGTCGTTCCTGCCGTCGCCACGACCGTGCCGATCATGCCGCCCGCCAGCAGTTCATCGAGCGCGTCCAGGTCGATCCGGCCGGCAGCGTCGGTGCGGACC
>Ga0126378_10003611_pt1 | contig 11719 bp, 10 predicted proteins | sample PanSoiMetPlot_23_FD_92587 | JGI IMG/M metagenome (GOLD analysis project Ga0126378, IMG submission 92587) | Tropical forest soil microbial communities from Panama - MetaG Plot_23 | ecosystem: Environmental > Terrestrial > Soil > Tropical forest > Bulk soil | place: Panama | collected 2016-02-17
ATCCACTGCACCACAATAGTGCAATTTGTCCGCCTCTTGTCCGTGTTCTCGATGCAAAAGCGTACAAAACGGGCCAATTGCCAAGCACCGTTTCTCAGAGAATATTGGACTTAGTTGTCAGGTCTTGTACCGCGTGAAGGCCGGGATACGGGTGTAAACCGGATGCTCTAACCGCTGAGCTAACCGCCCTGAGACGATCGTAACAGAAGGTGTATGCCCGAATCTAGTGGCGGTGTGCCGCGTTCCAGAATCGACCCATAAATCACGACGAAGAGAGCACTAAGGCTGCATTCTCCAGCCATTTAACTTCGATCTGACCTAATTCACTCCGCTTGGTCCTGAAGTAATCGACGCAAACGTTGATGGTCATTTTTTGTAGCCTTCCCGTACCAAAGGACAGAGCAAAACTTTGACCTGTCCCATCGTCCAGGTCTTGGCTGCAGCCGATCAGATGTTATCCGTTTCAGTACGAACGGCGCTGGGGAACCTGAAAACAGGCGTGGGCACATGTTAGTCTGCAATCTCGCGAGGTTCTAGTACCACACAAACTACGTCCCATGTCTTCGCGTCTCGGCGAAATTCTGGTCAAAGACAGCCTGATCTCCGCGGATCAGCTAAAGCAGGCGCTCGAGTATCAGAAGAGAAACGGCGGCAGGCTAGGGACGTGTCTGGTCAAGCTGGGCTTAGTCAGTGATGATGACATCACTGCGGTGCTGTCCCGTCAGTACGGCGTGCCTTCGATCAACCTGAGATTCTACGAAGTCGATCCGTCCGTCATCAAACTAGTCCCGCAGGAAACTGCCGTCCGCTACCAAATCGTCCCGCTTTCGCGCGTCGGATCGACGCTGACGATCGCAATGACGGATCCGACAAACGTCTTCGCCATGGACGACATCAAGTTCATGACGGGGTTTAACGTCGAACCGGTCGTCGCATCGGAAACGGCCATAGACGAGGCGATCAGCAAGTTCTACGGCGATGTTGGCAGCGTGCAAGAGCTTGACAAGGTCATGAAGGACCTAGCGGGCGATGACGCTGCCTTGGAGCTGCAGGGCGAAGAAGCGGAAATGGATCTTGCGGAACTTGAGAAGGCCGCTGAAGAGGCGCCCATCATCAAGCTGTGCAATTTGATCCTCACCGATGCGGTGAAGCGTGGCGCCAGTGATATTCACATCGAGCCGTACGAAAAGGAATATCGCGTTAGGTTTCGCATTGATGGGGTGCTTCAGAGCGTGATGACACCTCCGATGAAACTGAAAGATCCCATGACCAGCCGCATCAAAATCATGTCCAAGCTGGACATCAGCGAGAAGCGGCTGCCGCAAGACGGCCGCATCATGATCAAGTACGCCAAGGACGGAAAGAAGAAGGAACTCGACTTCCGCGTCTCGACGGTGCCGACTCTGTTCGGCGAAAAGATTGTTCTCCGTTTGCTTGATAAGGAAAACCTGCGTCTCGATATGACGAAGCTTGGGTTCGAGCCGGAATCGCTGCAGAAATTCGAGCGCCAGATTTTGAAGCCTTATGGAATGGTTTTGGTTACCGGACCAACCGGCTCTGGCAAGACGAATACGCTCTATTCGTCCGTTGCGCGGCTGAACACGCCTGAAACAAACATCATGACTGCCGAGGATCCGGTCGAATTTCAGCTTCCCGGTATCAACCAGGTACAAATGAAGGAGCAGATCGGCTTGAACTTCGCCTCAGCCCTGCGCGCCTTTCTGCGGCAAGACCCCAACATCATTTTGGTCGGCGAAATTCGAGACTTCGAGACGGCGGAAATCGGCGTGAAGGCGGCGCTTACCGGTCACCTCGTGCTTTCCACGCTGCACACAAACGATGCACCTTCCACAATCAGCCGTTTAATGAACATGGGCATCGAGCCTTTTTTGGTCGCCACGTCGGTGAACCTAATCTGCGCGCAGCGCTTGGTGCGTCGCATCTGCGTGCAATGCAAGGAGCCATTGCAGATTCAACCCCAGGCGTTGGTCGAAGCGGGATTTACGGCCGAAGAAGCAGCCAAGACTACCGTCCAGCACGGCAAGGGATGCGGCACCTGCAACAACACGGGATACAAGGGGCGCGTCGGCCTGTATGAGGCGATGGAAATCACCGACGAGTTGCGAGAGCTGATTCTTGTGGGCGCCTCTGCACTCGAGCTGAAGAAGAAGGCGCTCGAACTGGGAATGATCACGTTGCGCCGCAGCGGCCTGATGAAAGTAGCCGCAGGCCTGACGACGATGGAAGAAGTCCTGCGCGAGACCGTTTTGTAATCGGAGGAAAGCATGGCCGGCATTACATTGAGTGAACTACTAAAAAAGATGATCGAGATGGGCGGGAGCGACCTGCACCTTTCGACCAATAGCCCGCCGCGCGTCCGCGTGCACGGAAAACTGCGCCCCCTCGAAATGCCGCCGCTGACAGCGGCGGACACCAAGGCATTGGCGTACAGCGTTCTGACGGACGTGCAGAAGCACCGCCTGGAAGAGAGCCTGGAGCTGGACTTCTCATTCGGCTTGAAAAGTCTGGCCCGCTTTCGCGGCAACATTTTCCATCAGCGCGGGGCCGTTGCGGCTGTCTTCCGAACGATTCCGTGGGAGATCAAGGGATTCGAGGCGCTTGGACTTCCCGCCGTGGTGCGCACATTGTGCGACAAGCCGCGCGGGTTGGTGCTCGTTACCGGACCGACGGGTTCGGGCAAGTCCACTACTCTCGCCGCAATGCTCGACAAGATCAATAACGAACGTGAAGAGCACATGATCACGATCGAGGACCCAATCGAATTCCTGCACAATCACAAGAAGTGCCTCGTCAACCAGCGCGAAGTGCACTCTGACACGCATTCGTTTGCCAATTCGCTGCGCGCCGCGTTGCGCGAAGACCCCGACGTTGTCCTCATCGGCGAAATGCGCGACCTGGAAACGATCGAGTCCGCACTGCGAATCGCTGAGACCGGCCATCTGACATTTGCCACACTGCACACGAACTCGGCCATATCGACCATCAACCGCATCGTCGATGTGTTCCCCGCCCACCAGCAGCCGCAGGTTCGCGCTCAGCTCTCGATGGTGCTGGAAGGAATCCTATGCCAGGCGCTTCTGCCGCGGGTGGATGGGCGCGGCCGCGCGATGGTCATGGAAATCCTGATCCCGAACGCTGCAATTCGCAACCTGGTCCGAGAAGACAAGATCCACCAGATTTATTCGGCCATGCAAACAGGGACGGGAACCACGGGAATGCAAACATTTAATCAGAGCCTCGCAAACGCGTATTTCCAGAAGTTGATCAGTTTGGAAACGGCGCTTTCGAGATCCTCGAATCCTGACGAATTACAGGATTTAATTAACCGAGGGGTGACTTCGCCGCAAGTCGCTGGCCGGGTACCCGTCCGGCGGTAAAGGAAAGGGGTAAAGAACCATGCCGGTCTTCACGTATCGGGGTACGAACCGCGTAGGCGCAACCATTACGGGCGAGCGCACTGCGGATAACAAAGCTCAGCTGGCTGCGATGCTGCGCCGCGAGCAGATCAGCGTCAGCAAACTCTCCGAGAAGGGCAAGGAGTTCAACATCCCCACGTTCGGAGGAGGTGTGGAGGCAAAGGAACTGGCGGTGTTTACGCGCCAGTTTTCCGTGATGATCGACGCGGGCTTGCCGCTGGTTCAATGCCTCGAGATACTGGCCGGTCAGCAGGAGAATAAGACATTCCAGAAGATTCTCAATTCTGTGCGTGGTTCGGTCGAGGGCGGCACCACTCTTTCGGCAGCCATGCGGCAACACGAGAAGGTCTTTGATGCCCTGTACCACAACATGGTGGAGGCCGGTGAAACCGGCGGTATTCTCGACACCATTCTTCAGCGGCTATCGAGCTACATTGAGAAAAACGTAAAACTGAAACGAGCGGTGAAGTCCGCGATGATCTACCCAGTGGCCGTTCTTGGCATTGCTGCCGCCGTCATAACGCTGCTGCTGTGGAAAGTCGTGCCGGTTTTCGTTGATCTGTTCAACGGCATGGATGTGGAACTGCCGCTTCCCACGCGTATCGTCATCGCCCTGAGCCACTTCGTGGGCAGCATCTATGGGTTCATGGTATTGGTGTTTTTCGTCGCGGCGGGAATTGCGATCAAGCTGTGGTATGGGACGCCGTCGGGGCGAATGTCGATCGATACAATTTTACTGAAACTGCCAGTCGTGGGCATTGTGCTTCGCAAGATCGCTGTGGCCCGATTCACGCGCACGCTCGGAACGCTGATTTCGAGCGGCGTGCCGATCTTGGAGGGCCTCGACATCACCGCGCGATCGTCCGGGAACGCCGTTGTTGAAAAAGCAATCAAAGAGACGCGCAAGGCTGTGGAAGCCGGCAGGTCCTTGGTAGATCCGCTCAAGGAAACGGACGTGTTTCCCGGGATGGTTACGCAGATGATCGGGGTTGGCGAACAAACCGGCGCAATGGACGCGATGCTCCAAAAAATTGCCGACTTCTACGAAGACGAAGTGGACGCGGCGGTTAAAGATATGCTGACGGCGATCGAACCGATCATGATCGTTTTCCTTGGCGTGGTGGTCGGCGGCGTCGTGATTTCAATGTATTTGCCGCTATTCTCGTTGATTGCGAAATTGGCGAATCACTAGAACCGGTCCGCCCCGTATAGGCCGGGTGCCTGCGCAGCGCCTGGCAAATGTGGCCGCTGTGGGCCGCGGAGAGCAAAGAATCCCGGGCGCGTCAAAGATGGAATCCTCGACCAGTGCGAATGAATGGCTGCTCTGGCTAGGCCGCGTTCGTTTTCTGATCATCACCGTATTGATCGGAGTGATCGTCGCTCTCCGTCAGTGGACTCCCATTCCACTTCCCGTAAAGCTCCTGATCTTGCTGGCGGCCTCGTGGTACGTCCTTGCTGCGCTGGACGTAGTGGTGCAGCGATGGGTTCCTGCAGCTCGCTGGCACGCATCACTGCAAGTCACTCTCGACCTCATCATCATCACAGGAGTTGTTTATTCGAGTGGGGGGCAGGACAGCTACTTCGTTTCTCTGTACCTGCTCGCGATCTTGATGGGCAGCATTCTTTTCTCGCGCCGCGGAGCCTTGCTCGTAGCTGGTTTGAGTTTCGTCCTCATCGGCTGCGTAGTCGAGCTGATGTTCTACGGTGTGATACCCCGCACCGCAACTTCAGCGCCGGCCGCGCGGACGCTCGAATCGTGGCTGGGCGTCAATCTGTTTGCCTTTTTCGCGGTGGCATACCTTGGAGGTTTGCTCACGCAGACAATTCGGAAGAAGGGTCTGGAACTGGAGCAAAAGAACGAGGCGCTCCGGGATTTGCAATTATTTAATCGAGACATCATCGAGTCCATGCGCGGAGGACTGCTCACCACCGATCTGGAAGGACGCATCCTGTTGATCAATCGCTCCGGTGCGGAAATCATGGGCCACGGCTTCGGCTTGCTGCGCGGAGAGAAAGTGGCGAATGTCTGTCCTGGATTTTGGCCAGTAGACCTGGACGAGATCGGGCGTCCCATTGCGCTGCGCAAAGAGATTGAATTTCAGCCTCCCTCCGGTACGACACGGTATCTCGGATTGTCCATTTCACCGCTGCGCGCTGGCCAGGAGCAAACAACCGGGTACGTATTCAATTTCCAGGACCTGACGGAGCTCAAGCGGCTGGAGCGCGAGGTGTACACGAAAGAGCGGATGGCGGCGTTGGGACGGCTCTCGGCCGCGATTGCGCACGAAATTCGCCAGCCGCTTACGGCTATGACAGGTGCACTAAAGGAACTGGCGCGATTCGCGCCGCTTGAGGATGATGACAAGAAGCTGGTCCAAATCGTGAGCCGCGAGTCACAGCGGCTCAATCAGATCATCACGGAATTCTTGGACTATTCGCGTGAGAAGTCCTACGCGTTTGTCGATGTCGATGTCGTTTCGTTGATCGAAGAGACCTTGCTGGTGCTGGAGCGCAACGCCGCCGCTTCCCGCAGAGTCCGTATCGAGCGCGCGTTCTCTGAGGATCATTTGCGCGCGCGAGCCGACCGCGACGCCATCAAGCAGGTCTTTTGGAACCTCTGCAACAATGCTCTGCGCGCCATGCCTGAGGGCGGGGTGCTATCGATCGGAGCGGATGCCGATCCGGACCTGGTGCGTATTTCGATCCGTGACACAGGGACAGGATTCGATCCCGCCTTGGCGTCGCGCATGTTTGAGCCTTTCCAATCCGGATTTGCAGGAGGAACGGGGCTGGGGCTGGCGATCGTTTACCAGATCCTCCAAGCGCACAAAGGCAGGATCCGAGTAAAGACAGAACCGGGGCATGGCTCGGAGTTCATTGTTGAACTGCCGTGCGCCCGTGCTATGCGACATGTCGCTCGCCAGAACATCCTCATGGAGTCTGGCGCCCAAACTCCCGAGACAACAATAGCGGGGAAGGCCTGATACATGGCGCACCTTCTAATTGTCGACGACGAGAGGTCCATTTGCGAACTCCTGGAAATCAGTTTTCGCAAAGAGGGTCATAAAGTCGAGATTGCTGCGAGTGGAGAAGCAGCTAGGCGGCTGCTGGCCTCCCGCACCTTCGACATCGTTGTATCCGACATCTGCATGCCGGACATGGATGGCGTCGAGTTGCTGCGTTACTGCAAAGAAGTCTCGTCATCGATCGTATTCATTCTGATCACGGGGGTTCCGACAATCGACACCGCCATAGACGCCGTGAATTTCGGCGCCGACCGTTACGTGATCAAAGGAGATCGTCTCCTGGATGAACTTCGCCCAGCGATTCAGCAGGTGACGCAGAATCTTGCGCTCAAGAAGGAAGCAGGTGAGCTACGGCGCGAATTGAGACGCATAACTGGACTCGACAACATGATTGGCGTCAGCCCGAAGATGCGCACCATTTTTGAGCTGATCGTTAACATCGCGCCACAGCCGAGTCGAGTGCTGATTACGGGGGAAAGCGGAACGGGCAAAGAACTCGTCGCACGCGCGATTCACGAGAATAGCTCACGAGCGCGGGGCCCCTTCATCACAATCAACTGCGGAGCGTTTCCCGAAACGCTGCTGGAATCGGAACTATTCGGCTATGTGAAGGGAGCGTTTACCGGGGCAACAGAGAATCGCCGCGGCCTTTTCCATGCAGCGCATGGCGGAACGCTTTTCATGGATGAGATCGGCAATATGAGCGTAACCATGCAGGTGAAGCTCTACCGGGTATTGCAGGAAGGCAAGGTTCGCCCGGTCGGCAGCACCGAAGAAGTCGACGTTGATGTGCGTGTGATCGCCGCAACTAACAAAGACTTGGAAAAGGAAATCGCCGAAGGACGCTTTCGCGAGGATTTATATTACCGGCTCAGCGTCATCCCGATACACCTGCCGCCGCTGCGCGAGAGACGCGAAGATATTCCGCTGTTGGCGCGAGAGTTCCTCGGCCGTCTGGTGAAGTCGATGGGAAAGAAAGTTGAGGGGATCGAGCCGGAAGCAATGCGATTGCTGGAAGTTTACGACTGGCCGGGCAACGTTCGGGAACTCGAAAATACGATCGAGCGCGCCGTTGCGCTGGAGAGCGGCTCTCGAATTTCGGTGGAATCGCTGCCGGAACGCGTTCGGACCCACGCGCAGCAATGGATTGCCTCGCCCGCGCAGCATAATGGAAATGGGACAACCGTTCTGCCGGAAGAGGGAATCGATCTCGAAGAGCACATCCAGCAGCTGGAACGGTCGTATTTGCTGGCAGCGCTGGAGCGCTCGGGCGGCGTTCGCACTCAAGCCGCCAGCATTCTAGGAATGACCTACCGCTCGTTCCGGCATTACGCGAAAAAGTACGGGGTTTAGGCTCACCCGCGTTTTGATTCATCTGTATTCGGTCTTTCTCGCACCTGACTGAAGAAATGTGATCGTCGCTCGCAAACGCAAATCGAATCGTCGAAAGCGAATGCGCAACAGTGAAGTTCGATTTGTCAGAAGCGTACAGATAGCGGTTCGATGGGCCACTGCGTACAGCGTTCCAAAGCTGTTGGTTTTGTTGGATATTACTCTTCAACTTATGCGAGTCGTGCATTTTCCCCTGACAATTCACACATAGCGTGACCAGGTTTTCATCACAGTCACCGCCGAACTTGCTCCACCACCTGACGTGAGCCGCCGATAATCGACCAGGCTTTGCTCGAGCTTCTTCGCGATCGGCTCGACGGATGGCGGGAAGCATGCGGTCTTCCCCCACTACCCGAGGTGCTGGAGGTTGAAAAATGCTGATTTTAGGACGAGGGCTACTTGCTTCGGGCACTCGAATCGGCCGATCACGACCTTCGGCATGCCTGCTGTTTGCTCCAAGGAGGCCGGGAAGGCCTGACGCCGCGGGAGGGTTTTGAAATTGGATCTGCCACGGCTGTTTGGTCCGTTCTGGGAGGATGTAGTTCCAACGAGCTGAGACTATCCTTGAGATTTCTTGAGCCAATGCCGTCGCCTCGCGAGCCACATTTGTGTACATGGCCGAGTCGGGTCATCATGGAGTGCCAAAAAACGTCATGTATCTAGGCGGCCTCCGCTCCAGGAAATTGTCCGCTTTGAACAGCGGGCTTTGGCGCTTTGTATTTCGCTGAAAAGACAGGGTATAATCCACTGTGTTGCAATGATAAACCCCGGACGCCCAGATGGCACCTGCCTTGCGCATTGTCGCGATGTACCCCGCCAGGGAGTACCCAAGAGATTGGACTAGGTGGACGATTTCTAAGGAGAAAGACACACAATGAGAAAGCGACAGAAGGGTTTTTCGTTGATCGAGTTGCTGATCGTCGTGGCGATCATCTTGATCATCGCGGCCATCGCAATTCCGAACCTGATTCGCGCCCGTATCGCGGCGAACCAGTCATCGGCTGCAGCGACTCTCCGCACGCTCGCGAGTGCTTCAGCGATGTACAGCAGCACGTACCAGAATGGTTACCCGACTGGCTTGCCCATGATGGCACCGGCGGCAGTGCCAAGCTGTACCACAGCGAGTCTAATTGATGCCACGTTGGCCACTGGACAGAAATCCGGGTACAACTTCACTTGGACACCCGGAGCCACTGCTCCCACCACGACCAACTGCGGTACGCCGGGATGGACGGACGGCTTCGCCGTGGATGCAAACCCGGTCAGCACGAGCACCGGAACCGTCGCGTACTGCGTAGACGGCAACAACGTAATTTACCAGTATAATACGCCCCCAACCGCCGCGACCCCAGCAGCACCACCCAATGGCCCAGCCTGCGCCGCTGGCGGAACACCGATCGGCAACTAGCTCGCGCATTGCCAGGGAGGAAGCTCACTAGGGCTTCCTCTTTGGTTACCCCCTCGAGGAAACGCTTCGATGATCAAGAACAAGGAAAAGGGGTTTTCGCTGATCGAGTTGCTGATCGTCGTGGCGGTCATACTGATTATCGCGGCCATCACAGTACCCAATCTAATTCGCGCAAGGATAGCGGCGAATCAGGCCTCCGCAGCAGATTCCCTGAGGACAATTGATAGCGCCGCGACGAATTACTTCAATACCTACGGGGACGGATACCCAGCGTCCCTCGCAGTACTGGGCGGAACGGGCGCCGCGTCGTGCACGGCAGGCGAGATGATAGATGCTAACTTGGCCTCCGGGCAGAAGTCCGGATATGTTTTCAATTGGGTTGTGGGTGCCAACAAAGTCGCGACACCACCTGCCGGCTGTCCCGCCGGATACGCCGATATGTTTTCGGTTACAGCCGATCCGTTCGGCTTCCCAACGGGCAACACGCACTATTGTGTAGATGCAACGGGAGTAATTCGTCAGGATTCAGTGCCCATTGCAGCAACCATCGCCGGGTGCCCCGCGACTGCCATGCCGATTGGCAATTAGCTCGCCGTCTGGTCCTTTCGCCACTCGCGGAATCATCTCGGTTGGAAGACCTTTCCAATCGATTCGCTTTTGCCCTAATTTCCGCGTGCGGGCTAGATCGCTCTGCGAGTCTCGGATCGCAGCGGATCCTCGCTTTGGATTGCCGAGCTCTGCTGTTAGTCTCGATCTGATGCTTCCTTCTCTGATTTCCGTGTCGATACTTTTTTTTGTGGCAACGGCATCCAATGTCAGCGCGGTACGGCGCGAGATTGAGAACCGGTATCGCAGCGCTAGGACGCTGAAGGCGACGTTCTATGAGCGGTACAGCGATGGTGCCGGCGGCGTCGCCGCGGAATCGGGAACGGTTTACTTCTCGCGGCCGGGCCGCATGCGGTGGGACTACAAATCTCCACAGGAAAAACTCTTTCTAGTAGACGGGACAAACGCCTGGTTCTACGTCCCCGCAGATCACACGGCTAGCCGCGCAAAAATGAAGGAAAGCTCCGATTGGCGAACGCCAATGGCACTGCTGGCTGGTAGAGCTGATTTGTCGGCGCTTTGCCGCAGGCTCGATCTGTTGAATTCGCCAGGCGATACAAAGGCGGGCGCCAATGAACAGCCACTAACGCCCGGCGATTCGCTCCTGCGTTGTATCCCGCGAGGCAACCCGCGCGCCGGTTCCACTGAAGGTGCCGTATCACCTCCTTACGTGTTACTCGAGACTGATCCCGATGCGCAGCTCGTGCGCGTTGTGATTCGCGAGCCGGGACACGCCGAGACCGAGTTCCGCTTCGGCAACTGGGAAGAAAACATCCCGATTCCCGAAGCTAAGTTTCATTTTCAGCCGCCACCCGGCGTCGCAGTGGTTGACGAAGAATCCCTGGCCAACGAATTCCGGTAACTCAGCCTAATAGCTGAGGAACTGGGTGGCCTCCCGCAGAAAGAAATCGAGCTGGTCATGGTGCAACCAATGCCCGGCGTTAGCCACTGTTAACAACCGGCAGTCGCGGATCGCACACCTCCGCGGATCGTCTTCAGGGATAGGAAGGAAGCTTTCGAGCCCCCAGAAGAGCAGCACGGGGCATCTGATCTGGCCGTACACTTCGACCGAATCCTCAACGTGGTGACCGTACGGGGGAAGCAAACGCGCATAGTTGTCGAATTTCCATATGAGTGAGCCGTCAGGGTCCCAGTTAGTGCCATGTAAGGTGAGATGCCGGGCCACTTGATCCGAGAGATGAGGATTGGCCTGCTTCATTCGAGCGATGGCAGCCGCAAGGTTGGGATAGGTCTTGGCCTGGCGTTTCTCGGCATCACGGACCGATTCGATCCAATTCCGCAAGCGGTTGGAGGCAGGTCCGTGGACGCGGTTTTTGAGGGGAAAGCCGAGGCCCTCGATCGAAATCGCTTTGCTGACGCGGTCCGGATAAACGCCAGAGTAATGCAGGGCGATACCGCCGCCGAGCGAATGGCCAATCAAACGCAGAGGGAAATCGTTGATGACATCGAGGAGAGCTGAGAGATCGAGTACATGTTCCGCGATACTGTAGATCGCCCCGGGAGCCCAGGTGCTGTTGCCGTGCCCGCGAAGATCAAGAGCATAGACGTGATAGTGCTCGCGCATCGCTCGTGCGACCCAGTCCCAGCTGCGGGCATGATCGAGCCCACCGTGCACCAGCACGAGCGATGGTTTGCCGTCCTGCCCGTAATCCCAGAACTGCAATTTGAGGCGGTCTGAATAGAAGAAATGGGAAATCGGCTCCATAGAGTTCCTTGAATTTCAAAATGGCTAACGATGGGTCAGGCGGCGAATGTACCACAACGGAATTGCGGCTCTAACAGGCCCTTTTCGGAGTTGTCACATCCTATTCATCAACTGTTTTCGAGCG
>Ga0126378_10003612_pt1 | contig 11719 bp, 9 predicted proteins | sample PanSoiMetPlot_23_FD_92587 | JGI IMG/M metagenome (GOLD analysis project Ga0126378, IMG submission 92587) | Tropical forest soil microbial communities from Panama - MetaG Plot_23 | ecosystem: Environmental > Terrestrial > Soil > Tropical forest > Bulk soil | place: Panama | collected 2016-02-17
CCAATCCCGTAGCATGGCAATGTGAATGTCTAGGCTTGGAGTTTGCGCGTGTTCGACAGGCTGCCCAGTTGACAACAGGAGCCGGACTTCCTCAAACAAATCATACCCCACTCGTACGACACTCGTGCCCGTCGATAGTGCCCCGCGAAGCCCCGCAATACCGGACTTCGTTCTCACACAAGCTTCGAACTCGCCCTCTAACTCGAAGGTCGCCAAATCGCCGTATATCGGCACGGCAAATTCTTGATGGATCAGGTATCCGCCACTGTGCTTCCCCTGGGTCGCAATGCCGATTGACTCATCGGCCTCTGGCCTCTCGGCTCCATACACTACGACCAAACCTGCTTTGACCTGGGGTACCTCCCCCAGCGTGGTAACCAGTACGTCGTAGGACCTGCCAAGGACATAGTACTCCCACGGTGTCTTGAAGAGTTCGAAAAACTCTTCAACTGCTGCTTTCTGTTCAACTTTGGATATGACTCCAATCACCGGGGAACAGTAGTCTGGGGTTCAGGCGAGCTCTGGGACTGCTTGCTTAGGAGAAGTTATTGATGGCTCCGTGAGGATAAATTCTCGAATTGAGCCTACTACGTAACTCAATTGAGCGTCCGAAAGTTCAGGATAAACCGGCAGCGCCAATGTCTCCTTAGCTGCTCGCTCACTTTCCAAATAAGAACCGGCTCCGTATCCCAAGTAGGCGAAGCATTCTTGAAGGTGCATGGGAATCGGATAGTACACTTCCGTCCCGATCCCCTTGTTTTTGAGTGCGGCTTGCAATGGATCGCGGCTTGAAACTCTAATCACATACTGGTTGAAGATATGTCGGCCTTCTGTAACGGTCGGCAACACTACGTGCTGGCGTGCGTTATCGGCCTTCGTCAACCCAGCCTCGGAAAAAAGCTGGTCATATTTCCTCGCATTCCGTTGGCGCGCAGCGGTCCATTCATCCAAGTGGGGCAATTTGGCAGACACAACCGCCGCCTGTAGCGCATCCAGGCGGAAATTCCCTCCGATTATTCTGTGATGGTATTTTGGCTTGGAGCCATGGGCTCGCAGGCACTTCAATTTTTCTGCCCGCGACGCATCGTTCGTCACCACCATTCCCCCATCGCCAGCGGCCCCAAGATTTTTTGAGGGGAAGAAGGACAAACACCCGTAATGCCCAATCGAACCGGCGCGCCGCCCCTTTCTTTCGGCACCTATTGCCTGGGCGGCGTCTTCGATGACGGCGAGTCCATGTTTTTGCGCGACGCTCATCACTGCGTCCATGTCCGCCATTTGCCCGTACAGGTGGACCGGAATGATGGCACGCGTTTTGGGGCTTACTTTAGAAGCCACCAGTGAGGCGTCCAGGTTGTAAGTCGTAGGATTGATATCAACAAACACCGGGGTGGCCCCGACCCGCGCGATTGCGCCCACTGTGGCAAAAAATGTATAAGGAGTCGTGATTACCTCATCCCCGGGACCGATGTTCTCGGCCATCAAACAAGCCAACAAGGCGTCGCTGCCAGAAGAGACTCCCACACCGTACGAGCACCCGCAATAACGTGCGATTTTCTGCTCACACTGCTCAACCTTCGGTCCCAAAATAAAATGTTGGGACTCCATCACTTCAGCCAGCGCAGCTTCGACCTCGCTCTTAATGCTTGAATACTGAGCTTTAAGATCGAGTAGTGGCACCTGCATATTTGGACTCCTCCTTCAACTCTTTATAAGACTTGGTGCCTTTGCTCAACTCCACAGGCAAAGGTGACTCCTCATCCAAGTCGAGACACCGCAAGACCCCTGGCTCGACCTCTTGATAATGATACCCACTCTCGGGGCAGACCATCACTCCAGCAGAGTCTGGCGAGTCGAGGCGGTGCCCATGACGGCTCATCCATCCCACTTGGCGGCCCGGGTTCCCGAAAACCAGCGCGAAGTCGGGAACATCCTTGGTAACCACGGCACCTGCCCCAACAAATGCGTACCTTCCAATTGTGACTCCGCAGACGATAGTCGCGTTAGCTCCAATGCTGCAACCACGCTTGAGTCGTGTGGTCTCATATAGTGAATGCCTGTTAACTTGGGATCTGGGATTACTCACATTTGTGAGCACACAGGATGGTCCCAGGAACACGTCATCTTCGACGACAACTCCAGTATAGATGGACACGTTATTCTGAATCTTGACGTTGCTTCCTATTGTCGCGCCACCATCAATATTCACGTTCTGCCCGATGATGCAACGCTCGCCAATTCGAGCACCCTTCATGATGTGAGAAAAGTGCCAAACCTTCGTGCCAGCTCCAATTTGCGCTCCTTCGTCGACATAAGCGGACTCGTGCACAAAGTAAGGTCGCTCTGGCTTTGCTTCTGTGGCGTTTTCCACCACATCCGTATCTCCAGCAAGAAGCGCGCGCTGGCAGGCATCTAGGACTCTGAGGACCCTCAGCCCTTCACTTCCATCACTCAAAGGCGGGTTTCTGGACTCTACGCAATCCAGGAAGTGTTGGCATTCTAAACGTAGCGGCTCTCCATTATCGATGCTGACGGGTTCACCGTTTGCTTTTACCGCGGTCGGAATCCGGTTCTTCCACTCTACCTTATGCGGGTACAAAACCAGCTTCTGCTCTGCTGTGTCATCGAACACCGCCATTTTTTCCGATCCAACAACTACAAGCCGCTGCTCCTTGACCGGATGCAGCCAGCTTACGAATAAGTGTGCCTGGACTCCGCTCGGGAATTCAAAGTGGCTCAACGTGACGTCTGTAACGTCGCGACTCAAATAGGCACCGCCCTTGCAAGTAATCCGCGCCGGCATTTCATTGAGCAAAGAAAGCATCACTGAGACATCGTGTGGCGCAAAGCTCCAAAGGATGTTTTCCTCAGTACGAATCTTGCCTATATTCAAACGATTCGAATAGAGATAGTTGATCTTACCAAGGGCACCGTCTTGAATCAGTTTTTGCAATTTCAAGATTGCTGGGTGATACCTGAGAATGTGCCCAACCATCAGGATCCGGTGATTCGCTTCTGCATGCTTGACGAGAAACTCACCGTGTTTCACGTCGATCGCCAGCGGTTTCTCAACGAACACGTCCTTACCCGCATTTAGCGCCGCCTTGGCCATTTCATAATGGCTTACTGCCGGGGTGGCCAAAGCCACTGCGGTGATTGAAGTATCCGAGAGAACCTCATGAAACTCGGAGCAGAACCTGACCTCCTGATACTTCTGCGCGCATTCGTCCTTGACAGATTCGTTCGCGTCGCACAATGCTCCCAGGGCCCCGAGCTCATAAAAATTCCGCGCCAGGTTTCTTCCCCAGTAGCCAACTCCGACCACAGCCACTCTCACCTTGTGCTCACCTGCTCCAGGTTGCATATTCCGTCCTTTCAGAAAGATTCAGCGGCTCGCGATCGATCCCTAGAAGGTTGACGCACTTTTCCGCGGCCGCCCCATCTCCGTACAAAGGCGGGCGCGCAACGCTCGGATTGAATGAACACACGGCTTCCAGAATCCTAGCGTGATCGGATCCCACCAAAACATTCCATCCTGCCTCGACAGTCTCTACCCACTCGGTTTCATCTCGGAGCGTGACACACGGTGTGCCAAGCCAATATGCTTCCTTCTGCAAGCCGCCAGAATCTGTGAGAGTCAGCCGTGCTGCCCCAAGTAGCGCAACCATATCCAAATACCCAACGGGATCAATCAGCCGGACGTGAGGTTCAGGGCGGTAGCCAATCTGCTTCATTGCCTTCCTGGCACGCGGATGGACAGGGAAGATGATTGTCTCGTCGATGGCGTTGAAGGCCTTCAAGATGTTCAGCAATGGCCCTGCATCATCTGTGTTCTGGCTGCGGTGTACGGTCGCAAGCAAATAGTTACCCCTGCCCACCCCAATTCGCTCTAAAATTGCAGGCCCACTCTCCTGTATCCGCTGCTTGGCCCAATTCAGAACATCCAACATAACGTCTCCAACCAAGTGGACGTTATGTCTCTTGCCTTCTACCGCCAAGTTGCGGACCGCATTTTCGCTCGGACACAACAATAAATCGGACAAATCATCGGCAACCACTCGGTTGATTTCTTCTGGCATGCGACGATTGTAACTTCGCAGCCCCGCTTCCACGTGGGCGATCGGGACCGAAAGCTTTGCGGCTGCAAGGGCACCCGCCAACGTCGAGTTTGTGTCTCCGTAGATTAGAACGTAGTTCGGCCGTTCCTTCAGCAGCACCCCCTCAATCGCTTCGAGCATTGCCCCCGTTTGAGCACCGTGAGAACCCGAACCAACCCCTAAACTCGCTGCGGGTCGCGGCAAATCCAATCCCTCGAAGAAAATGCCGGACATCTCATAGTCATAATGCTGCCCGGTGTGCAACAGAAATTCTTCGTGCTTCCCTTGTAGCTTCTTGCTGATCGCCGCCGCCTTGATGAACTGCGGGCGCGCCCCGACAATGGAAATGATTTTCAAGGGTCTCACTTTGCCTTTCTGAAATGCACCGTCGCTCAAGCGCTCTTCAATTGCATTGCTGATTGCACTTCAGACGACCTCAATTTCTGGAGCTCACTCACGACTCTTTTCTGTTGATCCGCTTGCAGCTCCGGGTACATGGGGAGAGAAAGGATGTGCTCAGCCGCTTCCTCGGAGTTGGGAAAGTCGCCTTTCTTATACCCCAGCCCTCTGTACGCATTTTGCAAATGCAATGGGATCGGGTAGTGAATGCCAGTGCCAATGCCCACCGAGGCGAGGTGCCTCGCCGCTTCTTCGCGGTTTTCGACTCTCACAACAAAGAGATGATAGACGCACTTGGACCATGCTGCTTCGTATACGGGGATTACATGGGGTACACCAATCGTGGAAAAGAACTCCCGATATCGTATCGCTGCGGCACGACGTAACTCGGTCCACTGAGGCATATACTTCAGCTTGACGCTCAGCAGCCCGGCCTGAATCGCGTCCAGGCGGCCGTTGTAGCCCTCCATGTCGTGGTAATACTTCTTTGCCTGACCGTGATCGCGAAGCATGCGCATCTTCCGCGCTAATTCTTCGTCGTTTGTCGTAATGGCTCCCGCCTCGCCACAGGCTCCTAGGTTCTTTCCCGGGTAGAAGCTGAACGCCGCCGCCCTTCCAAACGACCCGGCCTTCCGCCAGCGGTTTTCCTTGGTTGAGAAATATTGCGCACCGTGCGCCTGGCAGGCATCTTCCACAACGATCAACTTATATTGCTCGGCTACTTCCTGGATTGCATCCATGTCCGCCATTTGTCCATACAGGTGGACTGGAACAATCGCTGTGACCGGCCTGCCGGTCTTGTTGTCAATCAACAGGTCGAGCCGCGAGTCGAATGTACAAGCGTTTCCGACATATTCGCGCACCTTCACCGGATCCATGTTGCAAGTGCGCTCGTCGATGTCCACAAATCTCGGTTCGGCGCCCGCTTGTGAAATTGCTTCCGTGGTGGCGATAAAGGTATTGGGAACAGTGATGACGACGTCGCCCGGCTTCACGCCGCCAGCCATAAGCGCGAACCGAAGCGCATCCGTTCCGCTCGCTACACCCACACAGTATTTGGTCCCGCAGAACTCCGCAAAAGCGCTTTCGAACTGCTCCACCATTGGGCCGCCTATAAAACCGGCCGTGCTCAACGCGCGCTTGAAAACCTCTGTAAGCTCCGGCTCGAGCTCGCGGTGCATCGTTACGAGGTCAAGAAAGGGAATGCTATTTTTTTCGTTCACTTCCTGTCTCCGATAACAGCTGGCATATTTGTGTCGATAGACCGCTTTAATCTTGCGGGATTTCCCGCAACGATCGCGTTTGCGGGCACGTCCTTTGTGACCACACTCCCCGCTCCCACGATCGCGTTTTCACCAATCGTAACGTTGGACAGAATCGTCGTTCCTGAGCCGATCGACGCGCCTTTTTTCACCAGGGTCCGCTCGACTTTCCAGTCCTGCTCTGTCTGCAATTGACCTTCGCCGGTGGTAGCGCGCGGGTAAGGATCGTTGATGAACGTGACGCTGTGGCCGATGAACACGTTGTCTTCTATCGTCACGCCTTCGCAAATGAAACTATGGCTGGAGACTTTGCAGTTCTTCCCCACCGTCGCGTTTTTCTGGATCTCGACGAAGGCTCCAATTTTCGTGTTTTCCCCAACCTCGCAACCATAGAGATTGATGAACTTGGAGAGTTTTACCCCCGCTCCGAGTCTCACATCCGGGGCAATCGCGCAGAATTCGTTCACAGGCGCACCAGCTCGCCTCGTTTTTGGATCGAGCGATCCACTGCTTCCAGCATGTGGACCACGCGAAGCCCGGCGTGCCCGTCGTTGAACGGCTTCTTGTTTTTCAGGATGCACTCGGCAAAGTAGTTGAGCTCGACGCGAAGGGCTTCGGTCTGTTCGATTTGCGGCGCCCACATATCGCCCGTGCGATAGCTCACCAGCGCGTCGCGAATGCCTTCCCCGTTCTTAATGTGCACGCCCTTGTCGTAGACGCGGACCTTTTCGTCAGCCACCAGGTCGTTCCACACCAACATCTTCTTCTGCCCACCGATCAAGGTCGTCCGAATCTTCACCGGGGACAGCCAATTCACGTTGATGTGCGCGATCATGTTTTGCGGAAAATAGACCGTCATGAACGCCACGTCTTCAACGCCGTTCAGATGCCTCTCTCCCGTAGCCACAATGGCTTCCGGCTCCTTCTTAATCAGGTGATCCATGATCGAGAGGTCATGCGGGGCAAGGTCCCAAACTACGCTGACGTCGTGCTGAAACAGTCCTAGGTTGACTCGCAGTGAGTCGTAGTAGTACAGGTCGCCGAGGTCGCCGCTCTCCACCAGTTCGCGAATCTTGCGCACCGCCCCTGTGAACAAGAACGTGTGATCCACCATGATGGTCAGCTTCTTGCGCTCCGCCAGCTCGATCAGCTCTTCCGCCTGAGCTGCGCTCGAGGTGAATGGCTTCTCGACGAACACGTGCTTGCCATTCTCCAATGCCGCCTTAGTCAGCTCGTAGTGCGTCCAGACCGGCGTGATCACTGCGACGGCGTCAATCTGCGGAGACCGCAACACCTCGCACGGGTCAGTTGTTGTCGCGATCGAAGGGTAGGACTTCCGTACGCGGGCCAATGCTAACGGACTCCGATCGCAAACCACTTCCACGCGTATGTCGTCCAGACCTTGGAGATTCCTGACGATGTTGGGTCCCCAATATCCGTAACCGATTACACCGACTCGAATCATGTGTACGCTTTCATCTGCGGAGAAAGATTTCTTGAGAACGTCTAGTGCTAGCAGGGCATTCCCGTCGGGCAGGCTACCGCCATTGGTATCGTTGTTCGAATTGCCAAGCCTGCCTTCAGATTCACTTCTATGCCTTTTAGAATCAATAATTTAAATACAGCTAGACGAATTCCAAGAGGCGAACTAGGTAATCGCAATCCCTCTGCCACATCATCGAGCGTTCGGCCCCTTGTAACATCTGGCTCATGAACCGCTAACTGATTGAAACGAAAACGGTTACGTAAATGTTTCGCAGAACGCAGATCCCAGATGAGACAACAATTCCCCTGCCTGACATGGTTCCGTGGAAAAGTCTTACCACCATTTGACAACGGCATTCCCCTGGGTACTAGCTCCTAACTGCCCCCACCCTTCCGCGCCACCGGGTCGCCAGGTTCGAGAGCACAGAATTACCTCCAGGGATGGCTATCCGAAGGAATGGAAAGGCGAACTGCGCTACCACTGGAGGGTGACGTCTCGACTACTTTCTTCCGCGAACAGTTGGGTTATTCGAGAACATTCTGAAGCGTGACAGAGCTTCACCAAGGTTTTGGATGAAGGCTTCCGAATTATAAAGCTCTGCGCTGGTTCGCAGATTTTCCGGCGAAGCCGTCGGCTCGACCTCGTCCAGTTGGAATTCGCGCGCCACGTCCTCAACAATCTTTGGCTGAATCGGACGCTGGTGCTCCACGTAGCCGTTAATCAGCGAATGTTCGCACAGAAGGTTCACCACGCGAGGCACGCCCAGCGAATAGAGGTGCACCGTATCCATCGCTGCAGGGCTGAAAATCGCTTGATCACCAGCCACACCGCCAATTTTCAGCCTCTCGTTGATATACTCGTGTGTTTCTTCCTTCGTAAGCGGACTCGTTTTGCATCGAATCATGATGCGTTGCCGAAGTTGCCGCAGTTGGGGCAGATTCAGCTTTGCATCCAGCTCCGGTTGGCCGGAGAGCACGATTTGCAGCAGTTTCTCCGTAGCCGTTTCCAGATTGGTCAGCAAACGGATCTCTTCCAGCACCGGAAACGTGAGGTTCTGGGCTTCGTCAAGAATCAGCACCGCGGTCTCCCCGGCGCGGAATCGTTCCAGGAGCCATTGATTTAACTTCATTAGCTGCTGACTCTTGGATCGCGATTCGCAGGGAATATCAAACTCCGCCAGCACAAAATCAAAAAGCTGCGATGAGTTCATCCGCGAATTGAACAGGAATGCCGTTTTCGTATTGCGTTGGTGCAGCCAGTCGAGAAGCCTGTTGACCAGCGTCGTCTTGCCCGTCCCCACCTCTCCAGTAAGGGTGATAATCCCCTTTCGCGTCTCGATGCCGTACATCAGGCCGGACACGGTCTCTTCAATCTGCTTCGTGAGAAACAGATAGCGGGGATCCGGGTTGACGTTGAACGGGTTTTCTTTCAGTCCGTAGAAGCTCTTATACATGGTCCCTATGTTCTGTACTACTTCGTCCGCGCCCTCTACTTTTACTTCGCTTTTATCTCCTGGCTCTCAGAGATCTGCTCCCGGAAAGTTATCAGGATGATTACTCACTATCGTAGCACCCTGGGTGCCAGATGCCATTGAAACCTCATTTGTACTTGGTGCGTCGTATGGCTCGTTCCGCAATTCGTAGCCCCGCAAAACAAGGACGTGGAACTTTGAATCAGCGCTTGATATCCCAGCGAAAAGTCCGCTCCGCCACCGAATGGCCGGCTTATCCCTCCGGCCGGTGTCCAACTGTTGGAGACCGGTGATGACAGCCCATTTATATTCACAATCTGCGCGTTCCTTGCGTATCCGAAATTAAGGTGGCCTCTCCACTGCCGGGTAAGGGGTCGATCCCAACCCACGCCAATCTGATCGGTTCTGGCTCCCGTAAATATGCCACTGCCGCTGCTTACTCCGTGAGCATAGCTGAGTCCGATCGAGCTCATGCGGAAGGCATAAAACAGGGACCCAACACCGGACCCTGAGATGTTCCTCTTCGAACCATTGACTGGCACGCGAAAACTGCTAAGGTCCGGTCCCCCCGCAATGGTAAGCGCCAGCCGCCCCGTAATTCTCCTTCCATACATAAACTGAATTGATTGATCGCCTACTGCCTGCGGATTGCCCGGATAGTGGAAGGTGCTCAAGTGGTAGACCATTCCCAAAGAGTTTTTACGAGTGATCGCATAATTGTATCCGGCATTGAAAATCTCGTTATCGCTGCTGATGTTTCCAGAGTCGATGAACCGCAGTAACCCGTGAACTGCTCCAACAGTAATGGACCCTCGCCGGCTCACCGCATACGTCACTTGCGCCGCAGAGGCGTTGCTGTAGCGCGGACCAGTCGCTGCCAGGACAGTCTGCCCCGGCACAAACACGCTCTGAAGTTGCGGCAGGGGTACCGCCAGAGTGCCGGAGACTCCTGGGAAAGCTAGTCCAGTTGTTCCCCCAAATCCAAAAGCGCTCTGGGGCAAATAGGAGAACTCGTCAACAAAGAGCGCCTGCCATCTTCGTTGATTGATCTCGTAGGCCATGGCCAGCTCTTGAAACTTACCATTCCCCTGGACGGGATCATTTGAAAAAAAACCACCGCCCGTATAACTCGTCGAGAACGTTGTGTGGCTCGATGCTTCCACCAAGCTAAGATCGCCATTCAAATAACTCGTCGTAGTCCATCCCGGGTTTGAAGCCAGATTTGTGGAACTCGATTGGGTCGTATTTCCGTACTCAATCCCAGAGACCCAATAACTATGACGTAGTTCGGACCTACCCAGGGTCGCACTCTGGACACCGCTCAACGGCCCCCGATCCGGTTGCATGGTTTCATTGCCTTGATCGGAATCCTGCTGCTCGCCGCTTAAATCCGGAAGCGGCAAAAGCACGCGCGCCGCTGGCTTTGGCTTTTCTTCACCCTCTTGTTGCGCCCAGAGCGGAGCCGCGCAGAAACCATAGAGTGCGGCTACCAAAATCCCGGTCAACAATGATTTCCAAGTCTTCATGTTGCTTACCTCAGGGCACCACAATTACATCGCCAGGCTCCAATTCAATGTTCTGCTCGAGGTTCTTCCCCTTTATCGCCTCTTTGTAATTGAATGGAATCTTAACGGACTTGCCGCTCTTCACCCTCAGAATGTAAATACTCTTTATCTTGGCAAATGCCGTAAATCCGCCGCTGCCCGACAGCGCCTGCAGAATTGTCATGTGCGGAAGCAGCTGAAACGCGCCTGACCTATTGACTTCGCCATTTACGTAAATTCGTTTGCTGTTGATTTCCGTGACGCTTACCGTCACTTGAGGATTCGTGATGTATTTCTTCAGCCCCTCGCTTATCACCGCAGCCAGTTCCATGGGAGTCAGACCGACCGCCTGTACGTCATTCAACAAGGGAAGCGTGATCTTCCCGTCAGGTCTCACCGGGACCGTTCGCGTCAGTTGATCTTCTCTCCACACGTCAATTCGAAGCGTGTCCTGCGCCCCGATTTTGTAGGTAGGATCATCTGTAGCTGCTGCAGCACCATTCGTAGCTCCCTGGCTCTTTGTCTCTTTTGGCTCTTCTTTTTTTTCTGGTTCTGTGGGGTTTTGGCCGCGTACGTTTGTCCCGCCCACCATCAAGAATCCCGCCAGAATCATTGGTGTCGCGATTCGCATTGTCCTTATTTCACCCCCGATCCTTCTGCTTATCTTCGAGGCCCGTTTGTTTGATTTTGTAGAGGAGGGATTTGTAGCTGATCTGGAGCTCACGAGCCGCGCGCTTCCGGTTCCAGTGCGTTCGTTCGAGCGCTTTTGCGATCAAATCTCGCTCGGCACGCCGCGATGCCGTGCGCGCCGCCACTTTCAATGAGAAAGCCGCCGGCTGAGCCGATTCCAGCTTATGCATTCCGCCCAACTCTTCGAGGGCCTTCCCGAAATCGCCCAGCAGCACAATCCTTCTCGCAAGGTTTTCCAGCTCTCGAACGTTTCCTGGCCAATCATGTGCAGCAAGAAACTCGCATTCTGACTCGCTCAGCACTGGCGCTTCGCGCCCCAGTTCGGCCGCGTGCTTTGCCAGGAAATGCCTCATGAAAACCTGAATGTCTTCCTTCCGCTCCCTGAGCGGCGGCAGGCGCAAGCAAACTCCGTTGATTCGGAAATACAGTTCCCTCCGGAATCTTCCGGACTCAATCTCTTTCTCCAAATCGCGCGAAGCCGAGGCGATGATTCGGGCGCGTTGCGACCGATCTTCGTCGATCTCCCCATCCGGCAGAATCGAAAGCAGCGCCTTCTGGTTTTCTAAATCGAGCTCATCAATTCCGTCCAGAAAAAGAGTTCGTCCGCCGTCTTCGGTTTGGTGGTCGTTCTCATGGAGGTTCGATTTTAGGACGGCGACAAACTCTCCTTGCTCCACTGTCCGGCAACTTACCTTCTTCAGGGGCCGGTGGCTGTGCCTGGAAAGCCGATGAATCAATCTCCCGTACACTTCCTTGCCGGTCCCGCTTTC